>WNGL01007551.1_pt1 | contig 12764 bp, 7 predicted proteins | sample 5400591 | NCBI WGS metagenome assembly WNGL01 (sample SAMN13153377, study PRJNA577476) | soil metagenome | isolation source: 80 cm soil or saprolite under Garry oak tree replicate 1 | place: USA:California | collected 2016-06-15
GCAGGCGCAGGATCTGGTCCTGGATGGTGACGTCGAGCGCGGTGGTCGGCTCGTCGCACAGGATGATCTCCGGGTCGCAGGACAGCGCGATCGCGATCATCACGCGCTGCCGCATGCCGCCGGAGAACTCGTGCGGGTAGGCCCGGAACCGCCGCTCCGGGTCGGGGATGCCCACCCGGCGCATCAGCTCGAGCGCGCGCTCGGCCGCCCGGGCCCGGCTGTAGCCGAGGTGCACCTGCGGCCCCTCGGCGATCTGCCGGCCGATGCGCATCACCGGGTTGAGCGCGCTCATCGGCTCCTGGAAGATCATCGACATCTTCGGGCCGCGCAGGCGGTTGACCTCGGAGCTGCGCAGCTGCACCAGGTCCACGCCATCGAGCAGGATCTGCCCGGACGTGACCCGCGCCTCGGGCGGCAGCACGCCGAGGATCGCGCGCAGGGTCATGCTCTTGCCGGATCCGGACTCTCCGACCACGCCGAGCGCCCCGCCCCTGGGCACCTCGAAGGACACCCCGTCGACCGCCCGGACGATGCCGCGGCGGCTCGCGATCCGCACGTGCAGGTCGCGGACTTCGAGGATCGTCTCAGTCCCCATCGCGGCACTCACCGGCCCGGCCTGAACAGGTCGGCCAGGCCGTCGCCGACCAGCGAAAGCCCCAGTCCGACCACCACCACGACCAGGCCAGGGATGGTGGTCAGCTGCCAGTGGGTGGACAGGAAGTTCTGCCCGTCATTGATCATCGACCCGAGGTCGGCCGTGGGCGGCGGGATGCCGAGGCCGAGATACCCGAGCGTCACGATGGCCAGGATGTCCTGGACGATATCGGACATGGCGTAGATGAACGCCTGGGTGATCACGTTGGGCAGCAGGTGATGGCCCATGATGCGCAGGCTGGACAGGCCCCCCGCCCGGGCGGCGGTCACGTAGTCCTGCCGCTTGGCCACCAGGATCTCGCCGCGGATGATCCGCGCGTAGGCGACCCAGCCCACGGCCGTGATCGCGATGTAGATGCTGCGCTCGCCCGGGCCGAGCACGAAGACCAGGGCGATGACCAGCACGTAGAACGGGAACGCGACCACGATGTCGACCAGCCGCATGATGACCGCGTCCACCCAGCCGCCGAAGTAGCCGGCCAGCGAGCCGAGGACAGTACCCAGGCAGAACGGGAAGAGCACCGCGATGAACGCGATCCGCAGGTCGAGCCGCAGCCCGTAGAGCAGCCGGGTGAAGGTGTCGCGGCCCAGCTGGTCGGTGCCGAGCAGATGGTGGGCGCCCGGCCCGAGCAGCGATGCGCTGAGGTTCTGGGTAATGGGGCTGTACGAGGTGAGCAGCGGCGCGGCCAGGGCCATGCCGACGACGATGACGAGGATCACGATCCCGGCCATCAGCGCGGGCTGCCGGTACCACCGGCGCCCCGCGCGGCGCTGCGCGCGCGCCGCGGCCAGCGGCCCAGTGCTGGCCGGCCCAGCGTCGGCCGGGGCCCCGATCGCGCTCACCGGCCGAACCTCACCCTCGGGTCCAGGGCCGCGTAGGACAGGTCCGCGAGCAGGTTGACGAGCACCACCATGACGCCGAACACCAGCGTGACCCCCTGCACCACAGGGAAGTCCCGCTGGAAGATCGAGTTGATCATCAGCTGGCCGATCCCGGGGATCGCGAATATCTGCTCGATGATGACGGTAGCCCCGATCAGGAAGCCGATGTTGATGGCCAGCACCGTGACGGCGGGGATGACGGCGTTCCGCAGCACGTGCCGGAGGAACAGCCGCTGCGGGGGAACTCCCTTGGATCTCGCCGTGACGATGTACTCGGCGGTGAGGACGTTGAGCATGCTGGCCCGCAGGCTGCGGATGACCACCGGGGTGAGCGCGAGCGCGACCGTCAGGCCGGGCAGGAACATCGACTGCAGGTGCCCGGTGAAGCCGGAGCCGTACCCGCTGACCGGGAAGATCCGCAGCGAGATGGCGAACCCGTAGATCAGCAGGAACCCCAGCCAGAACTGGGGCATGCCCAGGCCGACCAGCGGGACGGCCCGGACCACGTGGTCCCTGATCCCGTCCCGCCGGCTGGCCGCGAGCACCGCAAGCGGCACGCTGATCAGCACCGTGAGGACGATCGCGTAGCCGAGCAGCCACAGGGTGGGCGGCAGGTGGCTCAGGATCAGGCTGGACACCGACGCGCCGTAGTACAGGCTCTGGCCCAGGTTGCCGTGGAAGAGCCGGTCCATGAACAGCCAGTACTGGCTGGGCAGCGGCCGGTCCAGGCCCCACTGCTGGTGCAGCAGGGCGATCGCCTTCGGGGTCGCGTGGTAGCCGAGGATGGTCGCCGCCGGGTCACCGGGGATCAGGTGGACCATGAAGAAGACGATGATCGTCACCCCGACGGCCACGGGCAGGAGCAGCAGCAGCCGCTGCACCACGAACCCGGTCCGTCCCACCTAGCCTCCCGTTCGCCGCGTCGGGCCCTGCCTGCCTACTTGCTGAGCCAGACGTTCTCCAGGTGGTAGTTGCCGAGCGGCGTGACGTAGAAGCCGTGCACGCTGGACGTGGTGGCGTAGGCGTACGGGGAGTAGTACAGGAAGGACATGAACGCGTCGCTGGCCGCGTCCGACTGGACCGTGTCGTACAGCGCCTGCCGGGCCGGGGTCGCCAGGGTCTGCTCGGCGTCGTGCGTGTCCTTGACCACGGTGGGGTTGTCGTAGGCGGTGAAGAAGGACTTGGCTCCCGAGTTCGGGTCGACGCCGAACGTCGCGAGCTCGTCGGGGTCGGGGATGTCCATCGTCCAGTAGGTCAGCGTCATGTCGTACTTGAGGCTCTGCTGGTTCGTGTTCGCCACGTTGGGGTCGAGTCGCTGGATGCTCAGGTTGATGCCCAGCGGCTTGAGCTCGGACTGCAGGATCGTGGCGATGGTCAGGTAGTCGGAGAACCCCGAGGACACCAGGATCGTGGTGGAGAAGCCGTGCGGCACGCTGGACTTGGCCATCTCCTGCTTGGCGGCGGCCAGGTCGAACTGGAGACCCTGGGTGGCCGCCTGGTAGTAGGGCACCTGCGGCGGGAACAGCGAGTTGGCCGGCTTGCCGTTGCCGAACAGCACGGCCTTGACCAGCGCGGCCCGGTTGACAGCCAGCGAGATCGCCCGGCGCACGTGCACGTCACCGAACGGCTTGCGCTGCTCGTTGAAGGCCAGGTAATCGGTCCTGGTCGAGTTGAACAGGTTCATCGTGACGCTCGGCGTGCTCTTCAGGCTGCTCACCGTCGCCCAGGCCGGGAACTCGTCCACCTGGGCCTGGCCGCCCTTGAGCTGCAGTTCCCTGGTGTTGTCGCTGGGCACGTCGGTCCAGGTCACGCTGTTGAGATAGGGCTTGCCCGGCTGCCAGTAGTCAGGGTTTCGCACCAGCTTGAGCGCGCTGCCCTTGTGCCAGTAGTCCCACTTGAACGGCCCGGTGCCGACCGGGGCATTGTAGAACTGCGTCTCGCTCTCGCCGCCGTAGCTGGCGGGCACGATCCCGTTGGAGAACAGCGACAGGTCGGCGAGCAGCGGAGCCCACGGGTACTTGAGCGTGACCACGACCGTCGACGGCGTGGGGGCGGCCACGGACTTGACGGCCGTATCGATGTAGCCCCAGCCCTTGGCGGCGGCGCGCGCCTGGTCGAGGGAGAACTTCACGTCCGCCGACGTCATCGGCGTGCCGTTGGAGAACTTCACGCCGGACCGCAGGGTGAAGGTGTAGGTCTTCTTGTCCGCCGAGACCGTGTAGCCGGTCGCCAGCATGGGCTGGACGCCCTTGCCGTTCGGCGTCACCGTGTACAGCGTCTGGAAGACCTGCTCGAAGATCCAGATCGACTCGTTGTCGAACACGGTGGTGTTGTTCATCGACTGCGAGTCGGCGGTCCGGGCGATGACCAGGTCCCCGCCGCGCGCGGGCGCGCCGCTCTGGCCGGCCGACGTGGTCGAACCTGACCCGCCGCAGCCGGCCAGGACCGCGAGTGCGCTGACCGCGATCAGGGTGATTGCTGCTGTGGTTCGGTGCTTCACGGCAACTCCCTGTAACGTCCGGGCGGTGCCCGGGGAACGGCAGCGGCCGGAAGCGGGGCGCTTCAGGACGCACGGCAGGACAAACCTTTGTCTAAGCCAAGATGACCGGAAATCGGCGGGTTGTAAATAGCCGCTGGCGCCCGGGACGAGGCTTTTACGCCGTTGTTACGATTCGGGCCACCTCGTAACGTTTCGCGATCCGGTTACATGCTGTAGCGTTACGCGCCGTGCCCTACCTTTGGGTCAAGGAGGTGTACCGCGCGATTCTGGCGGTCACCGCCGTCAGTGATCTGCCGATAGCCGACGTCCTCGGCGATCCCCGCTATCAGCCGCTGCTGCTCGAGGTCGCCCGGCAGGCGCGGACGGACGGAGACGGCACCCTCCTGCGCCGGGTCGTCGACGTCGTGCAGGCCATCGAGCAGGGCCGGCGCTCATGCTCGGCGGCGAACCTCGGCCTGCTGGCCGCCCATGAGCGGCTGGACCGGCTCGGCCGGCCGCTCAATGCGGTCTGCTCGGTGATCGGCGCGCCGGATCGCGCTCCGGCCGGCCCGCTGGCGGCGCGCCCGGTCGCCGTCAAGGACATCATCGCGGTGGCCGGCGTGCCCACCCGCTGCGGCAGCCCGGCGAGCGACCCCAGGCCGGCCGTCCGCGACGCGGCCGTGGTGCGCCGCCTGCGGGAAGCCGGGGCGGAGGTGTTCGCGACGGCCCAGTGCCTGGAGTACGCGGCGGGCTTCGCGCACCCTGAGGTCGGCGGCACGCGCAACCCCCGCGACCCGTCCCGCACCTCAGGCGGATCATCCGGCGGGTCGGCGGCGCTGGTCGCGGCGGGCGTGTGCGATCTGGCCCTCGGCACCGATACCGGCGGCTCGGTGCGGATCCCGGCCGCCTACTGCGGGGTGGTCGGGCTCAAGCCGAGCTACGGGCTCCTCCCGCTGGAGGGGATCTTCCCGCTGTCGCCCAGCTGCGACCACGCGGGCACGCTCACCGCCACCGTGGCCGGTGCCATGGACCTGCTGGCCGCCCTCGCGGAACCCGCCGGGACCGGGCCCGCCGAGACCGGGCCCGCCCAGACCGGGCCCGCCGAGACCGGGCCCGCCGAGACCGGGCCCGCGGCGTTCACCGTGGGCGTCCTCGCCGCCCAGCTGGCCGACCCGTCGGTCACGGCGGCGGTCCATGACGCCGTCCGCTCCGCGCTCGCCGTACTCGGCGCGGCCGGATGGCAGGTCAGGGAGCTGACCTCGCGGTGGCTCGGCGAGCTGCCCGGCTGGGAGGAAGCGCTGGCCGTGATCGTGGCCAAGCAGGCGTACCTGGTCCACAGGCACCGGGATACGAGCCGCTACGCCGAGGGCACGAAGGCGCTGCTGGCGTTCGGCGCGTCGGTCAGCGGCGACCGCTACGCCTGGGCGCTCGAGCGGCGCGCGGAACTCACCGCCGCGGTCGAGGCCAGCCTCACGGGCGTCGACGTCCTGGCCGGCCCCACCGTCGGCTATCAGGCTCCGGAACAGGACCCGCCGTTCGGGGTCGGTGACGACAGCGCGGAAGGCCGTTTCACCGGCCCGTACAACCTCACCGGCCACCCGGCCGTGTCGCTGCCTGTGCCATCCGCCGGCCTTCCGGCCGGCCTTCAGCTGGCCGGCCGCCGTGGCGCTGACCTGGCCTTGCTCCGGGTGGCCGCGGCCGCGGAGCACCTGTTCACGGGTACCGCCGAACCGGCGGTGCCGCCGCCGCGAAAACCCTAGCCAAGGAGGACAGACGCATGCCAACGACTGCGCTGCGCCGCACGCTCACGCTGGCCGGCCTCGAGGTACCCGTCGTCGAGCTGACCGGCGCCGGCGACGGCCCGCGGCTCACCGTCCTGGCCGGGGTGCACGGCTGTGAGTACGCGCCGATGGCGGCCCTGCGCCAGTGGACCCGCGGGCTGGAGGAACGGGAACTGCGCGGCAGCGTGGTCGCGGTGCCGGTGCTGAACCTGCCGGCGTTCCGCGCCCGCAGCCCGTTCGTGGTTCCCGACGACGGCAAGAACCTCAACCGGTGCTTCCCCGGCGACCCGGCCGGGACTCTCGCCGACCGGCTCGCGCACGCGACGTTCACGCAGCTCATCTCGGGCTCCGACGCCCTGGTCGACGTGCACGCCGGTGACATGGTCGAGGCGCTTGAGCCGTTCGCGCTCTACGACGCGGGCCCGGAAGAGGCCAGGGCCCGCGAGCTGGCCACCGCGTACGGGCTCGGCTACGTCATCCGCCAGGAACCGGGTCCGGACCGTGCGGTCGGCGGCACCACCAGCGCGGCTGCGGCCGCCGCCGGCATCCCTGCCATCATCGCCGAAGCCGGCGGCTGCGGCCTCGTCGAACGGGCCGCCGTCCACGCGCACGTCCGCGGGCTCGACCGGGTCCTCGCGGCGCTCGGCATGGCCGACGACCCGGCCGCGGGCACCGGCCCGGACCGGTCGCCGGCTCATCTTCGCCGCTTCCTGTGGCTGCGCTGTGAGGACGAGGGCTGGTGGGAGCCGGCCGTCGGTCCGGGCGAGGCGGTGGCCGAGGGGCAGCTGCTCGGGACCGTCAGCAGCATCGACGGGGCCCGGGTCCTGCAGACGATCACCGCGCCCGCAGCTGGCGTCCCGCTGTTCGTGACCAGTTCCCCGGCCGTCGCGACGGCCGGCCTGCTGCTCGGGCTGGGCGCGATGTAAGCGCAGCCGGTATCCCAGCGAGGTATGGCGGCGGCCGGCGCCGCGGGTCCGCACGGCCACCGCCAGCGCCCGCCGGGAGCCGGCCAGGACCACCAGCTTCCTGGCCCGGGTCACGCCGGTGTAGAGCAGGTTGCGCTGGAGCATCATCCAGGACCCCATGGTCAGCGGGATGACCACGGCAGGGTACTCGCTGCCCTGGGACCGGTGGATGGTGACCGCGTAAGCGTGCGCGAGCTCGTCCAGCTCGTCGAACCCGTAGTCAACCTTCTCGTCTTCGTCGGTGAGCACGGTCAGCGTGTGATCGTCGAGCGACATGCCGGTGACGACGCCGACGGTGCCGTTGAACACGCCCGCGGCGCCCTTCTCGTAGTTGTTCCGCAGCTGGGTGACCTTGTCCCCGATCCGGAACACCCGGCCGCCGTACCGTCGTTCCTGCTGCCCCTCCCGGAACGGGGTCAGCGCCTCCTGCAGCAGCGTGTTCAGGTTGCCCGCCCCGGTCGGCCCCCGGTGCATCGGGCACAGCACCTGCACGTCACGGCGCGGATCCAGGCCGAACCTGGCCGGGATCCGCCGCGCCACGATGTCTACCACGAGCTCCGCGGTCTGCTCAGCCTCCTCGCAGGAGAACCAGAAGAAGTCGGCGAAGCCGGTGAGCCCGGGCGGCTGGCCGTCGTTGATACGGTGCGCGTTGATGACGATGCCGGATTGCTGCGCTTGGCGGAAGATCCTCCTCAGCCGCACTACCGGTAGGGACCCGGCGGACAGCAGGTCACGCAGTACTTCCCCGGCGCCCACCGACGGCAGCTGGTCCACATCCCCGACCAGCAGCAGGTGCGCCCCCGGCGGCACCGCTTTGACCAGCTTGTTCGCCAGGATCACGTCCACCATCGAGGTCTCGTCCACCACCACGAGATCCGCGTCGAGCGGCGTGGCGGCGTCGAAGGACGGCTCGCCCCCGGGCCGCAGCTGCAGCAGCCGGTGGATGGTCGCCGCCTCGTGGCCGGTCAGCTCCGCGAGCCGCTTGGCCGCCCGCCCGGTCGGCGCGGCGAGGATGATCCGCGCCCCCTTGGCCCGGGCCAGCTCCACCACCGAACGAACGGTGAACGACTTCCCGCACCCTGGTCCGCCGGTCAGCACCGCGATCCGCGAGGTCAGGGCGAGCCGCACCGCTTCTTCCTGCTCAGGCGCGAGCGAGGAACCAGTCCGGCCGCGCAGCCACCCCAGCACCTTGTCCCAGTCCACGGACGTGAACGCCGCCAGCCGGTCCTCCCGGGCGGCCAGCAGGCGCAGCAGCGACGAAGCCAGGGACCGTTCGGCCTGATAGAAGGGCGGCAGGTAGACGGCGGGGACCTGCGGGTCGGTCCCGGCCGAAGCGGGCACGGCCTCGCGCACCACCCCCTCGGCCGCGGCCAGTTCGTCCAGGCACGGCGTGATCAGCTCAGCGGGCACGTCGAGGATCTTCGCGGCGTCGGCGATCAGGTTGGGGGCGGGCAGGTAGCAGTGGCCGTCGTCGGCGGCTTCTGACAGGGTGTACGCCAGGCCGGCCTTGATCCGTTCCGGGCTGTCCCTGGCGATGCCGACCGCGGCGGCGATGGTGTCCGCGGTCTTGAAGCCGATGCCCCACACGTCCGAGGCCAGCCGGTACGGTTCCGCGCGGACCACCGAGATGGACGCGTCGCCGTACTTCTTGTAGATCCGCACCGCCAGGGACGTGGACACCCCGACCCCCTGCAGGAAGATCATCACCTCCTTGATCGCCTTCTGCTCCGCCCAGGCGGCGGTGATCATCGCGGTGCGCTTGGGACCCAGGCCTTCCACCTCGATCAGGCGCCCGGGCGAATCCTCGATGATGTGCATGATGTCGACGCCGAACCGGTTCACCATGCGTTCGGCCATGACCGGGCCGATCCCCTTGATCAGGCCCGAGCCGAGGTAACGCTGGATGCCCGCGGCGGTGGCCGGAAGCACCGTCGTGTAGGAGTGCACCTCGAACTGCTTGCCGTATTTCGGGTGGCTCGTCCACCGGCCGCGCATCCGCAGTGACTCGCCCACCTGGGCGCCCAGGAGCGGTCCGACGGCGGTGATCATGTCCGGGCCGCCGCGGCCCGGGTCGATCCTGGCGATCGTGTAGCCCGTCTCCGGATTGGCGAACGTGATGCGCTCCAGGACGCCGTCCAGGATGGCGCCGTCGGAATGAACTCCGGTACCGGGAGGCATACCGGCAATCATGCCCGCCGTCTGTCAGCGGACGCTCTTGATCCGCCAGACCCCGATCGAGGCCGCGACGGCCACCACCGCCGTCGCCGCGAACAGGGTCGGGTAGCCGGCCAGCGAGACGAGGGGCGCCGCGATCGCCGCGCCGATGGCGCCCGGGCAGACGATGGCGATGTTGATGATGCCGAGGTCCTTGGCCCGGTCGTGAGCCTTCGGCAGCACCTGCGTGATCAGCGCCTGGTCGACCGCGATGTAGGCGCCGTAGCCCGCGCCGTAGAGCACCGCCGCGCCCAGCGCCGCCGGCCAGGTCTGGAAGAACGCAAGCAGCAGCGCGGCCGCCGCCATCAGCAGGCCGGACACGGTGACCAGCATCTTGCGGCGGCCGGTGCGGTCGGAGATGATCCCGCCGATGATCGAGGTGATCACCACGCAGCCGGTGTAGATCAGGATCAGGATGAGCAGCCCGTCCGCAGCGGTCTGGCCGGGGAACAGCCGCGCGTAGTGCACCGCGTCGCGCAGGAAGTAGAGCAGGTACAGGGTGCCCATGGCGATGGAGAGGCTGGCCAGGAAGCGGGTCAGCCAGGCCCAGCCGAAATCGGGGTAGGCCCGCGGGCTGAGCCAGTAGGCGGATGCCACCCGGCGCCAGGAGAACGGCTCGCGGTGGTGCGGCGCGAGCGGGTGGTCGGGGGTGAACAGCACGAACGGCAGCGCCAGCACCACTATCAGCACCGCGAGCGTGATGTAGCCGCTGACCAGGTGCTGGCCGAGGACATCCACGACCAGGATGGTGCCGAGCACCAGGCCCAGCGCGATCGGCATGCCCACCCAGCCGGCCACCGTGGCGCGCTGCCGTACCGGCACGTGGTCGGGGATCGCCGCGCTCAGGCTGGCGTACTCGCCGTTCTGGAAGGCGCTGAAGGCGAACCAGAGCAGGGCCACGCCGAGCACCGTGGCCTGTTCGGCCAGCAGCACCATGCAGGCCGCGGCGAGCACGGCCATGGCGAGCGTCCACCGGTGCCGGCGGCCGCTGAACCGGCCCAGCCGCCCGCCGTGCGCGGTGCGGTCGGACAGCGCGCCGATGACCGGGGTGGCCAGGGCGGAAGAGATGGCCCCGACCCCCGTCACCACCCCGAGGGCGAGGATCTTGTGCCGGGGCGTGATGTCCTGCAACTGGAGCGCCAGCATGACCTGCAGCGGCGTCTGGGTCGCCATCCACATGCCCAGGCTGGCCAGCGTGAGGCCGACGATCCAGCGGTGCCGCACGTGCTGGGTCGGTTCGGCCAGCGCCAGCGACGGCACGTCCGGCGGGCCGATCACCCGATCCCTCATGACACCTCCGCTGCCGAGGATTCCGCCGCGGGCGCGGCCAGGGGCTCCGCCGGTCCGGGTGCCCTGGCTTGGATCATGGCGCATCCCGGCCGCCTCGCGATATACCCGCCGGTAAGTTTTTCATGACGATCACGAGCCGCGCCGCTGCGTGGCCTAACTGGACCGGGCTCGTAGCAGCGGGCGCTGCTGAGCTGGAGGCGAGGCTGAGCGGGTTCGTCAGGCAGAACCGGCTGCCCGGCGCGGCGGCAGGTGTCGTTCACGGGGACGAGCTCGCCTGGATGGCTGGCACCGGGTTCGCTGACACCGGCGCGCAGCGGCCAAGTCGTCCGGAGACGCTGTACCGGATCGCCTCGATCACGAAGACGTTCACCGGAACGGCCATCATGCAGCTGCGCGATGCGGGACAGCTGGGCCTCGACGATCCCGCGGTGGACTATCTGCCCGGACTGCGCGGCGCCGTCAGCCCGTTCACGACGACCGAGGCCGTGACGATCCGGCGGATGCTCTCGCACGAGTCGGGTCTTGCCACCGAGCCGCCAGGGACGGACTGGTCCGTCCCGGTCTACCAGGGCGCACCGGAGGTGACGCTCGGGCAGGCCGGCGACATCGTGCTCAAGCTGCCGCCGAACGGGCAGCACAAGTACTCCGACCTCGCCTATCAGCTGCTCGGCGAGATCGTGACCCGAGTGAGCGGTATCCCGTATCCCCGGTATGTGCGGGAGCTGATCCTCGACCCGCTCGGCATGTCAGCGACCGGCTTCGAGCCTCTCGCCGAGCCGCTGCTGGACCGTCGGGCCACTGGCTACGGCTGGCGGGCTCTGTCTGATGAGCTGGACCTGGCGCCAGCGATGTCCCCGGTGTGGGCCGAGGGCGGCCTGTGGTCCTGCGTGGCCGACCTGGCCCGGTGGATCTCCTTCCAGCTGGGCGCCTATCAGGAGCCGGCGGCCGACTCACCGGTCCTGGCGGCAGCCTCACTGCGGGAGATGCACAAGCCCCGGTACCTGGCCGACGACGGCTGGACCCAGGCATGGGGCCTTTCGTGGTGCGGGAATCGCCGGGATGACGTCATCATGATCCAGCACTCCGGCGGGCTTCCGGGGTTCACCACCAGCGTGTGCTTCGATCCCGCGACGCAGGTAGGCGCCATCGTCTTGCACAACGGAACCAGCGTGGCCGCAGAGCTTGCCTTCGATCTGGCGTCGATCGCCCGCTGCCTGGCCCGCTCCGCGCCGTCGGCGATCAAGGCGCTGGCGCCGACGCCCGCGGAATACCGGCCCCTGCTGGGCATCTATGCCCGGCCCGACCTGGGCGGCTGGATGCTGCGGCTCGAGTGGCGAGACGGGAAGCTGGCCTTTGTCACCCCCGAGCTGCCTCGTGGCGCCTCGCTCTGGAACCGACAGGTAACGCTGACGTCTTTCATCGCCGAGCCGGGATCTGACTTCTCCGGCGAGAACGTGGTCTTCCGGCGCCGCGACGATGGCCAGGTGATCTCGGTGCTCCTGGTGGAGACCACCTTCATGCGGCTGCACCTCTAGCACGAGTGATTCCCAACGACGTCAGTGGTCGTAGGCGATCAGCGAGCGGGATCGTGCGGCTGCTGGGAGTTTGCTGGCCGGGGCGGGACGCCGGTCCGCGGTGATGTCGTGCCCGCCGTGCCGGGCGAGCTGGCGGGCGCGGGCGCCGCGGGCGTCGTAGGTCCGGGTGCAGGGGCGGGCGGTGCTGGTGCAGTTGACCGCGTGGTACCGGGGTGCGCTGTGATGCGCGGGCGCCCCTGCGGTGCGCCCTGGCCTCACCAGGGTGCGCCCCGCCTCAGAAGATCCCGGAAATTCCGGGTTCCGCGGAATGTTCAGTGCACGGTGTAGTCGCAGGAAGATAACCCGCAGGGTTCCCGGGCTGGGTTCCTGCATCATCCGCCACTGCTTTCACAGTGCCGGTTATCGTGGATCGCAGCTCCTGCTATAAGGGGAGTAAATATCCACGATGATGTGATCTTGAGCAGGAGCCGCCCGAAACGGGCACCCCGCGGAACCTGCGGGTTAATAATCTGCGACTACGTAGGCCACCAGATTTTCCGTTAAGCCCGGATTTTCCGCGATAAACGCCAGCTGGCTCGTATGTGTGTGCGAAATGCGGGACATGAGAGCAATAAGGTACGCGCTGGGCGCTTACCCGGTGCCCGCCCGCGCCCGCCCCCGCCCGCCCGGCCGCGCCCGTAGCTCGCCGGCGATGTGCTCACCGGGCCCGGGCATGGTCAGGATGACCACGTGCACGCCGGTCAGCCAGGGCGGCCATGGTAACGGCCGCCTTCCTCGTATCGAACTCTCATCGTAAGAGTTGACTTGCATGATGGGTGAGAGCGCGCTACTCTCTTGAGAGTTAACTCTTACGAAGGGAATATGATCTCATGAGTGCGACCCAGACAGTGAGCGTCTCCCGGACCGTCGACCTGGGCATCGGGCTGAAGGTCACCATCAAGGAATATGGCGACGCCGCCACCGC
>WNGL01041133.1_pt1 | contig 12762 bp, 15 predicted proteins | sample 5400591 | NCBI WGS metagenome assembly WNGL01 (sample SAMN13153377, study PRJNA577476) | soil metagenome | isolation source: 80 cm soil or saprolite under Garry oak tree replicate 1 | place: USA:California | collected 2016-06-15
GACCGGCGGAGGCGTGGGTGAGCTCGCGTCGCCGCTGTCGCGCCTGGTGCTGCAACTCCTGCGACGTCCAGCTGCCCCGGTCCGAGCCGGCGTCGATGGCCGGCCAGAACCAGACCAGCGGGTCGCGACCGTAGGGCTGCTCCAGGCGCAGCCCGGCGGTCAGCATCGCGTCGATGTGCACTGTGGACACCACGAACGCGCTCACCGGGCCGCACCACGCTCGCGCGGCCGGCGTGCCCGTACCGCCCGGCTGGGCAACCCGTGCTCGATCATGGTCGTGGCCAGCCAGGTGGCGTGGTCTCGGCTGTCGCAGGCGACGTGGCACAGCGCGCCGGCCGGGGTGACGGTCACCTCGGTGATCCGGCTGGTGGTGCGGTGCGCGAGCTGGAAGGTGATCCACCAGTCCACGCCGCGGCCGGTGGCGAACACCATGACCTCGTTGACTGCCACCACGTGGCGGGTCATTGCGTGCTCCCCGCGCCGGCCGGGTCTGCGCCGCCGTCGTTGCCCGCCTGGTCGTCGCCGCGGGCGGAAAGCCGCGCCGGCGGCTCGTGGTAGGCCGGCCAGTGCTGGCGCAGCCAGCGGGCGAGCAGCCGGCGCACGTCGGCGGCGACCGCGCCGTCGAGGTCCGGCGGCAGGTCGGTCGTGGCCGCGTCCGGGTACGCGGCGTGCAGCGCGGTCCTCATCGCTGACGGCGCCGCGGCGACGGCCGTGGCGAACCGGGCCTGCGCGGCGTCGGCCTCCGCGGTCACCGCGATGACGAGGTCGACGACCTGCGCCGTGGTGGCGTCTTCCGGTACCGGGATGCCCCAGCTGTCGTCGTGCGGGCCGATGCCGAACTCGTCAGGGTCGGCGAACGGGTTCGTGCGTCCTGGACCGGCGAAGTAGCCGGGCCCGGCCGAGGCCGTGAACCGCACATCGCCGTCGCTGTCGAGCGTTTCCTCGCCGGTGTACAGGGTGGCGGTGCCGCCGCTGCTGTCCAGGACCCGGGTCGGGATGCCGCGGGCGGTGACCGCGCCGGCGACCGCATGTAGGTCGATCCGGTTCGGGAAGCGGCCGACGTTGAACGCGGCGCGCAGGTCGGCGAGCAGTCCCGGGTCGATCTGTTCGGGTAGGTGCAGGTCCCGCCGGACACGGGCCTCGGCCCACAGTTCGCCGTCGGTGGGCGGCGGTGTCCCGTTGATGGCGCTGGCCTCGCCCCATGCGGTGATGAGGTCCAGCTGCTGCACCCACCGCGGGTCGTTCGGTTCCATACGGTTTCCTTCGGTGTTGGCGTGACCGTGCGCCGAACACCCCCTGCCGCGGCGCACCGCGAACCACCAGGGGTGTTCGGCACGCGGCCAGACAGCAATAAGCAGGTTGAAGGTCAGGAGCCGGCGGTCATCGAAGTCCCCGGCCGGCAGGGCAGCCGCGCGGGTCGCTGGGCGGCGGCACCGGTTGGGCCAGGCGCCTCAGTCCCGGGTCGCGGCGAGCAGCGTTGCCGCCAGCGCGGCAGTCTTGGTCGCGGTGCGGAAGATGGAGACGGCGTTCTGCTCGATGTCGGCGATGCCGTCGAAGCGCTCCTGCGGGGTGAACCGCAGTCGCGCGTGGGGTCCGACTCGAAACGCCGGCAGGTTGCTGTGCTTGCGGGCAACGGCGTCCCCGGTCGGGATGCCGTACTCAGCGAAGTCGGTGAAGTCGAGCCCGTCGATGGCGGTCTCCTGGTTCCCGGTGCAGACGACCACCAGGTCGTAGGTGCGGCCGTCGATGAGTCCGGCATCGGGCAACGCGACCGGCTGCACCCGCCGACCCACGACGGTCAGGCGCCGCACGCCGAAACGGTCTGGCCGCAGGTAGCGACCGATGGCCTGGTACCGGCCGCGGATCTCCTTGTGCCACTGCTTGCAGCCGGACGGCAGGCCGAAGCTGTACCAGTCGATGCGCTCCACGCTGTCCAGCGCCGCGGCGGCCATGAACGGTTGCGGCCCGATGCCCAGCAACGCCTCGACGGCGCATTTGGCCGAGTCGCCACCGCCGACGACCGCGGCGCGACGCACCCCACGCAACGGCCACATGGTGGCCATGCGCTGCATGAACTGGACGAAGGTGAGAATGGTGGTGCCGTTGGCCACGTCCTGACCGATCGGATCGCCCAGTCCCCGTGCGTCGATGACCCGCCCGGCGGCCAGCCGGACCCGGTCGGCGATGTCGATGTCCACCCCGGTGGTGTCACCGGCCACGGCCCGGACCGTGGCGTTGGTCACCACGTCCGCGTACTGCGCCAACGTCAACCGGATCACGAACGCCAGGTCGGTGTTCGTCTGGTACTCGGCCATGGATGCGTTGGCCGGCTGGATCGGCGCGCCGGGCAGGTAGTTCAGGGCTGCCCCGCGGTCGCCGGCCAGTCCGATGCTGCCGGCCCGGTTGCGGGAGTTGAGGTAGAACGTCGGCCGGGTGGTCATCGCGAAGACGCCACCAACCCGGTTGCCGCGTTCCAGGACCAGCGGTTTCGGGTATCCGCTGCGCACGCGGGTGGCGGCGTACACCGCGGCGTGGAATCCGCTGCCGATGATGACCTCGCGGTCGCGGCTGCTGGAACCGAGGGTGTCCTGTCGGCGCTGTTCATCCGACCAGTAGCTGTCCAGGACCTGGTCGGCGTAGGCGCGACCGGCCGGGTCGAGGGCAACGCCGGTCAGCTGCGCCGCCAACGTGGTGGAGAACTCGGACTCCCGTTGCATCATGGCCCGCATCCCGTCGGATACAGCGGGCTTCAATGCGACGGCGGTCAGCAGAGACTCGATCGGCGCGGACGGCTCGACGTTGTCGAAGTTCAGGGGTTCACCGGGAGGCCCGCGCCGGGCGTACTCCATCCCGGGTGCGCCCCGGGGATGGCGGCACGCGGCCGGCGCGGTCCCGGAAGGGGTCACACGGGTGGGTCGGTCTGGGGCTGGCGGCTACCAGTCCCAGGCGGGTAGGTCGTCGACCTGGTCAGCGTCGGCGTCGAACCGCACGTAGTCGCAGCCCCGGGCCCGGGCGTAGTGCTGGATCGTCAGCACTTCGGGCGGCAGGCCGGGGTGCTCGTCGGCGTGCGCTTGTGGGTCCGGTGGGACCCACATCAGCCAGCCGTAGGTGAGGTGGTCGGCGATGACGCCGTCCTGGCTGGACAGTCCGTGACTGCCCAGGTGTTCCGGCAGGTGCGCGGTGGACAGGTCCAGGAAGCGGCGCACGGCAGCGTCGCCGGGCTGGCCGCCGGTACTCACCGGACATCGCCGCCAGGGGCGCCGGCGCCGTCGACCCGGTCGCAGGCTGGCATGTGGTCGACGATCAGATCGGCGATCTGGTCGTCGGTGGGTATGGTGTCGAAGCATCCGGCTTCGGTGAGGTCCTCGCCGGTGTCGACCCGGTGGACTTCGAAGCTGCGACCACCGCTGCGCCAGACCAGTTCGCGGACGGTCACCGGCAGGGTCGCCACGGTGCGGACACCGTGGTCGATCTCGTTGACGATGCGATCCATGGTGTGCGGTTGCCTCCTTGGTTGCTGAGGAGGCCGGGCGATGCGGGTGCGTGGATGGCCGCCCCGGCCCCGAGATCTGCGGGGTGACCGCCAGTGGGCGGCCGGGGTGCGGTCGAGTGGGTGGGCGGCTCAGCCCACGAGGGCGGTCGCCAGGTCGCGGGCGACGCCCTGGGTGGGGCTGGTGCCCAGCCCGAGCCGGCCGGCGATGATCGGTCCCTGCCGGACCGCCGCGAGGGCGGTGAGCAGGTGCCGGCGTCGCCAGCCGAGCAGGGCGCCGGTCAGGTCGGCGCCGTGTCGGGTGTGCTGGCGCAGGGCGCAGGCGAGCCCGTCGGCCTGTTCAATGCCGTTGTTGAAGCCGCGTGCGGTGTGCGCCCGGACCGGGGCGAGGGCGTCGCCGAGCAGCACCGCGTGTCCGTCGCCGACCGGCCAGGCCATCGTCGTGGGCGGGTCGATGTCCATCACCGGCACCGCCATCCGGGTGGTGGTGGCGTGTACCAGGTCGGCCAGGTGGGCCGGCAGGTGCGCGGTGGCGTGCGCGTCGACGTGCGCCCGCGCGGCCGGGCTGACGTGCTGCGGCAGGACGAAGGTCCGCTGCCGGGGCGGGGCGCCGAACCAGTTGGTGTACTGCTCGGTAGTGGCGTTGAGGGCGAAGATCCAGTCGCTGCCGGCGGGGACCGGCGCGATGTTGAACTGCAGGCCGGGGCACGGCTCCCAGCGTTGGAAGTCGTCCAGGTCGCCGGGTCGGGTGGTGGCGGTGCCGCGGTGGGCGACATACCCGGCGTAGTGCAGCCGCCGGTCGGGGTCCAGCAGCCGCCGGCCGATCGAGGCGCGGCCGTCGGCGAAGGCGACCAGGTCGACGCTCTCCCGCTGGCCGTCGGCGAAGTCCAGGACTGGTCCGCGGTGGTCGGCGCTGATGCCGGTGACCCGGCGCCCGTAGTGGACCAGGCCGGCGGGCAGCCGGCTGGCCAGGGCGTGGTGCAGCAGGGTCCAGGTGGTGAACCGGCCCGGGTACTGCCGCTGCACCAGCCCGTCGTCGGCCGGGCCGTAGCCGCGGAACTGGGTGATGGTTTCGAAGCCGAACTTCACGTATTCGTGCTGCGGGATGCCGAGGCGGTCCAGCACGTCCAGCGCCGGGTGTTCCAGGGACAGGATCCCGCCGGTCGCGGTGGACAGGTCCGGGTTGGCCTCGTACACGGTGACGTGGTCGAAGCCGGCCTGCAACAGCAGCAGCGCGAGGACCGGCCCGGTCAGCGAACCGCCGACCACGGCGATGCGCGGCTGGCGCGCGCACAGCAGCGGCGCGGCGGCGGCGGGGTGTGGTAATGCCGGTGGTCCATTGCTGGGGCTCCCTTTCGATGGAGTGGGGGAGCCCGGACGCGGCCGTGTCGGCCGTGCCCGGGCTGGTGCGCGAAGGTGCGCGGTGTGCGGTGGCCGGGCAACGGCCGAGAAACAGGTGCAACTTCGATCCGGTACCGCCACAGCGGTGGCAGGTGCCGGGTGGTGCCGGGTCACCGTCGCTGCGGTGCACGGGCAGGTCGGTGACGGATGCTCTACCGCGTCGCGGCGATTGATCCGTCAGGTGCCGCCCGGGACCGGTGTGTCCCGGCGGCACGGATGGGGTGGTGGACCTGGTGGTGGGCTACAGGTCGATGAGCTGTTCGCGGCGCAGTCCCGCGAGCAGTGCCGCCAGGGCCTGGCCGGCGCGGGTGTGGTGGCCGGTGTCGGACTCGCGCTGCACCAGGCGGGACGCGTCCTGCACGAGTGCGGCCAGCAGCGGCTGGTCGGCCAGGTCCGTCGTGGTGATCTCCACCTCGGGCTCGTCGACGACGGTGTGCTCGTGCTGGTACCCGGTGAGCAGGTCCGCGAGGTGGTCGCCGACCCGGCCGTGCAGCAGCGACGGGTCGGCCGCCACCTCGGCGACGCTGCGCCGGGCCGCGTCGGCGACCTGCTGCAGCGGCAGCCGATGGCGGTAGGTTTCGGTGAAGGTCCAGGTGATGGTGATGGCGGCGCCCGCGTCGACGGTGCCGCCCTCGGCGGTGGTCATGCCGATCGTTCCTCCCTTGTGGACAGTCAGTGCGACGCCCGTGGTGGGCTTGGTCAGGGGATGTCAGGGGTGGCGGTGCTCGTGGTCGCCGGGCGACGCGAGGTGGGTCGGGTCGAGGGCGATCACCGGGAACAGCTCGTCGGGCGGGACGCAGCCCTGCAGGATGCTGTCCGGATAGGCGATGAAGCACTCGACGCCGCGGCTGTCGCAGCCGGCGCACTGGACCAGTTGCAGGGTGCGCGGGTCGATGAGCAGCGCGCCCTCGTCGATGTGCCGGATGGGGCGGATGGCGAGCACGGTGGCCGGGCCGGTGTAGCCGCCGGTGCGGGCGAGGATGTCGCCGGCCACCACGAAGCGGTCGCCGAGCCACAGCCGGCTCACTGGAGGTGGTCCTGCCGGTTGCCGGCCGCGACGTCCGTGCCGACCTGTTCGACCCACCAGCGCAACCCGCTGCCGTCGACCAGGTCGTGGGGTTCGCGGTTGTCCTGGCGGCGTTGCCGGGACGCGCGGACGTGGAGCCGGCTGATCGACAGGATCCGGGCGACCCGGATCAGATATCCGGCGTAGTCGCTGCCGTCCGGGTAGCCCTCCGCGTGGTTGAGCCGGTCGACGCCGCGCTCGATCCGGCCCAGCACTGCGGCCATCGCGCGGGCCTGCCCGGCGCTCTGCACGTCGAACGGGGCGTAGCGCACCCGGGCTCCCCAGATCCCGGTGGCCGACAGGCCCGGGCTGCCCTCCACGTAGGCGGTCACCTCCAGCCCGTAGAACGGGGCGCCGGTGGCGATCCCCCGCTGCCACGCGGTGATGGTGTGCAGCTCGCCGCCCGGGGTGTCGATCACCACGGTGGCGACCAGCCGGGCCTGTCCGTACTCGTCGGCCAGGTGCACGTACCAGGCCAGCGGTGGCCGCCTCGGTGTGGCCACGTCGTGCTCCTCTCCTATCGGGTCCTCTTGTCGGCGCTGGGCCGAGTCCCGCGTGGCGGTCGGCCCCGCTCGCGTGCCTCATGCCGCGGCCGGCTGCTCGTCGTCCTGCGTGCCGGCGCCGCCGGGCAGCCGGCGGTGGCAGACCCGCGTTACCGCGTCGCCGGTGCCGAGGCTGTGCAATGCCTCGATGGCGTGGCGGCCCTGGCCCGGGGTGGGCCAGCCCTGGCCGAGGAGCACGCCGTCGGCGGCGAACGGCACCCAGAGCACCGACCGGCGCCCGGGCCCGTCTTGCACGATCCGCGCGACCCGGCCGAGGACGTCTCCGGTGCGGTACAGCACCCAGCCGCGCCACGCCACCTCGGGCACCTCCAGCCAGTGCCACTGTGGCGTCGGATCGGCCTCGGTCGCCAGGTCCACCCCGTACTGCCTGAGGCACGCGATCATGTGGAAGCGGGTCATCGGCGGCATGGTCCAGTGGTCGTATCGCCGCCACAGCCGCCCGGTCGGCGCCAGGTACTCCGGGCGGCCGTCGTCGGCCGGCGCGTCCCGGTGGAAGATCAGGTCGCGGGGCGCGTGATCGGTGCGCGCCTGCGCCAGCTGCTCCCCGATGTAGGCGGAGGAGCTGCCGATCGACTGACCCAGGCGCGCAGGTACGGGTAGTCGACGTCCTTGTGGCTGGGCATGGCCCGTTGTCCTTTCTCGATCACTACGGCTGAGTGATCGCCGCGGTCGCTCGCGCCGCGGTGGCGCGAGCGACACGGTCGATCCATCAGCCGGTCGCCGCGGCGGTCTTGGACGCGTTGGCGAGCGGACGGCCCTGGCCAGGCGTGGACACCGGGACGGTGATCATGCGGACCGGGTCGGGTCGCACCTGCACGTCGAGCAGGAACATCCACCGACGCTGGCCCCGGGTGACGCCCACGCGCAGCACGTCGCGGTGCAGCTCCAGGTCGTGCGGTTCGTCGGCGGGGTCGTCGGCCCGCCACTGCAGCCGCAGCAGATCGCTGGGCCGCAGCAACCCGGCGACCGACTGCCACACCTCGTGCAGTTGGGCGGCGTCGATGACGGTGACCGCGCTGGCGCCGGGCAGTTGGTGTTCGTGCCAGCGCCGATTGGCGTCGAAGCCGGCGATGTCGGCGGCCACGGCGATGCGCCGGCGCCGGTCCAGGCGGAAGCCCTCGGGGAACAGCCGCTGCTCCCGGACGGTGTAGATGCGCAAGTCGGCGAACGCGGCGGTCGTCAGGCTGCGTCGATCCAGCCCACGCCGTCAGGGCCGCTGTGGAAGGTGACGGTGTCCGCAGCGCGCAGCGCCTGGACGTCGTTGGGGTACAGCAGGCCGACCGGGTCGTCGTCGATGGTCGGCTGGTCGGTGGGTTCGGGCTGTCGGTACTCGGCCATGGTGGATGCCTCCATCAGATGGGGTGCGGGCCGGCCGGAGCGCGTGCGCCGCCCTGCACGACGCCGGCCTGGGAATGTGGTGTGTGCTGGCGGCTGATGCCAGCGGATGCGCTGGCGTGCGCGGGTGTGCTGCCGGCGGGCACGGGTGATCGGTCGGCCGGCGCGCTGGCCGGTCGACGTGGTGCCGGGGTCAGCGCTGTTCGGGCTGCCGACGCGGCGGCGGTGCGCGCTCAGACGCCGACGGTGACGAGCACGTCGTCGGGGGCCGCGTCGGCCAGCTGCACGGTGGCCTGCTGGACGTGGTCGAGCAGCGCCTGCGGGCTGGCGGCGGCCGGGTACAGCGACGCGCCGGTCCGCATGACGACCAGGACGTCGCCGACCACCCGGCGCAGGCTGTGGTACGTGACGTAGCTGTGCCGCCCGGCTCGCAGCAGCGCGGACTCCACCCGCCCCGGTCGTCGTGACCCGACGCGGGCGGTGGCCGACCAGCCGTCGTGGCGGGCTCCGGCTTCGCGAGCGGCGAGGGCGCCGGTCGCGACGAGGTCCAGCAGACGCAGCGGCCCGCCGGCGCAGCGGATCGGCTCCGCGTCGCTGGGCGCGGCCAGCAGGGTACGGGCGCGCGGCGAGGTGGGCGTGGCCAGCAGCCGCCGCTCGGGCCGCAGGTCGTCGTCGAACAGGCAGGCCAGGGTGGTGCGCCAGTCGGTGATGCCGAGGTGGTCGGCCGGGTACCAGAACGTGACGGTGCGCAGGGTGCTGCCGTTGGGCAGGTTGATGGGCACGGTGATGCTCTCCGTTCCATGGGTTGGTTGGTGGTGCGGCCGGAATCCGGCCGGTTGGGTACTGCCGCGGGTAGCGACGCCAGGCCCAGCTGCGCGGGTCACCCGCGGATCTCGCCGCTTGGTTTGTGCGCAGGGCCGGACAGCACATGCCGGCCGGGCCACACGTGGGCGCATCGGCCGGCTCGTCGTTCCTGGTGCGGTGTGGACGGCACCGGGCTCAGCTGCTGCTGGGGTGCGCCGACGCGTGGTGCCGGGTGAGGGTCATGGTCCAGCCGTCCCGGGCGAGCTGAGCCGCCTCATGCGCGCCCAACGTCCGGAGTGCGGCGCTGATCATCTCGGCTTCTTGCTGGATGGCGGCCGTGCGGGCGAGGTACTCGTCCCGCTGCGCGAAGACCCCGAGGCCGACGAGGGTCAGGTGCGCGTCGTGCAGCCGGGCGTTGTCGTCGCGCAGGCGCTCGATGCGCATCATGAGCTCGCTGATCCGGGGGTAGCGCGGCAGCGTCCGGTACCGGCGTAGCAGACGCCGCCGGTCGGTGTGCTGCTGATCGGCCCGTGTCGCGGTGGCCGCGCCGTCCTGCCGGTCGTCCGGCGGGGTGTGCCCGGTGGTGGGCCGGGCGCGGCGTCGCCCGATCGCGACGGACAGGCCCGGGCCGGACAGCAGCACCGTGACCGTGGTCGCGCCGGCCAGGTAGGCGGTCCGCAGCTGGTCCAGCAGCGGGTTGCCGGCCGGCTCGTCCAGCGGCAGCACGTGGGTCAGTGGGGTCGCTTCGGTGCGCAGCAGCCGGACCTGCTCCAGCCACGGCGTCCCGGGCGGGCACTCGTCGGCGAACGCGGCCCGCCGGTCGAGGGTGCCGGGCTGGGTGGCTGGTGCCGGCCGCGGGTACGGTGCGTTGCTGGTCAGCCAGATGCCGTTGCTGCCGGAGCGCAACAGCAGCGCCGGGCCGGAGTGGATGGGGCCGGACTGGTTGGTGCCGGTGGCCGCCGCGGCGGCGTGCTCGGCGAGTTGGCAGACGGTGTCGAGGTCGAACGTCACCCGGCTGGTCATGGCGGTTGGTGCCTCCTTCACGTTGCGGGAACTGGGTTTGTGGCGCGCCCGCCAACGCGCGCCCGGGATCGGGACGCGCGTCGGTGGCTGCGCCAAGCAGTGCTTGACAGGTGTGCTCAGGCCGGGTTGGCCACGGCGACGAGGTGGGCGTCGCGGGGCAGCTGGGCCAGGTGGGCGTTGGCCTGGTGCAGGTAGGCGAGCTGGTCGGCCAGGCGTTGGCTGCGCGGAGTCAGCAGTTCGTCGCGCGTCGGGACGTACCCGTCGCCGGGGACCGCGGCCAGCCAGGCCAGGTTCACGTAGGTGCCGTAGCCGGCCTGGAACGCTTCCAGTTCGGCGGTGGGCAGCTGGCGCTGCCCGGGCATCGCGTTGTGCGCCGTCATCGCCAGGATCTGCGGCTGGGCCAGGTAGTCGGCCTGGGCCTTGGCGAGGGGGTAGCGGCGTTCGTCGGCGTGGTGCCGGTCGAGGAACGACCAGAACGGCTGCGCCGGCCGGAGTCGGGCGACGACCTGGTTCCACAGCAGCCAGTCGCCGGCGGCGTCGTAGGCGGCGCGGGTGCGCATGCCGTGCAGGTCGAGCAGCTTGACCGGGCCGCCGGAGGTCAGCCCGTCCCAGAGGTCGATCAGCTTGCTCACCCGGCGGGTGTGGCTGCGGAAGTGCGGCAGCACGCCGCTGGTCGCGAGACCGCGGGCTTGGATGGACGCGGTGGCGCGTTGGGTCAGCGCCGAGATCGGGGCGTCGGCGGGCAGGCAGACCACAGTGGTACGCACCGGACGGGTGCAGCGCTGCGGCCGGTTGGTATCGGTGGACGTGGTGCGCGAAGCGCGCATGGTGGTGTCCTCCTTGCTTGGTTGGTTGGGTGCGCGAGCGCGCGGAACCGGACCCGGGGTACGGGGTCGGGCTCGGGATGCGCGAGGCGTGCGCAGGTGATTGACCCGAAAGTTGGGTCGGTCATCGGGTCGCGAAGCGGCCCGGGCGACCGCCGGTGCGGTCGGATTGCGGCATGAGCGCCGCAGGCTGGAACAGGTCGGCCAACGAGCCGAGGGTCGTGCTGTTCGGCCGAAGGGCCGGGGTGGTGCTGTTCGGCCGAGAAGGCCGAGGGTGGTGCGTGCCGGCTGAGGGCCGGTAGGTGGTGCGGAAATGCGTGGTGCGGTGGTGCTGGGTGGGCGTGGGTGCCCGGAGGGGATGGTCGCGGCCGACCGGCCTGGTGGCGGGTGGGCGGTGCGGTGTCCCTGCCGTGGCGTGCGTGCGCCCGGGTGGTGCGGTGGTGCTGGTGGGGTTTCTTAAAAGAAGCTCTCACCGTAGCCGGGCAACCCAACCAGCCGCCGATCCCTGCCCCAGCTGGGCGCAGCGGCGCTGAGCTGCGCAGTTGGGTAGCGCGCGGGGGCCAGTTGGGTGGGTGTCGGCGGCGGCTCAGTTGGGTTGGTTGACTCAGTTGGGTACCCAACTGAGCCGCCGCTGCCAGTGGGTCAGGCCGGCGGGTAGGCGTCGGCGTGCAGCAGGTACAGCGGGTCCTCGTCCGGCGTCGGCGGGCCGGGCCGCTTCGCCGCGGCGGCGTCGCCGGCGTCGTCGCCGGTGCCGACCGGGCCGGGCAGTTCGGCCAGCCGCAGCCGGCGGCGGCCGTCGCCGATCACGTGCCAGACCGGCCCGGCCGGGCCGCCATGGTCGGCCGCGTATGCGCGGCTGGCCGTGGCGACCAGGACACCGCCGGTCCGGCCGGCGAGGCGGCGGTGGAAGTTGGCGTCGATGGCCGCGGTGGGCAGCCAGAACAGCACCGGCCAGGCCATCCCCTTGTTGCGCAGGCTGCGATAGCCGGGCAGCTTCGCGGCCCGGTCGGGATGGCTCATCGTGCCGGTGTCGTGTTCGAGGAAGAACCCCACTGGCTCGTCGTCCTCGGCCCAGACGCCGTGCCCGTCGGGGCGGGTGGTGGCATCGGAGACCCGTTCGGCGAAGCGGGTCGGCGACCACCAGCGCTGCAGCCGCGCCTCGGGATGCTGCCGCTGATGCACCAGCAGATCGATGAAGAACTGATGCGCGCCGTCGTCGTGGATGAGGTGGCCGGTGCGGGTGCCGGCGGCCGGGTAGGCGTCCCGCTGGTCCCGGGCCGTCCGCGCGGAGGGCGGCGGCTTGCCCTGGTACAGCGCCACGTACCGGGCGGACAGTCGGCCGGGGACCCAGTGCACCGGGAGCCGGCCCAGCTGCGGATGCCTGGGCATGAACCAGTCGATGAAGCCGATCTTGCGGAGCACGTTGAGCCGGTTGCGGCAGGTCCGCATCGAGGTGAACAGGACGGCGGCGAGCTGGTCGGTAGTGAGGAACCGGTGCTCAGCCAGGAGGTGGGCGATGACGTAGTCGCGGGGTTCCAGACGCCAGGAGACGGCGAGCAGATCGTCGCGGGTGGTGGATCGGTGGGGTGTGGAGCGAAGGGGGGTAGACCCCGCACGGGAATGGGTCACCCCCGTGCGGGGAGTATCCCCCTGAGGGATATTTCGGGGTTGGCGCTGGTCGTTGGTCATGGGCTCCTACCAGGGTGGTTGGGCGCCGACCGGCGTTGTTGATCACGGGTGGGGCGGCGTGGGGTTCACCCGGGGGTTGACCCGCCGGTGCGCCCGCCATGCCGCCCACCCGGTGCGGACCGCTCCGGATGTGGTCACGGCTTGGCGCCGTCGGTGCGCCGCGGCCGTCGGGCCAGTTGCTCGATGCCGGTCGGCTCGTCGGCGGTGTCGGGCCGGGCGACGGCCTGGCGCAGGGCGGTGGTCTCGCCGATGATGGGCAGCGGCGGCCGGGTGAGCATGGTGAACGCCGCGGTCTCCCGGTTGGCCACCACCAGCCGGCTGGCGGCGGTGTACGCGTCCAGGTGGCTCAGGTCGTGCTCGTCGAGCTCGGGCAGGGTGTGCCGGGCCAGCTGGTGGGCGTCCTCCGGGCTGACGTTGAAGTACATCTTGTTGCGCGCGTTGGCCGACAGCGCCAGTTGGGTCTCGCGCGGCAGTTGGGTCAGGTTCTGGTGCGCCAAGGTGAGGCTGTCGTGGTAGCCGCGGGCCTCGGCCAGCATGTCCCCCACCGACCCCGCCAGGTTCAACACA
>WNGL01007559.1_pt1 | contig 12757 bp, 10 predicted proteins | sample 5400591 | NCBI WGS metagenome assembly WNGL01 (sample SAMN13153377, study PRJNA577476) | soil metagenome | isolation source: 80 cm soil or saprolite under Garry oak tree replicate 1 | place: USA:California | collected 2016-06-15
AAGGTGTTCGGCGATCCGGTCCATCCCTACACCCGCGGACTGCTCGCCGCCGTGCCGTCGCCGGACCGGGCCGAGACGCTGGCCGGAATCGAGGGCCAGCCGCCGCGGCCCGGAGGGCGCGGGCGCGGCTGCACTTTCGCGCCGCGGTGCGCCTTCGTGGTCAGCGAATGCCGCGCCGAGGCGCCGCCGCCCGTGCTCATCGACAGCCGCCAGGTGCGGTGCATCCGCGCGGCGCACGTCCGGTCGGCGACCGCCACGCGCCCAACGGCGGTGAGCACCCTGACCGGCGGCGGCAGCTCGCCGGCCCTGTCGCTGCGCGCCGTCTCGGCCACCTACGGGCGGACTCCGGTACTGTCCGACGTCGAGTTCGACGTGCCGGAGGAATGGTGCGTGGCCGTCGTCGGCGAGTCCGGCTCGGGGAAGACCACGCTCGCCCGCTGCATCGTCGGCCTGCACGGCAACTGGACGGGCGAGATCGCCTTCCAGGGCGCGCCGCTGCCTCCCAGGCTGCGCGACCGGCGCAGGGACGTGCTGCGGCGGATCCAGTACGTCTTCCAGAACCCCTACACCTCGCTCAACCCGAGGAAGACGGTCGGCCAGATCGTCGCGCAGCCGCTAGAACAGCTTCTTGGCCTGCCGCTGCGGGAGCGGGCCGAGCGCGCGGCCCGGGTACTCGAGGACGTCTCGCTGAGCAGCGGCTTCATGTCCCGTTATCCCGACGAGCTGTCCGGCGGGGAACGGCAGCGCGTCGCGATCGCACGCGCCCTGGTCGTCGAGCCTGACCTGCTCATCTGCGACGAGGTGACCTCCGCGCTCGACGTGTCTGTGCAGGCGGTCATCGTCGAAGAACTGCGCAGGCTCCAGCGGGAACGCCACCTGGCCATGCTCTTCATCACCCACAACCTCGCCCTGGTGCGGTCCATCGCCCAGCATGCCGTCGTGCTGCGCGACGGCGCGGTGGTGGAGTCCGGTCCGGTCGAGCAGGTGCTCGAGCACCCGAAGGATCCCTACACCGTCAGGCTGATGGAGGACGTGCCCAAGCTCTGACGCCTCCCGTCAGCGCGGCGGAAACTCCGACGCCCAGAAGTCCGCGATGTCGATCCGGCGCATGAACGCGACGTCCGGCTGGCTCAGCGCGTACGCGACGAAGTCGCGCAGGCCGGAGGCCCGGCCCGGCTGGCCGCTCCAGCGCGAGTGGACCCCGACCGACAGCATCCGGCCGCCGAGCCCGGATCGCGCCTCCTCGAGCAGGTAGTCCAGGCTGAGGCGCAGGCTCTCGCCGAAGTGCCGCGGAGTCGCGTAGGTCGGCGGGATCAGGTAGCGCACGTCGTTGTGCACCTTGGTGTAGGGCACGACGAGGAATGGCCGACCGAGCGCGGTCACGAAGTAGGGCAGCTCGTCGTTGTTCGCGTCCGAGTCGTACAGGAAGCCGCCGTGCTCGATCAGCAGCTCCCTGGTGTGCACGGTGGCGAAGGACCGCACCATCCATCCCCGCAGCCGCTGGCCGGTCGTCCGCAGCACGGACTCGACCGCCATCGCGATCTCGGCGCGCTCCTGCTCGCTGGTCATGGCCGTGCCAGGGCCCGCGTCGGGGCCGTACCAGTGGTAGCCGTGTCCCAGCACGTCGTGCTCGTGTTCCCGCAGCCAGCCGCACAGCGGCGGGTTGCGCTCCAGCGCGCGGGCGCAGGCGCTGAACGTCGCGGGAATCTGGTAGCGGTCGATCAGGCGGCACAGCCGCCAGATCCCGACCCGGCTGCCGTACTCCATGTGCGTCTCGGTGCCGAGGTCGCGTATCTCGGGTCCGTACTGGAACGAGTACTCGCCCCAGGTGTCGTTGACGCCGTCGTCGCCCAGTGAGTACTCGCCGCCCTCCTCGTAGTTGACCACGAGGTTGACCGCGACCAGCGCGCCGCCCGGCCAGACCACGCGCGGAGGCTGGGGCCCGTAGCCCACGAAATCACGTTCCGGGCCCGCGGTGCTGGCCCGGGGGGGCGACCCCCCGGAACCCCCCGCGGTGCTGGCCCGGGGGGGCGACCCCCCGGAACCCCCCGCGGTGCTGGCCCGGGGGGGCGACCCCCCGGAACCCCCCGCGGCCTGGTCGGCAGTCGAATCGCTCATGGCGCCGATCCTGACAGCGATGACCAGTCCGGGGCAAACGCCCCGGGCCGTATGCTCGGTTCATGGGCGTGGCGTTCGTGGCACATTGCATGCTGAACCAGAACTCGAAGGTCGGCGACGGCGCGCACTGCGCGGGGATCTACTCCCCCGTCGTCGACGTGCTGCGGGACCAGGGTTGGCGGATCGACCAGATGCCCTGCCCCGAGCTGGCGTTCGCCGGGCTGAACCGGTTCTGGGCGGTGCGCGAGCAGTACGACACCGCCGCGTTCCGGCGGCACTGCGCGCGGCTCGCCACCGCGGTCGCCGACGTGATCGCCCTGCGCGTGGACCAGGGCGAGGACGTGGTGCTGATTGGCGTCGAGGGCAGCCCGTCCATGGGCGTGACCATCACCAGCTCCGACCCCGAACGGGGCGGCCGGCCCGAGTGGGCGGAGGGGACGGCCGAGCAGGTCAGCGGCGAGGGCATCTTCGTCGAGGAACTCAGGCGGGAGCTGGCCGGCCGCGGGATCGGGTTCCCCCGGGTGGCCGGCGAGACCCACGCGATCCCCGGGCACAACGAGGCCGCTCAGAGAGCAGGGGTAGAGTCCGCGCTCGGCGTCGCGCCGCAACTCAGCCCGGCCGATGACAGGCGGGCCGATGACAGGAGGGCCGATGGGGCGTGACGACCGCTCGTTCCGGGTCGCGCTGATGGCCGACGTGTACGTGAACCCGCCGCCCGGCGGCGTCGACGGCATCGCCGCGGCCGCGCGGTCCGGCTGGGGCGTGGTCCAGCTTCCCGCCGACGAGTACCCGCCGACGGTCGCGCGGCGGCTGCTGTTCGAGGTTGCCGAGCAGGCCGAGGAGTTCGCCAGGCACGGCTATGACCTCGTGCTCGTCGGCCAGCGCGACGGGCTGGCCGAGGCACTGGCGGGCGCCGGCCTCGGCCTGCCCGACCTGGTCACCCCCGCGAGCACCGTTGAGCTTGAGGAATTTCTCGCTGGCCGGCCCGAGCCACGGGCGCTGCGCGCGCCGGGCCAGCCCGCCGGCTGAAACCCGGCCGCCCCGGCTACAGCCGGCCGTCAATGAGCGCGAGCCCGGTGGCGTCGGTCTCGACCTTCCAGAACGAGCCGGTGCGCTCGGAGGCCTCGATGTCGGGGGTGCGGGTGGCGGTCACGTACAGCGTCGAGCCGTCGAAGACGACGTTCGTGCAGTGCTCGCCCAGGTCGATCTCGATCAGCACCTCGCCATCGGGGGAAAGGACGGTCACGCCGCCGAACGTCGTGTTGGCCACGAACAGCCGCCCGTCGGCGGCGAACGCCATCCCGTCGGGCACGTGGGTGTCCGGAAGCTGGCAGAACGTGACCGCTTCCCCGTCCTCCAGCCGGCAGACCCGGTGCGCCTTCGACTCGCTCCAGTAGAACCGCCCGTCGGGGGCGAACGCGATCCCGTTCGGGTAGCTGCCGGGCCGCTCGAGCACCATCTCGCCGGTGCCCGAGGCGTCGCTGACCACGAAGATCCTGCCCGGGCTCGGAACCTCGACGCGGTCGTCGAGCTCCGTGCCGGAGTCGGTGATCCACAGGCGGCCGTCCGGGCCGAACGCCGACTGGTTCGGGCCCGCCAGCGTGTAGCCGGCCACCTGCGCGAACAGGAACTCCACCGACCCGTCCATGCTCACCCGCTGTATCCCGGGCACGGCGCTGAAGTCGCCGCTGCCCGGCACGTCGCCGCCCTGGTTCACGTAGAGCTTGCCGTCGGTGCCGAGGTAGGTGCCCCACGGCGACCCGCCCGTGTCCGCGAACCGCGACATGGCGCCGCCGGAGTAGGCCAGCAGCTTCCCGGTGTTGCCGTCGCACAGCACGATCCGGCCGTCGCCCAGCACGGTCGGGCCCTCGGGGAAGCCGAGGCCGGAGGCCAGCAGGGTCGATTCCATCGCCGAAGTCCTTTCGCAGGTCAGTGTCGGTCCGGTCAGGCGAACACGGGTCAGACGAACGAGTAGTGCTCGAAGTCGAAGTCGGACAGCGGCTGGCCGACCCTGGCGGCCGAGTAGCCGGTGATCTTGGTGCTGTACGCGTCGAGAGCGTCGATGAAGGCCGGGATGATGTAGCCGCCCTCGTTGAAGTCGATGTGCTGCATTTCCTGCTCGATCTGCTTGCGCGTCGCCGCGTCCGCGGTGGCATTGGCCTGGTGGTACAGGTCGATGGACTTCGGCAGGTGCCAGTGCGTCTCGTTGAACGGCGAGGTCGGCAGCAGCGACTGCGCGACCTGGGCCAGGTACGGCGAGTAGTTGTAGAAGTCCTGGGAGAACGTCCACTGCAGGTAGTTCGGGCCGAAGAAGGTGGTCGGGTCGACCGTTTTCAGCGTGATGTTCACGCCGGCTGCCTTGGCCTGCTGCTGCAGCACGGTCGCCATCGCGACCGTCCCCGTGGCGACCGCCGAGGTGACAAGCTGGACGGCGAGGTTCTCCTGCCCGGCCTGCTTGAGCAGGTGCTTGGCCTGGGCGATGTCGATGTTCCTGTGCAGCGACGTGTCGTAGTTGGGGTCATAGGGCGAGGACACGTCGGCACCGACGGTCCCGTAGCCGTTCAGCGCCGAGTTGATGAGCTGCGGGCGGTCGACCAGCAGCCGCATGGCCTGCCTGACCCGCACGTCGTTGAACGGCGGCTGGTCGACCCGCATCGTGAACGGCGTGATCGCCCCGGTGTGCGAGACGACGGTCTGCACGCCGGGGCTCGACTTGAGCGCGGTGATCTGCGGGCCCTCCAGCGCGCCGGCGCCGTGGATGACGCCGGTCGTCAGGGCGTTCTGCAGCGAGGCGCTGTCGCTGAAGTCGATGACCGTCAGCGTGTCCACGTACGGCAGCCCGGACCGCCAGTAGTTCTCGTTCCTGACGAACACGCTTTGCCGGCCCGGCGTGAAGCTCTGGTACTTGAACGGGCCGGTGCCGACGGGCTGCTTGGGGTTGAAGCCGACCGGCACGACGTACAGGTAGTACCAGTAAGAAAGCTGGTCGAGGAAGCTGCCGTACGGGCTGGTCATCGGCACCAGGACGGTGTGCTTGTCGAGCGCCTTCAGCCCCTTGAGGTCCACCGGCCCAAGCGGCGTGGAGCCGGTCAGCTTGCCGGTCAGGATCCGCTTGAGCGTGAAGATGACGTCCGCGGCGGTCAGCGGCTTGCCGTCGTGGAAGGTGACGCCCGGGCGGAGACGGATCACCCACTGCGACGTCGAGCCGTGCGGGCTGATCTCCTCGGCGAGCACGAACTCGGTCTGCGCCTTGGTGTTGAGCTGGAGCAGCGGCTGGAACAGGGCCTGAGCGCGGGCCGTGTCGAGGTAGGTGAGGCCCTTGTGCGGGTCGAGGGTGTCCGAACCCGAGCCGCCGGTCAGGCCTACCTTCAGGCTGCCGCCCCGTCGTGGCGCACCGCTCGCCGACGGGGAGGCCGAGGCTCCGGGCGAGCCGGAACCGCCGGAAGAGCACGCGGACAGCAGGCCGCCCGCTCCCGTCAGCGCGCCCGCCGCGGCCAGGCCCTGCAGGAACTGACGCCGGCCAGGAGGGCCGGGCAGGTCGCGGGTTCCGTCCGATCTGGCACGGCGCTCAGAGTCGTCCATCAGCTTTGGCCCTTTCATTCGCTGGAGTCGGGGCAAGCCGGGCCAGAGCGATTCAGCCCCCAAGAGACCGCCCAATTCCCGCAAGGATGCGATGCACGACCCACGATAGACGTTACATGCCATATGCGACGGTAGTTAGTCCGGAACAGGACCGCGGCGCCTCAGCGCACCAGCCAGGTGGCACTGACGGCCAGCGCGCCGAGCGCGAAAACGCCGAAGATCGTGACCCAGGCTCCGCCGGGCATCGGCGTGAGGCGTGCTAGCTGGTCGGCGTCCGAGCGCCCGCGCCGCCGCCGCCGCTCGCGGTGCAGCTCCATGACCGGTCGCACGCCCCCGAAGAGCAGGAACCAGGTCATCGAGTAGCCGAACCCGGCCTGAACCACCGCCGAGCCGTACAGGCAGACCGCGGCAACGGTGGCCGCGGTGGCCAGCACGGCCAGCATGCCGTAAGGGTTGCGGATCGCGATCGCGAGGCCTGCCAGCAGCACCAAGCCGAGCGCCAGCATCCCGGTCAGGTGCCCGACCGCCAGTAGCGCCGCCGCGCCCAGGCCGGTCAGTGACGGGGCCGGGTAGCCCGCCGCGGCGGTCAGCGCGACGCCGAGGCCGTCCGCGCCGCCGACCGAAACGGTCTCGCCCGCTGTATCGCGGTACAACCGGACCCTGACCCGGCGCTGGCCCGTGGCGAGCGCCACCATCGCGTGACCGCCCTCATGCACGATCGTCAACACGGTCCGCGCCATCGGCCAGACCCGGGCGGAAGCCACAACGGCGAGCGCCAGCGCGGCGCTGCCCACGACCAGCCACTCCGGCGGGAGGGGCTGAGCGGCGAAGGCGTGGTGCCAGACGGCATCGGCGCGCCGCCCCAGGTCGCCCAGGATGCCGGCCAGATGGCGCGGCAGGCTGACGATGTGGCGTGCGGCCTCGCCCGTTCCGGCCATATCGGTGCGAATTCCCGGCATCCAGCCCTGCCCTGAAGCGTGCTTGTCCATGATCATGGTGGATCGACGTCACATAGACCGGCCGATCCGCCATGACCATGAACGCGCGCGCGGCTCGCGGCGGCCGGCGGTTCCGGTACGTGCGTCGCCAGCCAGGGTAGACGAACCGCGGCGACCGGTCTGACTTGTCCCGAACAATAGGCTGCCCACGAGATCGCGGTCATCGACCATGGCCGGGTGAACCGGCGTAGCCACGGTCGATCAGAACGGAGTGGACGGGCTGGTAGCGGCGCCGGTGAACAGCACCGGATCGCTCCGGGTGCGGCTCACGCCGCCGCGGATCTTCTGGAGGCCGGCATACATCGCCTCGTTGAGCAGGCCGCCGGGCACTGGCGCGACGCCGATCGCGAACGCGCCCACTACCCGCTGCTGGCCGGCCACGAACGAGGTGGAGATGTAGTCACCGACCATCGCCCCCTGGGTGGTGGGAGCGATCCAGCCGAGCTGCATCGGGTCACTGAGCATCTGCGGCGCGCTCCAGGTCTGCCCGTTGTCAAGCGAGGACGCGAATCCGACCTGGATCTGGCAGGTGAGGCCGCTGCAACTCGGATCGGTGTCGAAGTAGTACGTGAGCGCGAGCTGCGTGCTGGCGCCCGCCGAGGTGCGGCTGACGGCGAGGCCGGGGATGAAGTGGTCGACGTTGCTGCCGACCGGGTCGAGCGGGATGCGGCTGACCGGCGACCAGGTGGTGCCGTCGGCCGAGCTGCTGAGCACGATGTCGTTGGCGGTACCGCCGGGTTCGAAGCGGTTGTCCTGCCATACGACGTAGACCGTGCCGTCGCGGTTGATCTCGGCGGAGGGCAGCTGCGAGGTGCGTACCCCGGGGACTCTGTGGGCCGATCTGGTCGAGATCTGCACGGAGGCGTTCCAGGTGGCGCCACCGTCATCGGAGCTGAAGGCCCGGATACCGCCGAAACCTTCGAACGGGACCACGACGCGGCCGTTGGGCTGCACGACGGGCTGCCCGCCAAGGCCGTGAATGTTGTCGGCGGTGGGCGTGGGCGGACCCCAGCTCAGCCCGCCGTCGGCCGAGGTGGACATCAGCTCCAGGTCGCCGCTGCTGGCGTTGTCGAATTCGGTGTAGCAATGGCCGTAGAACGGGCTGGCCGGCGTGTTGTCGCAGGCCGTCCAGTTCTTGTCGTAGAACACGCCGGTGGCCGCGATCGTCACCGGTGTGCCCCAGGTCAGGCCGCCGTCGGTGGAGCGGCTGACCATGACGTCCACGATGCCGCCGCCGGAGAAGTGCGCGCCGAGCCAGGAGATGATCCAGGTGCGGTCACGGGCGTCGTAGGCGACCGACGGGTCGCTGACAGAGAAGAACGGGCCGGGCCGCATCGCTTCCCGGCTCGTGCCGGGCAGGAAGCCGTGGGTCCAGGAGGCACCGCCGTCGCTGCTGGTGGCCCAGCCAATATCGGTGGCGCCGCCATTGAAGACGCGGCCGGTCTGGAACGCGGAAACTAAGGTCGAGCCGAACGCGAACGTGTCCGGCTCCACCTCCGTGGCATGCTCGCCGCTGGGCGCGGTCGCCGGGGTGTACGGGTCGGCGCTGACCTGCGTGACTCCAGGCTGGGCCGCCAGCGCGGGCGCGGCCGCGGCCAACACCGCGGCCAGCGCCGCGGCGAGCAGTGCGGCGGCCCGCCACGCGGTGCGCGGCAACCGCAGCCGCGGCAGCGCGCCGGGTGCGGCCGAGCGGGCCGCACGTGCGTCGATGTGCATGGACATGACTCTCCTTGCCGGATCGCGAAGAACGCTTGCATGGGTGAACAATGCTTCCTGCGACAATGGTTGCGATTTGTCCACGGTGCGGCGGTCGCGGACCGTCGGTGCGCTTTGGCACTGACCCGTGACTCGGCCCGCGGGGCGACCGGAGGCGGTGCGCGCGGGGCGGCCGTACAGCTCCTCATGGGGCTGTACTCGTTGATTCCCCCGCTACGCTCGCTCACCGGGACACCGTGGGACCGGAGACAGCGGCCCACGGATGTCCGGCCGGCAAAAAGGCGTGCGGATGGCGGCGATGGCCGGGAGATGTGCGAGCGATGAGGCGGTGACGACCACCTGCATCCGGGCGCGCAACCCACGACAGGACTCATTGCGGCACACCCCTCGTGAGGGCTTGGGTGCGCAAAGCGGACCGACTCGGTGCCAGGTCGCGTGCTCCGTGCGCTCGGCGGGGCGCGCAAACCGCCGGTGAAGCCGGCCTTTTCCACCTGCGGTGCGGCGGATCATACGACACTGCCCACTGCCTAGCACAACGCGGTGTCACAGTCCAGGTTGCGCTCCTCGAAGCTGAAGCCCTCGCCATCGAAGCGACCCGTCAGCCCGGCCGCCTCAGTGAGTCACCAAACCACCGGGAAAGCACGCCGACACAGCACCGTTCGGTGTCGGCCCGGGTTCAAGCCACCTGTCGGCGACTGTCGCGCCGGCAGATCGTCATGAGTCCATAGCCGGATCGGGAACGTGGCCTGGCAGCGCGTCGAGCCGACCGGATCTGCCGAAGAGCGGACGCTTCTGGCTGCACTCGTGAGCCGATCAAGCCATTCGCCAAGCTCATGAATGGTACGGGAGAATCTCGCGTGTGCCTTCCTGATCTGCCAGGTAGTCGCGCAGAGTGCGATGAATAAAAGCAAACCCGCCGAACGTGCGTTGCAGAATAACGCGCTCGTCGGCGTACTGCAGGAACGTTATAACGTTGGGCGGCAACATCTGCGCCTTGGAGATGCCGAAGTTGACCGCCTGGTTTCGAAGCCAGGCGCGGCCAGGACCTGCGGTAAGCATCAGCGCTCCAGTCATTGGCAGCGACGCTACTATCGCGGTCCACGGGCCATTCAGCGCGAACTCAAGGGCAGCTGCCAGAATAGTAGCCGTCATCAGCAGGGCCAGAAGGCGGGCGAATAGCCACAACGAGGCGTGTAGTGCCCGGCCAGGAGAGGCGGGCGGCTCCGTGAAGTCGGGCACGGTACCCGCGCTCAGGGCTCCACCGAGTCCTAGGACCAGCGCGACAGCAACGCCGGCGGCCCAGCTGAGCAGTATTCCGAGCGGAACTCCGATCACAATCATCCCGAGGGCCGACCGCAGCAGCAGGCCTCGCAGGGCGTGGCGCCATGACCATGTCCAGCTGGAGGCGGCATAGGGATCCTCGTCTTCACTGCCTATGAGGGGGACGAATAGCCAGCTCATTGAGGGGAGCTGGAGTAGTACACCGAACGTAATGCCAACGCCCAGCCCTAAGAATGTTCCGCATGCGACGGCAAGCAGCAGGGCTCCCCACGGGCCTCGTGCCAATGCTCCGATGGGCGCAGCTGCCGCTGCTCCGATCAGCGCGGCAAGTCGCGCGCCAACGATTCCCGTGCTGGTGTGATCCCAGCCCAGCTTCGTGGCGAGCCATCCGGTAAACCCTCCTATCCGCGGCAGCGCCCATTCCGTCTTACGATTGGGGAGCCAGGCGGGGGTGAGCCAGTCGGGATAGAACACCGTCTGTTGTTGCCGCAGCATCATCTTCGCAAGCCAGACCAAGAAAGAGTAAGCCTTGTGTTGTTCGAAGGGAAAGTCTTCCATCGGAGCTTCCCGGCTGCGACGTAGGCTTCGGTCTCGGCCCAGCATGCGTTGGATAAATTCTCCGTACAAAACCCCGCGGAGTTGCTCTGACCCGCCAGCGAGCAGCGGAGTATTCGCAGGGGCGCCCCGGTATGCCAGCACCGCAACCCCGAGCATTAACGGCGTGGTCAGCAGTTCAGCAACGGCGCGGTCGATGGTAACCGATTGCCTCAGTCCGTCAAGATCCTGCCCAGCCGCGAGGAGTGCGTGATCCACCTGGCCCGCGTCGAGGGGCCTGACGCGGACAGCGACATCAAATCGCAGCCGCTCATCCAGGGATTCGTAATCGCGCGTACGGCATGTGAGAACAAGCCCGACCCCGGCGTACCCATGATCGCGCGAGAAGGTATTCAGTGCCTGCAGACACCCGTTGCGAAGATTAGGCCCTACCTCGTCCAGGCCGTCCAAGAGCAGAGTGAGAGAACCTGCCGCGAGCCATTGATTAACCTGAGACGGGACGATGTCATACCGTTCGCCGATTTCTGCGGACACCCACGAATGAAGGTCGGGGTGGCCAGCGGTCCAGCGCGACAGCAGCAGAACAACTGGTATCGGCGCGTCCGGATCAGCCTCGGCGTCGCCGAGCAGATCCTCGGTTAGCTGCAGGAGGTGCGTGGTCTTTCCAGAACCTGGTTCACCGATCACTAGGCAACGACGGTGCCTCCCATGGCCGAGGAGGGTCCGGAGCCTGGTGCCCGGGGGCAGCGGATCGCTGGCGCCCAGACGCTGCAGGCGCCCCGTTCCCCACTCGTCATCGAACCTGTCAGCCAGCGCATCAGGTTGGCTGTCCAGGCCCACCTCCAGCTGCACCGCCTGCTGCAAGGACCGATGCAACGCATCGCGGATCCACCACTGGTCGATCTTTTCCAAAAGGAGTTGCCGCGGTGTAATCTTAGCCTCCCAACCTGCCCTGGACGAATCGATGTCCGCCGAGGTGACCTGCTCGCCTGATGCCCGCCAAGCTAGCGTCACCGTCAAGGCGATGAGTCCCACTACGACTATCAGCACTGCGGTGACTTCGTTTGTCCCGGCGGATTTTCCGAGCTGGGCCAGAATGGCTAGGCCCACGGCGAGCGTGGATGTACCAAAGGCCGCCGCCCATAGCTGCCATGGCTGGACCGGCACGTTGCCTGCGCCGAGTTGGCGGTCGGCTCGATAGCCCGTAACTCTGCCTAGCGAGCGTCTACTACTTTCACCTATTGGCTGGTGCCACCATGCCAGCGCGGCACCCACTAGGGTCAGGCCAGCGACGACAGCGATCAAGAGCCATCCGTTAGATGCCCATCGCCAGCTCTTGGGCACACGGTTGGTCATGAGATTGACAGCCAGCGCCAGCGCCACGGCAATCAGGGCGGTGACCAGGGAAAAGAGAAAACTCCGACCAGTCCTGCCACGACCTGGCCGTCTCGGACGCGCCACGACCGATCAAGCTATCAGATCAGCAAATGGCAGAGTTTAGCCCCCTCGACAATCCATCCAGGTCATAATGCATGAACCGTGCTCATTTGACCTGTTGAGAATAAGCGCCGGGGAAGACAGCGTCGTGGATCTGGGTCGACGTCATCTGCCGCGTGTGGTTCATGTGGCCGGCGGCGAAGGGCGCGGGTCGCGGCGCAGCGGGTGATCGGCGGGAACCTCAACCAGGACGATGCGAACGCCGTCGGGGTCCTCGATCCACATCTCGGTCAGTCCCCAGGGCTCGGCCGCGGGCTCCCGCAGAACGCGAACGCCGGCCGCGGCCAGCCGGTCATGCTCAGCATGGGCGTCCCGCACCTGGAGCCAGATCTGCACCGAGTGCCCCGGCGGGCCGGCCGCGCGCCCGGAGACTTCCAGCAGCCCGCCGCCGAGGAAGAACACCATCCCCGGATCGGCCGGGGAGCCGAATTCCCGGCAGACCGCCAGGCCCAGCAGGTCACGGTAGAACCGGCGGCTCCGGCCAGGATCGGCCGGGCGCAGCAAAATCCGGCTGCTCAGAACGTCCACCCGGCCATCCTGCCAGCCATGAGAAAGGCGTACCAGTGACCAGCGAAGGCACACCAGCACCAGGTGGTGAAGGGCACCGGAGCATTCCCGGGGACCAGGCTGAACCGCCGGCCGCGTTTCCCCGGCGAGCACCCCGAGCCCAGCGTGCCGCGACCCGGACAGCCGTCTGGAGCCAGCATGCCGTTGACTCGCGGTTCAGGAACGTGGTAAGCACCAGGCGGCGGGATTTTGTGGCGGAAGGGGCCTCCGATGCGGCTTCGCGCGCTGTTCGTCCCGGTAGTGCTTGCTGCCGCCGTGCTGGTACTCGCGCCCGGCGTGGCCGCGCAGGCCGGTGCCGGGCCTGGCGGGTTCAGCTCCGAGCAGCCAGCGGGCACGCCGTATAAGCACCAGAGCAATTGGGAGCCCACGGTCGCCACCGACCCCGGCCACCCGGGCCTGGTCTACCAGCTCATCACGGGGATCAACGCCCACCAGTGCGCCCC
>WNGL01007569.1_pt1 | contig 12751 bp, 13 predicted proteins | sample 5400591 | NCBI WGS metagenome assembly WNGL01 (sample SAMN13153377, study PRJNA577476) | soil metagenome | isolation source: 80 cm soil or saprolite under Garry oak tree replicate 1 | place: USA:California | collected 2016-06-15
TGTTTGTCGTCGGCGACGTAGATCTCGAAATCGGAGAACAGCGCGGGTGCCTCGCGCTGCAGCGCGCGCAGACACGCGATCGCCATGCGTCGGATCTCGAGCTCCGCGCCCTCGCCGCACCGCAGCTCGAGCATCGTGCGCCACGCGCGTGCGTTCCCCGAGACGACGATCTTCACCTCGGTGGCGTTCGGCAGCACGCTGCGCGCCGCCTCGCGCGCCATCTTGCGACGGTGGACTTTGTCCGCCACCCACGTGTAACGCTCCATGAGGCCTTCGACGGCGCGCACGTACGCCGCCTGCGCGTCGGTGACCTGGCGCTCCCAGTCGGCTTCGAGCGCCGCGTCACCGAGCATCGCGGGCGGCACGACGAACGCCGCGTGCGATTCGTCCACGTAGCGCTGCGAGAGCTGCGAGTAGCCGAACCCGGCCCGGTGTCGCACCAGCTCGTGCGAGCACGAGCGGGAGATCCCTTCGATCAGGAGCACGTAGACCGCGTGCTCCAGCACCGAGCCGTGCCCCTGCTTCTTGATGTTCTCCAGGTACTCGAGGGTCGTCCGGTTCGCCGGGTTGCCCTGGCTCATGTAGCAGATGCGGCCGGCGAACTCGGCGAGGCGCTCTCCCGCGGACGCGTCGCCCCGCCACACGACGCGCAGGTGCTCCGGCTCGAGAAACTCGGGGCGGGCGATGAGGGAGACGCGAGGAGCGCGGAAGATTTCCATCGGAGGCCAGGGACTCGGGTGTCGGGTGTCAGGTGTCAGCGGCTCGGGCCAGTGCGAGCTTCGGCGTCGCCCAGCCGGCGGTGCGCTCGATCTCGCGCAGCCCAGCGGCGATGTCGTTCGGCAGGGGCGCCGCGCCGGGACCGACCTTCAGGTCGGCGAGCGGCGCCCACTCGGCCGAGGGGATTATAACCTCGGGATTGAGGATGCCGCGCGCGTCGTACGCGCGCTTCAGGTCGCGGAACAGGCGGAGGACCTCGGGCCCGTAGAGCCGTTCGACGAGCCCGGCGCGCAGCCGCCCCATCCCGTGCTCGCCGCTGGGCGTACCGCCGAGCCGGAGCAGCAGGGCGGTCGCCTCGTCGAACAGCGCCGCCAGTGCGTCGGTCCAGCCCGGGCGGGTTGTATCGGGCAGCGTGTTCACGTGTACGTGACCGTCGCCCGCGTGCCCGAAGATGGCGACGGGGACCTGGTGCCTGTGGGCCGCCGCCCGGATGCCGGATATGTATTCGCCCAAACGCTCGAGCGGCACGCAGCCGTCCTCGACCACCTGGAGAGAGCGCCGGGTCGGGGGGAGGCGGGCGAGCGCCGGGCTGGCGAGTCTCCGCACCGCCCCGAGCTTCTCGAGGCCCGCCCGGTCCACCGCCGTCTCCACGTGCATCGTGACCGCACGGAGGTCCCGCACCGCGTCGCCCACCACCGCGCGGGCCGCGGGTGCCGTCTCCCGCTCGAACTCGACCAGGAGCAGCCCGTCGAGCCCCTCGGGCAGCGCTCCTCCTTCGTCGCGGACGAAGTCGAGCAACGTCCGGTCGAGCAGCTCGACCGCCGAGGGGTTGAGCGCCACCAGATACGGTACTGCCTCGGCGAGCTGCTCCAGGCTCCGGAACCCGAGGGCCACACCGGCGACATCGACGGGGATGGGCTCGAGCCGCCACTCCACAGCCGTGACGAAGGCGAGCGTTCCCTCGGAGCCGACCAGCAGGTCCAGCTCGTCGCCCGACTCGCCGTACCGGTCGAGCGCGTAGCCCGCCGAGCTCTTGCGCGTCTTCGGAAACCGGGCCGCGACAAGCTGCCGCTGCTCGGGCGACAGGACGAACCTCTCCCCTCTCCTATCTCCCCGTTTGACTCGCCGCGCCTCGCCATCCGCTCCGATGATTTCGATGGCCTCGACCCAGTTGCGCACGCTGCCGCAGCGCAACGAGCGCGGACCCGACGCGTTGGTCGCCACCATGCCCCCCGCGGTGGCGAACTCTCCGGACGAGGGATCGGGCGGGAGGCGGAGCCCGAACGGTCGCGCGGTCTCGCTCACGGCGGCCCACGTCACCGATGCGCCCACCCACATCGCGCGGCGCGCCCAGTCCGGCGCCGTCCAGCGGAACCCCTGGCTCAGGTCCACGATCACTCCCCTCCCCACGCTCCCGCCCGCCATCCCGCTCCCCGCCCCCCGCGGCACGAGCGGGGTGCCCGTCTCCGCCGCCCAGCGGACCAAATGTTGCAGCTCCTCGACACCGCGCGGCACGGCGACCGCCGCGGGAAGAATCCGGTAGATCCCGGCACCTTCCGCGTACGCGGCGCGGCTCCGCAGATCGGTGAAAAGGCCGGGGAAAGGGGAGGGGGGAAGGGGCGCGGCCACAATCGGAGAACTTACTACGCGCGGTCTCAGCTTGACACCGCGAGGGGCCAGGGTGAAGCTTGACCGGCCATGACCTCTGACACACCGCGCGCGCACCTCATCCACATCGAGACCGACCGCCGCCTGGGACACGAGTGGGACGAGTGGGACGGCAGGCCGCTGCCTGGCAATGGCGACTTCTCGGCTCCTCCCGGCCTGTTCTTCCGCTACGCCGGCCTCACGCTGGCGCTCGTCGCGGGCGGTGCGGCCGCTGTGATCTTCCTGCTCGCGCCGCGGCTGGCCTCGGTCGCCCCGGCATTGCCCGCCGGCGTCTGGCTGGCCCTCGGCGCTGCGACCGCGCTCGCGTGGCTGTGGTTCGGCGTGCTGCTCCTTTCCTTCTATGGAGGGCTGCTCCTGCTCCCGGAGGGGTGGCTCGAGCGGGGGCCCTACCTCCACCTCATGAACGTGACGTCGTACGTGTCGCGCGCGTTCCGCAAGCGGGACTGGGTCGAGCACGCCGCGATCGACGTCTACAACACGCTTGCGGCGCGGCGGCAGCGTCGGGTGGGGAAAGGTGAGCTGCTGGTCCTGATCCCGCGCTGCCTCTCGAAGCAGGCGTTGGACGGGGTGCTGGCGATCGCCGGTCGCTACGAGGTGCCGGTGTTCGTCGCCACGCGCGGGCAGCTCGCGCGGCGCGTGATCCGCGAGCGGCGGCCGCGGGCGGTGGTGGCGGTGGCGTGCGAGCGGGACATGATGACGGGGCTGCGCGACGTGGCGGGCAAGCTACCGGTGCTGGGACTGACGATGCTCCTCCCCAACGGGCCGTGCCGGGACGCGATGCTCGATCTGGAAACGATGGAGCGATGGGTGAGAAGCTGGGTGACCGCCTAACCGCTGGTCTTCGGTACTCCGAATCGCTCTTTCAGCTTCTCCACGAATTTCTGCGCGAGCTTGTACCCCTCGTCGTCTTTGGAAGGGATCACCTCGAGATCCCGCTCGCTGCGTGACGGGTCGTAGCGGGGGCGGTACACGGGCTCGATCGTGAGCCGGGTCTGCCCGGGCACGTAGGGGTCGGCCCAGAAGCGGATCCTCACGGTCGCGGCGAGATTCGAGATTTCGCGCTCGTGGCGCCGGGTGCGGTGCGCCCGGGTGTCGTACCACGCGGTCTCGACGTAGCCGTCGCGTACGTTGAACCGCGCTACCTCAAGACTCTCCGCCGGCACCAGATTCGCGAGCTCCGCCGTGACGCGCTCCGGGCGCGCGTTGAGGACGACGATCAGGGCGCGGGGATCCGGTCGGAAATCGGGGCGGGTGGAGACGGGGGTGCACGAAAGAAAGGCGACGGAATAAAAGGCGACGGAAAGACGGAAGGACGGAAAAGTGTTGCGGCGGCTGGCTGTGCATCCCCGTTCCGTCCTTCCGTCCTTCCGTCGCATTTTCAGTGCCTCTGCGGCGCCGAGTCCGCGTGCTCGTGCCGATGCTCGTCCTCTTCCGCCTCACCCGGATGGTGATGGTGCCCCGTTGCGCGGCTCTGCATCTCCGTGTGCAGCGTCGCGGTCGTGAGGCCGGCGGCGTGCTCGAACATCATCTTCCCGCCGATCGCCCCCGTCCACACGATCCCCACCAGGCCCGCCACGCTCAGCAGGCGCAGGCCGGCCTCTTCGGCGCGGGTGAGCCGCGCGCGGCGCAACAGCTTCCACGCCAGCACGATGGTGAAGATGCCCATCGTCGTGAGCGCGAGCGTCTCGTGCGTCTCCATGAGTTCGTGGACCGCCTCGCTGTGCTCGATCGCGTCCTCGGCCTCGAGGCCGGCGACCACCGCCACCCAGCCGCCGATGACTCCCGCCCACAGGGTCCAGAGCGCCGCCGCCTTGAGCGAATCGCGCTTCGTGAGCCACGCGCCGAGGTCGAACAGCACGGTCACCAAGAGCAGCGCCGCGGGCAGGTCGTTCACCGCCGCGTGAAAGCGAGGCCAGTCGTAGCCGAACATTGCCGGTCGGTTCCTTGTGCCGGGGTTGAGAGGGGGTCGGGGGGTCGGGTAGGTCAGACGCCCAGGTCGACGACCCGGGGCGGATCGCTGGAATAATCGTAGAAGCCCTTGCCGCTCTTCCGACCGTTCATGCCGGCGAGCACCATGCGCTTGAGGAGCGGCGGCGGCGCGTAGCGCTGCTCGCGGTATTCGGCGAACATGATCTCCGCGATCTTGTAGGTCGTGTCCAGCCCGACGAAGTCGAGCAGCGCGAGCGGACCCATCGGGTAGCCGCAGCCGAGCTGCATCGCCTTATCGACGTCCGGCACGCTGCCGACGCCGCGCTCCACCGCCCGGATCGCGTCGAGGAGGTAGGGGACGAGCAGCAGGTTCACGATGAACCCGGAGTTGTCCTTCGCCGCCACCGGCTCCTTCCCGAGCGACTTGGCGAACGCGAAGGCGCGCTTGAAGGTCTCTTCCGAGGTCGTCACCGTGCGCACCACTTCGACGAGCGGCATCAGCGGGACCGGATTGAAAAAGTGGAGCCCGACGAACCGGTCGCCGCGCTCGGTCGCTGCGGCCATGGCCGCGATCGTGAGGCTCGAGGTGTTCGAGGCGAAGATGGCGCTCGGGCCGGTGAGGGCGTCGAGCTCCCGCCACAGCGAGTTCTTGAGCTCGAGGTCCTCCGTCACCGCTTCGACCACGATGTCACAGCCCTTCAGGTCGGCGGTCGTGGTCGTGAAGCGCAGGCGCTTGAGGGTCGCATCGCGGTCGCCGGCGGCGAGCTTCCCCTTCTCCACGAACTTGGCGAGCGACCGCTCGATCCCCGCGCGGGCCTTGTCCCACACCTGCTGGGACACATCGCGCACGATCGTCTCGTACCCCGCGGTCGCGGCCACCTGCGCGATGCCGCTCCCCATCAGGCCGCACCCCAGCACCCCGACCCGCTTGATCTCGGCCATTGCGCTCCTGCGTCTTGTTCGGGTGGACTAGCCCCGGGGCCGCGCGCCGGGGGTGTCGAAGGCCTTCCGCAGTTCCTCGGCGAGGCGGGCGAACGCGGTGAGGCGCGGACCGGGCAGCGCGTGCTCGGGCTTGACCTCGCCCCGTTCCACGCGGTCGAGCACCTGCTCCAGGCCCACCTGAATGCGCTCATTCTCGCGGCGGTGGCGGCGCGCGACCGCGATGGCCGCGACCCACGTCGCGAGCGCGGGGGCGAGGCTCCAGGGGGCGAGCACCCCGAGCACCGGTACGCTGGCGGCGAGCGCCACGCCCAGGGCCACGAGTCCGGCCGCGCCCCCCAAGCGCCGGACGCGCAGTTCCCGCACGTCGGCGAGCAGCCGCATGTGGCAGAAGCCGGTCTCGAGGGGGGTGACCTGGGCCGCCACTTCGGTGGCGCGGGCGAGGGCGAAGGTCTTCCCGCCCGCGCCGAGCGCGCGCTGGATCGAGGCGAACGCGCCGACGCGGGGCTCCCAGGTCGTGCGGTCGGGGTAGCGCCGCTTCACCTGGAGCGATTCCTCCCGCTCCATCCAGGCCGTGAGGGCCCGCTCCACGCCGGCTTTGTCGCCGGGCACGACGCGCTCGGCCATGAGCAGCGACGGGCCCGTGAGCCAGGCGAACAGGCCGCGGCCCCCGCCCCCCGCCACGACGCTGCGCGTCTGCTCCTCGAGGAGCGCCTGCTTCAGGTAGCGCCCTGGGATGCCGACGTCCTGCCCCAGCGCCAGCAGCTCCCCTTCGGTCAGCCCCTCACCGATGTCCCGCTCCGCGGCCTGCAGCTCGGCCGCGCGCTGGATGATGCGCTCGAGCGCCTCGCGGCTGATGAGGTCGCCCGCCATCCTACGCCTCGGCCTTCGTCTTCCTCGGCTCGGCCGGGAGCGGCTCGCCCGAGGCTCGCTCGGGCAGCGCCGCGGGCGCCGCCTTCTTGGTCACCGTGTCGAGGAATCCCCGGAACAGGTCGAGCGGAATCGGGAAGATGGTCGTCGAGTTATTCTCCGACGCGATCTCGGTGACCGTCTGGAGGAACCGCAGCTGGATGGCCACGGGCTCGGCTCCGATCACGTGGGCGGCCTGCGCCAGCTTCTCCGATGCCTGGAGCTCGCCTTCCGCGTTGATGACCTTCGCCCGGCGCTCGCGCTCCGCTTCGGCCTGGCGCGCCATCGCGCGCTTCATCTCGGGCGGCAGGTCCACGTCCTTCACCTCGACCGCCGAGACCTCGATGCCCCAGTTCTCGGTGCGCTTATCGATGATGTTCTTCAGGATGTTGTTGATCTTCTCGCGGTTCATCAGCAGCTCGTCGAGCTCCGTCTCGCCCAGCACCGAGCGCAGCGTCGTCTGCGCCAGTTGGCTCGTGGCGTAGAGGTAGTTTTCCACGCCGATCACCGCCTTCACCGGGTCCTTCACCAGCATGTAGAGGACCGCGTTCACCTTGATCGAGATGTTGTCGCGGGTGATGACGTCCTGTGGCGGGATGTCCATCGCCACGACGCGCAAGCTGACCGTCTGCGTCTTCGCGAACAGCGGCGGCACGTAGATCAGCCCCGGGCCCTTCGCGCCCCACGAGCGGCCCAGGAAGAAGTACACCGCGCGCTCGTACTCCCGCAGCACCTTGAGGCCGCCGAAGAGGTACAGCGCCAGGATGCCAAGAACGGCGGTCACCACCACGTCCATCGCGATTCCTCCTCAGGGCGCGAAGGCCTCGACGATCACGGCCGCTCCCTGGCCGCCGCCGATGCAGGCCGACCCCAGCCCGAAGCGCCGCTTCCCGGCCCGCAGCGCGTGCAGCAGGTGGATCGTGATGCGGGTGCCGCTCGCGGCGAGCGGGTGCCCGATCGCGATGGCGCCGCCATGGACGTTGGTCTTCGCGCGATCGAGGCCCAGCTCCTGCTCCACCGCGAGGTACTGCGGGGCGAACGCCTCGTTCACCTCTACCAGGTCCATCTGCGCGAGCGTCATCCCCGCCTTCGCGAGCGCCTTGCGTGCCGCCGGCGCCGGCCCGATCCCCATGACCTGGGGCTCGACGCCCGCCACCGCCCACGCCACGAGCCGGCCCAATGGCTTCAGCCCGTGGCCCGTGGCGAAGTCCTCGCCCGCGATCACCGTCGCCGCGGCACCGTCGCAGATCCCCGACGCGTTGCCCGCGGTGACGAGCCCGTCCTTCTTGAAGTACGGCTTCAGACCCATCAGGACCTCGAGGGTCGTGTCGGGTCGCATGTGCTCGTCCGCGCGGAATTCGACCGTCTGGCCCTTCTTCTTCACGGGCACGGGGATCACCTCGTCGGTGAACACGCAGTCGTCCCAGGCCTTCTTGGCGCGCTGCTGCGAAGCGAGGGCCACTTCGTCAACGGCCTTACGGGTGAGCCGGTAGCGCTCGGCGAGCTGCTCCGCCGTCTCGGCCATCGAGAGCCCGCACTGCGGGTCCTTGAGCGCTTCCCACAACAGGTCCTCGAGCGGGGCCGCGGGGCCGAGCCGCAGCCCCCAGCGGGCGCCTCGCACGACGTGCGGCGCCTGGCTCATCGACTCGGTGCCGCCCGCGAGCACTGCCTGGGCTTCGCCGAGCAGGATGAGCTGGGCGCCCTGGGTGATCGCCTCGAACCCCGAGCCGCACAACCGGTTGACGGTCACGGCGGGGACCTCGATCGGGAGGCCTGCCTTCAGCCCCACGTGACGGGCGCAATAGATGGCGTCGGCCGAGGTCTGGAGCGCGTTGCCGAAGACGGTGTGGCCAATCTCGGCTGCCGCTACGCCCGAGCGCTCCAGGGCATGCTTCGCCGCCGCGGCGCCGAGCTCGATGGCCGACAGGTCCTTGAGCGAGCCGCCGAAGGTGCCGAAGCCGGTGCGCACGCCCGACAGGAACACGACGTCTTTGTGGGAACCCTGGGTCTTCATGGGGGAAGCTCCGCGCCAGATGAGGGGAATATCGGGGATACGGCGGGGGGGCGGTAGGGACGAGGCCACGGCGAACGTGTTACTCGGGCTGAGAGCCCGGGCTCGGCGAGTGTGGCGCCCTGTAAGGGCACACCCCCGGCCGAGCGCGCCCTCTCAGGGCGCGAAGCCAACGGAGCGGGCCGAGAGCATCAGAGCCGCTCGGCGATCGCCGCTGCAACGTCCCGGGTCCCCGCCTTCCCCCCGATGTCCGGCGTGCGTACGCCCGCCGCGAGCGTCTCCCGCACCGCCCGCTCGAGATCGCGCGCCGCCTCCGTATGCCCCAGCTGCTCGCACATCAGCGCGCCCGTGAGCACCGCGGCCATCGGGTTCGCGACTCCTTTACCGGCCAAGGCCGGCGCCGAACCGTGGACCGGCTCGAACAGCCCCGGCCGGCCGGGGTGGAGGTTGGCGCTCGCGGCGAGTCCGAGGCCGCCGACGAGCCCCGCGCCGAGGTCGGAGAGGATGTCGCCGTACAGGTTGTTCGTCACGATCACCTCGAACCGCTCCGGTTCGCGCACCAGCTCCATCGCGAGCGCGTCCACGTAGCGATGCTCGGCCGTGACCCCGGAGAACTCGGCCGCAACGCGCTTGAATGTCTCCTGCCACACCCGATGCGCCGGCACGGCGTTGGCCTTGTCGCTCATCGTCACACGCGCCTTGCCGTGCGCCCGCGCCCATTCGAACGCGGCCCTGATGATCCGCTCGACGCCCTTCGCGGTGTTGATCTCCTCGGCGATGTACGTATCCCCTTCAATGCGCCCTTTGCCGGTGTACACGCCCTCGGTGTTTTCACGGAAGATCACGAGGTCAATTGTCGGACGGTCGGACTGTCGGACGGTCGGACGGTCTGGTCGCAGCGGGGTCAAGTCGGGATGAAGAAGCTGTACGGGACGAAAGTTGACATAGAGATCGAGCCGGAATCTGAGGCCCAGCAGGATGTCGCGGGCATGCTCGTTGCCCGGGACCCGTGGATCGCCGATCGCGCCCAAGAAGATGGCATCCACGTCGTCGCGGAGGTGACGGAACGCCGCGTCGGGCAGCGTTTCCGTGGTCTTCAGGTAATGCTCTGCCCCGTAGGGGAGCCGCTCCCACGCGAGCGCGAACCCGTGCACGGCCGCCGCCCGCTCGAGCACCGGGATGGCGGCTTCGATGACTTCCGGTCCGATGCCGTCTCCCGCAATGACAGCGATTCGGTGGGTCTTCACAGTCCGACCGTCCGACAGTCCGACTGTCCGACGGTCACTCGAACCCCGTGGCTCGGCCGCAACTCACACAGTAGCGCCAGCCCACGTCCACCTCGCTGCCGCACGCCGGGCAGCGCAGCTCCCCGGAGGGCGGCTGCCCGCACTGCGGGCAGAAGTTCACCTTGCGGTTCCCCGGCACCGTCTCGCCGCAGTAGGGGCACTGGCGGGGTGTCTCAGATTGCTCCGCCAGCTCGAACGGTGACGCCGACTGGGACGTCGGGGCGGCGCCGGTCTCTTCTTCTTCCTCGTCTTCCTCGTGTTGCTCCGCCTCTTCGGGCGTCTCGGACAGGGGAGGGAGTGGCGGCGGGGCGTATGCCCGGTCGCCCCGTAAGAACCGCTCGGCCGCGAGCCGGTTGAGGCTCATGATCGCGTTGGGGAATTGGCGGAACAGAGCGGTGTCGGGATTCGATTCGGCGGCCTCGCGCTGCAGCGCCTGCTGGACCTCGGACGGATCGAGTGAGGCGTACCCCCGCTCCCCGGAGAGCAGCCGCAACACCGCCATCTCGTAGTCCTGATGGGTCGCGACCTTGAGGGTCGAGCGGTTGGAGCGGTAGGGGACGAGCCGCTCGTACACCTCCGAGGCGGGGAAAGGCACGGCCAGCTTGCCCGGTGTGTCCTGGGCGAGTACCGTGACCAACCGCTCGAACAACCGGTCGAGATCATCCGCCATTGGTCACTCTTCCCTCTTCCCCCTTCCCCGGCCTTTCACCTGACGACCACCACGCCCTTCATGAACGGGTGCGGCGTGCAGTGATAGGTGTACGTGCCCGGCTTGTCGAAGCGGTGGACGAAGCTGCCGTTCGGCGGGATCACCGGGGAGCCCGGCTCCGCAGCACCATCGAACGTGACGGTGTGCTCGACGGGGTCGGCGTTCGTCCAGCGCACCGCCTGGCCCGCGGCGATCGTGACCGTGTCGCCCATGAACTTGACGCTTGACATCCGCACGTCGGCCGCAATCGCCGCGCCGGCGGCGCCGCCGAGGGCGACCGGTTTCGGCGTCCTGTGGAACCAGGGGCTGAAGCGCTTCAAGTGGATCGGGATGGTGAACTCGAAGCCATAGAGACGCTGGCTCTGGCCGATGGAATTGCCCTGGATGGTGCTCGTGAGGGCGTTGCTGACCTCGAAACTGAAGGTGTGGGGCGAGCCGGGGATCTCCAGGTTGAGCGCGGCGCTCCATGCGGCGAGCACCGTGGGACTCACGAACGATCCCACGTCCGCGCTGAGCGCGACATAGCGGTTGACCCGCGCGACGAACCCGCCTCCGAACGCGGCCCGCGCCCCGGACTGGCCGAGCGGTTTGCCGGCGATACGGGCCGCTCCCTCAAGTGTCAAGGCGCCCTTGGTCCAATCGGCGCCCAATTCGCCGTCCGCGCTCTTCGCGAGAAAGTTGTAGGCCGGGGTGACAGACACGTGGAAACCCTCGCTCCCCTCGGGGCCGCCCCATGCCCGCCACCGCGCGTACAGCTGCGTCTCGTTGGAAGACTGAGAGCCGCTGAACCCTTGGATGATGAACGAGTGGGTGGCAAACTGCGCACCTATGGCGACGTTTTGCACGATGCCGGTCGCGAGGGTGAACGTCGGGTCGTTCACAACGGCATGGGACGGACCCGGTGTCACGTAGAAGCGATGCACGAAGTTGAACTGGACGACCCCCGGATCAACTACCCACGTGCCCCCAAGGTTGGCCGAACGGTACATCAGCGACTGCGCGCCGAGCGGCACGGCGGCCGATGGGACCGCGAGGGCGAGCAAAGCGAACGAGACACGTTTCATGACAGCCCTCCCCTTTCGATTCCGCATTCCGCACTCCGCATTCCGCACTTGAATCACCGCCACTCGCGGACCCACTTGTCGTACAGCACGGGGACGACGCCTCCCTGCTCGAGCACCTCGATCCCCGAGGGGTCGCGGTACGCCTTGCGGTAGAACACGTGGGTCACACCCGAGTTGATGATCAGCTTGGCGCACATCACGCAGGGCGAGGCGCTGATGAACGCCACCTTGTCGCGCATGCTGCCCGGGGCCTTCACGAGCGCGTTCATCTCGGAATGAATGCAGCCGCAGTTCCCCGGCACCGCGGAGTCGCACTTGTTCGGCAGGCCCCGTGCATTCCCGTTGTAGCCGATGGCCAGCACGTTCTCGAGCCGCTGGTCGGTGACCACGGTCCCGACCTGGAGCCGCGCGCAGGTGGAGCGCTTCGCCAGCTCCTCCGCCATGCGCATATACACCTCGTACAACGGGATGCGCTCGACTGGGGGCGCCGTAGCACCGTCGGGGAGGATGTTCAGGAAGTGCGTGTTGGCGGGGACGCCGTCTTTAAAAACGCTCACTGAGCTCCCGATCCGGGTCGTAGTCTGGGTAGTGCCCGCGGGCGCGTCGCTGCGCGAGCCAGGTGTCGAAGCCCGAGGGGAGAAGCCCGTTGGAGCGCTCCTGGCGCTGCGCCGCGCGGATCGCGAGGTCGTTGGCGTATTCGTTCTTGGCATGGCCCGCGTGCCCCTCGATCCACCGCCAGGCGACCTCGTGCGCCGCCGTGGCCTGCACGAGCTTCTGCCATAGCTCCTGGTTCTCCAGGGCGCCACCTTTGCGCTTCCAGCCGCGCTCCTCCCATCCCTTCACCCACTCGCTCATCCCCTTCACCAGGTACTGCGAGTCGGAGACGTAGAGCACGCGCGCCCGCTTCCACTGGCGGCGGATCCATTCCAGCGTCGCGATGGCGCCCGCGAGGGCCATCTTGTTGTTCGTCGTTTGCGGAGAGGACTCGTAGAAATCCCACCGCGCCACGCTGTCCCCCGCGGGTGCCTCGATGAGGGCGGCGTTGCCGCCGGGGCTCGGCTTGGAGCTGTCGTTCCCGAGGCAGCTCTCGTCGGCGTGCACGAGGACGCGGGTCGGCTCGGTGCGCGCCGCCATGTCAGGGCTGGATCACGACCGGGATGTCGGTCTGGCGCAGGATCTCCTCGGCGTGGGACACGACGACGGCGCTGGGCCGTCCCTCGCGGTGGCTCATGTGCGCTCCGGCGAACAGCGCGTCGCACCGGACGCGCTTGATCACGCGGGCCGCCACTTCGCCGGGCTTCCCCGCCTCGACGTGCGTCACGAAGGCGACGCGCTCCATCGAGAGCGTCGCCTCGGCGACGCCCACCACTTTGAGCCCCGCCTCCCGGTCGTCGTTGGCGTGGATGACGTGGATCGTGCTCTCGGCGACGCTCGCGAACTGCATCGCCAGTTCCAGCGCGCGGCGGCTCGTATCGCGCCCGTCGAAGGCGACGGCCAACGACTGCATCGGCGACGGCAG
>WNGL01007570.1_pt1 | contig 12751 bp, 10 predicted proteins | sample 5400591 | NCBI WGS metagenome assembly WNGL01 (sample SAMN13153377, study PRJNA577476) | soil metagenome | isolation source: 80 cm soil or saprolite under Garry oak tree replicate 1 | place: USA:California | collected 2016-06-15
CCGCCGGATGTGAGCATGGGCGTGCGGGCTGCGGAGCACGGCCATATACGTCATGCCGCGGAGCTGCACGTCCCCGGTATATGTCCCTGCGCCGGTGAGGAGGCGGGGGTCTTCTTTGCGCTTGACGGCGGCGCCAATCAGTGTGGATCCCTGGCCTGAAACCATGGCTGGCCCTCCTTCGTAACCACTGGTTTTCGTCTTTGACACACCACACAAGGTCTAGAGAACGTTGCACAAGCATACGAGACACGCTCTTATTGGATTCCGGGGTCTTCTGCTCCACCACGGTCCGAGAAGCGCACCTCCTGAGTGAAGGCCCTTGAAAAAGAAGGGTTTCAAGGAGGAAAGGGGGACAACAAGTGGGTTGGACGCCATCGGCACATCCACGACCCTGGAATCCACCAAGAGCCTTTCTTGAATGCTTTAGCAACTCTGCGAATGTTCCGGGCGGCCCTAAAACCGGGTGACATGTCCCAGATTCCAATTGGGTTGCCAGGCATCTAGCCCGCGGCTGACGCAACCGTCACTGTTGACCACACACCGGCTTCAGCCCGGCAGTTGACGCATGATCTCCTGTGCGGCGTCATACAGTTGGCGCCTACGCTCAGACCGACGTTGATTCTTCCGGATGATGCCATTGAATTTCGACGCCGCCTTTTGGATATCGATGTCCACCTCGATGTGGCTCTTTTCCACTTCGGATTCAACGTGAAGCAGGTTGCGCTTCAGCGTCTGATCAATACGCATTGAGCTTATATCTCGTTTGGGTAAAAATGCATTCACCTCGGCGCAGAATGCACAGTCACAGTCCAGATGTCCCTCTCGAGACCAATCCTGGGGCGGCTCTGGCGGGCTCGGATATCTCGCCTGGAGGCATTGACGTACAGCGGATGCAAATTGCTGAGCGATGGTCTCATGATGCGCTTTTGTCTTGAGGCTCTCAAGCGCGCTGATGATGGCCGGGCCATACGTTTCTGTGAGAAAGGTTTCTTCAGGCGGATCAGCCAAATGTTCAATGATCTGACTGGCCACCGCCCCCATGTTGAGGCAAGACGTTAAGCGCGCCAAGTAGATAATTTCATGCTGTTTGGCGCTTTTTTCGGTATTGAAACGCGCCATCTCATATGAGTATCGATGACGAGCGCGCGCCGTCGATGGGAAGGTGGGCTCCACCACCGGCTGCATGGCGGAGGTTAGCGATTGTCGCCATCGCGACGTCACCCACTTCCTCATGACGTCTTGACCTTCTTCGGAAATCGATTGCCCAGTCTGCGCAAGCGCGTCCAACCACTGAAGGCTATTCTGAGCGGTGAGCCGCGACGCAATCGCTTGGGCAAAGGGCTTCCAGCCAAACCGTTCAGCCGCCTTGATCACTAGATTCGGATCGATCTCAATGGCGTAGGCGTGGGTTTGCCTCAGCAGGAACTTTTTGAGGAGTTCGATATCCTCTAACTGGAGGAGTGCTGCGGCAATATCGTCACTTCTAGAGGATGGCAAGGTCTCTACTATATGGTTGGCCAGCTGAATGAGTTGTCGACGGCGCTCGTCCTCCAGTGTGCTCTGATCCTGCATGGCGCTCTTCAAGACATGGATGCCATAGTCGACATCCATGTGCGCCACGAGCTCCAATTCTCGCTCCTTGGGCCACATGATCACCGCGCCGCGGTGATACCAAAGGTCTTTGGTCGCTCCCTCATTGCCAGTCGCCTCCGCAATCGAATACTCGCGTCCAGGGCCATCGACCAACGGAATCTTCGCCAGCAGATCATCTTCATCCAGATCGAGCTTTTTGACGTCGATTTTGGTTCCATCAGCCCCTACAAAGGCGTGGGCGTAGACCTGCTCTTCACTCACATCATATTCTTCAAAATCGCTCTCATCTACATCCTCATCATAGTCGGCATACCGGCCGCGACGGCCATAGCCATAGCTCTCCACCTCGCCGTAGCTCGCGCGATGATAGGTCGCCAGACACAAATACGCCTGACACCCGCTTTTGGCCGCCGCATTGAACAACACCGAAGCCTTGGCGAAATCGCCATGTTTCAGATTCGCCAGGCTGAGGTTCTGTTCCGAATAACTATGATCCAGCACGTAAGTGAAGATGGGCTTGTCGCGCGCTTCCCAGCGCCAGGCTTGAATGGCATGGTCGATCTCCTCAATCGGCCCCATCCGCTCAGAGAGCACTGGCTGCTTCTTGCGATTCGCGATCGCCAGGTTGTACACCACACAGAGCCGGTACCCCGAGGTGATCGGCTGCACTTCGTGGTAACAATCGGCGTAAAAGGCCACAAAGCGCGGCGCAAAGAGGCTGCTGTCGGCAAACGAGTAGCGTTGGCTTTGACCGGCGTGGCGAATGATCAGCTCGCCGCCTTCATGCGCGGAGGGCAAATTCACCACTAAGGTCGCAAACATGTTGGGGATTTTTTCGGTATCGCGGTGGGAGGCGAAAAACGAGCCCGCTTCGTACACCAGCAGCTTATAGGGTTCAAAGGCGATGTGACAGTCGGAGAGACCCAGCTCTTTGCCAATCTGGTCGACGGCGGCCCGCAGCGCCTCGTTCCACTGAGGATTGCCCAGTTCGAAATCATCCGCCGAGAGTTGCCAACTCCGACGCACTTCCGGATCCACAATCGTCTCTTCCCCACGGCCATAGGGAGCGAGTTCGCTCACTTGAATGAGCGCTTGAGCTTGGTGTTCCGTCAGGGGCAGTCCAAGAGGGCCAACGCCATTCACATGAAGTCCCGGCAGGATCGAAGGCAGCGTGCCGCCGACAGAAAATGCGCCTGACGTCTGGACTTGATCCATAAGGGCGATGAGTTCTTTCATGCAGAGGCTCCAGTGGTGTATTGATCGATTGAGCGTTTATCCGTTGACATCGTCTCGATTGGCAAGGTTGCCGTCTCCCCCCTGTCTTGCCTGTCCCATCAGGCCGCGAGCGCCATGCTAGAGCGCTTTTATTCGCTGGACTTACGCCAGGACCAGGGGATGCCGGCTCCGGTAATAGGTGGCCATGGGAGCTCTGTCCTTCCCTGTTGTTCGCCCACCATCAGGACACCAAAAGAGGCGCCATCGAGGGGTCCTTGCGGCGCGCAAGGACCGCCAACAACCAAGGGGCTTGCGGCTTCGGTCGCGACCCGTGATCTGAACGGTTTTAGGTAGACGCCGCGTCCACATATTGAGGCCTGACGAAATGGGTGGCATAGGCCGCCTCAATCGACGGGTCACCGGATTTGGAAAATTGCAGCAGCGTCTTCTTGCCTTTGCCCCACGACTTGTAGACCGTCATGCTGGGTTTTAAGTGACCATTGAGGCTGTTGCGGCGCACCGTCTTCATGATGAAATTGATGCGCGATAGATTCACCCTCAGGACCCGCTCAAGGGGTGACACCCGCTGAAAGCGCCAATGCTCATAATCGGACTGGGACAGATAATCCAGTTTCATCAAGACGTCGACAAAGCAAATGTATCCCTTCTCCTTCAGCAACTCGGAGGTGACGGCGCTGAGCGCTCTAACAAGGTCCTGCCGATTCCGCGCCAAGGGCTGTGCCCTCCTTCACTCATGCATGGCGTCCACTTGCTGTTTCAACGTCTGATATGCCGCCTTATTGACGCCCATGATCCGTTCAATCGCGGGCCAACCCATCCCCTCGCACTGAAGGTTCTCAATGATCCTGACCTCATCCCGCAGCTTGTCTGCCGCCTGATCTTTGCTCCGGACTTGGGCCTGACCTGTCTTACGACGCGACATTCTCACCTTCCTTCACCCTGAAATCCAACCCGAGCCAACGTGTTTTAACCGCCGTGTCATCTAATTCATATGACTCGGTAATCAAGTTTTTTGTTCTTGGCGGTTTGTTCAGTGGAGTGGTAGCGGTGTCGCCCGATTCAGCTCCGAACAGCGCCTTTGCCCCATCCCTCTTCGCTAGACCGTCCGGCCCGCTACCGTCTTCCATTATAAGATGCCCTGCGGGTCTCGCCAGGCTAAAATCGTCCCTCATGCCCTCTGGTCGTGTACATTCCCCATGGCCTGGAGACCCCGATAGTAATTGGCAAGCCAGCCCCCTTCGTCAGTACCTTTGTGGACGCCGTGGACGCTGCCCTCTGTGCTAACCGCCAGGTTCTGCAAGCCCTTCGCATCTTGGAACCAGTGCAGTTTTGTCCTGCGTGCCCCCGGGATTTTCACGCGCTCGCTTGGGGGACTCCTGCAATACGACACGCGAGAAGCCGCATGAGTTTTTTCCCCTACGACATGGGACCGCGCTGAAGGTCAGGGGCTCCTCCTGACGTGTGGGCGCTCTCAAGACGAGGCCCCGTGTGCCATCAATCGCAGGCCATCTCTACTTTTAGCACACTACCGGCAGGGGTATCTGAGCACCTCAGGGCGCCACCGCACGAGGCAGTGGCATCTGCGTCATGCCAGATGCCCCCATGTTCCAAACCGGGATCGTCGCGTCGTTTCGCCCTCAGCGACGTCTCTTAATACGCTGCCCGCAGCACGTCCATGATGGGGCCAGCGTCCTTGATGGGCTTGGGGTTGGTGCTGAGACTCCGGTCGTGCAAGGTGGCGGCAGCGATCAACGCCAGGCCCTCCTCGGGCACATCGACCTCCCGCAGGGTCCGCGGCAGCTCCAAGGTGCGACACAAGCCGTCGACCGCGTCTGCGGCCGCCAAGCCGGCTTCTTCGTCGCTCATGCTCCGCTGGGCGACACCGATCGCTTCAGCGATGAGGCGTTGGCGGTCGGCGCAGGCATCAAGGTTGTACCGCATGGTGTAGGGTAACAGGATGGCGTTGGCCTCGCCATGGGGTACGTTATACAGCCCGCCCACGTGGTGGCAGGTGGCCGTATTCAACCCCAGACCGCCGAACGACGCCAGCGACGCCATCACACAGGCGGTCTTCAGGGTCAACAGGGTGTCGATGGCACCGCCTTGGCACTGGGGCAAGTGCGCAAAGAGTAGGCGGATGGCATGCAGGGCCATCCCGTCGCCGATGGGGTTGTGGCCGGTCGAGTAGACCGTCTCGATAGCGATACGCAACTGGCCGATGGCCGTCGACACCAGGATCCTCGCAGGCGTGGTGGCGAGCGCTTGCCCGTCGATGAGCACCGTGCGGGGGGTCACGCCGTCACCGGCCAAGCTGAGCTTGCGCCCCAGGTGGCGATCGGTGATCCCACCGCCGCCGCGACTGCACTCGGCGCAGCCCATGGTGGTAGGCACGCTGAGGATCGGCAGCTTGGGCGCAGGCGTTGGCGGCACCGTGAGGCGGTCAGGCGGCTCGAAACGAATCGCGTAGTCGCGGATGTCGCCGCCCTCGGCGAGGAGGATCGCGATGGCTTTCGTGGTGTCATGGGTACTGCCGCCGCCGACGCTGATGAAGACGTCGGGCTGCACCTCTGTGGCTATCGCCACCCCCTCTTCGACCGTTTCGACGGGCGCATGGGGAGCGACGCCCGCAAAGACACCACCATAGCGGTCGCCTAGGGCCTCTTGCACGCGCGGCACCACATTACAGGCGCGCAGAATGGTGGGTCCGCAGGTAATCATCGCGCGGCGGGCGCCCAGAGCGTCGACAGTGGCCGGCAGTGAGGTAATCGCGGTTTCGGCACAGATGATGTCCTGATGTAAGGGGTGATAACGGTAGTGGAGTGCATAGTGTGCCATGGGGTTCCCTCCGTGTCCTGCAGCGCCAGGGATCGTCTCACGCCCCCTGTTTGTGAGACCATCGGGTTGACAATGAAACGCCTCTGGAGCACGTGAGCCTCCTGATGAAACGCAGCCTCAAACGATGCGACTCCTCGAACCCCATGATGGCGCCGCTCGACGGCACCACCCCATCGGGCTCAGAAGGTGTGCCACAGGTGTTGATCGCGTGTGAGTGATCGCGTGTGAGACTGCTACCCCTCACGCAGAGCGATGCATGCAGAGCCCGAACACGAGATCGGGCAGGGTCGTCGTCTTGGAACAGCAGATGGTGTGTCACACGTCGATAGGGATGGTAATCATGCCGTGTATCGCACAGCCGTCCAGGTCTTCACCTCCACGTGTGACACACGACTTCCACGTCGATCATCCTCTCGCCATCGCACGAGATGATCGATCTGACCATGGCCTTGTGCTCACAGTTTTGGGTCAAGAGAAACCAGGATGCGTTCCTCTCACTCCTGGCTTGCAACGCGCTATTGGCCTCTCCCCCTGGCGGCTAGACGTCTATTCTGTAGACCTTGGCCGCCGTGTCATGGAACATCGCCGCGCGTTCGGCAGGCGAGTAGGCACGGGAGAGCCGTTTGAACGCGTTATACATCACGTTATAGGAAAAGGAGACTTTGTCTGGCGGAAAGTTGCTTTCGAACATGCACCGCTCCGGGCCGAATTGCTCAATACAGTACTGCATCCACGGCGCCATGTCGGCGGCCAATTCCTCCGAGCCGATGGGCACCGCCCTAGTGTGCCAGTCGAACCCCATGCGGGGCATGCCCAGGCCGCCCAGTTTGAGGGTGATATTGGGACAGGCCGCCACCGCGGCGATCCCGGCGCGCCAGGCGGCGCGCACCTCGTCCTCCCGATTGGCGTACAGGCCCACCCGATTGAGCGCGCCGATGTGGTTTAGAATGATTGGCAACTCCGGCACGGCCCGGGCGAAGTCGGCCACTTCCGGCATCTGGGGAAACGCGATCATAACATCCAGGGACAGCCCCTTGCGGCTCAAGACCTTCGCCCCTTCCCGGAAGATGGCATGAGCCAGGATGCCCTCGCTCTCCCGGTTGTCCACCGCGGGGTCGGGACTCCAGGTGACGTTGTGCCGGATGCCCCGAAACCGGTTGGGGCTGGCGGCCTGTAACGCGTCCAGGACCGGCGCCACGTGAGCCCCGAGTTTCAAATCGGCATGGCCGATGATGGCGGCGGCCGCGCGGCTGGGGCCGTAGATCCCACTGGCACTCGCCGCCGCCAGCCCCTGGACGAATTCCACCTCCCCGACGGGACGCATTTCCACCGGACCGTCCGGGCGGTACATCGAGCGCGCCTCGAGGAATACCGTCGACCGGACATGGTGTCCGCTGTAGATGTCGGCATGCAACTCGTCAAGGAGATACCGTTGGTAGGGCAGACTCTGCAGCCGTCGGTCCCAAAAATGGTGATGGGGGTCGCAGATCGGGAGCTCGGGTTCGAGCGTCGGTTCTTGGGTTAAAGCGAGCCAGTCATTACCGCCGTAGGGCATGATCATGCCTCCGTTCTCTTGTTGCAATGCGTGGGATCGTCACCTCGCCCACGCCAGCCACACCGGTAGATACGGCATTGTAGCGCTGGGACCTCGGACCCACAACCCTGAGCATCGGAGCTTTGTCGCCCCGCGCTGCCGCTGAGCCTCTGGCCTCTGCGCAGCGAGACGGTGCCACCTCACGGAAGCTGGCGCTGGAACGCGTGCTGCACGAGCTGGGTGATGCGCTGGACCAGCGGACCACCGAGCAGCCCGCCCAGGCCGGCCAGATCCCCCGCGCCATGTTCCGCCTGGGCATCGACCCGCATCGCCACCCAGTACCCCCCCCAGGCGCACCTGGGTGTGGTCGGCCGACCAGGTGACGTGCTGCACGAGCGCGCCACCGCGGCGGCGGACCTCGTCGACCGTCGTCGCCAGCCGCTGGCGCGCCACCGCGCCAGTCCGTCCGTGCTGCAGAGAGAAGGTGATCACGGGTATGGTCGTGCTCCTGGCAGTGGTGCGCGGGACCCAGACCCCGTCGGGGTGGCCACCGCCCTATGTGAAGGCCTCTGTGGCAGTCTACCAGAGGGGGTGAAGTCATGCCATGGCGTGGCGGCCTCTGGTGAAGGCTGATGGCGCACCAGCACGTCCGGCACCCTACATGCACGTCACGTGGCTCGCAGAGGCTTGACGACACGGTGGTCGATATGTCGTCACCTGGTGCCGTCCTTCGCCTGCGCCGATCCTGGCCGTGGCGTGGGGGGGTGTCGATCACGGTGCAGAGGCAGGGGGCGTGTCGTGTCTGGTGGTGCGTCAGGAGTGCTGAAACCTTGTTGGGCGTTGTGTCACATGGCACTGGCAAATGCCCCTCCCCAGTGTTCCCGCGCGTCCACCCGGATCCCAATACGAGCGCGGTTCGCTCTACAGGCTATTGTTCTGGTATGATTATGCGCCTGAGGGGGTCTGTATGCACCAGGGGTGTTCTTCAGATGCTGGCGACTTCAAACGCTATGTATCCTGCCTGGTTCCTGCGCGGCAGAGGCTGGAGAACGTCGAGCGCACCTTTGCCCCAGTGGAAGCGCCATCCCATGCCAGGCGGTGGGGCACCCGTCGTTAGGGAGCTGCCGTCCTGGACGGTCAACAATGGGGAATGGCTTATGGTTCGTGGCGGGGGACGAACGTGCAGTCCAGGGTAAACTGGCCCTCCATGCCGCTCAGGTTGGTTACCCTGCCCTTCAAGGTGCCGGCCGATAGGACATCCAGCGCTACCTCTTCCACCACCTGGTCGCCGTCAGAGGTCGCGCTCCAGAGCAAGGCCCAGCCGTCCTCTGCTTCTTGGAGTACTTCCAGCTTCTTGCGGGCGAAACGGGTCCCGGTATGTGCTGGTGACCCGGCCTCGTCAAAGAGGGTCCCGGGAAGAGACACGCGTAGGCGTATCTTCCCGGGACCCTCTGCATGCACTTCCTGCTCCAGGTGGTCGCTCATGAGGTCCGCGGCGCCGGGGTCCGGAAAGGGAAGGAGGTACCCGCTCACGCTCATCTTCAGCCTTCTTTCTTGCTCACGCCGGCCTTGAGCGCAGGGGATCACCTTTGCTGTAACGCGGCGAGCACTTTTTCCGCCGTGATGGGCAAGTCTTGGATACGGACTCCCACCGCATCGTAGACGGCGTTGGCGATGGCCGGGGCCACCGGGGGAAGCGGCTGCTCCCCGATGGTCTTCGCCCCGTAGGGCCCGTTGCCGCCTGGGGACTCCACCAGCACCGTCACCAGCTCGGGCATGTCCTGCATGGTGGGGGTTTTGACCTCGCCCATGCTGAGCGTGGAGATGTGCCCTTCTTCCGACGCCAATTGCTCCATCAGCGCATACCCCACGCCCTGCATGATCGCCCCGTCTATCTGCCCCTGGTGCGTCATGGGGTTGTGAATCGTGCCGACGTCGTGCGCCGTCACAAACTTGCGCACCTTGATCGCTCCCGTTTCCGGGTCCACCTCGACTTCCGCCACCTGAGCGCTAAAGCAGGTGACGTCGGGCTCCTTGGCCTCGGTGGTCATGGCGAAGGAGATGGGGGCACCGGAGGCGGCGACCGCTCGGGAGGCCACCTCCTGGATGGGCACACCCTGGTCCGGGTCTCCCTCGACGAACACGCGACCCCTGCGGAAGACGATCCGCTCTTCCGGCCAGCCGTAGAACTCGGCGGCCAGGAAGGTGAGTTGTTGACGCACGCCCTGGGCGGCGCCCAGCGCGGCATGGGTCCCGCCTACGCTGCTGCCGCTGCCCGCGCCGGCGTCCGTGGGACCGCCGTCAGTGTCCATCTGGACCGCTGTCACGTCCTCGACCGGGATCCCCAGGTCCTCCGCCACCACTTGCCGGCCGACGGTATGGGCGCCGGTGCCGGTTTCCGGCACCAGGGTGTAGAACGTTGCCCGGGCATGCTCATCCATGCTGACGGTGACCGAGTACACGCTCTGTCCCTGGGGACGCTGCCCCAGAGATATGCCCCGCCCAACATACGGGCCAGACTTCGGCGCACCCCAGTTGGCGGCTTCGACGGCGGCTCGCAAGGTTGCCTCGCCCCGTACGTGCTTGTACCGTCCCCCGGTGGCGCACACCTGTCCATCCTGGAGCACGTTGCGGAGCCGCAATGCGTAGGGATCAATGCCCATCTCGTGGGCGATCATGTCCGTGTGGGACTCCACCGCGAACACCACCTGGGGCTGTCCCGGCGCGCGATAGGAGCCGCAGGGCACGTTGTTGGTGTACACCATGTAGCTGTCGACCTGAACATGGGGGATGTGGTACTGCCCCCCGGCCGCGTCCCGGCTGCCGGCGAGTCCGGGGCGGCCCCTGAAGCCGCTGTAGGCCCCGCCGTTGTACACCACGGTGCTGTGCCGCGCCCAGAACGTTCCGTCGCTTTTCACCCCGGTCTTGATGGTGACGACCGCGGGATGCCGGGGATTGCCGGCCATCAACTCCTCGGTGTAGCTCATGATCATTTTGACGGGCCGTCCCGAGCGGAGGGACAGGAAATAGGCCAGGGGCACGTTCATGGCGGGCGACTTGCCGCCGAAGTCGCCGCCGATGCCACAGGGGTTGACGACGATCTGGTCTTCAGAGAACCCCAGCGCGTCGGCGAGCTGCTTTCGCAACGTGTAAGGCACTTTGTTGTTGGCCCACACCTGCATGCGCCCGGCGGCGTCGAGAGCCACCACGCAGGCATAGGGCTCCATGTAGCCCTGGTGCACCCAGGTGGTGGTAAAGGTATGCTCGAAAATCAGGTCCGATTCTCGGAAGCCTTGCGCCAGGTCTCCGGCAGACCAGGTGGCGTGGTTCAGGATATTCCCGTGCGGCTGAATGGGGCCTGACGCAGACGCAAAGATGGGCGAGCCCTCGTGGACCAGGGTGGCTCCGGGCTCCATCGCTTCCAGAGGGTCGAAGATGGCCGGAAGAGGCTCGTATTCCACGTCGATGCGCGTGAGGGCTTCTTCGGCCGTGTCGGGATCGACGGCGGCGACGGCGGCCACCTTTTCCCCCACGAAACGCACGGTGTCTTCAGCCAGCAGAGGCACATCCCGGACCATGCGGCCCACCCGCATGCCGGCCGTGTCTTTGCCGGTGATCACGGCCCGGACTCCCGCCAGACCGAGGGCTCTGGTGGCGTCGATATTGACGATGCGGGCATGGGGAAAGGGGCTTCTCAACACCTTGCCCCAGATCATGCCGGGCAGAGCGACGTCGGCGGAGTACAGGAACGTTCCCGACACCTTGTCAGGACCTTCTTGCCTGGTGACCGGTCTTCCCACCACTGCGTAAGTCGTCATGGCTCTCTTCCCTCTTTCATACCTTGGTGGCTCTTCGTGGATTCCAGGGTCGTGGACGTGAGGAGGTCATACCACCCGATTGTTGTAACGGTCTCTTCCTTGAAGCCCTGACTTTTCCATGGGCTCAACAATACGTGAGGATTTGTGGACCACAGGGAAACCGAAGACCCCGGAAGCCAAGAAGCGCGTTTGAAGATTGGATGGTATTAGGTGCAATATGCCCTCATGCAATGCTGCGCGTTGATCACGACGGTGTACTGACGGAGTGAACCGGATCCGGAACCAGCGATGGCCTCGAAGAAGCAAGCTGCTCAACGTCGTCAGGCTCGTTGTATATTTGCGTACCACGAAGCAGCCTGAAAATGCGAGGGTGTGAGTTTTGTCAGTCAACCAGCTCTCCTGGCACCGCGTGGTGTTCCGCGTACGCTCGCACATCGCCCAGACACGCGAGCCCCTGGAGTTTTCGGAGCGCCACGGGTGCGCAGCGCCTCTCCTCTGCGGGGACTCTTGTACGCGTTCTGGAGCCGCCGGTCAAGGCTGGCATCAGCCAGGGGAGGAGCGCACATCGATATCCTCCACTCCGTTGTGGAGCCGCCGATTATATGAGTGAGTAGCCTTGAGGGATTGCACCCCAAGGCTACTCACCCGATATCCGTTCCAAAGATTGTCACACCCCGCGGCGCGCAGGTGGCGCCCGTCACGCCCCCAGCGCCGCCACCATCTCTGCGGCACTGACCACCGTGGCTTGACGCGGGAACACCTTCTCCATCAGCAGTGTGTGGACGTCAGGGTCCCGGTCGGCGCACCCATCCTCCACCACGATCACGTGGTAGTCCCGGTCGGCGGCCAGCCGTACGGTGGACAAGATGACCCCGCTGGTGGCGTGGCCCATGAGGATGATGGTCTCAATGCCCTGGGACCGCAGGATGGTCTCAAACGCGCTGCCGGAGAACGCACTGGTGCGGTGCTTGGCGATGACGGGCTCACCCTCCCTGGGCGCGACCGAGGGGTGGATCAGCAGGGCGGGGTCCGCCGGCAGCACTGCTCCCGTGGCCCGCATGGGGCTCCGCGGGTTGTGCTGGGCGGGAATCTCGGGATAACCGGGCCGGAAATGAGACATGCAGTAGGTGACGAAAATCCCCGCCTGTCTGGCCGCTGCCAGGACCGCACCGGCCCGCTCGAAGGTCTGCCGCTCGTGCACGATGGGGTTCTGCGCCATGTTCCCGGCGGAGAAATCCGCCATGAGCAGCGCGGTCGTGCTCTTGTCCAGTGTGATCTCGGCCATCCCTCACCTCCCACTCGCTCTGACGACCCCTTTGGGGTATGTGCGGAGTCCCTACGTATGCCGTGACGGCCATTAACACGCATGCCGCATATCCCCCTCATTGCACGTCACCGCGGCTCCTCCGCGTGTGGGGTCACGCCAAAGGACGCCCCCCGTGCGGCGTATCATACCAGAACACCAGAGAGGGCTCCAGACAGGGAAGGCAAGCGAGGCGTGCCATGGCTCCACACCCTCTGCGGCGTTCGATACGCCATGCCGCACAGGGTCAGCCCACCGCCAGAGCAGGGATCACCAAGATATGGTGGTGATCGCATAGCTAGTATCAGAATTGGGCGAACGGTTGCAGTGGAGCGTTATCGCCCAAGTTCCTCTCCCAAGGAACTAATCCGGTGCGGGTTGACGGGGTGGCGGGGTGAGTGGGAGGCGTGGCGGGCAGTATGGGGTCTTCCG
>WNGL01008682.1_pt1 | contig 12751 bp, 11 predicted proteins | sample 5400591 | NCBI WGS metagenome assembly WNGL01 (sample SAMN13153377, study PRJNA577476) | soil metagenome | isolation source: 80 cm soil or saprolite under Garry oak tree replicate 1 | place: USA:California | collected 2016-06-15
CCGTCGGGCGCCCACGCCGGCTGCGCCACGAGCTGGTCGGTGATGATCGTGCTCCGAGGCCCGAGGCTCGAACCATTCCATGTGGCCAGCGTGAGCTGGGAGATTTGCTTCTCGTAGGTGCAGATCATCGCCACCAGGTGGCCGTCCGGCGATATCGACGGTTCCATGCAGTCTTCCTGTGGAGAGGTGAGCGGCCGGCCCTCGTTGCCTTGGGGCGTCGGTCGAGTCGTGAGCCAGATCTGGCCGATGCGGTTGCCATCGGGCCCGTAGCTGTACTTCGTGTACATGATGCCGCCCGTTGCCAGCGGTATCGGCCCGATATCGCCGCCCGTGTAGTCGTTGGAGTTCGTCCAGAGCTTGGCCTGGCGGATCGAGCCGCCAAGAGGCATCGCCCAGATCGAGAACAGCGCGTCATAGCCGAACTTGGGCTCGTCGTAGCTCATCCACAGCGTGTTCTCATCAGCGCTCAGGCGCGGGTAGAAGGACCAGTGCATGGCCGTGGTGTCGTTGCTTCTGCCGGGAGCCGCATTGTTGGTCCACTGCCGAACGACCTGCCCGAAACGGCCGAGAGCGTAGACGTCGGAATAAAAGTCGTTGCGCTTGACGGCCAGGATGTAGTTGCCGTCCGGGTACACCGACGGCTGCATCCAACCCGCCTCGGGCGTGAGCTGATGGAACCGACCGGCGCTGAGGCTGTAGATCGCGCCTGACTGGGCGAGGTAGATGGTGCCCGGCAGCCGGAACGCGGTGGCACGAGGCGCTGCAACCGTGGGTTTCTCTGCCGGCGCGGCGACCTTCGAATGGCGCCCGCCCAGGTACATGTACGTGCCGAAGCTGGAGACCAGCATCAGGGCGCACAGCGCCACGCCAAGAAAGAATCTCGCGATCACGGGAAGTACTGGCGCACCAACGCCAGAATCGCGGACCAGTTGGGGCAAAGGCCGCCATCTGGACAGCCGCCGTGGATCAGTGGGCTCGACATGGTCAACGATGTGATCGCGTCGGGGTTGTCGAAGCTGGCCGCGAGAGGAATCAGCGCGGCGACTCGGTCGAGGCCGATGTTGGTCTTGATCTCGCCGCCCAGAGCGGCCGCGATGCTGGGCACGTCCCCAGGCGACACCTGTTTTGCTTTTTGGCGAATTGCGATCAGAACCTGCTGCTGACGTTTCGATCGACCGATGTCGCTTTCGAGGTCACCGTGGCGTGACCGCACGTACTGCATCGCGTGGATCCCATCGAGGTGCTGAGGACCAGGGAGAACGGCGACACGCGAATACCCGTATGGATTGTTGCTGAAGATGTCCTGCGGATAGAGGTCATCGACCACGGGGTTGCTCGTCACGACGTCGATCCCGCCGATCGCGTCGATCAGCTTGATCAGCCCGAGCAGGCCGATCCAGATGTAGTCGTTGACGTGGACGCCGAAATCGTTCTGCACCGTTGCGATCGCCGCGCCGGCGCCACCGTACGAATAAGCGCCGTCGATCTTCCCGGTCCCGCCGGTCGAGAGCGGCACATAGAGGTCGCGCGGAATCGACAGCATGATCACCGAATGCGTCGACGGGATGACCCGGACCAGGATCATCGACTGCGTAAGCACGTGGTCCGCATAGAACTTGTCATCGTCGTCTGAACCCAGCAGCAGAACAGTGAACGCGTCCTTGGGCTGGGCCAACGCGGTTGGCGACGGAGACGAAGGGTCCGTCGGCGAGGGAGCCGCTGTCGGTGAGGGGATGCTCACGACCTGGCCGGTCGCATCCCAGGCGAGCTTGGCCGAGGGAAGGAAGTACGCGAGGGAACCCGCCATTGCCGCGAGAGCGACTGCGAATATGGCTAGGACGGCGGTTCGGGTGATACTCAGGCGCCTGCGCGAAGCTCTAGCGCGGCGGCCCGGCCTGGTACCGAGCACGGGCCACCAGTCTAGCGAAAAGGTCTGTTCAGCTTTGTAAGCGAGTTGTTAATGGTGCCCGATGGCGATCTGCACCGCTTTCACTGCAAGCAAGATCACAGCGAACGCGACATAGCTCCCCAGGAGCAACATCGCAATCCTCCGCAACGGCGACGACCTCGGACGCTCGAGCAATGCCAGGGCCGGCATCCGCCAGCCCTCACGCTCCGAACGCGAGGCGGGCGGAATCGGTTGAGCCCTTCTGGACCCCCACCACATCGCCACCCCGCCGGCGGCGATGACAATCAATATGAGCGGCGCCAGCAGCTTGAGCAGTGCGGTGACGTCGACTGATGGCACGACCGTCGAGATCACGAGGATGAGCGAGAGCAGCAGCAGCGTTCCGACGATGATCGCAGCGAGCACGTTCAACCACGGCCGATTGATCCACGGGCCGAGGACGGCTCGGTCGTTGCACAGGAGGACCGCGAAAACCGTGGTGCTGGGCAGCAATATGCCTGCCAGCGCCTGCACGGCGGTCGTTATGAGCCCCAATGGCGCATGCGGGATCAGGACGATGGCGGCCGCAACTACCACCATCGCGGCGTACATGCCGTAGAACAACTTGGCTTCGCGGAAGCCGCGGTGGAGCGAGAAGCCGCGCCCGAACATATCCCCAAACGCGTATGAGGTGGTGAGTGTGACCGCAGACGCGCCCACTATCGACGCATCGATGAGCAGCACTGCAAATATCGCGCCGACGACCGGAGAGATGTGAAGGTGCAGCCCGCGCGCAACGCCGTATGCGTCGGCGAAGTGACCGAAGTCGGAATTGCCTGTGAACGCTGAGGCGGTTGCCATCATGATCGCCGCGGCGCCGATCACGACCACGACTGCACCGAGCGCCGTGTCCGCCTTCTCATAGTCGAGCCATCGAGGAGTGATGCGCTTGTCGACGACGTTGGACTGCTGAAAGAACATCTGCCATGGCGCCACCGTGGTGCCCACGACGGCGATGATGAGCAGGGCTGCGTTGGAGGTGAAGCCGCCGTAGACGCCAGGGATCAGAAAACCGCTGAGGACGGCGCCAGGACTCGGGTGGCTCAATAGAGCGAGCGGGATCACCAGCAGGCTCGCAAAAAGGAAAAAGAACATCGCCCGTTCCCAACTGCGGAAGTTGCCGCTCAACGTGATGGCGATCAAGACGATCGCGGCGAGCGGAACGACGAGGTACCTGTTGAAGCCGAAGTATTCCGCGCCCAGCGTGACACCCATGAACTCGGTGCTGATCGTCAGAAAGTTCAGCAGGAATAGATTTCCGACCGAGTACCAACCCCAGGAGCGTCCGAAGCGCTCGGTGATCAGCCTGGCGTAACCAACGCCGGTTACGGCTCCCAGCCTTACCACCATTTCCTGGTTGACGATGAGAACCGGGACAAGGAGCACAAGAGTCCACAGCAGCGAGTAGCCGTAGTCCTGGCCCGCTTGGGCGTAGGTGGAGACACCGCCGGCATCGTTGTCGCCGACCATGACGATGAGGCCGGGACCGATGATCGCGGCGAGCGTCAGGATTCGGCGGCGCCACGTTCGGCGCGGGGCGACATCGCTGAGCCGGATGGTTCCGAAGGCCCCATGGATGTCGCCGACGTGGGCTTCGTGGAGAACGGCCGATGTTGGCACGAGCCGCGGGGCGTCTTTTTGCGGCTCGCGCTCGGACATTAGGACCTAAACGCCGGTGCTTGCTTCGACGCGGGCGCGCCACTCTTCTGGAACGACGGCCTCGATCACATCGTCAGCGCTGACGGCTCCAAGGAGGTTGCCGGCGGCGTCCGTCACCGCCAGCGCGATCAGGTTGTAGTCGGCCATGGTGAGCGTGACATCGGTCACGTCCGCACCGGTGGGCACGTGGCAGTCGGCCAGCTCGAGCTCCTCGACCTTGCGCCCGGCTTCCGTGCGCAACAGGTCGGCGGTGCTGATGCTGCCGATGAACTTGCCGTCCGCATCGGTGACGAACACGGTGTTCAGGAGCTGACGCGGAGCCTTGTCGTCGATGCGCACCGCCTCGAGCGCCTCGGCCGCCGTCGCACCCTTGATCACCCAAACGTAGTCGGGGCTCATCATGCCGCCGGCGGTGCTGGGGTGATACTGCAGGAGCTTGCGCAGCTTGTGCTGAGCCTGCGGCGACATGAGGTCGAAGATGGGCTTGCGCCGCTCCTGGTCCAGGTCGCCCAGCAGGTCAGCGGCGTCATCCGGCGCCATGCGCTCGAGGACCTGTGCTGCCTCCTCGTTCGACATCGACCTGAGGAACTCAACCTGGTGCTCGGCGTCGAGCTCTTCGAAGACGTCGGCGGTCAGCTCCTTATCACTCTCGACCGCGTCCAGGATCTCCTCGCCTTCCGCGTGCGACGCGCCTTCGACGAGGTCGGCGATCTGAGCCGGATGAAGCCTGCGCAATCGCTGCAGCGGCACCAACAGCCTGGCTGTCGGCACGTGCCCGACGAAGGGCTGCACGTCCTTCCAGTCGAGGATGGCGTGCTTGCGCAGATCTGGCCGGCCGCGGCGCGGGACGAGCCGGCGAAGCATGGCCCGCGGGCTGCGGTCAACACCCAGCAAGCGCCATCCGTCATCGCTGTGGGCCAGGACGAGGTCGTGCGCCTGGACAATGCGGGCGCGCACGACGTCCATGAGGTGCCGGCCCAGGACATCCGCCGCGAGCAGCACTTCGCCGGGGCGTCGCTGGAAATCACCGGTATCCAGGCCCTCGGCGTTGAGGCGCACCTCGCCCGGCGCCAGCTTTTCGATGTTCTTGCTGCTGACGAACACTTCGCGCCCGCCCATGCGGACCTTGATGCCCGTCACGGGCGGGTAACCGCCCGCGTCCAGCTTGACGATCAAATCCTCGAGCCGGCCGAGCTCCACGCCGGCCGGATTGAGGATGGGGCTGCGCAGGATCTGCGTGACCATGAGCCTGCGCTTCTCCCGCCCCTGTGCCGGCTTCGTGGTCGAGCCGTTTTCCGGCGGCCGGCCGTCAACGTGCTGGTTCTTGTCGCTCATTTGAAGTCATTATCCCGCCGAAATCTCACTAAGCCTTCCTGTTCTGGAGGATGTCGAGGATCCTCTCCTGCTGCTCGAGCATCTGAATCTGGCGCACGTTCATGGTGTGCAGGGCGGTGAGCGTCTCGTGGTCGGCCTCGGCCCTGGCGTCCTGGCTCGCGGAGATCACGTTCTGGCCGACGAGAATGATCGGTAGCAGAACCAATTGGAGGAAGGACTGGCTCAGCCAGGAGACGCCGACAACGGTGTCGCCATGCATGAACGCCAGCAGGGCTTGGGGGAACGAGACCAGCGCCAGGAGCGCAAATACGTAGGCAGCCCACATGGTCCCCACGCTGGTTGTGATCAGGACCGCCAACCGGCTGTTGAACTGCCCAAGCGCGCTGGACCCGTGGACGTCGGCATGCACTTCGCGGCTCTTGACGAGTCGCGGAACGTGCAGAGCCGCCCTCGTCTGAGCACGGTCCGATTCGCGTCGGTGCGGCGTCTCCTCGGCTTCCGTTTCTTCCGCCATCTGCCTCTACTCCTTTCTTTCTACTGAGGTCTGCTGGGCATCAAGAGCAGCGGGCATTCGCTGCCATGGGCCAGCGTCTTGCCAATGTCACCGAAGATCCGGTCGTGCATGCCGTGGGCGTGGTGCCCACCGATGATGATCAGCTCCGCCCGGAACTTGTTCGCTTCGTCGAGGATGAACTCCGCCAGCCGGTCGGGGCGGTGGCCGCGGATGTCAGCCCTGGCTTTGATTCCGGCCTGGACCAGCTGATCAGCGATCTTCACTCCGAATTGAAATGCTTCGGGAATCGTCTCCTTCTCGATCGTCGCCGCCGATGTGACAACCCTCTCCCGCATATGCACCACCAAGACCTCTGAGTTGAATTCCTTGGCCAGCCCCGAGACGACCGACAGCGTCTCTTGCGCATCATCCGGGCCGCCGACCGCGACGAGGATCTTGGAAAACATCAAGGCGCCCTCCGTGTGTTCTGGTGTGGAGATACGAGTGTAAGAAGGCTACGATCCCCCGGACACATGGCGGGCCGCGTGCAGCACTACCGCTCCGAGTTGAAGAAGCGGCGTGGCGAATGGGAGAGTTACCTGAAGGCCAACTCGGGACTCCCGGGCCCGCGCGCGAACCTCGAGCTGGTCGAGGCGGTCGCCGAAGAAGCCGACGCCGATCTCCTGTGGCGGTTGTCAGCGTCGAGCGACGAATTCCTGGCCCTATGCGGTACGGCCGGGCTTGGACGCCTGGTCGCCACCGACCCAACCGTGCTGCCCTGGCTCAAGGAGCTCTCCGAAGATCCGAGGTGGCGGGTACGCGAGGGAGTCGCGATGGCCCTGCAGCGCTTTGGCCGCGCTGACATGCCCGGGCTGATCGCCGAGATGGAGGCCTGGTCGAAGGCAGGCCCGCTGGTGCAGCGGGCGGCGGCCGCAGCTGTTTGCGAGCCGCCCCTGCTCAAGAAGCCCGACGACGTCAAGCGGGTGCTCCAAATCCTCGATCACATCACTCGCTCGATGGCGGCCACTCGTGAGCGCAAGCACGAAGGCTTTATGGCGCTCCGCAAAACGATGGGTTACGGCTGGAGCGTCGCCGCGGCGGCCAACCCCGAGGCGGCCAGGCCGCTGCTCGAGAAGTGGCTGCGCTCGTCAGATCCCGACATCGCGTGGGTCATGAAGAGCAACCTCGGCAAGGCGCGGATGAGAGCTCTAGCCAAGTCTTTTCGGGCGGCTTCTACTCGGCGTCCGAAGCCCACCGCGAAACCACCCACCCGACCGCCACGGAGGATGCGAGCGCCTTAGCGGGCCATAAGCAAAACAGTTAAGTCGCTGTTTAGTGGGGGCCCAGCAGGCAATCCCGAGTCCATAATCACGCCACATCGATGGCCGAGAAGGCGGCCGACATTGATCGCGGATCGGTGGCGCGACAGCATCTTCGGACAAGGACTAAGTGAACGAAGCAGGCGGCGTCGATACCGCTCTAATTGCGCGTAAGCCGTGGCCTGGCTTGAGCGAGCAAGCACGGTTTTGGCTCGCGGCCGGCGTCGGCGCCGTCGGGGTGCTGCTGATTGCCATCTGGGTTGCCCTTCAGATTGGTGGCGAGTTCACCGCCGAGGTAGTCGACGACGCATCGCCGGCACTGTTGGCGATGGTCGCCGCCCTCAGCTGCGGCCTGGCTGCCGGGCGGTCCGAGGGCCGCCGCCGGCTGGCATGGTCCTTGCTCGCTGCATCTGCTTTGACCTGGGGCGTCGGAGCCACGCTTTCAGCGATCTATGAGCTCGCGGTGGGCACTGTGCCGCCGGTACCGTCGATCGCGGACGTCGCCCGCTTGGTCGCGTACCCAATCGCGGTGGCGGCTGTCATGGCTGTGCCGACTGCGCCGAACAGCACCTCAACCCGAGGGCGGGTATTTATCGACGCGGGGATCATCGCTTCCGCTCTGTTATTCGTCGGCTGGAACCTGGGCCTCAGCTCTGTGTACCACGGCTCGACGCAATCGACCCTGACCCTATGGATCACGCTTGCACGCCCGTTCGCCGACATCGTCGTGCTCACGATCTTGATTCCGGCGGTGCTGAGGGGAGTTCCCCGGAGGCGCGGGCGTCTCCTCCTGCTGCTGGCCGGCTTCGCGGCCATAGCCTTCTCTGACGGAGCGTATGCAGTCATCACCGCCAGCGGCACACTCCACGCGCACGTGGAGCTTTACGACGTTGGTTGGGTGACCGGTTTCCTATTGATCGCCCTGGCACCGCTCTGGCCCTTGCGCCAGGGGAGCGAGGCAACAGACGATCAGCCGGCCGGCTTGTTGGAAGTCGCCGTGCCCCTGTTGAGCCTGTTGCTTGTTGCGCTGACGACTTTGGTCGTCATCGGCACCGGTCACAAGATGGACAGTTTCGCGACCTACCCCGGGGTTGCGCTTGGAGTCCTGCTGACGGTAAGCCAGCTCCTCACGCATCGCGACTCCCTGGCTCTGCTGACCAAGAGCAGGCGCACTGAAGTGCAGCTCCAGGAGCGGACAGCATTCTTGAACCAGGTCATCGGGCATACGCCCGCGGGCCTTGGTCGTATCAGCCGTGATCTTCGTATCACGGATCCGAACCCGCGGCTCTGCGGCCTTTTTCGCGCGCCCAGCCGTGTCATCGTCGGATCGAGTCTCACCGATTACGTTGCGGAGGCCGACGTCAAGAGAGTGTTTGATGCGATCCCGCCGGTCAGCAACGAGATCGATTCAGTGGAGGCGGACAGCGAGGCAGTTCGCGCCGATGGAAGCAAGCTCTGGGTCCACTGGAGCGCCACGCCTGTGCGCAATGCGCGTGGCGGAATCGAGTACATCCTCGCCATGTTCGACGACGTCACCTCGGAGCACGAGGCCGACGCGGCGGCGATGGCGAACCTCGCCAGCCTGGAGCGCCTGAACAAGCTGAAGAGCGAGTTCGTGACCATGGTCAGCCACGAGTTCAGGACTGCCCTGACAGGGATACAGGGTTATAGCGAGGTCATGCGCGACGACACCGTCACTCCTGAGGAGGTGAAGGAGTTCGCGGGGGACATCAACACCGACGCAGAGCGCCTCAGCCGGATGATCACCGAGATGCTGGACCTCGACCGCATGGAAGCCGGTCGCATGAAGCTCAACCTGGGGCCCGTCGATGTCAACGCGCTGTTGAGCGACGCGGCGGGACGGGCGCGCGTGGCGAGCTCCAAGCATCGCATCACCGTCGCGCACGGCAGCGGGATACCGATCATCGTCGGTGACTCCGATCGCATCTTCCAGGTGGTGGCGAACCTCCTGAGCAACGCCATCAAATACTCGCCGGCCGGCGGCGAGGTCGAGGTCAGCAGCACGCGCGATGACGACACCGTAACGGTGTGCGTCCGAGACCATGGTCCGGGCATACCGCCCGAGTTCATCGATCACATCTTCGGGCGCTACGAGCGCTACGAGGGCAATGCCAAGAACCAGGTCATCGGGACGGGCTTGGGCCTGGCCATCGGGCGACAGATCGTCGAGATGCACAAAGGCCGAATCTGGGTGGAAAGCACGCTGGGTGTCGGCTCTACATTCTGCTTCACGGTCCCGATCGCAGCAGGCATGCCGGCGGCTCCTTCACCGCAGGCAACGCAAAGCTAGCTATTTCTCGCGGCGAAGCGCGCGCTCGAGGTCGTCGTTAGCTCGAGCCAGCTCCAAGTAGAGCCGTCTCGTCCGCAGCAAGTTGCGCACCCGGAGCACGACCTCGTGCCGGTCGAGCGGCTTGGTGAGGAAGTCGTCAGCGCCGAGCACCAATGCGCTGTTGCGCGCGACCTTTCCGGTGTCGCCGGTCAGAACGACGAAAGGCAGGAAGCCCAGCTTTTCCCTCAGAACGCGGAAGCGACGCAGTATCTCCAGGCCGTCAGGGTCGGGCATGTGGAGGTCGAGAAGCACGATGTCGGGCACGAACTCACTGAAAGCTCGTTCCACAAGCCTTGAATCCGTGACGATTCTGATCGATTCGGCGTCCTCCGAGAGGAAGCTCTCCAGCAGACGCGCGTTGTCGGGATCGTCGTCGACGATCAGCACCCTTGCGCTTATGTCCGCAACCACTTCCTCGTCGTCACCTTCGTTCCTTCACCGGAACCTTCGTCGCGGGCGATGACCTCGATGCCGTTCTGGGCGCCATCCTCGATCGTGGAGATCTCGATTGCGCCTTCGCGTGCGTAAGTGAAGATGTTGCGGGCGATTTCGGAGATCGCGGTGGCGATAGCCGTGAGCTCCGCGCCTTCGAAGCCGACCGCCTTCGCCAGCTTCCGTCCGGCTTCCCGAACCGCGATTACGTCACGTTCGCTGGCCACCTTGATGAGCTTCCTGGCGATCATCGCCGGGCTGAACTTTAGCCCTGTTAAGCCAAGTTTTACGGCCAACCTTGAGCCGTTAATTGAATGACGCGATAAGTGTTCCCGGCCCGCAACGGCCGCGTCGCGAAAGATGCGATGCGAGGTGGTTGGTGCCCCGCGAGGGATTCGAACCCCCGACCCTCTGCTTAGAAGGCAGATGCTCTATCCACTGAGCTAGCGGGGCGGCGCGCCGCTCCGAGAGAGAATACGCGTGGGGGTGATGATGCATGCCTGACACGTTGGAGCGGCTGAAAGCGATCCTTGCCGAGGTCACCGACCTCAACCGCGCCACCGCCGTCCTGGCGTGGGACCAGGAAACGTATATGCCTCCGGGCGGGGTGCACAATCGCGCCGAGCAGTTTTCGACCCTTAGCGAGGTGGCCCATCGGCGTTTCACCTCCGACGAGGTGGGCCGGCTGCTGAACGAAGCCGAGGGCGCCGGTGCCAAGCTCGACTTCGACTCCGACGAAGCCAGCCTGATTCGGGTCACGCGCCGCGATTACGACCAGGCGCGCAAGCTGCCGCCCGAGCTCGTCGCTGAGATCGCCCACGCCAGCGCGACCGCCCGTCCCCATTGGCAGAAGGCGCGCCACGAGTCCAACTTCGGGCTCTTCGCGCCGTACCTCGAGAAGAACGTCGAGCTCAACCGGCGAGTCGCCGACGCGCTCGGTTTCGAGAAGCGCCCCTATGACGCGCTTCTGAACCGCACCGAGCCAGGGTTGACGACCGACGAGCTGGAGGCGATCTTCGAGGAGCTCAAGACTGCCATCGTGCCGCTGGTCGCCGAAATCTCCCGACGAGCCGATGCGGTCGATGACAGCGTGCTGCGTCGCGGATTCGATTCGGACCAGCAGCTCTCATACGCGCTGGAGACGGTCACGAAGCTCGGTTACGACCTCGAGCGCGGGAGACAGGACATCTCCACGCATCCGTTCAGCATCGCGTTCGGCCCCGGCGACGTCCGCATCACCACGCGCGTGAATCGCGACTTCTTCAATGAATGCCTCTTCGGTTCGATCCACGAGGCCGGCCATGGGATGTACTTCCAGGGCATCGGGCGCAACCTCGACCGAACCAACCTGTGGGATGGCGCCTCGCCGGGCGTGCACGAGTCGCAATCGCGGTTGTGGGAGAACCTGGTCGGACGCAGCCTTCCGTTCTGGAATCACTTCTTCCCGAGCCTGCAGCGGACGTTTCCCGAGCCGCTCAAGGGCGTCGATGCGGAGGCGTTCTATCGCGCGGTCAACAAGTCGTACCCGTCTTACATCCGGGTCGAGGCCGACGAGGTCACTTACAACCTTCACGTCTTGCTGCGATTCGAGCTGGAGAACGACATGCTCGAGGGCAGGCTCAAGGTTCGCGATCTCCCCGAGGCGTGGAACGAGACGTTCAAGTCGTACTTCGGGCTCGACGTACCCAACGATCGTGAAGGAGTTCTGCAGGACATCCACTGGTCGTTTGTCGGCTTCGCAGAGTTTCCCGGCTACACGCTGGGCAACATCATCGGCGCGCAGTTGATGGAGAAGATCCGATCAGAGATGACCGATCTCGATCACCAGATCGAGCGGGGCGAGTTTGGAAACTTGCTTGGCTGGCTGCAGAGCAACGTGTACAAGCACGGGCGCAAGTTCACACCGAATGAGCTGCTCGAGCGGACGACGGGGCGGCCGTTGACGCCGAAGCCGTGGATCGCATATGTGCGCCGGAAATTTGGGGCGCTGTATGGGCTCCATCTCGCGACGGACTAGGAAGAGAGAGTCAGGGCGGGCCCCGGGGGCAGATGGGCGCTTGGTGAAGTCCCCTCTCCCCGCAGGGGAGAGGGCTAGGAGAGGGGCGTGTGCCCAGCAGGCCACAAGCCATCGGGACTTGTGAGGGACGAAATTAACAGCATCTTTTCTTGATCTGACCATGCACTTGACTCAGGTTTGAGTTCGAAATAGCCTGTCGGTCATCGAGGACTATCCGCGCACCTTCTCCGAGTTCACGGACCGCTTCGCCACCGAGGCCAGCTGCCGGGAGTACCTCGCTCGGCTGCGCTGGCCTGGGAGACGGGCCGAGCTGGACTCCTCGAGTGTGCCCAGTGCGGGCACCAGACCACCGTCACGGCCGGGACCATTTTTCAGGACACGCACAAGCCGCTCCGGGTCTGGTTCCACGCCATCTGGCTGGTCACGACGCAGAAGCAGGGCGCTAGCGCGATGACCGTCCAGCAGGTTCTCGGCTTGGGCAGCTACCGCACCGCCTGGGCCTGGCTCCATAAGTTGCGCCATGCCATGGTCCGGCCCGACCGCGACCTCTTGGAGGGAATCGTCGAGGTCGACGAGGCCTGGGTTGGTGGGGTCGAGCCGGGCGTCTTCGGCCGTCAGACAACCACAAAGGCGCAGGTCGTAATCGCGGTCGAGGAACGAGGCCGGGGCCTGGGCCGAGTTCGCATGAAGCGACTCACCGACGCTTCCGCCGGCAGCATGGAGGGCTTCGTCAAAGCAGTCGTCAAGCGCGGCAGCCTGGTTCATACCGACGGCTACCTCGGCTACTTGAACCTCGGCATGGCTGGCTACGACCACCAGCCCGTCGTCCTCCGCGGCCGCGGCAAGACGGCTGCCACCGAGCTCCTGCCACGCGTTCATCTGGTCGTCGCCTTGCTCAAGCGCTGGCTGCTCGGAACGCATCAGGGTGCGCCTAGCCTCGACCACATCGATTACTACTTGGACGAGTTCACTTTCCGCTTCAATCGCCGGCGTTCGCGCCATCGTGGTCTGCTCTTCAGGCGCCTGCTCGAGAACGCCGTTCGAGTCGAACCGCTTCCCTACGAGAAGATTGTGGGCCGGACCGGCAAAGCTCGACTGCCTCGCCGAGCTCGCATCCAATGGATCGCTGCCCCCTGAGTGATCTGTTCGCCCCACCTGAGTGAAGTGCATGGTCAGGTGAGAGCAGTATACCAAACAT
>WNGL01014747.1_pt1 | contig 12750 bp, 9 predicted proteins | sample 5400591 | NCBI WGS metagenome assembly WNGL01 (sample SAMN13153377, study PRJNA577476) | soil metagenome | isolation source: 80 cm soil or saprolite under Garry oak tree replicate 1 | place: USA:California | collected 2016-06-15
CTTCGCGGCCGGGATCGGCGGCGCGGACGCGGTCACCGTCGCGCCGTTCGACGCGGCCATCGGCCGGTCCAACGCCTTCGCCCGCCGGATCGCCCGCAACACCCAGTCGATCCTCCTGGAGGAGTCCCGGCTGGCCGGGGTGATCGATCCGGCCGGCGGGTCCTGGTACGTGGAGTCGCTGACCGACGCGCTGGCCCGCCGGGCCTGGACGGTGTTCACCGAACTGGAACGTGCCGGCGGCATCGCGGCCGCGCTGGCGTCCGGCGAACTGGCCGCACGACTGGCCGAAACCTGGGCGAGGCGCGCCGCGAACCTGGCCACCCGCACCGACGCGATCACCGGCGTCAGCGAGTACCCGAACCTGGCCGAACCGTCCGTCACCCGGCCGCCGCTGCCCGAGGAACCGACCGGCGGCCTGCCTCGCCTGCGGTACGCGCAGGAGTTCGAAGCACTCCGCGACCGGTCCGACAGCGGCCCCCGTCCGGTCGTCTTCCTGGCCACCCTGGGCCCGGTCGCCGCACACGCCGCGCGGGCCGGTTTCGCGGCGAACCTGTTGCAGGCAGGCGGAATCGAAACCCCGACGGCCGGCACCACGTCCGATTCGGACGCCGTGCTCAACGCGTTCGTCGACAGCGGCGCCACCGTGGCCTGCCTGTGCGGCACGGACAAGGCCTATGCGGCGCAGGCCGCCGGCCTGGCCAGCCGACTCAAACACGCCGGCGCGCGGTCGGTTCTGCTGGCCGGATCGCCGAACGACGCCTACCCCGACGTGGACACGTTCCTGTACCGCGGCTGCGACGCGCTGGCCGTGTTGCACACCACCCTGGAGGTGGCACGGTGATCCCGAACTTCGCCGACATCGAACTGGGTTCGCCGACCGAACCCGACGAAACAGCCTGGCAGGACGCGGTGCACGAGCGCACCGGCAAAGGCGTGGACGCGCTGGCCTGGGAGACCCCGGAAGCCATCGGCATCAAGCCGCTCTACACCGCTGACGACACGGCCGACCTGGACTTCCTGGCCACCTATCCCGGCCTGCCGCCGTTCCTGCGCGGCCCGTACCCGACGATGTACGTCAACCAGCCATGGACCATCCGGCAGTACGCCGGCTTCTCCACGGCCGAGGAGTCCAACGCCTTCTACCGGCGCAATCTCGCCGCCGGGCAGAAGGGCCTCTCGGTCGCCTTCGACCTGGCCACCCACCGCGGCTACGACTCCGACCACCCCAGGGTGGCCGGCGACGTGGGCATGGCAGGCGTCGCGATCGACTCGATCTACGACATGCGGCAGCTGTTCGACGGCATTCCGCTGGACAAAATGAGCGTGTCGATGACCATGAACGGCGCTGTCCTGCCGATCATGGCGCTGTACGTGGTGGCGGCCGAAGAACAGGGCGTGGCACCGGAACAACTGGCCGGGACCATTCAGAACGACATCCTCAAGGAGTTCATGGTCCGTAACACCTATATCTATCCACCGCAGCAGTCGATGCGGATCGTTTCGGACATCTTCGGCTACGCGTCCACGCACATGCCGAAGTTCAACTCGATCTCCATTTCCGGTTACCACATGCAGGAAGCCGGCGCGACCGCCGACCTGGAACTCGCGTACACGCTGGCCGACGGCGTGGAGTACCTGCGGGCCGGCATCGGCGCCGGTTTGTCCGTCGACACGTTCGCCCCTCGTCTGTCGTTCTTCTGGGCCATCGGCATGAACTTCTTCATGGAGGTGGCCAAACTCCGCGCGGCCCGGCTGCTGTGGGCCAAACTGGTCAAACAGTTCGAGCCGACCAGTGACAAGTCGCTGTCGCTGCGCACCCATTGTCAGACCTCCGGCTGGTCGTTGACCGCGCAGGACGTTTACAACAACGTGATCCGCACCTGTGTCGAGGCGATGGCGGCCACCCAGGGCCACACCCAGTCCCTGCACACCAACGCGCTGGACGAGGCGCTCGCCCTGCCGACCGATTTCTCCGCGCGGATCGCCCGTAACACGCAGTTGTTGCTGCAACTGGAATCCGGCACCACCAGGGTGATCGATCCGTGGGGCGGCAGCAGTTTCGTCGAACGGCTCACCTACGACCTGGCCCGGCGCGCGTGGAGCCACATCGCCGAGGTCGAGGCGGCCGGCGGGATGGCCAAGGCGATCGACGCCGGCATTCCCAAGCTGCGCATCGAGGAGGCCGCCGCCCGCACCCAGGCCCGGATCGACTCCGGCCGGCAGCCGGTGATCGGCGTGAACAAGTACCGGGTGGCCGAGGACGAGCGGATCGACGTGCTCAAGGTCGACAACGCGGGCGTGCGCGCGGCACAGCTCGCCAAACTGGCGCGGTTGCGCGCCGAACGCGACCAGTCGCGGGTCGACGCGGCACTGGCGGCGCTCACGGCGGCGGCCACGTCGTCGGACAACCTGCTGGCGCTGGCCGTCGACGCGGCGCGGGCCAAGGCGACGGTCGGTGAGATCTCGTCGGCGCTGGAACGGGCGTGGGGCCGGCACGCCGGTCGGATCCGTACCATTTCCGGCGTGTACCGGCACGAGGTCGGCTCGTCGCCCGCTGTGGCCACGGCACGGGAGTTGGTGGCCGCCTTCGCGCGCGCCGAGGGCCGGCAGCCGAGGATCCTGGTCGCGAAGATGGGCCAGGACGGACACGACCGCGGCCAGAAGGTGATCGCAACGGCGTTCGCGGACCTCGGTTTCGACGTGGATGTCGGCCCGTTGTTCCAGACGCCGGCCGAGGTCGCGCGGCAGGCGGTCGAGGCGGATGTGCACATCGTCGGCGTGAACTCGCTGGCCGCCGGGCATCTCACGCTGGTGCCGGCGCTGCGCACCGAACTGGCGGCGCTGGGCCGGTCGGACATCATGATCGTGGTCGGCGGCGTGATCCCGCCCGGCGATTTCGACGAGCTGCGCGCGGCGGGTGCGTCGGCGATCTTCCCGCCCGGCACGGTCATCGCGGACGCGGCCGTCGACCTGTTGCGCGAGTTGGCCGCCCGGCACGAGCACTGATGCCCCGCACGGTGGACGTCCGCGACTACGCCGACGGCGTGCGGGCCGGTGACCGGGCGGTACTGGCCAGGGCGATCACGCTGGTCGAGTCCAGCCGGCCGGACCACCAGGCCTTGGCGCAGGAGTTGTTGGTCGAGCTGCTGCCGTTCGCCGGCGGTGCGCACCGGATCGGCATCACCGGCGTCCCCGGTGCCGGCAAGTCGACGTTCATCGACGCCTTCGGCACGTTGTTGACCGGCGAGGGCTCGCGTGTCGCCGTGCTGGCCGTCGACCCGTCGTCCAACCGAACCGGCGGCAGCATCCTGGGCGACAAGACCCGGATGGCGCGGCTGGCCGTCGACCCGGCGGCGTTCATCCGGCCGTCACCCACTTCAGGGACGCTCGGCGGAGTGGCCAGGGCCACCCGCGAGACGATCGTGCTGATGGAGTCCGCCGGTTACGACGTGGTCCTGGTGGAGACGGTCGGGGTCGGCCAGTCCGAGATCGCGGTCGCGAACATGGTCGACTCGTTCCTGTATCTGGGCCTGGCCCGCACCGGCGACGCGTTGCAGGGGATCAAGCGGGGCGTGCTGGAACTGGCCGACGTGGTCGCGATCAACAAGGCCGACGGCGACCACGAGCGCGCGGCCGCCTCGGCCGCCCGGGAGCTGGCCGGCGCCCTACGGCTGCTGCGGACGTCGGACGCGCCGTGGACCACACCGGTGTTGACCTGCAGTGCCCTGACCAGTGCCGGCCTGGACGAGGTGCGCAAGCGCATCAACGACCACCGCGCGGCGATGCGCGCGGCGGGCGAGTTCGACCGTAACCGCAGCCGGCAGCAGGTGGACTGGACATGGACCATGGTCCGGGACGCGCTGTCGTCCCGGCTGCACGACGATCCCGCGGTGCGGGCGCTGGTGCCGGACGTGGAGCGGCAGGTCAGGGCCGGCACCCTGACGGCGACCCTGGCGGCCGAACGCATCCTCGCCGCGTTCGGAATGCCCCCGAACCCGCCCGCGCCGCCCGGTCCGTGATCGACTCCCGGATTTGTCCCCCGAATGGGCTTACTGCCTTCAGGGATCGGGACACACTCGGTAACGTGGACTGGCGGCCCGGATGTGGTGGCCGTGCGTGCCGAGGAGGCTGTGATGCGGGTGACCGTTCGAGTGCTGCTCGGTGTCCTGACCGCCGTGCTGGGCACCCTGCTGCTGTTCGGCATCGCGGCCGAGCCGGCCGCGGCGGCGCAGCACGGTGCCGGTCATGCCGTCGTCGTGCACCAGGCGACCGTCGCCGCGCCGACGACCACCGCGCCGTCCGCCGGCACCGGCACCAACATCAACCAGGGGCAACAGGCCGCTGACGCGGCGCTGGCCAAGCGGAAGCTGATCATGGCGGGGCTCTGTATCGTCCTGCTGGTGATCGTGTACTTCGGCCACCGGGCCAAGTACAAGCACATTCTCCGGGTGAAGAATCTCCAGAACGCCAAGAGCTGATCGCCCGTTTTGTACGCTTCATGGCACCTGTGACCGGCTCGCGTCTTCAGTCAGGCTGAATATTCCGCGCCGCTCACCGCAGCAAGCGTACCGGCGGTCGGCCGGGCTCCCGTCTGGTCAAATCACGTATGTGGCGTGAGGGAGGATGGCCGCACAGGGAGATCGGCGTGTGGGCGTATCCACGCCGGGGACGACGGCTCTTGTGACCATCGTGTACTGCCGGTCGCCGCAGCACCGGCCCTCGGGGCGCCGGTGAGGATCGCAATGTGTGAGGAGGACAGGCGTGACTGTGGTTGACGCGCGCCCTGACCTGCCCGACGGGGTCGGTGCTGGCGGTCCGGGCCACGATGTCACAACCCGCGTCCGCGAAGGACGGCACGCTGTGCTGCTGTCCGACGACGGCGTCAGGATGTCCGGTGTGGACGACCTCGGTGCCGGACGTGGACCGTCCTGGTTGGACGCGTGGCTCGCGGGGAACATCGGCGACCTCGTGGCCTGGCGCCGGCACCTGCACGCCAACCCGGAACTGTCCCGACAGGAGTTCGCCACCACGGATCTCGTCGCCGGCCTGCTGAAGTCCGTCGGGCTGCGGCCGTGGGTGCTGCCCGGCGGCACCGGCCTGATCTGCGATGTCGGCGAGGGTGACACGTGTGTCGCGCTGCGTGCCGACCTGGACGCGCTGCCGCTGCCGGAGCTGACCGACCTGCCGTTCCGGTCCACTGTGGATGGTGCCTGCCACGCGTGTGGCCACGATGTACACACAACGGCGCTGTTGGGTGCCGCGCTGGCCATGGCCGCCGCGCCCGCACTGCCCGGCCGGGTGCGGTTCATCTTCCAGCCGGCCGAGGAGACCATGCCCGGCGGCGCACTGGACGTCATCGCCGCCGGTGGACTGGACGGCGTGGAGCGGATCTTCGGGCTGCACTGCGACCCCAGGCTGGAGGTCGGCAGCGTCGGCACCCGGGTCGGCCCCATCACCGCCGCCGCTGATCTGTTGGAACTGCGCCTGACATCGCCCGGCGGCCACACGTCCCGCCCGCACCTGACGGCGGACCTGGTGCACGCGCTCGGCACGGTGATCACCGGACTGCCGACGCTGCTGTCCCGGCGAGTCGACCCACGCTCCGGCACCGTGCTGGTGTGGGGTGCGGTGCACGCCGGCGAGGCCGCGAACGCGGTGCCGCAGGACGGTGTGCTGCGCGGCACCCTGCGTACCGGTGACCGGGACACGTGGGCCGAGTTGTCGCCGCTGGTGGCCGGTCTGGTGGAGTCCCTGCTGGTGCCGACCGGTGTCGGGTTCGACCTGCAGCACCGGCGCGGCGTGCCGGTGGTCGTGAACGAGGAGGAGAGCACCGAGATCCTGCGGGCCGGCGTGGCCGCCGCGGTCGGTGCCGAGGCGCTGACCAGCACGAAGCAGTCATCCGGCGGCGAGGACTTCGGCTGGTATCTGGAACGGGTGCCCGGCTCGTTCGCCCGCCTGGGCGTCTGGTCCGGCGAGGGCCTGCTGGGCGACATCCACCGACCGACGTTCGTCGCGGACGAACGAGCGCTGCCGGTGGCGGTGCGGGTGTTGGTACACACGGCATTGGCCGCCAGCGCCGCCCACTGACCCACCGCGCGCCGACGCACCGCTCCGCCCGGCCGAGACGCCGTTCGCCAGTGCCGTTTGCCACCCGCTGACAGCCCGCTGCTCGCGCGGCCGCCGACGCCCTGCCCGCTGACGCACTTGCCCGACCAGCCGCCCGCCAGTGCCGTTCGCCACCCACTGACAGCCCCGCTGCTGGCAGCTCGCGCGTTCGCCGACGTATCGACGGCCTCCTGTCCCCTCCGCTCGCCGACCGACCGGCGCTCCGCCCTCGGCCGGCATCGATCCAGTACCTGGACCCGCCTGGAAGCCCTGATTTCAACATCTCGTGCTGCCGGTTACGCGGCCGCGTAGGTGCGGGTCTGGAGGGCGGTGCGGAGGCGGCCGTACAGCGCTGTCGGATCGGCCAGGTCCTGGGTGTCGGCTCGGATGACGAGCCAGCCCCGGTAAGGGGTGTTGATCGTCGGCATGGTGCGGTCCTTGTCGATGTTGGCGACGTGTTCCAGTGCCACTCGTTGGTCTGGCCAGGCGAAATCGAAACGGTCTCTGCCGACTTCGTACTGGCAGACCGGGCGGGGGAAGCCGGCGTCGACGATGGTGAGCAGGAATGCGCTTTCGGTCGGGGATTTCGGCAGGCCGGTGGCCAGTGCGAGCAGTTCCGCTGCGCGTCTGGTGCCTCTGCGGTCGGGACGGGTGGCGAGGCGTTCGGCCACCGTGGCCACGAAGACGGCCCGGTCGTCGGGGCGCAAGGCGTGCAGGATCTCGTCGGTGCAGGCCAGGGCCGCTCGGCGCGGGGCCGTGCACAACGCTTCGGCGATCGCCGCGTCCACCGTGAGGACGGTCAGGCCGTCGATCACGGTCGTGTCCTTCGGGCGGGTGGCGCCCTGGTGGACGATCAGGCCGGGGCGGGACCTGATGCGTTGGGCGTACGACACGCACACGTGGATCGGGAAGCCACCGATCGCCGAACAGCCGTGCAGGGCCGCTGCCGTGGGGCCGACGAGGATGCCGCCGGTCAGCAGCAGGGCGCCGGCGGATCTGGTGCGCAGGTCCAGGACGCGTCTGGCGTCGAGTAGCACGCCCCGGCCGAAGCCGACCAGGTCGCCGGCCTCGATGGCGATGCGGAGGTCGCGGTCGCCGAGGCGTTCGCGGGCGTAGGCGTGCGTGTAGGCACCGTGGCGGCCGTCCAGGACGTCGTGGTCTGGGTTGTCCAGAAGTTCGATCATGGGTCCAGCGTGCTCGGGTGGGCCGAGGTTGTGCACTGGGTCGTGATCGGCTGTGGACAACTTCCGGGGGTTGTGGATAGGGGATTTGACTTTATGGGCCGATGCCGCCACAGGGGCGGGTGCGCAGGTCACCGACGTAGTCGGCGGGGGCGCCCGCCGCTTCGGCCGCGTCCGCGACCACGCCCAGGTAGCGGGCCGACGGCAGGCCGCCCTCGTACGCGTCCAGCACGTACAGCCACGCCAGCACGGAACCCTCCAGTGTCTGCACCCGCAGTCGGATCTTCTTGTGCAGGCCCAGTTCGGAGCCCTCCCAAGTGTCCAGGCGGTCCTCGTCCTCCGGCATCATGTCGTAGAGCACGACGAAGACCTGCGAATCCGGGTCCTCGACAATGGTGGCCAGGGACCCTTCCCAGGTGAGGTCTTCGGCGCCGAACGTCAGGCGCCAGCCGACGAGCCATCCGGTCCCCGCCATCGGCGAGTGCGGAGCTCGCTCCATCATCTGACCAGGGTCCATGTTGGACCCGTACGCGGCGTAGAGCGGCACGGCAGACAGCCTAGCCATTCCCGAGATCACCCGACGGCACGTTGCGCCCAACCGTCTGTTCGCGCCCCGTACGGTGGTTGGTGCGGCGAGTGGAGGGAGACTGCGGTCGTGACGCGGATCGTGATCCTGGGTGGCGGCCCGGCCGGCTACGAGGCGGCCCTGGTCGCCGCGGCGCACGGTGCGGCCGTGACCATCGTCGAGCCGGCCGGGCTCGGGGGTGCCTGCGTGCTCTACGACTGCGTTCCGTCCAAGACCTTCATCGCGTCGGCGGGCGCCCGCTCGGCCTTCCGGGACGCCGATGAGCTGGGCATTCAGGTTGGCAAGGCGGACGCCGACGTGGACCTGCCGGTCGTCCACGGACGGGTGAAGGGGCTGGCGCTGGCGCAGTCGGCGGACGTCCGGGCGCGGGTCCTGCGCGAGGGCATCGACGTCGTCACCGGGTGGGGCCGGTTCTCCGACGAGGCCGCCGGACTGGCACGGCACGAGATCACCGTCACCCAACCGGATGAAACCGAGCGGGTGCTGGCCGCCGACGTGGCCCTGATCGCGACCGGCGCGACGCCGAGGGTACTGCCGGGGGCCGAGCCGGACGGGGAGCGGATTCTCAACTGGCGCCAGATCTACGACCTGCCGCGTCTGCCGGACCACCTGGTGGTGATCGGGTCCGGCGTGACCGGCGCGGAGTTCGCGTCCGCCTACACCGAGATGGGTGTCGACGTGACATTGGTCTCCAGCCGGGACCGGGTGCTGCCGCACGAGGACGCCGATGCGGCTGCGGTGCTGGAGGACGTGTTCGCGGAACGCGGCACGACCCTGGTCAAGCATGCTCGGGCGGAACGGGTCATCCGAACCGGTGACGGTGTCGTCGTCCAGTTGGCTGACGGTCGGTCGATCGCGGCCAGCCATGCCCTGATGACCGTCGGATCGGTGCCGAACACGTCGGACATCGGGCTGGACCGGGTCGGGATCGAGCCGGGGCCGGGCGGGTTCATCTCGGTGGACCGGGTGTCGCGGACCAGTGTCTCCGGGATCTACGCGGCCGGTGACTGCACCGGCGTGCTCATGCTGGCGTCCGTCGCGCAGATGCAGGGCCGGATCGCGATGTGGCACGCGCTGGGCGAGGGCGTCGCGCCGATCAAGCTGAAGACCGTGGCGGCGAACGTGTTCACCCATCCGGAGATCGCCAATGTCGGCATCAGCCAGCAGGCGATCGACTCCGGCGCGGTGCCGGCGCGAACCGTGATGCTGCCGCTGGCCACCAACGCGCGCGCCAAGATGGAGGGGCTGCACCGCGGTTTCGTCAAGGTGTTCTGCCGGCCGGCGACCGGTGTCGTGATCGGCGGCGTCGTGGTGGCGCCGAACGCGAGCGAGCTGATCCTGCCGATCGCGCTCGCCGTGCAGAACCAGCTCACCGTGGAACACCTGGCGTTGACGTTCGCGGTCTACCCGTCGCTGTCCGGTTCGATCACCGAGGCCGGCCGTCAGCTCATGCGGCACGACGACCTGGACTGAAATCGCGGCAACCCGCCGCTCGTCAGCGTTCGACAATGTCGGCGCTCGCCGATCCACGAATGCGGAACCTTCCGGGTAGCGGGAGCCACGGGTGCAGGCCCGGGTCCACTACAGGAGGCGGTTCGTGGTCAACCACAGGTCAGCGGCATATCCGGCCGGCGCGTTCGGCGCCCGGCTCGGTGTCGTCGACCGCGAGGAAGCCTGGCGGCGCTTGAGTTCCGAGCAGTTCGACGTGGTGGTGATCGGCGGCGGCGTCGTCGGGGTCGGGACCGCGCTGGACGCGGCGACCCGGGGATTGCGGGTCGCGCTGGTCGAGGCCCGCGACTTCGCGGCCGGCACGTCCAGCCGATCGAGCAAGCTGTTCCACGGCGGCCTGCGTTACCTGGAGCAACTGGAGTTCGGGCTGGTCCGGGAGGCGCTGCGGGAACGTGAGCTGATGCTCACCCGGCTGGCGCCGCACCTGGTCAAGCCGGTCAGTTTCCTCTATCCGCTGACGCACCGGTTCTGGGAACGCCCCTACACCGCGAGTGGCCTGCTGCTGTACGACACGATGGGCGGCGCGCGGTCCGTGCCCGGCCAGAAGCACCTCACCAGGGCCGGGGCGCTGCGGATGTTCCCGGCGCTCAAGCGCGGCGCGCTGATCGGCGGCATCCGGTACTTCGACGCGCAGGCAGACGATGCCAGGCACACGCTCACCGTCGGTCGCACGGCAGCGCACTATGGCGCGGTGGTGCGGACATCGACGCTCGTCACCGGTTTCGTGAAGGAGGCCGACCGGGTGTCCGGCGTGCGTGCGCGCGATGTCGAGGACGGCCGGGAGACCGACGTGCTGGCCGGTGTCGTGATCAACTGCACCGGTGTGTGGACGGACGAGATGCAGCAGCTTTCCGGCAGCCGTGGGCGGTTTCGGGTGCGTGCCAGCAAAGGCGTGCACATCGTGGTGCCGCGTGACCGGATCGTGGCCGAGTCCGGGCTGATCCTGCGGACCGAGAAGTCGGTCCTGTTCGTGATTCCGTGGCGCAATCATTGGATCATCGGCACAACGGACACCGACTGGCACCTCGACCTGGCGCATCCGGCCGCGACCAAGGCCGATATCGATTACATACTCGACCACGTCAACTCGGTCCTGGCGACGCCGTTGACCTACGACGACATCCAAGGCGTGTACGCCGGGCTGCGGCCGTTGCTGGCCGGGGAAAGTGAGGAGAGCTCGAAGCTGTCCCGGGAACACGCGGTGGCACGGGTAGCACCCGGCCTGGTGGCGATCGCGGGCGGCAAGTACACGACGTATCGCGTGATGGGCGCGGATGCCGTGGACGCCGCTGGGGCTGAATTGTCGGGTCGGTTGCAGCGGTCGATCACGGACAAGGTGCCGCTGCTCGGCGCGGACGGCTACCACGCCCTGGTGAACCAGGCGGATCAGTTGGGCGCCCGATACGGCCTGCACCCATACCGGATCCGGCACCTGCTGGACCGCTACGGCTCGCTGATTCATGAGGTGCTGGCGCTGGCGGACGGTGATGCGGAATTGCTGAAGCCGATCCCGGCCGCGCCGGACTATCTGCAGGTCGAAGTCGTCTACGGGGCCAGCCACGAGGGCGCGTTGCACCTGGAGGACGTGCTGACCCGGCGAACCAGGATCTCGATCGAGTACCCGCACCGCGGCGTCGACTGCGCGGAACCGGTGGCACGGCTGATGGCCGGCGTCCTGGGCTGGGACGAGGCGACAGTGGCACGGGAAGTGGACGCCTACACCGCACGGGTCGAGGCGGAACACGCGTCCCAGAACGAGCCCGACGACCAGGCCGCGGACGCCCAGCGACGGACGGCCCCGGAGATCCGATCGCAACTCGTGGCCGGCTGAGTCCTGAGTAGACTGGCTGTTGGCTGGCTAGTGGTGGCAGGCGCGGCAATCGGTGGGTAGGCGAGGCCGGTCGACGCGTCGACCGGCCGCTTCGACGCTCAAGATCACTCGATCCGGTGATCGTCCGGAGATCCGGGAGAAAATCGGCCTGTTCGTCGGTCGGCGCGGGTCGGGAGCCCGGTCGGCCGGCGCGGTCGGGCGAAGCAGGGTGGGTTGTCGGTGGGCGAAGCAGAGGCGGGTTGTTGGGCGAACCAGGCGGGCAGGTCGACATGCTGGGTTGCCGGATGCTGGGATGCCGGGAATGTGCCGCCGGAATGTTGAGCCGCCGAAGTGCTCGGCACTCGAAGTGTTGAGCGGCCGTGGAGCGTCGAGCGGTCGGGGAGTGTTGGCGGGAGCGAGCTTGTGACCGGCCGACTGCCCAACTCAGAATCTCGTGCTGCCGAACTCAGAATCGCGTGGCGATCAGCCGAAACGCTCGGTGGCCGCGCTCGCGGTGATGTCGGCCAGTAGGTCGGTGAGTTGGGCGGTCAGCATGCGTGTGTCGGCGGGTGAGATGGTGCTCCAGGCGTCGCCGTCGGCTGTGGTGCGGCGCAGTTGCAGGTAGCGGCCGGCGTCGGTGTCGAAGAAGCCGACGACGTGCGGGGCGCGCCGGCGGTGGCCCCGGCGGGTGCGGGCGGACGCGCCGAACTGGCCCTGCCGCCGCACGTTGCCGAACATCCGGCGCAGGGTGCTCGCGTCTCGGGGCGGCAGGCCCCGCCGGCACAACGCGGCTTCGAAGCCGTCGGCATCGGTCGCGCTGGTGGCTGCGGCGTCCAGGTCGGTGGCGCGGACGGTGATCGACTCGCCGGGGCCGGCCGGGACTTGCGGCAGCGCGGCCAAAGCCTCGCGTGCCAGGCCGGTGGCCGAACCGGCCGTCGATCTCCTGTTCCGGGGATTCCAGCAGGCGCAACAGGTCTGCTAGCCGGTCGGTCACGGACACCCGATGGCACAGGCCCCGCTCGGTGAGTGACTGCCATGCGGATGTGGCGAGTTGGCGGCGCTCGGTGTACGTCCGGCCGGGTGACGGCACGTGCAGCACCAGCGGCATCTCGGCCAGCCGTAGGTGTTCCCACAGCACGTCGAACTCCAGGGCTGAGATGGTGATCGGCTCGGCAGCCGGGTCGGCGCCCAGCACGGCCGTCACCTGCTTGGCCGGTGCTCGCCGATCACCGGCGGGGAATAGGACTGGCGGTCGCCGTAGATGTCCTCGGCCACGATCAGGTATTTGGATTCGTGTTCTTCGTCGGGCTCGTCGTCGCGGTGGGGGCGGCGGGCGGTCGGGACGATCGTCGCGCCGGCCAGGCGTGGGGTCGGGGTCGCGCCGGCGCCGGTGGCGGTGGCGTTGTGGCCATGGGAAGTCGAGGGCGGCGTGGCGGTGGTGGCCTGGGTGGGGAGTTGGTTGGCGGGCGCGGGTCCCGTGGCGGGGGTGGCGTTGGACGGGGCGGTCGGGTTCGCGCTGCTGCTGGGTGCGGTCGGGCCGGGAGTCACGGATGACACGC
>WNGL01031463.1_pt1 | contig 12750 bp, 8 predicted proteins | sample 5400591 | NCBI WGS metagenome assembly WNGL01 (sample SAMN13153377, study PRJNA577476) | soil metagenome | isolation source: 80 cm soil or saprolite under Garry oak tree replicate 1 | place: USA:California | collected 2016-06-15
AATGGACAATCCAAGCGTTGGCCTATCCCCTACTGGTCAACGCTCCTCGATCGCCTGATGCGTGAGGAGGATGCACAAGTAGTATTGACCGGCGCACCTGTTGATCTACCAATTATCGAGGGTGTAACAGCTCGTATGCGAGAGCATCCCATCAACCTGGCTGGCAAGACGAGCCTGCCACAACTGGCGGCACTGTTGCAACGTGCTACCCTTATCATCAGTGGCGATAGCGGCCCTATCCATATGGCAACAGCCCTTGGAGTGCCCATCATCGGCATCTATGGCCCCACGAACCCTTCTCTGGGTGGGCCAGTCAGTCCTAATGCTACCGTGCTACGTAGCCACATCTGGTGCAGTCCATGTTACAATGCCATAGACCCTGCTGATTGCCGTTTTCATACCACACAGTGCATGAAAAACATTACACCAACCCAGGTGCTCGAGGTCGTGCATAATAAACTCAAAGAGATTTAGAATTAGGAGCAATCATGGACTCTTCATCCACTCAAGAATCCTCATTGTCTATCATCCCGTCCAACAATACAACTGCAACCAATGCTATAGATCAAACTCCTTCCCTGCCCTCTATCCACAATACATACATCTCGGCAAAAGCTTCCTGGATGAACTGGTATGCTGCCTTCAAGAACATCTTACCTACCTATATCCTTATACATCTGGCGTTCTTCGTTATCACCTGTCTTGCAGTCCTATTTACACTCAAAGATTTCTCACCGCAGTCTATGAGCATCTCTACTTTGTGGCAGTCATGGCTGCATTGGGATACCATAAACTTCAGAGCAATAGCAGCAAATGGCTACACCATGTCACGGCTAACTGCCTTCTTCCCTCTGTATCCTTTGCTTGAAAGATCCTTGACGTTTCTTACCCATGATTATCTGATCGCTGGCCTCATCATCTCAAACCTCTCGGGCTTGGGTATGCTGGTTATACTCTATCGCCTTGTGCAAGAAGACTTTGATCATGAGCGTGCAGCCCGTACTGTTCTCTATCTTTCTGTGTTTCCTACTGCTTTCTTCTTTGCCGCAGCCTATAGCGAGTCACTCTTTCTTATTCTTGCCCTGCTCAACTTCTACCACATGCGCCATGGTCACTGGTGGCTAGCCGGTCTATTCGGTTTTCTAGCAGCCCTGACACATGCATCAGGCCTCCTGCTGCTCCTACCTTTCTGTTATGAATATCTGAGTCAACACCACTTCAAACTGAAAACCATACGTTTCAATATCCTCAGTAGCCTATGTATTTTTGCAGGTATCGCTGTCTTTGCCTTTTATTGCTATTTTCGCTTTCATGACCCTCTTGCCTTCTCACACGCAGAATCTTTCTGGAACCGCAAGTTGAGTCTTCCTGGATACGCAGTCCTCAGGACAATCCATGCTATTATCATCAGCCCCGGTTTCCTGAACTTCCAAGCCCTCCGTAACATACTTGACCTGGCACCAGATGCATTTATATTTGTGCTAGTCATCCTTGGCTTCGTTGGCCCATGGAAGTTTCCTCGGAACCTATGGGTATATGCTATATTTGCAACTACATTCTTTCTCTTTCCGCAACTCTTCCCTTTTGCGGGACTCTATCCCTTAGAGTCGATCCCCCGCTACATGCTAGCGGTATTTCCGGCCTTCATCGTATTGGCAGGAGCTGGCGAAAATCGAACACTCAATATGGGCTATCTTATGATCTCAGGCTCCATACTCTTCTTTTTGCTTACTCAGTTCTTGACAGGACATTGGATCACTTGAACAGCGTTTCACTCCATTCGATAATTTCGTCTATGCTTGGAGTTGGTTGATTTCTTCATTAGGAAACGACTCTGCACTCACGCACTTAGCAGTGGGGGTCGGCACTCCTACCGTTGCCATTTTCGGCCTGACGAACCACAAAGCCTGGGGACCGTATACTGGTGGCGCACTTGAACAGTATACTATAGTAGTACGCCTGGATTTGCCCTGCATGCCATGTTTCTATCGCGGCCATGACCTTGGCACCCCAGAGGGCTGTGCCACCCGCGATTGCCTGGCACTACTCGGCGTTGATCCCGTCGCAGCCGCAGTTCGGAGATTGTTGCGACAGGCAAAAAGTAAGACTTGAGAGGCAGAAATGAGCAAAAGTACTGCAGAACAGCGAGTTATTGCCGAGCTACTTGAGGGCAGCAATGTCCTTCGTCAGACCGCCGAGTCCCTATCGAGCGATATCGTCAATGTAGCGGAACACATTATTACTGCATTGCGCGCTGGAGGCAAGATCATGATCTGCGGTAATGGCGGCAGCGCTGCCGACTCCCAGCACTTCGCTGCCGAGTTAGTAGGACGCTACCGACGTGAACGGCAAAGCTGGCCAGCCATCGCGTTGACGGTAGATTCGTCTGTGCTCACCAGTCTCAGTAACGACTACGGCTTTGAACAGGTCTTTGCCCGCCAGGTTCAGGGCTTTGGACAGCCACAGGACATCCTTATCGCTATTTCCACCAGTGGTCGCTCGGCCAATGTGTTGGCTGCTGTGAAAGTAGCATCGACGCTCGGTATCAAAACCATTGGCTTAACGGGTGCTGACGGCGGTAAGCTAGCAGCTTTGGTCGATCATCCCCTGCTGATACCCAGCACCAATACTGCTTTCATCCAACAAGGCCATATGGCCGTTATCCATCTTCTTTGCGAATTGGTCGAGGAGCGCCTGGCAGGTCCGTAGCGGCCCAAGGTTTTTCGAAAGTCGAGAGAAGCAGGGTTCCAAGGGAGAGGGGAGTGTATGTCGAGCGAAGCCGACATAGCGACGCGGGCGGGGGCGGTCGCCCCTTTGCGGGGTGTGGGGTGTCCCCACTTTCCCCTTTTTATACACCAGGAGATACAGATGACAGAGATACCCCTACAACAACATATCGCACCAAGCGGAGAGCAGATGACCGTACGTGACCTGGCATCATGTCCGCCACCGGAGAGCTGGCACGACTGGGTCGAATACGATGCCAGGGCGTGGCCGCGCAAAGTAGAGAAGCGCTATGAGATAATCCCCACCATCTGCTTCAACTGTGAGGCAGCTTGTGGCCTGCTCGCCTATGTGGACAAGGAGACGGGGCGAGTCAAGAAATTCGAGGGCAACCCCTATCACCCTGGCAGTCGGGGGCGCAACTGTGCCAAGGGGCCTGCTACGATCAACCAGGTCAACGACCCTGAGCGCATTCTCTATCCTCTGAAACGCGCGGGCAAGCGCGGAGAGGGCAAGTGGGAACGCACCACCTGGGACGAGGTGCTGGAGACTTTCGCCAGCAAGATTCGCGCCGCCATCGTTGAAAACCGCCGCGATGAGGTAATGTATCACGTTGGACGACCCGGACACGACGGCTACATGGAGCGCGTGCTGGGTGCGTGGGGCGTAGATGGCCATAACAGCCACACCAACGTCTGCTCGTCTTCGGCTCGCTTCGGCTACCACATCTGGTGCGGCGCCGATCGACCCTCGCCCGACCATGCCAATGCACGCTTTATCTTGCTCATCAGTTCGCACCTGGAGACAGGTCATTATTTCAACCCGCAGGCTCAGCGCATCATCGAGGGTAAGATGAAAGGGGCGAAATTGGCGGTTATGGACCCGCGGCTCTCGAATACCGCGAGTATGGCCGATTACTGGCTCCCCACCTGGCCAGGATCGGAAGCTGCGGTGCTTTTGGCGATGGCGCGGATCATCCTGGTGGAGAAGCTCTATAACCACGAATATATGCGCCGCTGGGTCAACTGGCAAAGCTACCTGGCTGCTGAGCATCCCAACGAGCCGCAGACCTTTGAGCGCTTCATCGAGCTGCTCATTGACTTGTACGCCGAGTACACCTCCGCCTTCGCTGCTCAAGAGAGTGGACTCCCCGAAGAGACTATCGTTGATATCGCCCGTCAGATCGGCCATGCCGGGACAGCCTTTGCCGCGCACACCTGGCGCGCTGCCAGCGCAGGTAACCTGGGTGGTTGGCAAGTCTCTCGCGCCCTCTGGTTTCTCTCTGTGCTCACCGGAAGCATCGGTACCCCTGGCGGAACCGCCCCCAATAGCTGGAACAAATTTGTGCCTGCACCTTTTCTCAAGCCAGGCCCATCTGAGGTGTGGAACGAACTGCTTTTCCCGCCGGAGTATCCGCTGGCAAACTATGAGATGAGCATCCTGCTCCCGTACTTTTTGCGAGAGCGCCGGGGCAAGCTCTCGGCCTACTTCACCCGCGTTTACAATCCCGTCTGGACGAACCCCGATGGCACCAGTTGGATTGAGATGCTCACGAATGAGCAGCAGGTGGAGCTACATGCCGCCTTGACCCCCGTATGGAGTGAAACGGCGTGGTATGCTGACTATGTCCTCCCGATGGGCGTTGGTAGTGAACGCCATGATCTGATGAGCCAGGAGACGCATGCCGCTCGCTGGATTGGCTTTCGCCAGCCGGTGCTGCGTGTCTATCAGGAGCGGCAAGGCCAGGCCGTACAATATACCTACCAGGCCAATCCTGGCGAAGTGTGGGAGGAGGATGAGTTCTGGATTGAGCTCTCATGGCGCATCGATCCCGATGGCAGCCTGGGTATTCGCAAGTACTTTGAGTCGCCCTATCGTCCCGGCGAAAAGCTCACTATAGAAGAATACTACCGCTGGATCTTTGAGCATAGCGTCCCCGGCTTGCTAGAGGCGGCGGCCGGCGAAAATCTCTCGCCACTGGAGTATATGCAGAAGTATGGTGCCTTTGAGATACCCCAGGAGAAGGCGCCAATCTTCATGTTGAATGAGCGCGAGTTGAAACCTGCCGAGTTGGCAGGCACGCGGATCGACGAACAGAGCGGCAAGATCATGCGCAATGGCACTACCGTTGGCGTAATGGTTGATGGCAAAGCGCATGAAGGGTTTCCCACGCCCTCCCGTAAGCTGGAGTTCTACTCAGCCACGCTGAAAGACTGGGGCTGGCCGGAGTATACCACCCCAGGCTATATCCCTAGCCATGTCCATCGCTCCACCATCGATCCCGAACGCGGAGAGTACCTGCTCATTCCCACCTTCCGTTTGCCGACGCTGATTCACACCCGCTCAGGGAATGCGAAGTGGCTCTACGAAATATCGAATGCAAACCCGGTCTGGGTCCATCCCATCGACGCCGAGCGCATTGGTGTCGAGACGGGTGATCTTTTGCGCGTCACGACCGAGATCGGCTATTATGTGAATCGTGCCTGGGTCACCGATGGCATCCGACCTGGAGTGGTCGCCTGCTCCCATCACCTTGGACGCTGGCGCTTGGACACAAGCCAGGGGACAGACCGTTGGGCCTCTGCACTGGTAGAACTGGGGCGGCAATCCGATGGTGTGTGGCGTATGCGCCATCTAGAGGGAATACACCCTTTTGAGAGTGATGATCCTGACTCAGCCCGCATCTTCTGGCGTGAGGGCGGTGTGCATCAGAACCTGACGTTTCCCGTCCATCCCGATCCGATCAGCGGTATGCATTGCTGGCATCAGAAGGTGACGGTCGAGGTGGCTCATCCCGAAGACCGCTACAGCGATGTGTATGTCGATACACGCAAAGCCTATGAGGTGTATCAGCGCTGGCTTGCCATGACACGCCCGCAAACGCATCGTCCCGATAGCTTACGCCGCCCACTCTGGATGATTCGTCCCTATCGTCCATCCCCATCCCTAAACGCATTTCACTCGTAGGTTTTTGGGGGTGCAGGGGGAGGGGTGTCCCCGAAAAATTTTTCCCCCTTTATTCGCCGCCGAAGGCGGCAAGTTATGAGCGGATGTCAGGATAGAGGCAGCACGCTCTACCCCATTGGCAACTTCAGGAACCTCAAGTGGTACAATAAGCAAATAGACGATGGGCTGCGTTTCAATCGCAGGTGAGTCTAGAAATTAGCACGTTTGCTAACGTTTTGAAAGGCAGGTATTTATGGAAATCGGTATTGGTCTACCGGGGACGATCCCCGGAGTACCCGGTCAACTTATCCTGGATTGGGCCAGGCGTGCGGACATTGGCCCCTTCTCCAGCCTCGGGAGTCTTGATCGCCTGGTGTACCCCAATTATGAGCCGCTGGTGACACTGGCAGCCGCTGCCGCCGTGACGACGCGCATTCGGCTGATAACCACCATTCTGATTGCCCCGCTGCACAGCGCTGGCGTTCTGGCGAAGCAGACGGCAAGCCTGGACGCACTCTCCGGTGGTCGCCTCAGCCTCGGCCTGGCTGTTGGCGGGCGAGAGGATGATTATCGTGCCGCATCAGTTCCGTTCCATGGCCGGGGAAAGCGCTTTGAAGAGCAACTGGAAATTATGCAGCGCGTCTGGTCTGGTCAGCCGCTGCGCACCGATGTAGGGCCAGTGGGTCCACCGCCGGTGCAGCCCGGAGGGCCTGAATTGCTGATTGGTGGCTACACGCCAGCGGCTATACAGCGAGTTGGTCGTTGGGGCAATGGGTACATCGTCGGCGGTGGAGGTCCAGAGATGGCTCGTCAGGCCTACGCCATTGCTCAAGAGGCCTGGCAGTCCGCAGGCAGGCCTGGCAAGCCACGCCTCGTCGGTGGGATGTATTGGGGTCTCGGCCCCGATGCAGCAGAGCGTGCGGCGGCGTACATCCGTCACTACTATGCCTTCTTGGGGCAGATGGCGGAGGGCATGGCAAACTCAATCCCCTCTACATCTGAAGCGCTTAGAGATGCTATTCAAGCCTTTGTTGACATTGGGATGGACGAACTGGTCCTCTGGCCGTGCATCCCTGACCTGGATCAGGTTGACCGCCTGGCTGACCTGGTTGGCTAACAAGAGGCTTGCCCCGCCCTGGCACCCGCCACAATGTATCCACCAACGGCTAATGTCATCTTGAGATGGCCACCCAGAAAGTGAAAGCTATCGGTAATCAAAGTGAGGAAGAGCCATGAATCGCCTCAAGTCGATATTGGCTGCTTGTAGTCGGACAGCACTTGCAGGCATTTTCTGGATTGCCGTCAGGTTATTCTATGACGTTGAGTTCCGCGGATTGGAGCATGTTAGCGGAGAACAACCTGTCTACTTCGCTATGGCCCACAAACGCGATCTGGACCCAATAGTCGAAGTCCCAACTGTTCTCGCTCATCGGGGGTGGTGGGCGCTGGTAAGAGATGTACGCTTTGCGATGCGCAGTGACGCCTTTTCACAGGGATTCTTGGCGCGCATCGTTATGCACCCGCGCTGGTCCGCTCGTATCCTGCGCCCGCTCTCCGTGAGAGCAATTGTGCGCCACCTGGGTATACGACCGTTGGAGAACCTGCATGGTCGCCCGGCTGAGACGTGGATACGTGATTGGTTACGTAGAGAGGGCGATGGGCCTGCTGGTGATATTCTCACATCTGCATTTTTACAGGAGATGGCTACTTCTGTTGGTGAAGATTACCAGAAAATGAAAACGTATCAGCTTTCGCACCTGCTCTCCTGGCACTATCAAGAATCTCTTCAGCCCTTTTATAGTGCCGACATCTTTGCCGAACCTGCGCGAGGACGTGCGAAAAATGATGTCTTAATAGAGTTGAAACAGCAACTGGCCGTTCTGGGGGCATGGTTGTCAAGCGGTGGTTCGCTCTGGGGGGCGCCGGAAGGTCAGCTCTCGCCCCATGGTACCCTCAGTCCGATTACTGCCGCACTGTATCGTGTCCTGCGAGTTGGTCCGCCAGATACGTGTGTTGTCCCCATCTTCATTATCTACGACTTCATGACGGCGCGAAGGCCACGTATCTTTGTGGACGTGGCCCCTGCCATTGAGCGTGCTGTATTGCTCTCCCCACAAGAACTTGGAACCCAACTGCGCCATGCATGGTTGCTGAATGCTCGCTTTACCTGCACTCAACTGGCAAGTGGTTTTCTGGTGCAGGCGAGTCGTGCAGCGGTTCCATCGTTTACGCCGGACGATCTGGCCAGGGAGATAGGGCAGCAAGCTGTAACACTTGCAGCGGCTGGCCGCCAGGTGGATCGAAGACTGTTCTATCCTCGCACTGCACGAAAACTGGCCGCAGCTTTCTTGAAGTATGCTGTACGTCATAAGCTGGTGCAGCGCATTGGGCGACGCACATGGATACCAACTATCGGTGAGCTTGTCATCCAGGTGCGTCCGGGCGAGGTGGGATACAGGCAGGCTCCATTGGCCTATGCCTGGAATGAATTGCAAGAAATGCTCGGCGCTGGCAGGATACCCACGCGGGGCATCCCTACCATGGACGAGCATCCCCGCCCGGGGGTCAAGTATCCATGATGGGTATCCCTCTTCCTGGCACTTTTCGCTCACGGACTCGCGACCCAAGGGTCGCTCATAAAATAAAACGTGTGGCATGGGCCGTTGGTGGCTACGCCACCAACGGCCCATGCCACACAAAAAAGATGTGCAGTTTCAAGATATTTTGAAAGGCAAGCAACAATGTACTTCAAACAACTCGTCAAAGAAGACTTGGGTTGTGCCAGCTATATGGTTGGCTGCACCGATGCAGGTGTATGTGCGGTGGTTGACCCCCGCCTGGATATGGTAGACGACATTCTGAAGCTGGCGGCTGCCAAAGGCATGCGTGTGACAGCAATAATCGAGACCCACAACCATGCCGATCACATCTCTGGTCACGGAGAGCTTGCACGCCATACAGGTGCAACTATCTACATCCATGAACTGGCAGGGGCTGAATATCCCCACCAGAAGCTCAAGGATGGAGATGAACTTCAATTTGGCATCGTCAAGTTACGTGTCATCCACACACCTGGACACCGCCCGGAGCATATCGCTTTGGCTGTCTCAGATACAAGTCGCAGCGATGACCCATGGTTGGTGCTGACCGGCGATTCGCTCTTTATCGGCGATATTGCGCGGCCCGACCTCGCCGTATCTGGTGAAGAGGGGGCGAATGCGCTCTACGACAGTATCTTTGATCGTCTTTTGAAGCTTGACGATGGAGTCGAAGTCTATCCGGCCCATGTGGCAGGTTCACTCTGCGGACGTGGCATGAATGCCAAGACCAGTTCTACCATCGGTTTTGAGCGCAAACATAGTCCTGCGGTCGCCCCACGTCCACGCGCCACGTTCGTGCATGACATGAACGAGAATCTGCCCCAGCGTCCCCCCAACATGCTCAATATTGTCGAACGGAACCGGGGAGACTACTCCTCTTCCCCTGCTCCGCTACTTCCCATTGCGCTCGATGCACAGGCATTTCAACGCGCGATGGCGAGTGGTGCGCAGGTGATTGATACACGCTCGCCACAGCAGTTTGGCGAAGGGCACATCCCAGGCGCTTTACATGTCTTCCTGCATGGCTCCGCCTTTGCTACTCGTGTTGGCTTCGTTGTTCCCTCGCATAGTCGCTTATTGCTGGTAGTGAAGGATGAGCGCGACCTCCATGAGGCGGTAACCCAACTGGCAGTGGTGGGCTACGATTCGGTGGATGGCAGGAAGCGGGATTGCCAGTGCAGCAGCTTGGCCAGTTGGAGGTTGAAGCGTTGCATTCACTGCATCACCAGGTGCAGGTTTTGGATGTGCGCGACCAGGGTGAATGGGACGAGGGACATATTAAAGGCGCGATACACATCCCATACTACTTTGTCGAGCAACGCCTGCAAGAACTTGACCCGACCCGCTTGATGGCTGTGCTGTGCGCCAGCGGCCAGCGAAGCACGATTGCCTGCTCCATCCTTCAAAGACATGGCTTTACGGAACTATTCAATGTAGTCGGTGGAATGGACGCCTGGAAAAAAGCGGACTTTGAGGTGGTATAGAGTGTACATACTACCTTGCTGCGTGATTTAACGTATTAAAAATACGTAGGTATAAATGCCTGGCTCGGAACGTTGTAATATGTAGAGGTATCCCTGGTGGGTACACAATGTCCTTCCATGCCAATCATGTGCTAAGAAAGGTTGGCGACGTCTATGTGGCAGTTGCAAAATGTAAGATTGCCTCGTCCTTCGTTGAAGCAAATCTTGTACAGCGGCCTGGGGGGTGGTGTTAGTATATTGGGGATTATGTTGGCCATAGCTCTCTATGTGGTAGATACGATAACACGCCCCAAGAAGCGGAACGCCTTTGACCTCTATGCCGTTAGTCCCTATGAACTGGACCTTCCTGCTGAACTGGTTGTTTTCCCGCCGCTCTATGGAAAACATAAGGTAAGTGGCTGGTACATACCTCATCCACGGGCGACGACAACTATACTGGTCTGCCCCGGTTTTCGTTCTCGTAAGGCCGATGTTCTGGGTATAAGTGCACATCTCTGGAGAGCTGGTCATCATGTCTTAGTCTTCGAGTATTACGGCCATGGAACAGAGGTCGGGACGCCAGTGACACTTGGCTTCCGTGAGATCAACGATTTCCTTGGGGCATTAGCCTATGCGAAAGAGCGTGATCCCCAGACTCGCCTGGGCGTATTGGGCTATTCTATGGGAGCGGCAATTGCTATTATGTGCGCTGTGCGCAACGATGATATAGAGGTGGTAGTGGCGGATAGTGCTTTTGCTACCCACTGGAGCGCGGTTGATTACAATTTCCGGCGTGCGTTTCCTGTGCCTGGTTTGTTATCCGCTCCCTTTCTCTGGCTGGCGGACCACTTGCTATGGTGGCGTGCAGGGTATCGTTTTCATCAAGTTGAGCCACTGCGTGATGTTGGGCGCATTTCTCCCCGACCCATTCTGCTTATCCATGGTGAAAAGGACTCTATGATCGATCCTCATGATGCACGGCTGCTGTATGCGGCAGCGGGTGAGCCTAAAGAGCTATGGATGGTTACTGACGCTGATCATTGCGGTGCATACTTTATTGATCGTTTTGCTTATTCGACTAAAATCGCTGAGTTCTTTGATAACTATCTGAGGAAGCCACGATTGCAGTTGGTAGAGTCAGAGCATATACCCGAAGAACCAGTAAAAACAAGCAATGTGAGCGACTCCACCCAGGATTTGCCAGAGGCAAGCTGAGAAAATCGAAGATTGACAACCCAACCCCCTAATGTTAAGCTACGTGCGGAACAGATGAAGGACTTCGATGGATTCATTGTGCAATAAAACAAGGAGGCAGCAACGTGGGCGTGTCAGCGTTTCTACAGGATTACAGTAGTTTAGTCATCAGTATCATCAGTATTGTGGTCTCCAGCGGGGCGCTTTTTGTGACCTGGCGTGCTGCCTACTCTGACCGCATCAATACCAATACATGGCAAACCTATGAGACCTATAATAGTGAACTCGTCAGGAATGGCCGGGTAGCAACACGCCAGGCACTCAGGGACACGAATGAGCAGGGTTTTGCAGATTACATTGCCTATCGCCAATATTTTTACCTGGATGCACCTACGGGAGCTCCTGAAGAGGTAGTCCGCGAGCGCAGGAAGCAGGAACAACATGTGCATGATCTGCTGGCCTTCTATCACCAGGTGGGCCTGTTATTTCAGAAGGGGCACCTGGATAAAGATTTCACCTTGCTCTTAGTAGGGGCTCCTCTCTATGACCGCTGGAAAATACTCGCCCCCATTCCTGGCTATTTTGAAGAGCCGAACGATCCTGATAGTGATTCTCCCTATGGGGGCATGTACATCATATACGAGGCCTATTGCAAGTGGAAGAAGAGTCGGTTTCGTAAACTGAAACAGCAGTTCAAGCAGGCACGCGCTATTGATGCGCAGTTGGTCGAGAGCGCAGCAAAGTAGAGGCCTGGCGCCCACAAGGGATGCCACTACACTTCTCGTGCGGATACTTCCTGAAATGTAGTGGCAATTTGGTCTATGCCTGACGTACCCCTTGTGGGCACCAAGATCATTCACAAATCCTGGATTACTCATATAGCCCACTGCTTTGCAGTTTCTAATTTGAAAGGAGTTCAATAGCTATGCAAACACTCCGTGTTGGCATTGACCTTACTGCGAACTGGCGACGCCAGATAGGGATTCTTCGTTATGCAGCAGAAGTCGCTAAACATCTGCTCCTACTTCAGGAGACCGAACCCTATATACGCTATGTCTTCTTCTTTGCACGCGAGATACATCCAGATTTTGTAGCGTTTCAGGATTCTTTCGATGCGGTCATCTGCCCGAGTACGAATGAACTGCTTATCAAGCAGTTCTGGTTCCCCTTTATCCTACCACGTCTCCACCTGGATTTGATGCACTATCCTACTTTTCCTCCACCTTTCTTTCACCTGTTTGGACCTCTGACCGTAATGAACTTATATGATACTGGGCCATGGCGCTATCCAGATACATTGATTCTGCGTGCGCGATTGTACTTTCGTATCTTGCTAACACGGGGAACGCACACGTGTACGCGGGTAATCACCCTTTCAAAACATGCGAAGTCGGAGATTGGACATTTTCTAGGGGAGCGTTACCTCGCTAAAGTTTCTGTGATTCCTGCGGCTGCGGGGCCAGAATTTGCTATCCCCTGTAGTGATGCTTTTAAGCAGCAGGTGCGAGCGCGTTATGAACTCCCTGATCGCTATTTGTTTGTTGTTGCCACTGTGGAACCACGCAAAAATCTGGTGACTTTGCTTGATGCTTATGTGCAGTTGAAGAACCAGCTTGGTGCATCATGTCCTCCACTCCTTATCGTGGGACGCAAAGGATGGAATTGTGATGATATCCTTGGCTACATGGCAGAACTTGAAGATACGGTACGCTTCCCAGGTTACGTTTCGGATGAGGAGTTGATAGCGCTCTATCAAATGGCAACATGCCTGGTTTTTCCGTCTCTTTATGAGGGCTTTGGTCTGCCTGTGCTTGAAGCTATGG
>WNGL01013119.1_pt1 | contig 12749 bp, 9 predicted proteins | sample 5400591 | NCBI WGS metagenome assembly WNGL01 (sample SAMN13153377, study PRJNA577476) | soil metagenome | isolation source: 80 cm soil or saprolite under Garry oak tree replicate 1 | place: USA:California | collected 2016-06-15
GGTCCGTCCAGGCACCTAAAATCAATCCGAAGAGCAGATAGGGTAAAAAGGTGGCAGCAGAAGCAATACCCAGGTCGAGCGCCGAGCCACTGAGCTTATAGACTAACAATGGCAGCGCGAAAAGGGTAACAGAGCTGCCAAGGTTTGATATTGTCTGACCCGTCCAGTATTTCCAAAAGTCACTATTGAACTTTCTCACTTGCTTCTGTGTGGTGGTATTATCTTGCATCGTAAGCTCCTTAGCAAGACGAGTTAGTTTGAAATAACTTTTATTCAAGCTCAATAAACTGCGTAGATGTGACTTTTCTTGCCATCCTACATCAGTATTTCACTTCGAGCTAATCGGTATCAGTCGATTCTAATTCTAAGGGTAGGAACACAGCAGGGCCTTGTATATAGTTAGGTGCCATGAACATGGAGACAAGGATGCCATACACCTTACCGTTGGGATCAGATGCCTCACTCAGTACATCATCAACAAGCGACTGCAGACGCTCAGAAAAGTACTTGACACGCTCTGGAGAGAGACGAACATGCGGAAATCCTGCACATTGATTAACATCTTCCTTTATGTTCGCTTCTGCCTCAGCCAGTTCTTCGTAAGCTTTTGCTATGATATCGAGATTTATCGATCTATCACCTGTCACCTCACGCGGTAGATCATACTTGAATATACGAGCGGTACGAGTGTAGTAATTTGCAACAATCCCTCGAACCAGGCGACGAGCGACAATCTGTGCCAGCCCTGCCGCTTCAAGAACATGCAGGTGATGACCAATTGCACCTGGGCTGGCTTTAAGGCTACCCGCAATCTGTTTGGCAGTTGCTGGCTGGTTCTGAATAATGCCCAATATTCGCGACCGTATAGGATCGCTTATAGCTTTGAACTGCTGGGCAGTATTAATCACGAGTTGTGCTGGCAGTTCTGGCATTTTTACAGGTACGTTCCCGGGTAGAACTGGAATAATATCAAGGTCATCTTTACTTTGCAAGGCATTCATAGGCTGCTCCTCCTTCTAGATAAATATAAATCAGCATGTTTTGTAATTAAATTATGAACAATATTATTAGTATGTACTAAATAACTAGCATATAAAAGTTAGAATGTCAACCCTTCTAAGACTGAGATCCATTCATAATTATTCTTGCAGGCCTGCGGTCCGCTATGAGAGGAAGTTGGGGCTGCAGCCCCAAACCCCAGGTTAAGGGCTGCAGCCCTTAACCATCCCGCTTCATTTGAAACTCCTGAACAAGTATCAAAAAATCGCTTTCATAACGAGCTGAAGCTCAATTCACCAGATGAGGTAGATGAGGAGTTAATCGGCTGGCTCAAAGACGCGTACACACTTGGTTGAAAGCATGAGATGAAAGGAGTCGCTTTTCATTTCATACTTGCCTCCTTCGGCCAGGCCAGGAGGGTCGTGACGGAAAAGAAGGACGAGAAAAGCGGAAATTCTGTACCGATTTGGACAGTTGTTGTTCAGTCTCCTTTGGACGCGCCATAAGCCAGGTTGCGGTAAAGAACAATGTCCACCCCCATATGAGCAGAGGTAAGCCTATCGTCACCAACGCCAGATCAGGCCATACTTTTGGCCAGAGCAGGAAGTAGTACTCTAAAGCAGCTCCCATTGTAAGCAATATCGCCAGTAGGATAGTATACTGGCTCGTGCTTACAATAGCCAGAACCAGCGGCAAGAGCATGAACCATGGCCAATGTACCGGTAAAAGTACCGTCAACCCCAGAAATATCCAACTGCTGAAGAGCAAAACCAGCTCTAAGGTATCAGCAAGCCATAGACCAAACAACATGAAACTTACACTAGTTATCCCTGCAAGAATCGTCCAATGATACGGAGCTGAAAGCCAGGATAAAAACAGTGGAAAACCCATTGGCAAATACAGGATAGCCGCATCCAGCGAATGAACCGCATTTCCCTCTAAGAAAGTTCCCTCCAAATTCGACACAAAACCCAGCAGGCCCCACTCTCGCGAGTAAGGAGCGAAAGCCAGAACCACGATTACAGCAGAAAGACTTGTTAACGCTAACCACCACAAGAATCGCCGTCTACCTCGCATTATACGTGTTTCCTTCCACAGTAACTTCAAGAAAAAGGGTAACAGCAGAAGGCAAAACACATTGAGGAGCGTCGCGAGTAGCACAAAAACCCAACTTAACAAAAATGAGCGGCGTTGGAAGAATAGAACGCCCAGCAATAAAAAGGTAATGACTACTATTTCATAATGCGCCTCACTTACACCTACGAGGAGCACCAAAGGATTCCACGCGAACAAGATCATCCCGGAAATACGCATCTCTGGTTTAAGTTTGGAGAGGATTATCCAGATTAACATCGCGTTTGCCATGTAAGATACCAAACCCAACAGGCGAAATCCAAACAGAATGTTAGCAACACTTTCACGCGCTACTAACACAACTGGTAATGTCATATCTATCCAGAGAGGTCCATAATGAGCAACACCCAATCCTTTGTTTACTAAGAAGATGTGGAAGATATCAGTTGTGTAAGCTGTAGGACTCACAACATATGGATTAACGTTATAGAATGACGCCAAACGTCCATAAGTGGCATAGAGAAAAATGTCCTGTGACATCACCGCAGGAGCAAAGATAAAGATGACACCAAAAACTCCCGTAAGAAGGCATACCGACCAGAAAAGCAAGGATCGATCTTTAGATGTAAGCCGCTCACGCGCTACTTTAGTACCTACTCGAGATGCAAAGAGAACCAGAATAAAAGCCAGCACAAACAGTGCCAGAAGCAGATTAGGATATACATTCGCAATTGTCGTTGACGAAACCCCACTACGTAGATCGAATATCGGGATGTGATGCAAACCCTGAACGAGGAGGGAAGCCCATGATGTCCAAAAGAGATGCGGCAGCCAGGGAAACTCTACATAGAAGGCCTTGTTAAGAGGCCTATTACCCACCCCTGCTAGCAATGGATACATTGCCAGATAAAGCAACGCGAGAAGAAGCCCTAAACCAATCAGTTTTTGTGCGGCTCGCTTTGCATGTTGAGGCTGTTTTTTACTCATGAGAGAGTTGGGTAAAGCAGAACCATGTTGCTGCTGCACCATAATAGAAGCAGTTGGGAGAGTTACTCCAGGAAGCGCTGGTTGAGTTCTACGTGCGCGCATCGATCGCGCTCGGTCTTCACTGATACGCTGTTGCATATCTTCCCCGTTCATAAAGAAAAGCCAGTTGCTAAATAAAGTATGAGCCAGATATTGAACACTGTCAATGAATGCGACGAAACACTACCGTTATCCGTTACAAAGAACGTACTACAATGTGATTTCCGCTTTTCCACTTTCCAATTGTATTAAAAGAATGTGATGCTGAAACCTTATGTTATCTTCTATTGTCAGAAATAGGGAACAATGCTATAATAGCGAGGTGCTTCCACCCCAAGCTACCTTACCTGGTTTTTCGGGTGCAATGTGCACCTCCCGAGAGGAGTGCAAGCATATGTAAAATAAAGGTAACGTCGCAGCTTCACTTAGAGTGGCTTGCGACAATCATTTTCTGCGTCGATATACTGTCGATGCTCCACCTGCTCTGGCAAGCGAAGAGCAGACAAGCGCTATCCTGGAGCGCATTGAGAAGATCGTCAAAAACTATGACGGTCAGGTCGTCAAGGTAAATCAGTGGGGTCGCCGCCGCCTGGCATATCCTATTGAGCATCATCGTGATGGCAATTACGTGTTTATTGATATGATCTTGACCCCTGAGACCGTACTCGAACTAGATCGAACCCTCAAGGTTTCTGAAGAGGTAATGCGACACTTAGTCAAGAGGCGCGATCCTAAAGCTGTGCAGAAGGAGCGCGAAGAGCGTGAGGCTCGTGCCGCTGCTGCTGCAACTCAAGCCCAGGCCTCTGCAACTGCTGAGCCAGAAGCTGAAGTGGAAGCGCCTGTTGAGTCGGCTGCGGAACCAGAAGAGAAAATACTCGTTGCCGGTGAAGAAGAAGAGCCAATAGTGCTCTCCCCTGAAGAGATCGAGTATGTCCCACCCGCAATTGAAGAAGAAGAAACCATCGAAACGTAGTGAGGATTCATCCGGGTAGATTCGTCACGCGGTCTCAATGGAGGAGTTATCTCAAGCGTTATGTACGCTGAAAGGATATTGAGAGACAATGCTAAACAAAATCATGCTCATCGGGAATCTGGGAAGAGATCCCGAATTGCAAGTCACATCTGATGGCACCCCCTTTACACGCTTCTCTATCGCTGTAAACCGAAATACCAAAACGAGTACAGGAGAGAAAAGAGAGGAGACCGAGTGGTTCAATGTTGTCGCCTGGCGCCAACTCGCAGAAATCTGCGAGCGCTACCTGCACAAAGGTTCAAAGGTCTATATCGAAGGCCGCTTGACGCAACGCAAGTATACCGACAAAAACGGCTTAGAGCGCACATCAGTAGAGGTTCAGGCTACCGATATGGAGATGCTTGACTCCAAGCCTGCATCTAGCGGCTCAGAGAGCTATTCAGCAGCAAGTGTAGGTAACAACAACGATCCCTTTCTTCCCGACTACCCGGACGACTTATCCTAAAGACCCAGAAGAAATTCCTTTTTAATGCAGAGAGCACAAAAAGGATATAGAGGAGAACAGTCCGTGCAAAGACGATCCGAATCAGGCCCGCGTCGTGAGCGACCAGGCGGGCGCGGCGAGCGAACTTCTCGCCGTAAAATATGCCAGTTTTGTCACGATCACGTGCGTGAAATTGATTATAAAGACGCCAACCGTTTTATGAAACGGTACATTTCTGATCGTGGCAAAATCGAACCCCGTCGTAAAACGGGTACTTGCGCTAAACACCAGCGCCGTCTCAGTGTAGCTATTAAGCAAGCGCGACTCATGGCGCTGCTGCCCTACACCGCAGAGCACATACGTGGCATGTAGAGCTTGACTCTTATGCACTACACAGCGAAGATCATGTGATGCTTCAAGCTAAAAAGTAGCACACAATTCGTCTTTGCTGTGTTTGCGCGTTATGTGAACCGAAACCAGTGCCCTTTGGCAGGAGGGAAGGAAAATGAAAAGTCAGACTGAGCAGTCTGTAAAAAGGCCCCTGAAGCAGAAAACAACGCGTTCAAATAAACCGAAGAGATATAATAGGCAGACAGCGCACGTCGAAGCTCGGCGCGATGGCAAGCCTCTCATTTTTGGATGGGGAAAACAGCTTTCCCACGCAGAAAAGGTGAAAATTCAGCGTCGCGCCACATGGACCATCGCTGGCATTTTTGGCTTCCTTATCGTTGGCACCATCCTTGCTTTCTGGATAAGCATCAACATCATCATCCCAGGAAAGCCTATTACGAGCGTCAATGGACACCAGATACCACAATCGCAATACCGCAAAATGGTGGCCTTGAAGACTCAACTCGAACTTAATAAGATCTATGGTAAACAAGGACTTGTAGCACAAGCCAACGATCTGACTAAACAGGATGCTGCGCAACTCAAGACAATCAATGATCTCACTAAGCAAGTTGATACTCTAAACAAGCAAATCAAAGCATTACCAGCTGGATCAAGTCAACAACGCACCAATCTCGAAAATCAGCTTCAATCGACAAAAAAACAATTGTCTGACGCTCAGACCAGGCATCAAACTCTCACTCAGCAAATTACCAATCTAAACCAGAACACACTACCGCTGGAAAAGCAGTCATTCACTCAGTCGCAAGTTGCCAACGATAGTGTGTCATGGCTGCAAGATGACGAACTTATCCGCGAGTGGCTTACCACACAAAGCACTGCAATTCAAAATCAGGTTAATCCAACGACTGCTGAGGTTAACAAAGTTCTGAATGATCTGAAAGCAACCCTTCCAACATCCACCAGCTATAACAACTTTCTCAGTCAGATGGGCATTTCTAATGATGATGTAATCAGTATGCTAACTGTAAAAGCACGCCGCGATAATATGCAAAACCACCTTGCTTCCAAGATAGTTTCACCCGCGTACCAGGTTCTGTCTCGTACAATCACTACTGATACTCAGGCGGAAGCCAATAAGATACTCCAGGAACTCAAAAATGGGGGTGATTTCGCCAAGATCGCAAGCAAGCAATCGAAGGACACAACGACTGCCAGTAGTGGCGGAAGCCAGGGTTGGTTAGCTCGTGGTCAATATGCGTTGAACCAGAATGCTGCAGTTGTGGAGAACTGGTTATTCAATCCTTCGCGCTACATTTACGAGTTGAGTCCCGTGCTGAAAGAAAACGGATCGTATCATATCGCACAGATCATGGGCATTAATCCGTCGCGTCCTATAGATCCTAGTATGTTACAAACGCTCCAGTATAATGCGTTATCAAACTGGCTCCTGGAACAAAAGGGATTACCAACCACCACGATTACGCCCGTAGATCAAAACATGTTGCTCGATCCTATGAATCTGCCTCCAACATCAGTATTGCCTGCTGGGGCACCATCAAATGGCCAAAGTACACCGGGTGTAACAAGCCCCTAAAGAACGGCCTGTAGGTTAGAGGGTAAGGTTTATGGTGATCCTTACCCTCTACATACAATCAAAAACCACCGAGGAAACACAGGATCATGCATGGTTACTAGCGCACCATCTACCTATCTGTTAAATAATTCTGAAATTCAAGAGCTTCTACAGACGGTCTCTCTCTATCTGCACATTCCTTTCTGTCATACTCGCTGTCATTATTGCGATTTCAATACCTATGCTGGCATGCTCCCCCTGCGCGAACCTTATGTACGTGCATTGATCACTGAGATAGAGTTAGCAGGACAACTTGCCCAAGTCGCAAACGGCACACCACGTCGTTCACGCACTATCTTTTTCGGCGGGGGTACACCCAGTCTACTTACTGTAGAACAAATCCTACGCCTGCTTTCTGCTTGTCGCAAAGCTTTTGCAGTTGACGAACAAGCAGAAATCACACTAGAAGCCAATCCTGGCACACTCAGCTTTGAACAACTAACAGGCCTACGTGCTGCTGGTATCAATCGTCTCAGCTTAGGCTCTCAAAGCTTTGACGCTGAATTACTGCATATATTAGGTCGTATTCACACGCCAGAGGAGATTGTGCAAGCACTGAGCAATGCTCGTGCGGCAGGATTTAAATCCATCAATCTCGATTTTATGTTCGGACTGCCAGGACAGACGATGCAACACTGGAAAACAACACTTGATCGGGCATTGGCTTTACGTCCTGAACATTTTTCACTTTATTCTTTGATTATTGAAGAGGGCACACTTTTCTACACCTGGACAAACGAGGGGCGTATTATTCCAGGAGATGAAGATCTATGCGCAGATATGTATGAATATGCCGACGAACGCCTGCAAGCAGAGGGTTATGGGAACTACGAAATTTCGAACTGGGCATTGCCAGGACATCAGAGCCGTCATAACTTGACCTACTGGCAGAATCTTCCTTACATTGGTATGGGGGCTGGGGCGCATTCTTTCTTTGGAAGCAGGCGTTTTTCTAATATTCTTGACCCACAGGAATACATTCAACTGCTTAAAAAGCAGCAGCGACCAGAGGCAGAGGGCGAAATCATTGATCGTATACAAGAAATGTCTGAGACTGCTTTTCTAGCGTTTCGCACCGCACAGGGCTTGCATTTGCCAACATTTGAAGAACGTTTTGCTGAACCGTTTACCCAATTCGTAGGCACGCGCTTGCACACAGTGGAAGAAGCAGGACTGATAGAGCAAGAACAAGAATGGATCCGCCTGAGCAAACGAGGTCGCCTGTTGGGTAATGAAGTTTTTTTACGATTATTACCCGACTAATTAAGGATACACACGTGGACTTATCACGATCTACATCCTGGACAATATACGACCCTTTAACAAAAGCCCAATATTTAGAATACCAACAAGCGGATATAGGTTATCTCCATGCCCAATTGCTCATTAATCGGGGTATCAAAACACCCGCAGCTATGCGCAAATTTCTCGACGCTCGCTACGACCAGCTGCTAGATCCTCTCACAATGACTGGCATGCCCAGTACGCTTGAGCGCATTCAACGTGCTCTTGCAGCCCGCGAACACATTACTGTCTTCGGCGATTTTGACGCAGACGGCGTCACTTCAGCAGCCTTGTTGACTCGCGTGCTACGGGCGATTAAGCATCAAGATGTCTCGCTTGATTACTTCATCCCTCATCGTATTTTCGATACACGTGGATTGAGCAAGGAAGCAATTGATAAAATCCAGACCAGGGGCACCTCGCTCATTATCACTACCGATTGTGGTAGTTCTGATTTTGAAGAAGTAGCATATGCAAAAAATCTTGGCATTGATATTATCATTACTGATCATCACCAGCCACCCGAGCAACTTCCTCAGGCTTACTCTATGATTAATCCATGGCGATCAGACAGTACTTACAATGAACGCTACCTCTGTGGCGTAGGCATTGCCTTTAAGCTGGCACAGGCACTCTATCATGTTTACAATCGAGAACAAGAGGCTCAGGAATTACTTGACCTCGTTGCAATTGGCACTATTGGAGATGTAGCGCAACTGCTGGGAGAAAACCACACTCTTGTGCGCCTGGGCTTGCAACAACTGAATCACACAAACAATCCAGGATTGCGGGCACTTATCCAGACTGCAAATTTACAACCTGGAAAACTGCGCGAACGAGACATTTCATATGTTCTTGGCCCTCGTATCAATGCCGCTGGTCGTATGGAGCACGCCGGTACAGCTTTTCATCTTCTGACCACTGATGATGCTGAAGAAGCTCGCGTGTATGCCCAGGAGTTGGAGGAGCTTAACCAGTCACGACAGCAACAAACAGAGGAGTTGATGAAGCTCGTACGAGAGCAAGCACAAGAGCTATCCAGCGACCAGGTTGTTCTTGTTTACGGTAATAAAGATACCTGGCCGGAAGGTATAATTGGTCTTGTAGCAGGCAGACTATCAGAAGAAATTAAACGCCCCGTCTTCGTACTCAGCCAGGACACACAGTCAAGCCGTGGCTCCGCGCGCAGCTACGGAGGCTTCAATATCATTGGGGCTCTGCGAAATCGTGCCGATTTATTCGAACGCCACGGAGGGCATGCCCAGGCCGCAGGTTTCACTATTGCTAACGCCAATATCGAAGAACTACGCAAGCACCTGCTATCCTGGTATGAAAATACTCAATCACCTATTGAAGCTTTGAATGAAAACACTGAAACACCTGATCTCACAAGTATCATTACTAAACAAGAGCAATCTGCTTCAACAGGCACGCATAAAGTTGACGTGTTTATCAGGAAGCCCGAAGAACTTACATACGATGTTTATCATAAAGTAAGCATGCTTAGCCCATTCGGTGCGGGCAATCCCGAACCCAGCTTTAGAATGAACGGCCTGCGTCTTATTCGTCGCTGGGTAAGTGGTCCCGAAGGACGCCATCTACGTGTACGTCTTAGCGTCGACAACCTTCATTTCAATGGCTCGTATTTGCGTGGAGGCGCACAGTTGAACTCCTTTCATGAGGGTTCTCGGGTTAATGTGATATTCTCACTCGAACCCGCCTGGAACACTCCTGATGGTGCGAGCAGCCGGGATATCTGGCTAAAAATACTGTATATGGAGCAAGCGATTACGGATATACACCCCGTATCTCAGTAGCCTCAGCCACGCGCGTTACAGCCAACAGATACGACCCAATACGTAGATTGGTATCCTGCTCGTCAGCCTTCGCACGCGAAGCACGGTAAGCGCGGGTCATAATCGATTCGAGGCGGTCGTTGATCTCGTGTTCGGCCCAGAAGAAGCGCTGCAAATCTTGCACCCATTCAAAGTAACTGACCGTTACCCCTCCAGCATTCGCAAGAATATCGGGTACAATCATAATACCTCGATCATTGAGTATATGATCAGCATCCGGAGTTGTGGGGCCATTAGCAGCTTCGATAATGAGGCGAGCCTTAATTCGCGAAGCATTTTTCGCGGTCAACTGGTTTTCTAAAGCGGCAGGCACTAACACATCGCATGGAAGTTCAAGCAGTTCGGAATTAGTGACTGCTTCAGCGTCTGGCAATCCACGTAGTGTTCCATGTTCCTTGGAATGCCGTAGTGCGCGGTGTATATCAATACCATTTGAATTATATACACCTCCGCTAATATCGCTTACAGCAACAATCTTACAGCTTAGTTCATGCAGCAAGCGAGCCGAAATGCTTCCAACATTACCAAATCCCTGGACAACTACAGAACAATCTTCTGGTCGCATTCCCAGGTCATGCATGGCTTCAATGGCTACAAATTGTACTCCCCTAGCAGTTGCCTCTAATCGACCTTCGCTTCCGCCAATGGCTAAAGGTTTACCAGTAATTACAGCAGGGATCGAAAAGCCTTTATGCATTGAAAATGTGTCCATCATCCAGGCCATAATCTGCGGATTGGTATTCATATCCGGAGCAGGAATATCGCTATCGGGGCCAATCAAAATAGAAATTTCTGTGGCATACCTTCGACTCAATCGCTCAAGTTCGCTACGTGATAGCTTGTGAGGGTCACAGATCACACCACCCTTTGCTCCACCAAACGGAATACCTACAACCGCACACTTCCAGGTCATCCACATCGCTAGTGCGCGCACTTCATCGAGCGAAACTTCTGGGCTGAAGCGAATACCCCCTTTCGCGGGACCACGATTGATATTGTGCTGTACACGATATCCCGTAAACATTTCCACATCCCCATTGTCCATCCGTACCGGAAAATTAACGATCAACTCACGTTTGGGTTTACGCAAAATAGCCCGCATTGCTTGCGAAAGTCCCAGACGATCAGCTGCTTCGTCAAACTGTGCGATCGCCATATCATAGGGATTTACGATATCGATAGCCATAGAAAAAATACCTCCTGTCTCCATGACTTGTTCCCAAAGCCATGAATGCTGCTACGCATACTGAAGCATCAGCGCTTCACTTCGTGTACACTCATCTAAGACAAACGCTTTACAGTGACGCAACATACAAAGTTTTCATAACAAACGGTAGATATAGACGAAAGCCCGCCAGGGGCAGACAGGCGGGCCTACAATTGTTTTGTCAATTTCAGTATAACACCTCACAAGAGGGGCTTTCAAGGTAAGCATACCCCCTGTAGCTTAATGTTGTTCCAGATACACATTTGACCAATCGCCGAAGTAGAGCCCGGTATTATTCAGACTAACTCCATGCACCCAGGAAGGAATAACCGCTGCCATTGATTGGTGATCAAGAGGTAACCAGCCAACATCGGATATGGCGATTTGCTCAGCCTGATTGTAGAGCTGAATGCGCATATCCCCTGTCATTTGCTCAGCCTGTGTCACTATTTGATCGAACTGTGGATTGTTCCAATCACCGCTGTTATTTGAAGCCGTTGAAAACAGATTCAATGTCAGCCAGTCATATGGGTCTGGAAAATCTGCACTCCACTGAGTAAAACCGAATTGTACCTGGTGATTGGCAGTCTCGGTATTATAGGCATTCAGTTCTACAGGCAACAACTTCACTTGAAGCCCTAACGCAGTTTGCCACATCTGTTGCAGAGCTGCCGCCTCAGATTCAGATACTTGTGAGTTAGGAAACGAGAATGTGATTGGTGGAATTTTACTGACATCTGGATAGGCAGATTGTAAAGCAGCAAGTGCTTTACTCTTATCGTATGCCAGCCCTTGATAATTTGGTTGATAACCAGGCATGCCTGGTGGAATAATTGTTGGAGCAGGAATCGCTGAACCCTTAAAAATCGCCGTTGCCAACGCTTCTTTGTCCGTAGCATAAGCAAATGCTTGACGCACTGCAGCATTATTAAAAGGCGCCATTTTATTGCTAAAGAAAAGCAGGTCGGTTTGTAGCAATGATTCGCTCACAAAGCCAGCCATTCCTTTCGCACTAGCCATGTCCTGCGGCGCAATATTCCACACAAAATTATACTGACCAGCCTGGTAGGCCTTAAATGCCGTCGATTGATCATTGACAAAAAGCATATCAACTTCTGTCAACTTCGTCTTAGCAGCATACCAATGGGGATTAGGAACAAATACCATCTTTGTATTATGGTCCCACTCTTTTACAATGAACGGACCGGTACCTATACCATTGCCTGCTGCATGGTTCACCCAGTCTGTCTGTCCAAACTGATTAATAACTGTTTGATTCAGCGGAAAAGCAATTGAGTCTGCCATTATTTGCAGGAAATAGGCTGTTGGTTGCTTTAATGTGATCTGCAAGGTGTTATTATCGATTGCCTTAACCCCTGCCAAAGTTTTAGTTTTGCCATTACTCACATCATCTGAACCAAGGATTGGACCTAAAAAGAATAATGCTATTGGCGATTTTACTTCTGGAAGAAGCGCTCTGGTCAATGTGTATACATAACTTTGCGCCGTAATAGGAGTTCCATCCGAAAATGCAATTCCCTGCTTCAGTGTGAAGGTGTAAACTTTGTTGTCAGGGGAAATAACCCAGGTGGCCTGATCGGGCACAACATTTAGATTCTTGTCAAATTTCACCAGACCCGTATAAATCATACCTACAGCAAGAGCCGAGTTGGAATCTGGCCCTAGCGCCGGATCAAGTACACCAATATCTCGTGTACCAACATTGGGGAAGGTTAACACCTGGCTAGATGCAAGCGAAGGCGTTCCATTTGCTGTTGGAGTATTAGTAGTAGCTCCTCCACAAGCTGCCAGGATAATTAGCAATGAGCTTAGGAGCAATATGGCGGTAGGGAACCTAT
>WNGL01017573.1_pt1 | contig 12749 bp, 9 predicted proteins | sample 5400591 | NCBI WGS metagenome assembly WNGL01 (sample SAMN13153377, study PRJNA577476) | soil metagenome | isolation source: 80 cm soil or saprolite under Garry oak tree replicate 1 | place: USA:California | collected 2016-06-15
GACAGATTGATCCCGCTGAGCGCGACCGCCGGCTGTTCGTGCTCTGACGCGGAGATGTCCTGCATGTTGCGGTGCTCGTTGTTGCCTTTGGTTGTACGCTGGCCGGTCCTGCTCCGGTCATATGCGAGTTGCGCGGCGCGGGTCCAGGTGGTTGCGCTGTTGGCGACAGCGCTGGCGCTGAGCGCGCCAGTCGCCGCAGCCGCTGATCGGCCGGTGCGGATCGTGGCATTGGGCGATTCGCTCACCGCGGGCTTTGGTCTGCCGGCTGATGCAGCTTTCCCTGCTAAGCTTGAACGGGCGCTCAAGGCCAAAGGCCTCGCCGTCGAGGTCACGAACGCGGGCGTGTCCGGCGATACGGCCTCTGGGGGACTTGCCCGCCTCGACTGGTCGGTCCCGGATGGGACGGACGCCGTTATCCTCGAACTCGGCGCCAATGACATGCTGCGCGGCATGGATCCTCAGGTCACGCGACAAGCCCTCGAAGAGATCGTGCGCCGTCTTACGCAGCGGCGTGTCACCGTGCTGCTCGCCGGGATGCGGGCGGCGGCCAATTTCGACGCTAGCTATAGGCGCGATTTCGATGCCATTTATCCCGAGCTGGCCACGCGCTACGACCTCCTGCTCTATCCTTTTTTCCTCGACGGCATTGCCGGCGAGGGCGCGCTCAATCAGGGTGACGGACTTCATCCGAGCGCCGCAGGGGTCGATGCGATCGTTGCGCGCATTCTGCCCAAGGTGGAAGAGTTGGTCCGGCAAGCGCGCAGCAGACGCACGATGTGAGCTTCACGTTGGGCGTGCGAATCCTTGCAACTTGGCCTATATGCACAGCCAGCACTGCAGTCGTCCTGATGCCGCGCCTCTTCACAGGTCTCGAAATGCCCCCCGACGTGAGCCAATCGCTGTCCATGCTGCGTGGCGGCTTGCCGGGCGCACGCTGGATCGATCCCGAAAACTATCATGTAACCTTGCGTTTCATCGGCGATGTCGATGATGTCATCGCGCACGAGATCGCATCCATGTTGGGGCGGGTGCGTCGCGAGTCATTCGAATTGCGCATTGAGGATCTTAAGTCGTTTGGTGGGCGCAAGCCGCGCCAGATCATCGCAACGCTCGGCCCGGCTCAGGCTCTGATGGAGCTGCAGGCAGAGCACGAGCGGCTGATGCAGCGCGTGGGGCTTGAGCCGGAGGGCCGCAAATATACACCGCATGTGTCGCTCGCGCGCCTGCGCGAATCCTCGAGCCGGCAGGTTGCGGACTATCTGGCGGTGCGTGCCCCGTTCCGCTCCTCGCCGTTCAAAGTCTCGCGGTTTGTGTTGTTCTCGTCGCGTGCGTCGGTCGGTGGCGGCCCCTACGTGGTTGAAGCCGCCTATCCGTTGGCGGCCTGACGCCTCGTCTTTGCGTGCGGGTCTCCGAATCACACTGGTTTGAGCAGTCGTGAGTGCACGTCGAAGATAGCGGTGGCAAAGCCGTGACCGTCGGCGAGGATCTCGCGCATTACAGAGAGCGGAGTCGGGCGCGGCGCTGCAACCTCGCCAACGACGCTGGAAAAATCGAAGCTGAGCTCGGCATCATATTTGCGGGCGAGCTGCTGCATGCGCTTGTTGTCGGCGAGACAGGCCATATGCAGAAACTTGAGACCGCGATTGCGCGCCGCCAGCAGCGTGCGCTCGAGTAGCGCGGAGCCCACGCCGTGGCTCTGCCACGACTTCTCGATCGAGAATGCCGCCTCGGCCTCTCGCGTCAGGGGTCCTCCGATCGGACGCAGTTCCGCAGCGCCGCGCAGAATAGCGTCAACGAAGAAACCATGAATCAGCGCGTCAATTCCGAATGAAAGCTCGGCGTAGTCGCGCACGAATTGGTCCGGGACCGCGCCGGCAAAGCGATTGCGGCGGCTGGCGGGATCAAGCCGCAATAAGTGGTCACGATAGAGAGTAGCCTCCCCGATCCACAGCTTTCGGATCAGACCGCCACTGGGTAACGGATCGTGCATGGGCCATTCCGTCGGTGGTTGCGAATCAAGGAGGGAATATTGCAACGCAGTATGGACGGAACAAGGACCATGGAGTGGCAGCTGATCACGATTAAGTTAATGATTTCCCGCGGCAAATGAGCATGGCAGTCATGCGGACGTCCCGAAGCCGCCGTCCTTGGCCCGCACCTTGGTGCCGCGATGCAGCATGGACCCCTCGCCTGCTCCTGTAGGCCTGGTAAGCCCAAACTATTTCGGTGCGACAAGTCTGCTCTTTCGGCAGTGCCTGCACGCCTTCGGGTTTGCGAACCCATCCTTGGACAAGCTTTGAGCTCGACGACGGTGCGCTGGGAACGTCGCGCAATCGCCACTCGGCAACGGCGCGACCTCTCGAAACGGCTTGCGGCTGGCGCTGCAAGCTCGTTATTCGTCGCAGCCCCTCAACGCTGGTTCATTAGCCCCTATGTCCGCTTCCATCTCGGCGCAGTATGCGGCGCAGGTCGCCGCTGGAAAGATCGAGCGCGACAACGCGCAGCAGGCGATCGTAAATCGCCTCGTGCGGCTCGAAAACGAACTTGCCGCGCGGCGGCTCGCGCGCAAGTCGTCCTCGCTGGGCTGGCTGTTTGGATCGCGCGAGGCTGAGCCGATCAAAGGCCTCTACATCTTCGGTGATGTTGGTCGCGGTAAGACCATGCTGATGGATATGTTCTTCGCAGCATCACGCGTGGTGCGCAAGCGTCGCGTCCATTTCCACGAATTCATGGGCGAGGTGCACGAGCGCGCCCACGCGCTGCGGCAAAAAGCCAAGCTGGGTGAAATCAGTGGGGAGGATCCTATCGGGCTCGTCGCCGCCGCCATTGCGCAGGAGACACGGCTTCTTTGCTTCGATGAATTCCACGTCACCGATATTGCCGATGCAATGATCCTCGGCCGATTGTTCAAACAGCTGTTCGCGCTCGACGTGGTCGTGGTTGCAACTTCGAACGTGCCGCCAAGCGAACTGTACAAGGACGGCCTCAACCGCGCCCTGTTCTTGCCGTTCATTGCGCTCATCGAACAGCATTTGGAAATCAGACCCCTCAATGCCCGCACTGATTTCCGGTTGGAAAAGCTGGCTGGCGTGCCGGTTTGGTACGTTCCTGCCGATCGCTCAGCGCAAGCCGCTCTCGACAAGGCGTGGCGGCGTTTGACCGCGGGCCACCCTGGAGAACCGCAGGACTTGGTGGTGAAGGGGCACCCCATCCGCGTGCCTTGTGCGAGCATGGGAGTGGCGCGGTTCTCGTTTGCGCATCTGTGTCAGCAACCATTTGCTGCCGCCGACTATCTCAAGATCGCGCGCTACTACCATACGGTTGTGCTCGATCGTGTCGCGGTCATGGATTACGACCGGCGTAACGAGGCCAAGCGTTTCATCATCCTGATCGATACGTTTTACGACAACGCGGTGAAGCTCGTCGCTTCGGCGGAAGCTGAACCGGCTGCCCTTTATTGTGCCAACGAAGGCTTTGAAGCGAGCGAATTCATGCGCACCGCCTCCCGGCTGATGGAGATGCGCTCGGAGACTTATCTCGCTTTGCCGCACGGGCGCGGCCATGCAGTTGCATCGGGTTCGAGGGAAGGGCTCGTGGAGACGTGATGCCATTTCGCTTCACTCCCGTCGCCGTCTGCGCGGTCTGGCGAGCGACTTGAATGGCAGGCCGGAAACGGTCTATGACCGATTTCGGCGCTTCCACTGCCCTCGATCCGAGGTTCTTCCCCAGTATGGCACGTCCCAAGATCGCGTTGATCGGTGCCGGCCAGATCGGCGGCACCCTCGCCCATCTCATTGGGCTCAAAGAGCTCGGCGACGTGGTGCTATTTGACATCGCCGAAGGTATTCCCCAGGGGAAGGCCCTCGATCTCATACAGTCCTCGCCGGTCGAGGACTTCGACGCACATTTCGCCGGCACCAATTCCTATGATGCCATCGATGGCGCTGGCGTCTGTATCGTCACCGCAGGCGTGCCGCGCAAGCCGGGGATGAGTCGCGACGATCTTCTCGGCATCAACCTCAAGGTGATGGAGCAGGTCGGCGCCGGCATCAGGAAATATGCGCCTGGTGCCTTCGTGATCTGCATCACGAATCCGCTCGACGCCATGGTGTGGGCGCTACAAAAAGCCTGCGGTTTGCCTACGCATATGGTGGTCGGCATGGCCGGCGTGCTCGATAGCGCACGCTTTCGATTTTTTCTCGCCGATGAGTTCAACGTCTCGGTCGAGGATGTGACCGCGTTTGTGCTCGGCGGTCATGGCGACAGTATGGTGCCGCTGATTCGCTATTCCACGGTTGCCGGCATTCCGCTGCCCGATCTCGTCAAGATGAAGTGGACTACGCAAGCGCGGCTCGACGAGATCGTTCAACGCACGCGTGACGGCGGTGCCGAAATTGTCAACCTGCTCAAAAGCGGCTCCGCCTATTACGCGCCGGCTGCCTCCGCCATCGCCATGGCGGAGAGCTTCCTCAGGGACAAGAAGCGCGTGCTCCCCTGTGCGGCTTATTTGAACGGCGAATATGGAATTAAGAATCTGTATGTCGGCGTGCCCGCGGTGATCGGCGCGAAGGGCGTCGACCGCGTCGTCGAGATTCAATTGAACGGCGCCGAACGTGCCATGTTCGAACAATCCGCCGAGGCCGTTGCAACCCTGGTCGAGGCTTGCAAGAAGATCGCGCCAAATCTGGCGAAGTGAAGGTGCTCATGCTGTTGGCGCAGCCCAGCACGCCGAGCTTGCGGCGTAATGTCGTCTGCGGAGCTCGCAACAGGTCCGCATGAACATCCACGAATACCAAGCCAAAGCGGTGCTGCGCGAATTCGGTGTCCCGGTGCCGCGCGGGCAAGCGGCCTTCTCAGTCGAAGAAGCCACCAAGGCCGCGCACGATATCGACGCGCCGGTGCTCGTGGTCAAGGCACAGATTCACGCCGGCGGGCGCGGAAAGGCCGGCGGCGTCAAGCTGGTCAAATCGAAAGAGGACGTGCGCAAGGAGGCCGAGCGCCTGCTCGGGGCAGTGCTCGTCACGCACCAAACCGGTCCGCATGGCAAGCAGGTTCATCGTCTCTATATCGAAGAGGGTTCAGCGATCGAGCGCGAGTTCTATCTGTCGGCACTGGTCGATCGCGAGAGCTCGCGCATTGCTTTCGTGGTCTCGACCGCCGGTGGCATGGACATCGAGGAGGTCGCACGCAAGAGCCCCCAACAGATCGTAACGTTCACGGTGGATCCCGCAACTGGAATCATGCCGCATCACGGGCGGCGTGTAGCGCAGGCGCTTGGATTGCAGGACGATCTCGCCAAGGGGGCCGAAAGACTCGCAGCGCAGCTCTATGCCGCCTTCATTGCCAAAGACATGAGCCTGCTCGAGATCAACCCACTCGTCGTCACCAAAGGGAAGGAACTTGTTTGCCTGGATGCCAAGATCAGTTTCGACGATAACGCCCTTTATCGTCATCCCGAGATCGTGGCGCTGCGCGATCTCACCGAGGAAGACGAAAAGGAAATTGAAGCTTCGAAATACGATCTCAATTACATCGCGCTCGACGGCACGATCGGCTGCATGGTGAATGGCGCAGGTCTCGCCATGGCGACGATGGACATCATCAAGCTCTATGGCAAGGCTCCGGCGAATTTTCTCGACGTAGGCGGTGGCGCCAGCAAAGAGAAGGTTGCGGCCGCCTTCAAGATCATCACAGCCGATCCCAAGGTGCAGGGCATCCTAGTCAATATTTTCGGCGGTATCATGAAATGCGACGTCATCGCCGAAGGCGTGGTCGCAGCGGTGAAGGAAGTGGGTTTGCGAGTGCCACTCGTCGTGCGGCTTGAGGGCACGAACGTGGAGCTTGGCAAAGCGATCATCGCGAAATCCAACCTCAACGTCACCTCTGCCGACGATCTCGACGACGCCGCCCAGAAGATCGTCAATGCAGTCGGAGCCGCACGATGACGGTAGATGGAGGCGTCGTTTTCGCCTTCCCGGTTGAGCTCTCGTTCGCTGGCAGATCAGCTCCTGAACCGCACCGCTGAGACAAGATCCCAATGTCCATCCTCATCGACAAGAACACAAAAGTGATTTGCCAAGGATTCACGGGCAAGAACGGCACGTTCCACTCCGAGCAGGCGATCGCCTACGGCACCAAGATGGTTGGCGGCACGTCGCCAGGCAAAGGTGGCACGACGCATCTCGGTCTGCCTGTGTTCAATACGGTGGCGGAAGCAAAGGAACGAACGGGTTGCGACGCGAGCGTCATTTACGTTCCTCCGGCCGGGGCGGCGGACGCGATTTGCGAATCGATCACGGCAGAACTCCCTCTCATCGTGTGCATCACCGAAGGCATTCCTGTGCTCGACATGGTGAAGGTCAAGCGTGCGCTATCGGGAGGGAAATCGCGGCTGATCGGGCCGAACTGTCCCGGCGTGATGACCGCCGGCGAATGCAAGATCGGAATCATGCCAGGCAACATTTTCAGTCCTGGCAACGTCGGTATTGTGTCGCGCTCGGGCACGCTCACTTATGAGGCGGTCTATCAGACCACGCGCGAAGGGCTTGGCCAGACCAGCGCGGTCGGCATCGGCGGCGACCCCGTCAAGGGCACCGAGTTCATCGACGTGCTGGCGATGTTCTTGGCCGATCAGGCGACCGAGGCGATTGTGATGATCGGCGAGATCGGCGGCTCGGCCGAGGAGGACGCCGCGCAATTTCTTGCCGACGAAGCCAAACGCGGCCGTAAAAAGCCCACGGTAGGGTTCATTGCCGGTCGCACCGCGCCGTCGGGCCGCCGCATGGGCCATGCCGGCGCCATCATCTCCGGCGGCAGGGGCGATGCAGAAAGCAAGATTGCGGCCATGGAAGCCGCCGGCATTAAGGTCGCGCCATCGCCGGCGCGTTTGGGCAACACCTTGGCCGACATAATGCGCGCGTAAAATCGTATGTCGCTCCGCGGACATAGCGCGTTATCACCATCAAAAATGCCTCTGACGACCTACCGGGGTGCCTCCGCACGTCGCTTTTACCCGCGGCTGTGGCGAATAGGTCACAGCTTAATTCCCGCAATCGGTCTAGTCTCATCGCCAGATGCGGACGGGGGCGTCATCCTAACGCCAACGTCCGAGCTTCGAGTTGCTGCCGGGGAAGATGAGAGCAGTGGCTCGCGGAAGTTGATGCAAACCTTCGGATAGGGGATCTACGATGAAAAAGCTTTTCCTTGCTACGACCGCTTTTGTTGTGCTCGCGGCGGCTTCCGCGGGGGCTGCGGACATGTACGCGCGGCCGGCTCCGGCTTACACGCCTGCGCCTGCGCCCGCTCCCCTCTACACCTGGACGGGCCTGTATTGGGGCGCCAACGTCGGCTACAGCTGGGGCCAGTCGAAGTTCGACGCGACCCTGACCGGCGTCGGCACGCTCTCGCGTTCCACGAACCTTGATGGCGCCATCGGAGGCGCCCAGTTCGGCTACAACTATCAGTTCGGGGCCTGGGTGCTCGGCCTCGAAACCGACATTCAGGCGTCCGGCCAGAGCGGCAGCTCGACCCTCGGCACCTTGCCGCCGGTGACGGTGACAACCGACCACAAGCTCGAGTGGTTCGGCACGGCGCGGCCTCGCCTAGGTTTCCTGGCGACGCCGAACACCCTGCTGTACGGCACGGCCGGTGCTGCCTACGGCCAGGTCAAGGACAGCGCCACGATCAACATCGCCGGTGTCGGGGCCGCTACGGCGACCTTCCAAGACGTGAAGGCCGGATGGACCGCCGGGGCGGGCATCGAAGGGGCCTTCGGCGGCGGCTGGAGCGCCAAGCTCGAATACCTCTACATGGACCTGGGCAAGACCCAGATGACCTTTGCTACCCCGGCCTTGGGCGTGGTCGCGACCGAGACTCGCCGGACGACGGACAACATCGTTCGAGTCGGTCTGAACTACAAATTGGGCGCCGGCTACGGCTACTAATTCCGTCGCAACCGCTCTGATCCAAGGGCCGCTTGCAGCTGCAACTCCAAGCCACAGGACCTGAGCATGTCCCGTCAGGACGCGAATGCTGCCTTCGCCCGCACGTCTTTCCTCTACGGCGGCAATGCCGACTATATCGAGAACCTCTATGCCCGCTACGAGACCGATCCCGCCGCGGTTGACGCCGAATGGCGGGCGTTCTTCGAGAGTCTGAAAGATACGCCCGCCGATGTGATGACGAGCGTCCACGGGCCGTCATGGCAGCGGCCTCACTGGCCGCAGCCGGCGCGCAGCGAGCTCGTGTCGGCGCTGGACGGCGATTGGGGCGAGCCTGAGCGCTCGCTCGGTGAGAAGGTCAAGGCGCGAGCGCAGGCCGCCGGCGTCGATTTCTCCGCCGCCGAGGTTCAGCAGACGACGCGCGATTCGATCCGTGCCTTGATGCTGATCCGTGCCTACCGCGCGCGCGGGCATTTCTATGCCAATCTCGATCCACTCGGCCTCGAGCCGCATCACGACGAGGAAGATCTCAACCCGCGCTCCTACGGCTTCACGGAAGCGGACTACGATCGCAAGATTTTTCTCGACCGGGTCTTAGGCTTGGAATTCGGCACGCTGCGCGAAATTCTCGCGATCCTTCGCCGCACGTACTGCCAGACGCTCGGAGTCGAGTTCATGCACATCTCCGATCCGGCGCAGAAAGGTTGGATTCAGGCGCGGATCGAGGGGCCAGACAAGGAGATTACGTTCACGCGCGAAGGCAAACGCGCGATCCTCAACAAGCTGATCGAGGCTGAAGGTTTCGAGAAATTCTGCGATCTGAAATTCACAGGCACCAAGCGTTTCGGTCTCGACGGTGCAGAGTCGATGATTCCGGCGCTCGAACAGATCATCAAGCGTGGCGGGGCGCTCGGCGTCAAAGAGATTATCATCGGCATGGCGCACCGCGGCCGGCTCAACGTTTTGGCGCAGGTGATGGGTAAGCCGCATCGCGCAATTTTCCACGAGTTCAAGGGCGGCTCCTCCACGCCCAACGAGGTGGAGGGCTCCGGCGACGTGAAATACCATCTCGGCGCCTCGTCCGACCGCGAGTTCGACGGTAACCGCGTTCATCTCTCGCTCACCGCAAATCCCTCGCATCTCGAAATCGTCAACCCAGTTGTGCTCGGGAAAGTGCGCGCCAAACAGGATCAGCTCGGCGCAACCCGCGAAGACCGCACCATGGTGATGCCGCTGCTCATTTCCGGCGATGCCGCCTTCGCTGGACAGGGCGTGATTGCGGAGTGCTTCGGCCTATCGGGACTGCGCGGGCACCGCACTGGCGGCTCCGTGCATTTCATTGTGAACAATCAGATCGGGTTTACGACCTACCCCCGTTATTCGCGTTCCTCGCCATATCCGTCTGATGTCGCAAAAATGATCGAGGCACCGATCTTCCACGTGAACGGCGATGATCCAGAAGCGGTGGTGTTTGCAGCCAAGGTCGCAACGGAGTTTCGGCAGAAATTCCAGTGCCCCTTCGTCATCGACATGTTCTGCTATCGGCGGTTCGGACACAACGAAGGCGACGAGCCGTCATTCACTCAGCCGTTGATGTACAGGGCCATCCGCAAGCACCCTCCCACGGCGGAGATCTACGCCAAGAAGCTCATCGGAGAGAATGTCGTCACCGAGCGTGAGGTCGAGAAGATGCGCCTGAATTGGCGCGCCAAGCTCGATACCGAGCTCGAGGCCAGCCAGGGTTACAAGCCGAACAGCGCCGACTGGCTCGACGGGCGTTGGGCCGACATCAAGGCCGCGCGCGACGCGGACGATCCGCGGCGCGGCCATACCGGTGCCGCGCTCGCTACGCTCAGGCAGATCGGGGAGAGGATTACAGAGGTACCGCAAGGCTTCCATCTGCACCGGACCATCCAGCGCTTCCTGGAAAATCGCCGCAAGGCCATCGAGACCGGCGAGGGCATTGACTGGTCGACAGCCGAGGCGCTCGCATTCTGCTCACTGTTGCTCGAAGACCATCCAGTCCGAATTTCCGGTCAGGACACTGAAAGGGGCACCTTCTCACAGCGCCACTCGGTGCTGATCGATCAGGAGAACGAAGACCGATACATTCCATTCAACAATCTGGGGGAGCGGCAAGCCCGGTTCGAGGTCATCAACTCGATGCTCTCCGAGGAGGCGGTGGTCGGCTTCGAATATGGGTATTCGCTCGCCGAACCCAACGCGCTCACGGTGTGGGAGGCGCAGTTCGGCGATTTTGCGAATGGCGCGCAAGTCGTTTTCGACCAGTTCGTCTCCTCGGGCGAGCGCAAGTGGCTGCGCATGTCCGGGCTGGTATGCCTGTTGCCGCATGGTTATGAGGGGCAGGGGCCCGAACATTCCTCGGCAAGGCTCGAGCGCTTCCTGCAGATGTGCGCCGAGGACAACATGCAGGTGGCAAACTGCACCACGCCGGCCAATTACTTCCACATCCTGCGCCGCCAGCTCAAACGCGACATTCGCAAACCGCTCATCCTGATGACGCCGAAGTCTCTGCTGCGTCACCGGCAAGCGGTGTCGCGGCTCGCCGAGATGGCGCCGGACACGACGTTCCATCGCTTGCTTTGGGACGACGCCCAGATGCTTCCGAACGAGAAGATTAAGCTTGTTGCCGACGACAAGATCCGGCGCGTGGTGATGTGCTCCGGTAAGGTTTATTACGATCTTTACGAAGAGCGGGAAAAGCGCGGGATCGACGACATTTATCTGCTGCGCGTCGAGCAGCTCTATCCGGTTCCGCTGAAAGCGCTGGTGCAGGAACTCGGCCGCTTCAGGGGAGCGCAATTCATGTGGTGCCAGGAGGAGCCGCGCAATATGGGCGCATACTCATTCATGCGACCTTATCTGGAATGGGTTCTCGAGCAGATCGGCGCCACCCACAAACAGCCGATATATGCCGGCCGCGCCGCCTCGGCGGCAACGGCGACCGGCCAAATGTCACGGCACGTCAAGCAGCTTAAGGCTCTCCTCGACGAAGCACTGGGCTAGCAGCCGCGATTTGCTCGCGCGTCTGCTCCCGCTCGCCCGAGCACGCCACATGAAAGGTGGGGATCATGGCTGATATCCGCGTGCCCACGCTCGGGGAATCGGTGACCGAGGCGACCATCGGGAAATGGTTCAAGAAGCCAGGCGATGCGGTTGTCGTCGATGAGCCGCTGGTCGAACTCGAGACCGACAAGGTGACGATCGAGGTGCCAGCCCCTGCTGCCGGGGTGCTCGCCGATATCGCTGCTAAAGACGGTGAAACGGTCGCGGTTGGCGCGCTGCTCGGCCAGATCAAGGAAGCCGCAGTTGCGCCCAGCAAGGCGTCGCCTGTACCGACGGGCAGGCCTGATCAAAAAACCGACACGACGGCGCCGATCAACGCCGCAGCCGAAGAGCCGCGCCCACACCCGCAAACCGATGTGAAACCAGCGGACGTCGTGCCGCTCGCTCCATCCGTGCGCAAGATGGCAGTCGAAACTGGGATCGACGTGTCGAGCGTTGCCGGCTCCGGCAAGGATGGGCGGGTGACCAAGGGCGACATGATGGCAGCCATTGAGCGTGCCGCTTCTGCGCCTACTCCCGTTGCTCAGCCCGTCGCTGCCGTGCAGGCGCGAGCACCCTCGCCGGCGGACGACGCGGCGCGCGAAGAGCGCATCAAGATGACCCGGCTACGGGCAACGATCGCGCGGCGACTCAAGGACGCACAGAAGACCGCGGCCATGCTCACGACCTTCAATGAGGTCGACATGAGCGCGGTGATGAACCTGCGCAATCGCCATAAGGACCTGTTCGAGCGCAAGCACGGCGCCAAGCTCGGTTTCATGGGCTTTTTTGTGCGGGCTTGCGTACAGGGATTGAAAGAAATTCCTACCGTCAACGCCGAGATCGATGGCGCCGACATCGTTTACAAGAACTACTACCACGTCGGAGTTGCGGTCGGGACCGAGAAGGGGCTGGTCGTTCCAGTGGTGCGCGAGTGTGACAAGAAATCGCTGGCAGAAATTGAGAAGGAGATTGCCGATCTCGGACGGCGCGCACGCGACGGCACGCTCAAGATTGAGGAGATGCAGGGTGGCACTTTCACGATTTCGAATGGTGGCGTCTATGGCTCTCTGATGTCGACGCCCATCCTCAATGCGCCCCAGTCCGGCATTCTTGGCATGCACAAGATCCAGGACCGTCCGGTCGTTGTTGCCGGCAACATCGAGATCCGCCCGATGATGTATCTCGCGCTTTCTTACGACCACCGCCTCGTCGACGGCCGCGAGGCCGTTACATTCCTGGTCCGTGTGAAAGAGGTTCTAGAGGATCCGACACGGCTGGTCGTGGATTTGTAAGCCGAAGCTTGCGCTCGGGCAGGCTCCCGTGCGGCGCTGCACCTATCTGACAAAGAAAGGCGTAACGCATCATGCCATATGACCTCGTCGTCATCGGCTCGGGGCCGGGGGGATATGTCTGTGCCATCCGCGCAGCGCAGCTCGGCATGAAGGTTGCGGTGGTCGAGAAGGACAAGACGTTTGGCGGCACCTGTCTCAATGTCGGCTGTATTCCCTCGAAGGCACTGCTGCATGCCTCCGAACTCTATGAAGAGGCCGGACACATGTTCGACAAGATGGGCATCAAGCTCGGTCAGCCAAAGCTCGATCTGCCCGGCATGATGAAATTCAAGGATGCGGGCGTGGATGGCAACGTCAAAGGCGTCGCTTTCCTGTTCAAGAAGAACAAGATCGATACCTTTCGCGGCGCCGGCCGGATCGCGGCACCCGCCAAGGTGGAGGTGACAAA
>WNGL01036951.1_pt1 | contig 12749 bp, 14 predicted proteins | sample 5400591 | NCBI WGS metagenome assembly WNGL01 (sample SAMN13153377, study PRJNA577476) | soil metagenome | isolation source: 80 cm soil or saprolite under Garry oak tree replicate 1 | place: USA:California | collected 2016-06-15
CGTCTGATGGCGGCTCAAATTCGCGCCGGATGCAGAAACCCCGCAAGCGTGTAGCGCTTGCGGGGAACGATTCTGAAAGTTAACCGCCTTCGCTGGAGTAGAAGTGCTGACCGCACATCACAATGCGCACCAACACAGCGCGGGAATATTTGATTCATGGAGCGTACAGGGATCGAACCTGCGACCTCCTGGTTGCAAACCAGGCGCTCTCCCAGCTGAGCTAACGCCCCCTCGACGCGAAATATAGACGGGGCGGCCAATCCATGACAACGCATCATAACTGCTGCGGACTGCGGACCAACTGCACTTCGGACTGCTGACTAACTGCGGATTGGGAGACCAACTGCGGATTGATGACTAACGGCTACGAATTACGAACTTCGGACGAGTCCGCAGTTCGTAGTCAGTCCCCCAATTCGCAGTTAGTCAGCAGTCCGCAATGCCGTTGGCCCGCACTCCGCAGTTCGCAGCCCTATTCGTGCGCGGGGAGCGGCTCCATGGTGCGCGGATTCACCGGGACCTGCACTTCATCCCGATAGGGCGATGTCATCAACAACACGCGTAGCCGCGGGAAGGCATCCATGAACGACAAGTAGCAGAATCCCCAAATGCCAAGCAGTCCGACCATGACACCAATCTCCCACAAACCGAGCGGAATATTGGTCACGGCACCGTAGATCGATGGATACACCTCGAGATACCGATGCACCCAGAGACCAATGACCGTGCAGCTTGCAAATAGCACCAGCGTCGGCAAAAACACCTTCGCCGCGCGCGAAAGCAATCCGAAAAATGGAAACACGAACATCAGCGCGACGCCGGTCAGCGTCGGAATACGCCACCCTTCGATCAACCGAAGTCGCATCCAGTGCGTTTCCTCGCCGAGGTTACCATACCAGATCACGAGGTACTGGCCGAAGGTGAGGTATCCCCAAAATGCAGTGAACGCGAAACAGAGCTTGCCCAGGTCGTGGAAATGTTTGTCCTGGATCAAGTCGTAGCGACCCAGGTATCTGCGCCAGGCCATGACGATCAGTGTCCAACTGGCAAGTGCTGCGACCCAAGCCCCCATGAAGAACCACCAGCCGTACATCGTGCTCTGAAAGTGAGGATCCAGGGACATGGAGAGATCCCACGACAGCACGATCCATCCAAACGCAAAGGCAAACGCAAGGAACACGGCGAGCTTGCCCTGCAGCGAGTGCGTCGAATGAAGCTCGCGTCTCTCGTCGCGGTAGCCTCGCCGCATCCGTTCGCGAATTCCGCGTGCCCAGTTCGCCCCCCACTCCGGAACAATTCCGACGTCCAGTCTCACAGACGTGTAGATGTACCAGACACTGAGCAGGGTGATAATGAGGGAGATGGCGATCACGCGCGAAAAGAAAAACGGCGGGTTGAGATAAATGCGCTTCTCGGCAATCTCGGGAATCCGGTTCGACCACCAGAAGATGTGATGCCGGCCAACGAATAGAATCAGCAGCAGCAGGACGAACGCAACGGGGAGAAAAGCGACGTATCCCTCGAGAAATCGAATGATCGGCCTCGACCATCGGGCCGTCGTGATTCTCTGGACCGCGACGAACGTTACTCCGGCCGACGATATCGATGTGAAGTACAGCCAGTTGACGAGGAGTGCCTGCCAAACTCGATCTGGCTGGAGGAACAGGCCAATGACAAAGACCAGCAGTCCGATGAGCGCGAGCACCAACGAAATCGTCTTCAGAATTGGCGCAGTAGGCCGATCCATCCCGACGAGCACCTCTTCTCTGCTTGGAGCATGAGCGTCGTGCGTAGTCATCGGATCACTCTCTCGCGGATGCTGTCCGACCCCGCTTTGGCCGAATCACCATTCAACAACGCCCGCGGGTTGTAGAACGGAGCAGGCACGTTCGGCGCTGTTCTTGTCGGACCGGGAACCTTGTCGCCAGTAACGCCTGGCGGAGCGAGCGGGCCAACCGGCACCGTCTTGCCGCTGATTCCCTGGAGCGCGCGGACGTAGTTCACGACATCCCAGCGATCCATCTCTTCGATTCTGTTATAAGGCGGCATCAGGCCTCGGCCATTTCGAATCATGCCGAAGATGTATCCGTCAGTGCGAGCCTTGGTCATGTCGGTCGTGAGATTGATGCCCGGCATCCCAAACCCTGTCGCAGGCCCATCTCCCATCGCGCGATCACCGTGACAGACAGCGCAATTGATCTGAAAATATTTTCTGCCGTTCGCAAGCGAGGAATCCGATGCCGGTGTCGGATTCCTGAGTGTTGCCATCGAATCGATCGTCGCCGGGAATGCACCATAAGAAACCTGAAATCCGGCGACCGCCGTTCCAGTAATCGGGACAGACATCTGCGGATTGCCGCGGGAGGGCGTGAGCGTGTCCTTCACGGGCTCCCACGTCGAGATCGATGGCTGCCGCTTGAAATCTGTGAACCACTCGCAAGCGGTCAGCAGCAGCGGGATCGCGAAGACGATCGAGCGCATCCTAGCGCTCACGACGCACCTCCACCGCTCCGTGTTTGCGCAGAAGATCCTCCGCTGTCCTGGCCAGCTCGGGGGGACATTCGACCCAAACGCCGTAATCGCCGTGACTGAAGCGCGGGTCATACCCCACCATCATCGTTAGTCTGGGAACGCGCGCGTTGATGAGAAGACCCGCAACAGTAGACAGGCCGCCGATCAGCACCATTACCTCGAAGCCGAAAATGGTATAGGGCACCCACGAGGCGATCGGCTTTCCACCGACTACCAGCGGCCAGAAGTCGGAAGTCCAGATGGCGATCCAGTATCCGAAGGTCACGCCCAGCAGACCACCGATGAGCGTGAACCGACGCACCGGGCTGGGCGGGGCTGCTATCGCTTCCTCAAGCTCGTGACGCGGCGTTGGCGTGAACACACGGATTGCGCCGACGTTCCTTTGCTTCAGCGCTTCGATCGCGCTGACGGCTGCATCGAGCTCGCGGAACGCACCCAGTACGCCGCGCATCAGGCGTACTCTCCCGGCGTGTCGGGCTCGAACTCGAAATGTCTTCCGGCCGGGTCGATTCCGTGTGGATGCTGCGTCCTGAGTCGCGGCGGAACTATCTCCTTCACTTCAGCAATCGCGATTACGGGCAGCTGCTTGATGAACAGCATGAACCACATAGCAAACCAGCCGAAACTTCCGGCCAGAATCGAATAATCAACCCAGGTCGGACGATAGCTGGTCCACTGCCATGGCTCGAACTCGTGCGACAGCGAAGGCACTACGATCACGAACCGCTCGAACCACATTCCGATGTTGATCGTGAATGAAATGATGAACAGCCAAGCCGCATTTCGTCGCAGTCGCTGCACGAATAGCGACAGCGGCAGTACCATGTTGCACGTATACAGAATGGCCGACGCCCACCACCACTGTCCCCAGATACGATTCGCGAAAAAACTCTGCTCCGCTTCGTTGCCGCTGAACCACGCCACGAACCATTCGCTCATGTACGCGGAGCCGACGACCAGCGAGGTGAACAGAGCGAGCTTGGCCGCCGCATCGAGGTGGTTGATCGTGACGTAGTGCTTGAGGCCAAAAAACTTTCTCAGCGGAATGATGATCGTGAAAACCATCCCCATTCCCGAGAAAATCGCGCCCGCAACGAAGTACGGTGGGAAAATCGTCGTGTGCCAACCCGGCGTCAGTGCCATCGCGAAATCGAATGACACGACGGAGTGCACCGACAGCACCAGCGGTGTCGAGAAGCACCGCAATGTCGGGGATCAGTCCGATGAAGAGGAAAGTGCTCGAGATCGTGAAGTACGTGAGGATCGCGAACACGTCCCACACCAGCGGACTCTTGAACTGCGGCCAGATGTATCGCCAGTTCGGATACGGAATCAGCCAGAAAAACTTCCACGGGCGGCCAAGATGCAGAATCGGGAACAACGCCGCCGTCATGACGGCGAAGACCGTCATCGCTTCCGCGCAGCGGTAGATCGTGGTGCGGAAGCCAGCGCGGAACAAATAGAGGATCGCCGAGATCAGCGTGCCGGCGTGGCCGATACCGATCCAGAAGACGAAGGTGATGATGTAAACGCCCCACATCACCGGGGGGTTGTAGCCAGCAACGCCAAGCCCGCTGTAGATCTGGTACATCCAGGCAGTGATGCCCAGTAGCAGGAAGAAAACGGCGACTCCGAGCCCAAGGAACCAGCCGAGCGATGGACGGAGCGTACGTATGATCTCCTGATCGACCTGCTCGTATTCCTTTACCGCCGGTAGCTGAACGCCGGCGGTCGCTATGTTTGGGCGACGGGGCTCGTCGCGGGCAGGCACTGGCTGTGTAATCGCCGCCATGTCTATGCTTTCCCCGCTGTCACTGCCGGATGACTCACTTTCTTCAGGTAGACGACCGCCGTATAAGTGTTGAGCTCTTCGAAGACGTGATATGCGCGTGCGTCTTTCGCGAGCTGAGTGACCGTCCAGTTTTCGTCGGCAGCGTCGCCAAACGTGATGGCGCGCGAGGGACATGAAGCGGCACACGCTGTCGTGAATTCGTCGGGCTTGAGGGGACGTTTCTCCGCGGCCGCGCGGTTCTCACCTTCGCGAATTCTTTGCACGCAAAAGGTGCACTTTTCCATCACGCCTTTTCCGCGGACGGTGACGTCGGGATTCAGTTGCCAGTTGAGCGGCTCGGGAAACGCGTACTGTGGCCTCGCAGGCTCACCGTAACCAAACCAGTTGAAGTACCGAACCTTGTAAGGGCAGTTGTTCGAGCAGTAGCGGGTGCCGACACAACGATTGTAGACCTGCACATTCAAGCCGTCGGGCGAGTGATAAGTAGCGTAAACCGGACAAACCGGCTCGCAGGGCGCGTTGCCGCAGTGCTGGCACATCATCGGAACGAAGCGAGTGTCGAAATCGGCGCCGCCATCTTCGCCGCCTTCGTAGTAGCGCTCGATGCGGATCCACGCCATCTCTCGGCTGCGAAGAAGGTTCGCACCGAATCCGGTTCGGTCAGGGAGCACTCTGGCGCCCTGCCAGTCGGCACCGACCGTCGGAATATTGTTCTCGGCGTAGCATGCGCTCACACAGGCCGAGCAGCCGGTGCAGCGCGCGAGATCGACTGTCATCGCCCAGCGGCGTTTGGCCATGCCGCTCCAGTGATTCGGGTCGTACATCCCCTTGTCGTTCGATTTCGGGTTGCCCTGCTCTCCCTGCGCGTCGTTGGCGATAGGAGAGCGAAGGCCCGGAAGGAATTGGTGCGGCCCGTCGCCCGGCATTTCTTCGCCGTGCTCGGCCCCGCCACCCGGACGCTCTCCTTGCGGCGTCTCAGGTCCGCCGTTCTGTGCAACCTCCATCGCACGCGATGCACCCGTGTCGTGTCCCGGCCGGCCTGCTCTCAAGTCGGCCAGCGCGATTGCCTGTCCGATGCCGCGACCGTGTTGGCGCGCTGATCCTTCAGTAGTCACGAGGAGCACGTGACCGCCCGCTTTAGTCACGTTCACCTTGGTCGATACCAACGCGACACCTCCAGCGCGATCTTCGATCGCGGGAAGAATCTCGAGCGGATTGAGTCCGGCCTTCGCGTACCGGCCGGCGTGCGGATGTCCGCGGCCGGTGGCGATTGCGACAGTCTCACGCTGCGTACCCGGGTAGCGAAGCACGGGAAGTGTGAGACTTCCTGTCGCCGTTTGCAGGGTGACCAGGTCGCCGTTTGCCAACCCCATCCTCTCGGCAGTCAACGGATTTATCTCGGCGACGGTTTGCCAGCAGATCTTGGTGACAGGATCGGGGATCTCCTGGAGCCACGGCTTGTTCGCTCCCCTACCGTCACCTATCAACGGGTGCGGGTAGACAACGAGGTACATGTTGCCGCTGGATTGATCGATCGGGGTTCCGACGCGCACCGGTGGGACGGGGCGCGGCGCCGTTGATTCTCCGAGCGACCCAGCGGCGATGCCACGCGGAAGTGCGGCACTGAGACCCGCAGCGCCTCCCGGAAACCGACTCATAAACCAGCTCCGGTAATCGGCCATCGGATAACGCGCCGCAGAGCCAGGGTCTCGCTTGGCGAGAGCAATCAACACGTCGGATGTCGCCCGCGTGTCGAACACTGCATCCATGGTCGGTTGTTGCAGCGAAATCGTTCCGCGAACTGGTTCCGCGTCTCCCCACTGCTCAAGCGCGTGATGATCGGGAAGAATTAAATCCGCGAGCTCCGATGTTTCGTCGGGATAGCTCGAGAAGCTCACCTTGAACGGCACCTTCGCCATCGCCGCGGCAAAGCCCGCCGACTTTGGAAGAGTGAACGCCGGGTTGGCGCCGCGTACCATCAGCACTGACACTCCGCCGGAATTCATGCGCTCGGCGAGCGCGCGAAGTTCGGCGGGAGTGGCCATCCGATCGAAGCCCAGGTATCCTTCGCCCGGCTTGATGGTGACGCCGACATTGCCGCGCGACTGATTGAGCGCGTTTGCGGCGAGAACGAGCTCGAGCCCGTCCACTCCTCCGCCGCCAGCGAGCACCATGCTCGGCGCAGTGGCGGCAAATTCACGCGCAAGCGCATCGAGCACAGCGGACTTGACGCCGGTCGCTTGTGAGGCTGCCTCCACTGGAAGCTGACCCGACAGCGCGCGCACGATCGCCATCTCACTGCCTGGCCGACAGTCAATCCACTGATCCGCATTGAGCCCGGTGAGCGATCGGCGCGGTCCCACGTAAATCAGTCTCGGCGCTTTCTCGTGGTCAGCGCGTGCATCGGCAAAATCGAGCTGCTGCGGGACCATCGCGCCCCAGCTATCGAGAAAATCCGCTCCGATCGAGACGACAAGTCTCGCGGCGCGGAAATCGAATTTCGGCCACGCGACGCCGTAGCTCTGCCTGTTCGCCGCGATGGCTGCATGATCGGCTCCCGCGTCGTAGCTCAAATGGCTGGGCATTCCGAACCCGGCGAGCCACGCATCGAGAAATCCGGGAAAACTTCCCGACTCGTGTTGATTGATGAACGCCGCCCCAGTGGCGCCGCCGCGACTCCGAGTCTCTCCAAGCTTCTGCGCGAAGATCTGTAGCGCTTCTTCCCAAGTCACGGCCTGAAGCTGTCCGTTGCGCCGCGCCATTGGGCCACGATAGCGATCGGGATTGTAGAGTCCCTGCAGCGACGCCTGCCCGCGCGCGCAAAGTGCACCGCGGTTTACCGGGTGCTCAGGATTGCCCTCCAGCTTGATCGTGCGTCCGTCACGAGTCTCGGCGATGACACCGCACGCCGCCGAACATTCACGGCACGTCGTAGCGTAGTAAGTCGACACGCCGGGAACCGTTTGATCTGGAGAGACGAGATAGGGAATCAGCTTCTCGACCTTCTCGGACGCGCATCCGAGCATGGTCGTCGCCGCAGTGCTGACACCGAGCACTTTCAGAAAATCCCTGCGCTTGACGCCACCAGTGGCGGCGACTCGAGCGGCTCCAGCCGATTTGCTGTCGGGACTCATTCGACTAGTAGTGACACGACGCGCAGTCATAGCGCGCGCGGAACGGCGGGTTCGACTGGCCGATGTGACAGTTGACGCACCAGCCCATGTTCAGCGACGAAGCCTGGTACACCTGCTTCATGTTCTGAATCTGGCCGTGACATGTTTGACAAGTCACGCCGGCATTCACATGACGCATGTGCGGGAAATGGACGTACTCAGGAAGCTTGTGAATGCGGATCCATGGCACGGGCTGTTTCTTGTTCCAGAAGCCGGCAAGCTTTTGGATTTCCGCCTTGTTGCCCTCCGATGATCCTGCTATAACCGTGTGACAGCCCATACACGTGCCGACAGCGGGAAGACCCGGATCAAACGATTTGTTGGCGGAGAAATGGCAATAGAGGCAGTTCATCTTCAACGTGTCGACGTGAATCGTGTGTCGAAACGCGAGCGGCTGAACCGGGCTGTTGCCTTCTGATGAAGAAGCGCCGCTGTACGCAGAGAGCATGGTCGCAAGCGCCGCGATGCAAACGAATCCCGGCGCTGCCAGCCATCTGCTTCGCAAATTCATCCGCGAGTAATCGTGTAAAGGCGAGTTAATCCGTCGGCTTTGTGAAGAATTTCACAAGCGATCGACAGGCGGAAAAATGTCCGGACCGGTAATGCGGCGCAAGGTGCGCGCTCACTGCTGCAAACCTCCTGCCTTACCGCTCGCGATGCGGTCGATTGTTCGAATCACCTCGATAAAAATCGCGCGCAGCAGAGCGAGCTCGCGCGAGTCTGGAGCGGCGCGATAAAACAGCGTGCGCACTGTTCGCATGATGTGCTCATGAAAGCGCGTCTTGAAAAAATCGATTGCGTAAAGCGCGCGCTCGGTATCGGCGAAGAGCTGCTCGTATTCTTCGGCGGTGGCTGGCGGCGCATCCTTGCGCGGCGGCGCAAACTTTCGCGTCGAGTCAGCAGCCGACAGATGCAACTCGTAGAGCGCGATCAGGACAGCCTGGGCGAGGTTGAGCGAAGCATGCTCCGTCGTCGGGATGGTGACCACGATGTGCGCGCGATCGAGAATTTCATTTGGAAGTCCCTTGTCTTCCCTTCCGAACAGAATCGCGACCGGACCCTGCCCTGCGAACTCCAGTAACTCGCCGCTCACCGACCTCGGCGTGTTCAAATCGCGCTTCGCGGCTCGTACAACACGACTCTCACTGCCGAGAGAATCGATTCCGAGATCGGGCTCGGCTCTCCCGAAGGGAAGACATCCTCGCGGGTCATCGACCCAGATGGAAAATGCTGCTCTCCCCATCGCGGTCAGCGCGGATAACGGAGGGAAGAGCAGCATTCTGCCGAAGCAACCAAGCCGCCGCGGCGGGGTGAGATCTCTCTAGACGACTGGTCGGCCGGTGATGAGACGATAGATGACGACGATCACCGCAATCACGAGCAGAAGATGGATCAGCCCGCCACCGACGTGCACCACGAAGAACCCTAGAATCCAAAGGATGAAGAGTATTACCGCGATCGTCCAAAGCATGATGGCATCCTCGCAAGAAGTGAGTTACACCCGGCGCGACAGAAAAGGACCCCGCTTTGCGCACAGCACGCGTTCGGCCTGGCGTTACGCTACGGCACGCCGGGCAGTATGGCAACCAGCATGCCTGCGGCTCCGCGGCGACCTTGCTCTCTACGGAGATTTCGCTCCGAACAGCTCGCTCTGTGTGGCGACATCGTATCTGACCTTTCCTTCGTCGTCGATTCGCGCGAATGACGTCAAACGATGCGACTGCGTTCCTGCATCGAGGATGTGATCGACCGGCACTCCCCGCGCGAGTACAGCATCCGAGATTAGAGAGCGGTGGCATCGCCACGGCACAGCCTCCGCGCACATGATCACGGTGGGCTCGAGGCTGGCCAGAGTAAGAAGATCGTCCAGCGCCTCACTGAACTCGCGCGTCTCCATGTAATCGGCATACGCCCGAAAGCTCGCGTTTCGCCATTGAGTGTTGCGCGAGTCGCGCCGTCCGCGCCGGCGTCCGCCGAGCGACGGCAGATGCGTGTATCGCCCGCCGCTATCGATAATGGCCCTCTCGAGATTCGACCGGGAGAAGTGCGGGTATCTCGCCGACGCAGGGAAGGCGCGCACATCCACGAGATGTGACACGCCTTCCCTATTCAGAAGCCCGAGAAACTCCTCGAGCGTTCTGGTCGAGTGACCGATGGTGTAGAGCTTAGCGGGGACCACGCTCCACGAAGCTTCCTCCCTCAACTCGCGGAGAGCCTGACGGCGGTGTGATCCCGGTAGAACCTGTCTGGTGCAGCGCTTGTCTGCCGAGAAGGATTCTCGTTGCCCTCACATCGTGTCCCATGTCGATGAGAAGCAGCGCGAGATCTCCGCTTCCCCAGAGCAATCCAGCGAGTACCACCAGGCGGCTCATCTCGCCCAGCAGTGTCGGAATCGAGGTAGTGCCCTGCGTCACGAGTCCGGTGATGATCTCTGAGACGAGCAGAAGGAGCAGAATGATCGCCATAAGCTTGAACAGCTTCGACAGGTAGCCCAGGCCGACGTAGGGTTCGAGATCGGCGAGTCGCACGGGCATCGCCGGATCGCGCTTCGGGTTGGCGGGTGCGTGCCGGTGATCCTCCACCGAAGTCGCCGGGCTCGCGGTTGTTGTCGTGTCCATTAGCTGTCTCCTGTTCCAATCCAGCGAGCGGGGTAGCCTCGCGTGTCAATATGGGTGAACGGCCCGTGCGCGGATGTAGCGGAATATATGCCGCACCCCCCTATCAGCGAAGGGTGTGCCCGCTCGACGCGATTGACCGCGTCAAGTATGACTTTGGCATCTGCAATATTCACGCGCCCGTCGTGATTCAGGTCGTCCATCTGCCCGTCTCCATTGTTGTCGATGAAGATGTCGTTGGCATCCCCATACATGTGTCGGCTCAACGCGGCGCGGCCACGAGGATCCCCTCCGGCAGCGTTGTACTGCGGCGTTCTGAATCCGCTCAACACGCGCACTCCATTCGGATTGATCCCGTGCTCCTTCAGATCCTGCAGCACCAGCTCGTCTTTGTCGATCATCTTCATGTCGACCACGATGTACTTGGGCCAGACATTCGGCTGATCGTGCGGCAGAAAATCCTTGAGCTTGAAGTGGTCGGAGAGCTGGGTGTTCTGATTCTGCTGCGTCACTTCGATGAACCCGCTCGGCGGATCGTAGCTCACGCCCGGTCTGCCTTTTCGTGCAGCGGGCCAGTTTCCGATATAGTAAAGATCCAGTCGTCCGGCTCGCTTCTCGGTCGCGGGACGAAGCGTGATGACGCTGAAATCGGCAAGTGGCTTGATGGCGTTGCCAATTTTGAGCGCGAGGCTCCAGGTGCCTGGCCGTTGGGGAGCGACAAGCTTTGACGTCGACTCCGCCGCCGCCCCGGACGAGAATTCCGCAACCGCGCCGGGCGGAAGTGTGTCCGCAAGAATGGGCGCGATCGGCGTTCCGGGCTGCTGAATTCGTGCTCGCAGTTTCCCGCTCTCTCCCCGCGCGGGGGTAGCTAGTGCGGCGAGCGCCGCGCCGGTCAGGTAGGCAACCGATGGCGCCGCTCCTTCGGTCAAAGCACTTGCAATATTCGCGGTCGCCGGCGTGACCGCACCAGTATCGCCGGCAGCGCGGGCTCGCGCGATCGACCACGACCAACCCACCGCGAACACCACGAGCATGGCGACCGATATCGAATTGAAGATTCTTTCAGCTCTGCCGGGCGGCCGCCGGAACCCTCGCGGACGACGCTCGGGAAACGCGAGCAGCCAATCTCCGGTAGTTGCTTTGCGTCGGGGTGGCGGTGAACTTGAACGTCTCTCTTCCATTCGACCTCTCTAACCCGTCTCGATGCAGGCGATCACCGATCTGTTCCACCGGCTGTCGAATCTTCCCGATCTCGTGCAATGGGCGGGACTGTTCGGACTTGCCGCAATAGTCTTTTCCGAAACGGGACTACTGGTAGGAGTATTTCTACCCGGCGACTCACTGCTGGTTACGGCTGGACTCCTGGCAGCAAGAGGATACCTCAACGTATACGCACTCGCTCCTGTCCTCACTTTGGCAGCAATCTTCGGTAACTCAGTTGGATATTCCATCGGTCGCGCCACCGGTCCGCGGGTCTTCAGGCGAGAGAACAGCCTCTTCTTCAACAAAAAGCATGCTATTCGCGCTCACGAGTTCTACGAGAAGTACGGACACAAGACTATCGTCCTAGCCCAATTCATGCCGATCATCCGAACGTTTTCGCCGGTGATCGCGGGCGTTGGAGGAATGAGACTCAGAGACTTCATCACGTTCAACGTCATCGGCGCTTTTTGTTGGATCTGGAGCATGCTCGGCATTGGATATTTTCTGGGCAGCTATATTCCCGGAATCGACAAGCACATCGAGATCGTCGTCGTGATCGTGATCTTCATCTCGATGCTTCCGGGCCTCATCAGCGGATACAAAGCAAAGCGCAGGAGACGCTACACCGAGGCGCCTGCGATCGAAACTGGGGAACTCCGGAGATGATAACAAGCGCCGGCTGCAAGGCGCTCGGCGGCTGTTGAGCGGATATCACACAGGAGAAAGACAATGGCATTCACGCTTCCCTCGCTTCCCTATGACTTCGCGGCCCTCGAGCCACACATAGATGCGAAAACAATGGAGATCCATCACGGAAAACACCATCAGACCTACGTGAACAATCTCAATGCGGCCATCGAGAAAGCGCCGGAGCTGGCGAAGAAGTCCCTCGATGACTTGATGCGCAACGTCAACAAAGCTCCCGAAGCTGTCCGCACAGCGATTCGGAACAACGGAGGGGGACACTGGAACCACTCGATGTTCTGGCAGATAATGGCGTCAAAGGCCGGCGGCGAGCCGGGGGGAAATCTTGGAAGCGCCATCAAGAGCGCGTTCGGGGATTTTGCGAAGTTTCGCGAGCAGTTCAGTGCCGCGGGCGTTGGACGATTCGGATCGGGGTGGGCGTGGTTGATCAACACCGGCGGCAAGCTCTCGATCACGAGCACGCCGAACCAGGACAATCCCTTAATGGACGGCCAGAAGGCGATCCTTGGACTCGATGTTTGGGAGCACGCGTACTACCTCAAGTACCAGAATCGTCGGCCGGATTACATCGCGGCGTGGTGGAACGTCGTCAACTGGAAGGAAGTGGAGAAGAGATTCTCTGTGTGAGGCGGGCCGTTGATCTTGGCGCAATCTGACATCCACATAACTGAAGCAGGGAAGCTGATAGCTTTACAGCTTCTCAGCTGCAAGCTTTCTGGCGGCGTAAGG
>WNGL01013907.1_pt1 | contig 12748 bp, 17 predicted proteins | sample 5400591 | NCBI WGS metagenome assembly WNGL01 (sample SAMN13153377, study PRJNA577476) | soil metagenome | isolation source: 80 cm soil or saprolite under Garry oak tree replicate 1 | place: USA:California | collected 2016-06-15
CGAACGATCGGGCGCAAACTCGGTAGAGCATTTTAACCGGGTAGTTTTTGGTGGAGTGAGCTTTCGGGATCAGACCAAAGAGTATCTGCGTTGGGCAGGTAGTCGGGACCGGAAGCGAATTAAAGACTTGGTCAGCGTCGAAGGGGCGCTGAACAAGTGGATTCTTCCTGTCATCGGCGACTTGCCCTTGGCGAAGGTGAACAACATCACCGTTAAGCCCCTGGTGGACAAGATGAAAAAAGCGAACCTAGCAGCCGAAACGGTGAATAAATATGTCAAGTACGTCAAGCAGGTAGTTGCCTCGCTGAAGGACTGCGCAACAGGAGAACCCATTCATCATCGCAAGTGGGACAGTGCGGTGTTGGACCTGCCTGTCGTCAATCAGAAGGAACAGCGCCGTCCGTCGCTCAAGGGGAAAACCATCAACCAACTTGTTCAAGAAAGCGAGGGCGATGAACAGGCACTATATATTTTGCTTGCGTCATCCGGAATGCGAATTTCGGAGGCGCTTGCGATCGAAAGGAAAAATTTTACCAACGACGGGTGTACGATTCAGGTGCGGCAGCAAGTTCATCGTGAGAAACCCCTCATCGTCTCCTATCTAAAGACCGATGCGGCATACCGCGACATCGATTTGCATCCGGAAGTTGCAGAGTACCTGAGAGTGTTCATATGCGGCAAGGATGGCTTGCTGTTCAAGACCCGGAACGGCACGCCGCACCTGCACAACAACATTGAAGAACGTTGGCTTACAGAACGCCTCAAAGCCATGCAGCTTGACGAACCGGGGATGGGCTGGCATGCCTTTCGCCGTTTCCGGAACACGTGGCTGCGAGGGAGGAGATGCCAGGAGGACATCAAGAATTTTTGGATGGGCCACAAACCTCGGACCATGTCCGAGCTGTATTCGCACCTGTTCGAGGAGGTGGAGCTTCGACTTGCGGAAAGCGCGCAAGTGGGCGTTGGATTCGATATTCCTGCTTATATTGCTCCAAACTGCTCCAAAGGATCTGTGCTATCAGACGTTCAGGTCAATATGTAAGTGGTTGTGAAATAATGGAGTTGTCAAGGATGGGCGGTTAGCTCAGCTGGTTAGAGCGCCTGCCTTACAAGCAGGAGGTCGCAGGTTCGAGTCCTGCACTGCCCACCATTAATTCAACAAGTTGCCAGCAGTTTTTTTCTGTGGCGGGATTTCCCTCCACAAACGCGGGCCGATTCAACAATTCCACTGCCTGACGCGCGTCGCCGCTGGAGATGTGCGTATAGTGGCGCGTTGTCTTCGCGCTCATATGTCCCAACATTGCCTGAACGACCGGAAGCGGCACGTTACGCTTAGCCATCATTGTGATGAACGTGTGACGCAGGTCATGGAATCGCAGACCAGAAAGATCAGCAGACTTACACAGTCGCCGCCATGCGGATCGCCATCCCTTCTGGTGGCGAGTGGCATCGTAGCCGACTCCACCTTTGAGCGGATCAAAAGCTTTTGTATGGCGCGAGAGGTCCTCCGGGAGTAGATAGTGCTTGGGCATGGATGCGCCGAGCACTTGGGCGCGGTCTTAGAGACTGGTGATTTGTCATCAACTGCTGGCTTCCCTCGTGCACCGTCCGCATGGTCACCCAAGCTTGCTCTTGAGTTGGTTCTGAGGTATTAATCAGTACGCAGTTGCTTCTCAAGTGAGCTGAGATTCCGAAGCTCGATTCCCGAACTCACTTCCCAAGCACCGCCATCCAGCCAGCTGACCCTTTTGGAGACCAAAATGTCCAATCGTAGAATGATGCCAATCGCACTGATTTTGTTGATAGGCGTGGTGGGCGCCGAAGACCGGGTACAGTCCGAGTTGCGATTCGCCGCTCACACCAAAGACGAAAAGACCGCGGGAGTATGGGTAGACGGGCAATACGTAGGCTTTGTAAAAGAACTTGCAGGTGACAAGAAGCTAATGCTCTTGCCCGGCAAGCACGAAATTGTCATCCGCCAGGCCTGGTACAACGAGTTTGTCAAGCAGGTCATCCTGGAGCCTGGGCAGATCGAGCAAATCAACGTCGCGTTAGTGAAATCGGCCCGATTGCCGACCAAGGACGCTACGGGCGAACTAAAAATAGCCGCCACCCCATCTCGGGCGGCGGTCTTTGTCGACGGTCAATACGCCGGACACGTAGACGAGTTTAATGGCGTGGGCAAAGCCATGCTCCTTACTCCCGGACAGCACCGCCTGCGTATCGCTTTACCCGGCTACCTGCCCTTCGATACCATGGTGGACCTGCGCCCGCAGCAGAAACTCAAAATTCAAACTGATCTCGTAAAAGGCAGCATCACCGAGGCCGGATCGCAGGTCATAAAGCAGTAGAAGATCCGTCAGCCCAGAAATCCCAACTGGGAAACGGACGTACGGCTGTTGTAAACACGTTTACACTCGAAACCCCCTGTCGTGAGTGTAATCGCGAGTTTTGACAGTTACGATACCGCCCCGAAACCGGGTGACCGATTCCTTAGCTGGGCGTGCTTTCGTCACTATCGAAGGGAACTGTCGCTGGGACCGCTTGGAAGCTCCCGAACAGAGATGTCGATACCGTGGGCTTTCACAGCTTGGAAATCGATTGTCCTAGGCCCTTTATATTTATATGTAAGCTCCAGATGGGTTGGACTCAACCACTTCAATCTGACACTCTAGGCGACCGGGTCGTCTTCGGACCGTCAGAGCTGGACGCTGAGACACATACCCCGAAAATTAGAACCCAAATTGTCTTACGCATCGTAGTTGGTGTTAGCAGGCGATTACACTCACACCGAATTGTGAGTGTAATCGATTTTCGCCAACTAGCGGTTCTGCGTGACGACAGCAATGATCTCAGCAACATCCTGGAATGGGACATCCGCATCTACCGTTTTAAAAAGCCGTGCGTTGATCTAAGCCATCAGCCATTGACTCCTTGCCGGTTCCTGCAGCACAATTTCGTCTATTTGCGGCTGCTGGCCGTTTTCGCGCGGTTGCCATCAACTTGTCCGCAGGGGATTGCTCATGTACGACGTCATTGTTGTCGGCGCTCGTTGCGCTGGATCACCGACTGCCATGCTTCTTGCTCGAAAGGGCTATCGCACATTGGTAGTGGACCAGACACTTTTTCCGAAAGACACGATCTCGACTCACATAATTTGGCAAACGGGCACGGCGAGTCTGAAGCGTTGGGGCCTTCTTGAGAGAGTAGCGACCTCTAATTGCCCCCTTATTTCCAAAGTGACATTTGATTTCGGCGACTTCGCCTTGAAAGGGTTGGCACCAGCACCTGACGGGGTCACCGAGTGCTATGCGCCGCGCCGCACGGTACTCGACAAGATTCTCGTGGATGCCGCAGTCGAAGCAGGAGCTGAACTGCGTGAGCGTTTCACCCTCGAGGAGGTCCTTACGGAAAACGGCCAGGTAGTCAGGATTCGCGGACATAGTCAAGGGGGATCAGCGATCGTCGAGAAGGCTCGTCTTGTGGTTGGAGCTGACGGAGCTCATTCCGTCGTAGCACGCTCGGTCGGCGCTGCGATGTTTAACGCCAGACCTGCGCTCACTTGTTGGCACTACTCGTACTGGAGCGGGGTGACCCTCGATGGAGCCCAGCTATACTCACGCCCACAGCGCGCGATAGGTGGTCCTCCGACCAACGATGGACTTGTCCTCGTTGCCGCTGGTTGGACGAATAAGGAGTTTTATCATTTTCGCAGCAATATTGAAGCGAATTTCTTCAAGACGCTGGAACTTGCTCCAGAATATAGTGAGCGCGTCCGCGCCGGAAAACGCGAGGAACACTTCCGCGGCACAGCGGACATACCCAATTTCTTTCGCAAGCGGCATGGCCCCGGGTGGGTCCTTGTCGGGGATGCCGCGTATCACAAGGATCCGATCACCGCACGGGGAGTTTTTCGCCCCCGAAAATGTACAGCGCATCCTCAGCAAAGGAGCTGCGGCTTAAAAGCGTGGGGACATATTACCCTGCATGACCCAAAAATCCGCCCAACTCCACCTCAAAAAAATCAAGAAGATCGCCAGAGTCGGCGCTGTTCGGCAGCAATCGCAGATCACCAATGCGTCACTGGACGGCTACTCGCTGAGAGCCGCCAATATCCAGAACGCTAAAGTGGTCCGTTGCGGTTCTGGCCTGTGCAAAAGTGACCATTCTTAGGGCGGCTTCAAGATTAGAGTGGCACTTGACGCAGAGACCTTTTGAGTACTGAAGCAGCGGAAGCAGCAACAGGAGAAGCCTATGTCAAAGCATGATTCGGTCACCAAGCGCAAACGACGCCCGAAGTCGGACAAGCGTGTGGACTACACCGCACGCACCATGGCGATTGTGAAGCAACTGTCGGAGGCGGCGAAGGTAAAGTGAATCTCAGTGTGTGCTCCCGAAGAGTGTGTAATTGCTGCACCTCACTTCTGGGTGATGCCCCGCCTCGTGACGAGGTAAACCGCAATTTCTCCTCGCCCATCGGCTATTTGGCAATCGGCTCGCCGGAGCGGGCAACAAAGGGCGTAGACATTGGTGTGTCGAATTTAGAACGGGTCGGGAGGTGATGAGTTTGGCAGAAGTTCGGCTGCAAGAAGGCGAGTCAATAGAGAACGCTCTCCGTCGATTCAAGCGCAAGGTTCAGACGGAAGACATCATTAAGGAAGTGAAGCGCCACTCCTTCTACCTGAAGCCGGGCGCAAAGCGCCGGGTGAAGCAAGCCTTGGCGCGAAAGCGTGCTCGAAAGAAGATTCGCAAAGAATCCGAATAAGTGAAGTACTCCTGCAACGATCCATAAGAAAGACGCCCCTGCGAGCCACGCTGCAAAGGAAGAGACGAAGAGACCAGTTCCACGGCTGCTAGGCTCGCCTGCGTGACAGTGGTCGGCGATAGCTCGGCGCAAATTCGGTCGCAGCTAGTTCCATGCCCATTCCAATCGCGCCGGATGTTCGGGATGTTCAACCAAACTCAAATAGACGGCGGCTTCTGCGAATAGGCTACAAGCGAGCACAGCAACGAATTCAGCAATCTGACGCATCGACCTTGATAACGACGAAAACAACGACGGCTACTCGGAGTGAGCATCGCGCAAGTCCGTTCGCTTTGATAGCAGGTCGTAGCGAGTCAAGACAGCCGCAGACTCTTGAGCGAGGCGCGAGCCGCTCCTCGACTGATGCTAGGCACGATGACCAATTCAAGAACCGTGACACCAGAGAGTTCAACCCGATAGTCCTCGATCTCACGCGCTGTTTTAGGGGGACTGAAATTCCACTGCTGTCGCACAATTTCTCGAAACGAGAGTCCTTTATCCGGAGACCAGCGCAAGACAAACTCTTGGGTACGCTCTGTCTCGGTTTCTTCGAAGACGAGCGCGATACGTATGAGCCTTTGCGGCTCGTCGAAGATTAGCCGGATGGTTTGAGTTCCCGGACTACCGGCACGCCAGCCCCGCATTTCTCCTGAGACCAGCGCAGCCTCCACCGGATAATCCTTGTCTTCCGATGTGACTTCGACCACAGCTGCACGTTCGAGGTCCAGCCAACCTTCGTCGAGATGCGGAGCATCCTGCGAAATCGGCGTGATTATGCGCTTGCGCATACAGCTAGTTTACCTGTGGTCGTCCGCTCGTGATCGCCGATTTGGGACGGATCCGGGGCTTGGAGCCGTTTTCTCTGCTTAGGGTGTATAATTACTTCAGCTAAGTTTGACTCACGCAGTTGAAAGTCGGTACCGCCAACCAGCGTCACCCCTTCTCACCCGCAGCGATTCTTCTCGGCACAATTCAAGAAAAGGAAATAGGAATATCAAATGGCAGAACAAGGAACAGTGAAGTGGTTCAACGACGCAAAAGGTTATGGCTTTATCAGCCGTCAAACTGGCGAGGATGTTTTCGTGCATTTCTCCGCTATTCAGGCAGGCGGCTTTCGTAGCTTGCAAGAAGGGCAAGCGGTGCAGTTCGACGTGACGAAAGGCCCGAAGGGCTGGCAAGCTGAGAACGTTCAGGCCGTCTAAAGTGGCAACCAAGAGTGCCCGTTATCCGAAACGATTTCGGGCATTCGTGTTTATTTTGGTAAGACCATTTCTTGAACTCGTCGGTGCATTCAACCGAGCGGCCCGGATGCTGGCTGTTCAAACGATGCGCCCCGTGACTCCGTTGAGCCCGGGCGCTTTCGTTCCTTCAGAATGAGATTCTGTGCGATGACGGTCTTCGCCTTCTGTTGAGTCACTTCCGACTCCGCTTGCAGCCAATCGCCTAGTTCGTGTCCCGTTGCTCGTACAGTCCGTAGGCACGAAGACGAATTTGCTCTTGAAGGTCGGGTGTGAATTTCGTCACTGTTGTTGGTGTTTGATTTGAAATAGCTGCGGTGCTCGTATGTTTCATGTGCGGTACTCCTTCTAATATGATCGTTGGGCTTCGGTGGCGTTCTTGTCTCAGCACAAATGCTAGGCACTAACCCGTACGGATTCCAACTCCGGGATGCAATGCGAGTTTTGCAGAGATTTGACAGCATCTTCGGCCGCGAATCTGCCCATGACAAGTGCCAGCTTGCGATCGGTTGTCATGTGGATTGGTGTCGGATCGACCCGCTGCACGTATTGAGCAGCGCGGGTACCGCCGCGGTTCACTTTCACAACAAATTTGATGTTTGTCATAATTTATGTCCTTAGTTGGGAACGACTAGGAGGATCGCGAGAACAGCAGCCATTTCTTGGTCCACCGTCACCAGAATCAACAGACCGAAGCAAATACTCGTTGCGCTCATAAAAGCGACCCTTACTTGGCGAGTGCTGCACCATCGAGTTGTGCCCACCATCTCTGCCAACGTTTCCTGACTGATCCTCGGAATCGCAATGGCGGCCGACGTTTTGAGTGATCTGCTTTGCTCTTCTCGTAAATATGCCATTGGTAGTCTGGTACCTGTAGGTGAACAAAACTGGTGGAGAAATCCTCGGTTTTCTCAGTCCCGACGAGCGCCAAATAGCTCTCTCAGTACTGGAGCGCCTGCGAACGCCCGTTTTCAAATCGACCGCTCGTACCGGATGTGAACCCTGTCCGAAGGTGTTTGTTCGTGTTGTCATTTAGAGCAAAGTTCTGCGAATTGTCCGGCAACGAATTCCGGAAGTGTCTCTTCCAGCTTTTGGGATAGCCAGACCTGTAGTTCGGACGTTTGCTCGTCAGAAATAGACACGAAGCGAATTCCAAGCCGACCTGCTTTTCCCCAGCAGATCGTCGATTCTGCCGAGCAGGTTGCTTCGTGGTCGGGTAGAGTGAACTGAACGCGGACGCTTTCTCCGGCAACGAGCGGAACGAGCGTGCTCAAGGCCATTCCCCCTTGACTGATGTTGACGCTGTTGCACCAAACATCCTGCATGCTCTCCCTCCGGATGATGACCGGAATAGAGACCGAGTAACGGAAATAGCGTCTCCGCTCTCTCAGGATGAGCCCATATGCGGGCTTGAGGGTTTTGCGGATTGACTGCGCAGAAAGCGGTCTCTCGAAAACAAACTGCGACTTCTTGCGGAAAGCTGCTGTCACTTCCGCATCATCGTCGCTGATGCCGAACGTCACCGCGGTCCGGTTCGACGAGGAGAGACGGACCTCGTCCAGAACCAGCCCTGACTGCTCTCCTAGTTGGAGGTCGACGATAACGGCATCGAACTTTCGGCGCTTCAGGAGGAGCCTTGCGCTCGCCGCGTCCTGACATGCATCGGGCGAAATGGACAATTCTCGCAGGGCGAGGCTGAACTGCTGAATTGTAGCTGGATCAGCGGACACCATGAGTGCAACTCCTATCGACATAAGTGAAACACGCACCGCATACGGTTTGCTGTCAGGATTGTCTCCCGCTGGCTTGCGCTCGGCTTGCGGTTCGGGAGAGTCGCCTCGCAGTTTGTCGGCAACTTTGTCGACCGTTAAGGGCTTGCTGAAGTAGTGGCCTTGAATCTCGTCACAATGATGTGCCCGCAGGAATGACAATTGTGCTTCGTTTTCGACCCCCTCGGCAATCACTTTGAGACGCAGGCTTTTTGCCATGTTGATGATTGCGGTTGTGATCGCAGCGTCATCGGGATTCACGGCGACATCTCGGATAAACACGCGGTCGATTTTGATCTTGCTAACCCGGAAGTGTCTCAAGTAGGCGAAGCTGGAATAGCCAGTTCCGAAGTCGTCAATCGCCAGCGTCGACCCCATCGCCGTTAATTCCTGAACGACTGATAACATCAGGTCCGCATTGGATAGGAGTAAGCTTTCTGTTAGCTCCAGTTCAAGGTATTGTGGGGCGAGGCCAGTTTCGTGGAGGACTCTTCTGACGAGTTCGCAGAAGTTCTTTTGGCGAAACTGGATCGCCGATACGTTCACTGCTACCGTCACCGCAGGAAGACCTTCATCTTGCCATTTCCGGGCTTGAGAACAGGCTGTCCTGAGCACCCATTCGCCAATTGGCAGGATCAGGCCGCTGTTCTCAGCGATTCGTATGAACTTATCAGGTGGCACAAGACCCAGGTCCGGATGCTGCCAACGAAGGAGCGCCTCCAACCCGGTGATCCTTCCCGTGGCAGTATGCATCTGTGGCTGATACACCAAGAAAAGTTCTTCTTTTTCTAGTGCCAATCGCAAGCTGTTCTCCAAGATCATTCGTTCCACAGCTTGAGTGTTCATGTGCTCTGTGAAGAATCGAAAGTTGTTACGTCCATCTTCTTTGGCGCTATACATGGCCGCATCGGCTCGGCGGATCAGGGTTTCGCCGTCTGCACCGTGTTCGGGGAAGATGCTGATACCGATGCTGCAACTAACCTTGCGGGAGTGCCCTTGGACGACGAATTCAGCCGTCATTGCATCGATGAGCCGCTGAGCGGTGACCGCCGCGTCGGGCACGTCCTTTATGTCAGTCAGCATGATGAGGAATTCGTCGCCGCCTAGCCGGGCGATGGTGTCCTCTTCACGCCCCCATGTCTTAAGTCTTTCTGCAACTTCTTGCAGGAGGAGGTCGCCGACCGAGTGCCCCAGTGAGTCGTTGATGTCTTTGAACCTATCGAGGTCGAGGAACAGAATCGCGACTCTGCATTCTTGCCGACGGGCGCCAGCGAGGGCCTTGGCCAAGCGATCCCGAAAGAGAGTCCGATTGGGTAGCCCCGTAAGAGCATCGTAGTAGGCTAGAAATTGGACCCGTTCCTCAGCAGTTTTGCGGGCCGTGATGTCCTCGTTCGTTCCCTCATATCCCACCAGTACGCCATCTTTGGAGACGGATCGCACATTCGCGGAGAGCCACACCTTGCTGCCGTCTTTGCGGTAGACCGCACCTTCAAAGTTCTTGACCATTCCCTGCTCTCTCAGCAGCCGTTTGAGTTCCTCCCAATTGGGATCGGCATAAACCTGCTGGGAAATGTCAGTGATACTCGCCAGCAGTTCCTGGGGCGATTCGTAGCCCAGCATATGGGCCATCGCCGGATTCACGTTGGTGTACCGCCCGCCGGGCGTGCTCTGAAAGATGCCGATGACAGCATCTTCGAAGATAGCCCGGTAGTTTTCTTCGGCTTGCCGAAGGGCTTGCTCAATCTGCTTCCGCTCAGTAATGTCTTGTTTGATGGCAATGAAGTATCTATTAGCCGGATTGCTAACGTCTCGTGTTACAGGTGTATTCGTCATCTCTTCGGTATAGGTGGATCCATCTTTCCGCCTGTTGACAAGCTCACCTTGCCAGACCTTGCCTGATGAAATGGTTGACCAAAGAACGGCATAGAAGCTTTCGGGCTGCTTTCCGGATTTCAACAAGCGAGGGTTCTTGCCCAAGACCTCTTCCTTGCTGTAGCCCGTCATTGTCGTGAACGCGCCATTTACCCATAGGATCGCGCCGTGCGAATCCGTAATCACGATGGAATTAGCAGCCACTTCTAGGGCGGCTGATTGCAATTTCAATTGCTCTTCAGCACGTTTCCGCAGAGTGATGTCCCGAGCAATCGTCGAAGCCCCCGTGATTCGTCCGGTTCCGTCCTTTATCGGCGAAACGGACACGGACACGTCTAGAACGGAGCCCCCCTTCGTGATTCGCTGAGTTTCAAGAGCCTTTACGGGAAGTCCATTCTGTACACGTTCCATGATGACCTGTACTTCCGCTTGTCTTTCCGAGGGCGACAAGAGGGACATGTCTCGGCCTATGACTTCTGTGCTCGTATAGCCGTACATCCTTTCTGCTGCTCGGTTCCAGCTTGAGATCACGCCTTCCGTGTTTTTCCCGATAATGGCATCTTCCGAGGACTCTACGATGCTTGCTAGCCTCTGTACCGTTTCTTCTGCCTTCGTGCGCTCCGTAACGTCACGCGCTGCTATCAACTCTGCTTCGATTCCATGAAAATACAGGTCATGACCGAAAATCTCGACATCTATGATTGCGCCGTTCTTCTTCCGATGTCGCCAAATCGTTGCTTCCTGAAGTCCGTGAATTGGTTTTGAGATGGGCTCTGAAAGAGGAGGAAGGTCCTCGGGCCTAATGTCCGCGATTGTCATCGTCAGAAATTCCCGACTTGAAAAACCATATTGTCGAGATGCCGCCTCATTGACCGCCAGAAACTTAAGAGTCTTGCGTTCGAAGACCAACATCGGTAGCGGATTGCTGTCAAATAGAAGCCGATACTCTGTCTCTGACTGGTGCAACGCATCTTCAGCTTCCGTCTTGAGAACGGCGAAGGTCACAACGGCAGCCGCTAACATGGTGAACAGAATTGTGATGGTATGAGAGGTCCAGACCGACGTTCTGGGATAAAGAGCCTGCTTGGCTACTTCAAAAACAAACATGATGCAGCCAGTAGCCGCTGTCGCTTTTATCGCTCGCATGTGAGCGCTTAGCGCGGTGCTACTGTGGGGGATAAGTTGTCTAAATCGCTCAAGACCAACCGCGAGAACCACCGCAATCGCTGCGCAGCGAAGTGCTCGAATCGTGGGATACTGCTTGAACATATGTACAACAGAAGAAAAGCCTTAGGTCCATTATGAGCCTTCATATCCCATGGCAGTGAGATTCAATTGACACTGTCGTTACCAACGTAAGGCCGTATTGTCTGCGCTATTGAAATGCGTTGGCCGCGCCCGCGAGAGACAAACTGTATATTTGTCCCTTAATCAGCCTGAAGGACAGGGAGAGGCCGAGGAAGACTGGTTAAACAACCATCCGGTGGCCCAAGGTATTCCGGGCTGACCAGATGGGGCGCGAATTTCTCGGGCATTAGATTCACTCACTTGCGGCTGCTGCGGAACAACCCTTTTTGACCACTGGCTGCCACAACTTCGCCACAGCCCCTTGCAGACCCAACAGTAGCCCGGAACGTCCTGCTTACATATAATTCAGCGGATTGCGGCACTGGCAGCGAAGCTGAGCAATTATTACCCGGAGAAGACGGATGAACTGTCATGGATGCGGAGTCGAACTCGATCCCTCTCAAGAGGAGGTCAACACTACCATTGACCAGATTCTGGAGACTTCTCTTAACGCGGAAAAGAAAGGGAGTGTGCCCGCTTTGTGGCCATTCCAAGGAGGTGCCTTACTCGCATCGCAGGGCCGTCCTATTTGGTTTGCTGTTGGCCTGTTTGCTCGTTAGCATCGTCGTGGGAATCGGGGTTCAGAGATCGCGACGGACCGACCGTGCAGCACTCGCAGAGGAGGCGGTGGCACGGATGGGCACCAATGCGGAGGTTGTCCGGCTCATCGGGAAGCCGATCACTATCGAACCCGGTCTGCAAGGAGAAATCAAACAAGACGAAACCGGATGGAAACAAGCGCATTTAACGATTCCCGTGCAGGGTCCCAACGGTGATGCGACGGCACACGGGGTCGGCGGTAGGGGTACGGGCCCCCTGGGGCTTTCACGACATTCGCGTCGTGCCTTGGCTAGGTGCGGAGGGTACGCACTTTTAAATGCATCAAATATCGCGATGCTGACAGGAGAATGCCGGAGTTATTGACGGCCAGTGCGAGATTTGGCAGCTATAAGTGAAATGAGGGTGATCGCAGTCGTCATCTCGCTTCTCGCAATCCTGCTGGCTCCCATCCTCCTAATCCGATTCCGCAAACGCTGGGTGGCAGCCTTCAACTTGGCTGTTACGAACCGGATCACGAGCCAATTTGCCGCCCGATTGCCCGGCTTCGGCATTCTCACGCATGTAGGTCGAAAGTCAGGCAAGCTCTACCGGACGCCAGTGAATGTTTTTCGAGCGCCGGAGGGATTCCTTATCGCGCTCACCTATGGGCGGGAAAGCGAATGGGTCAGGAATGTGCTAACCGCTGGGGGATGCGACCTTGAGACTCGCCACGTGCTGTATCAACTCTCCGCACCCACCATCGTGCATGACCCCACGCGGCGACGATTTCCGCTTCTTGTGCGGATCGTACTTCGACTCATTGGCGCGAACGAGTTCATGCAGCTTTCAACTTCCCCCGCATACGGCGTTACCTCCAAATTCAGATAGGCTCTGGTGCTTTGCGCTCTGTTAGCCTATCGTCATGCAGAATCCCCTTAAAGAACGCATCGCAAAATTGCGAGACGAAATAGCGCAAATCAGTGAAGCGAGCCGACTGTACCTGCATGGCGGCAAAAAGAAGAGACCAGGCGCAGCGGGGGATCATGAACGTCGGCTTCAAAGATTGCAGGAAATCCTCGACGAGTTGATGGCGCTGAGCGACTGGAAGAAACTGTGACTATGCATCGGACACCACATTTAGGTTGCCCCCCCGATCTTTCTCCGCCCTCCTTATTTAT
>WNGL01007577.1_pt1 | contig 12747 bp, 5 predicted proteins | sample 5400591 | NCBI WGS metagenome assembly WNGL01 (sample SAMN13153377, study PRJNA577476) | soil metagenome | isolation source: 80 cm soil or saprolite under Garry oak tree replicate 1 | place: USA:California | collected 2016-06-15
GGACCTGTTGCGCCGAGCAACCCAAGAGGCGCGCGGCCTCGCCGGGGTGAGGAGTAATCACGCGAATGCCATTCTTAGGGATGGAGTCGGGTGGCAGCCAGTCCAGCGCGCTGGCATCTACGATCACCGGCTGCAATGAGTCCCGCCAAAGCTGGCGGGTGATCATCTTCATCTGTTCCGCCGCGTCCGGCGCCGCCAGACCTGGGCCAATCAGGGTGGCGCTGGAAGCTGCCGGTAATTTAAGGTTGGGCTTCCAGGGAGCAACCATCACTGCCTGAAGTTGGCTGGAAACGACCTGATAAACCGTTTCGAGAGTGTAGAGGGTGATCAATCCGGGTTGCGCGCGTTGGGCGGCGCACGCCGCCAGTAGTGCCGCTCCGTGGTAACCCAGACTGCCGGCCAGAATGGCCAGGTGGCCGTAGCTGCCTTTGTGCGTCGCCACGGCGCGCGCGGGTGGATAGCCAACAAAATCCTCAGGCAAACTCCAATTCAACTCACTCTTGGGGGGGCATGGCGCCAAGCCAACCTCGGACGCAACTTCGAGCCGCCCTACAAATGGCCAGCTCGCTAGTTGAAGCAATCCGTTCTTGGGCGCGCCGACGGCCAGCGTCTCGCTAGCCCGGATGGCCGCGCCTTGCGTCTCGCCCGTGTCCGCGTTCAGACCGGATGGAACGTCCACCGCCAGCACCGGCGCGCGGGCCTGGCTGACCCGCTCGACGAATTGCATCCAATCAGGGCCGAGTGGCCGGTTGATGCCAATGCCGAACAGACCGTCAATGATCAGGGCCGGGCCCAGCGAGAGCTGCGTTTCCAATGCCGGCAAATCGGCCAGAGGATTCTGAACGTCCAGCACCGCGACTCTGCGATCGGGAAGATGTTGGCGGGCGCACCGGGCGTCCGCTCCGTTGTTGCCTTTGCCGGCGAGAATCAAAATGAAATCGTTTGGCTCGGTCAGCAGCAACGCCCGGCGGGCGATACATCTGCCGACGCGGCCAATGACATCGGCTTCTGTCTGTCCCGTAGCCCAAGAGGCTTTCTCCCAGTCGCGCATCTGGGAAATTGAGAGCACCGGGACGGGCATGGCTGGAATTTAACACCGCGACTCACGGCAGAAAGCAAGAAAAAGCGTTCGAACGAGGCCGCATCGCCGCGTGGACAAGAACGTCCGCTCGCCGTCCGGTCGCGGCTTCGCGGGCGTCGCTGGCGCGATGCCCAATGACAATTCCTTGGCGAACTGGTTTCTGCGCGCAACTCACGCCGGCCCAGGCTTAAGGGCCGTGTTGGTGCGTGCAGCGATCTTGCATCCAGAAGACGTCCTGGTTGTTTGGACTGTCCACGTTCAACTTCAGTGAGGTGCCCAGTGCGGGAACGGTGCGAGGATCGAGCCAGCGATGGATTTCCGAATGACCGTCGGCGAAGGCAAAGCCGGCTGCGCGATTGTGATAGCTGGCTGGGTAGTCCACGATCTTTGTCTTTGAGATGTCAGGATAGCCGTCCATTTCGGTGACAAAATAGGCGTCGTTGATGCTGTCCTGGCGTTCGTCCAGGATAACGAAGGTCTTGGCGGGGCCTGGGTCGAGCATCTGGCCGAGCTTGCGATAAACGAGCCACTTCCCCACCACGCCCCAATAACCCCGGTAATTGTTTCCTGCTTCGGGATGGTCGCCGTTTCCGCCAACCCAGTTGCTCATCGAGACGCTGCGAACGCGCGGGACTCTCTGGTTAAGATTGTTAATGCCGTATGAAGTATCGGCTGGACAGTGCCATATACCGATGGAGTTGCCGCAGTAAGGCCAAAGCAGACTCTGCCGGAGGGTAGTGTCTAAATTCCAATTATCTGACGCGCTGGGGTTGGCATCGTCAAGATAACCCTTTACCCAGACATAAGGCGCCGCCGTCGCAACTGTGCCGTAAGCGAAGGGCAAAGTCTCCCGGTTATCTTCAGCGTACATGCGCCAGGCTAACATAAGCTGTTTGGTGCTGTTCATGCACCAGATGCCTTGGGCCCGTACCTTGGCCTTGGTCAGGGCTGGCAGCAGCATCGCCGCCAGAATGGCAATGATGGCAATCACCACCAGCAGTTCAATCAAAGTGAAGCCCCTGAGAAAGTCGCGGCCCACCTTTCCTCTGCGGATTGGAAGCTGCTCGAATTTCATAAAGCGCGTGGGGTGAACTGATTTGACGGGCAGTTTACGCGTCGGCCCCATCGTGTCAAGCCAGGATTTGGATGGTGCGAGGGAGAGGGCGCATCTTATTAGTATCACCGGTCGCAGAAAACAGGACCCCTCACCCCGACCCTCTCCCCATCCGATGGGGAGAGGGGGAAGACCCGCTGGCAGCAGGGTCGCGCGCGGCCTCTCACCCCAGCCCTCTCTCCATCCGATGGAGAGAGGGAGAGGAGGGATGGCGCGGCGGTTGGTGGTACTGACAAGATGCGCCCCGGGGGAGAGATTCGCTGGAAAATAACTCTGGATATTCGGCACCTGGCTCACCAACTTCACAACAGGTTTATTATGCCGCAAATGTTCAAGTTGACTCGCATTCCAACGCTGAAAACCGTCGGGGAATTCCGCAATCATGTCGCTTCACTCCGAATCGAGTTGCCCAGCGAGGAAACCATTTTGACGGGCGCAGGCTCGCCGCTGGCCAGGCCGCTGGAGGGCGTTTTGATCAACGGCAAGGCGCTCGGCAATCGTTACGCGATCCAGCCAATGGAAGGCTGGGACGGCACAACCAGCGGAGGGGTTACTGAGGATGTCTTACGGCGCTGGCAACGGTTTGGGCAAAGCGGCGCAAAGCTCATTTATGGCGGCGAAGCCATGGCCGTACGCCCGGATGGGCGGGCCAATCCCAACCAACTCATCATCAGCGATGCCAACAAAACCGATCTGGCGAAGCTGCTCCAAACATTGCTCACCGCGCACAAAGAGCGTTATGGCAACACCGATGATTTGGTCATCGGCTTTCAACTGACGCACTCAGGCAGGTTCTGCAAGCCCAATGACAAATCCCGCATGGAACCGCGCGTGGCCTATCGCCATCCGATTCTTGACCAGAAATTCAACGTCACAGGCGACGAACAAGTGTGGACCGATGGTGAAATCGAGCGATTGATCGGCAGCTATGTCGAGGCGGCAAGGATCGCCTGGGAGGCGGGGGCAGACTTCGTGGATATCAAGCATTGTCACGGCTATCTGTTGCACGAGTTCCTAAGCGCGTTCACCCGGCCCGGCCAGTACGGAGGCCAATTCGAGAATCGCACACGGATCCTGCGCGAAATCATCTCCGGCATTCGGGCCGGCGGGAACAAAATTGAATTAGGGGTGCGCTTGAGCGCGTTTGATTTCGTGCCCTTTAAGCCCGACCCGGCATTGTCCCAGGCCGGCAAGCTCGGCCCCGGCATTCCGGAGGATTTTTCGCATTGTCTGCCTTATCGGTACGCCTTCGGAGTCAACCCGCAGAACCCGCTGGAATATGATTTGACTGAGGCTTACCAGTTTGTGGACTTGTGCGCCAAGCTCGGCGTGAAGCTGGTGAATTTGAGCGCGGGTTCGCCCTACTACAATCCCCATATCCAGCGTCCGGCGGCGTATCCGCCCTCCGACGGTTATCAGCCGCCGGAAGACCCGCTGGTGGGCGTGGCGCGACAGATCAACGTGGTCCGCCAGATTAAAGCCCGCGCTCCAAGGGACCTGCTGTTCGTTGGCAGCGCCTACAGTTACTTGCAGGAATATCTGCCGCACGTCGCCCAGTACGTCGTGCGCCACGGCTGGTCCGACCTCATCGGGCTTGGTCGCATGACGTTGGCATATCCAACGATTCTGGCCGATGCGCTGGAGAAGGGTGCGCTGAATGCGAGGGCCATTTGCCGCACATTCAGCGATTGCACCACCGGTCCGCGAAACGGGCTGATCAGCGGCTGTTATCCACTGGACAACTACTACAGCGCCAAGCCAGAGCACGTCAGACTTAAGGAGATCAAGAAGGCCGTCAGGGCTTGAAACGTTTGGCGGGAATTGGAAATTTCTGATCAGGGGCTTCTCAATTGGAAGAAGCGGCTGCGTCGCGAGTCAAACGGCAGAGTGACGGTGAGATTGTTGGCGTTGGTGGTTACTCCGTTAGTGACTAGCGACCAGAAGATCGGCGGCGCGAGGTTGGTCGTCGAATAAAGACCGTAGCTTGCCGCCCACGCCGGCCAACTTAGCGCAAGTTCACCCGCCATCACCGGCACTATCATTAGTGATGGTGGTCCAACCTGAATGGTTGCGGTGGTGGCCACGGTGGAGAGGCCATCCGAGACCACTAAAACCACGGTGTAGGTCCCGTTGTTCGTGTAGGTGTGTTGCGGATTCCGCGCTGGGGATGTAGTTCCATCGCCAAACGACCACCAGTATGAATAGAACGGCGGAAGGGCAATGAACTCCAGCTCGTCCAGTTGCATCGCCACTGCCTGGGACGCATTGGCCACGCTATCGATCCGGAACCGGTAAAGGTTGTAGGCGGTCGTGTTGGGGATCGAGTAGGACAGTTTTTGAAAGTTGCCTGTGAAATTTTGGTTGGTCCGAACATCAAGGGACGTCCAGGACACGCCGTCATCGTTCGACGCAAGCAGCCGCCAATTGGCCGGGTTCCGCGCCGGGTAAATCGTGGCGTCGTTGGCCGAGGTGATGGTGTACCGCGACACGACGTAACGCACGCTGTTGGCATACTGATACTGAATCCAGCTTTGGCGGGTGCTAGGGTAGTTGTCGGCAAAATCCAGCCACTTGGTGCCGGCAATGTCGTCGAACGCGTTAGTGGCGACTTCCCAGTTGCCATTGAGGCCGTTGTTTTCGCCCTGGGCGTTGACCATTCCCAGGTGGTCATCGGTGGTATCAAGAGGAAGCGAGTTGGTTCTGCCGCCACCAGCCTGGCCGGTGAACTGAACGGTCAACGGTGCCGCCCCGTTGGTCGGTGTCGCTGTAGCTATGGCCGTTAGCGGAGGACCTACCGTGATCTTGATGGTGTTTGTGCCGGTATAGATGCCGAAGGACGCCGCCAGGAGCACCGTGTAGGTTCCGTTGTTGGCATACGTATGCTGCTGCAGCGCCGGGCCTTCCGCCAGCGATGAAGTGGCGGTCGCGCCATCACCGAACGACCAGTGGTAAACGTACAACGGAGTGCCTAACAACTCTATCTCCGCCAACTGCACCGCGACTGCCGCAGCGGGGTTGGCGACACGATCGATACGCAAACGGTAGGTGTTGTAAGCGGCGGGGCTCGCGATGGTGTAACTTCGGGTTTGATAACGGCTGGTAAATGCCTGGTTCGTCCGGCCATCCAACAATACCCAGGTCGTTCCGCCGTCATTCGATCCCAACAGCGCCCAGTTCGCGGGATCGCGCTCCGGCGCGTCGTTGGCCGAAGTGAGGGTGTAATTTGTCACCACCCGCCGCGTGCCGTTTGCATATTGATACTGGAGCCAACTGGAGCGGGTGCTAGGGTAATTCGTGGCAAAGTCGAGCCATTTCGTTGAAACGTTGTCGTCGAACGCGTTGGTCGCGACTTCCCAGTTGCCATTGATGCCGTTGTTTTGCCCCTGCGCGGTGACGGTCCCCAAGTGGTCGTCTGTGGTGTCGTAGGTTAGGCCCGTGGTCCCGCCGCTGGCCTGGCCGGTGAATTGGACCGTCACCGGCGGCCCGCTGCCATTAGTCGGCGTCGCTGTAAAAGTCACGGTCAATGGAGGCAGGACCACCACCCTGGTCTGGTCCATCGCTAATTGACCTTGGTTATCCGTGACCGTCAACAGGATCAGGTTAGTCCCTATCGGCAGATTCACCACCGCGGTCGCTCCGGTCGCCAGCAGAGTCCCTTCCAGCGACCAGACATAGGAGAGGATGGCGCCGTCCGGATCTGCAGAGCCGTTTCCGTTCAGCGTCACTGCGGCAATCCCATTGGTCGAGGGCGCATTGACGCTTTGATTCGGCCCGGCATTTGCCCACGGAAGCAAGTTTTGTCCGATGGGCCCTCCGGCAGGCACGGTTTCGGGGGTTGTGTTCGTGGTCAGCGTCATGGCGAAGATCCGGATGTTGGGCGCGTTAGGCAATGTCAAAGAGTTGGCGTTGGCTGGCAGGTCAATGCGGTACTTGTACAAGTAACAGAAGTTGTAGGCGTTGTTATGGCCGGCGCCGTCGTGACGATGGGTACAGACCCACGCCACCTCCTGATTGGTTATCACCGATGGTGGATACCACTGGCCGATAAAACCCGTGAAGTATGGGACCGTCAGACTTGTCGCCTGTCCGCTCACAGTAAACGCGCCCACAGTGGTATTGGATGCGGAAGCGGCCAGCAGGTAGAGGTGATCGTAGCCGCTGCCGTTGAGGACGATCGTTTGGCCTTGGCAGGAAAGCGCATTGAAGGCGCCGTCGTTGGTTGGCCCGAGCTGGAAAGTAACTCCGTCTCTGACGATTGTCGCCGGCATCAACTCGGCTGGATAGGTGTAGCCGCTGTCGAAGTTGCCATCAGTCCGATTGCCGTCCGTCGAGATGGCGTCCAGGTTGTAGGTCAGTGCCACGGGTGCGCTGACTGGGGTAGGCACCAACGTGTCTGGGACCGGCAGTGTCAAGGCCAATGTCACCGGAGCGTAGGCTCCCAGGGAAACGGTGAGGGTCCCATTGGAGGGCGTCAGCGTGGCCATCGGGTTTTCTACGCCGGTAAGCTGGCGTGCGGAAGTGATGGGCACGGCACAGGTCAATTGCGCTGCCTGGGATTGGCCGATTAACTCCTGAAGCCGGACAATCACTTCATCCGTGTTCTCGGCCTTCTTGATTGCCTTGACCATGACATTGGAATTGTTGCAGGCAAGAAATGAGAACGTATTCGAGAACCCAGTTACCGAAGCCCCGTGCGCGCGCGTCTGGAAGGCTTGCAGCGGCTGGTTCAGACGCGCCGCTACCCAGGAGGAGCCGCCGCTGCGCCAGTCATTCGTATGACCCATGACCGCAACCAGCAGGCGATGGGTTCCAAAGCTGTCAGTGGCCTGATAGGGGAACGACGAACCTACTGCCGGCGTATGGAAGATGGTCAGGCGCAACGTGTTGTTGTTGGGCTTGTCCCAGCCGTACTTGCAATCGCTCATTATGGTCACGCCAAACGTGCCGTCGCTACTGGTCACATCCGTCCACTGCTGCGCCGGCACTTCGTACAGATTGGCTGTTCTATTGGGCCGCTGGATGGTGCCCATGCCCAGGTCGTAGGTCGCGTTGGGATTGGCCACGGAGAGCGGGAACTCCAGCTTCAACAGCGTCTGTGGGGTTTTCCAGCTCGCCGAGACATCCCACTCGACACGGTCTCCTGCGTCACCCGCTGCCAGGCGGATGCGTTCGGTGAAAGTCGAACCGGCGTTATAGCGAGTAATAGCGAGACTGACTCGGGCCGGACCATTTTCCAACACCTGGAATGTCGCGGGCCCATTCAGGTACGAGGTTGGAGCCGCCGTGAGGTTATTGTATTGGATTTCCCACGCCGGCAAGCCCGTGCTCAGATCGTAAAGGAAGTCCCAACGAATCGGCGCGCTCAACAGTTGCCGACTATTGAGCTTGTCGAAGATGGAAACCACGTCGCCATTGGCATTCAACTGAACGAGGTAGCGCCCATTTTGGAGCTGCGAGCTCGAAACCGATAGACCGGTGTTGAGCGTACTGGGCGTCAGAGAGGGGCGCACGTCATAGACTGCCATGCCGATTGGTGGGACATCGACAAGAAAGATGACAGGGACGCTGTTGCCGAAAGGCGCGCCCATTTGTGAGGGCACTTCGTTGCCTCTGGGATCGAACACGCGCACTGCAACGGGGGCGCCGGTCAGAAAAGTCACCGTCGCTTCGACGATGTCTTCGCGGGCGACTGACAGAGGATTATACACCACCAGTGGCACCCCGAAGCTGGCGGTGTTGAGTGCCTTGGCCAAAATACCGACACCATGGGTTTCCTCTGCCGCAAAGTCGTTGAGGGACAATAAATAGTCGTTCCAGGTGAAAGTGTAAGCGGCAGGAATGCTCACGCCTGTGAGATCGTCGTACATGTCATGCCAAAGAAAGCGCAGCCAGGCTTTGTTCAAACGCTCCTGTGGATAGGTGCCGCCGCCCTGGAGCCAGTCGCCAATGACTGCGGCGGCTTCGGCGGCAGCGGCCTGCTGCTCGCACTGCCTGTTATACTTCTTGAGCTCGCCGTGCGCGGTATAGCCCCCAGTCCCAAGCGTCTGGGCCACCAGTTCACCTTGATAGGGGCGTAACTGGTTGACGTGCGCCGGAGTCAGGTCGCGATACAACTGGTCAGAGCTGGCGCTCAACACGTTGATCAGGCCGTTGGTCGTTTGAACGCTCAGACAAACGTTGGACACCGAAGACGCGCTCGGCCCGCCGCCCTGGTCTCCCGAATTGCCGAAATACATGTAGTCGAGATACAAACCGCTTTCGGCGTAGGTGTTGGAGATGCGGCCATAATGATAGCTGTCGTTGGCCAGATTGTCGGTGACCGGCTGGGAATAGGCTCCGGGATTCACCACCGCGATCATTGATTGGCCATCTGGTCCGAGCCACCGGCCAATGTTCTGAAACGGTATCGGGATGCCCGTACCCGGGCCTGCTCTCATGGACGAAAACCCTTTGACGCCGCAGTGGGCTGCAATTGTCGGCAGCGCGTAGCCGAACCCGAAGGCGTCCGGCAACAGCAGGTCCACCGGCGCGCGTCCAAACGTCTGGTCCCAGTAACTGTTGGCCAGCAGCATGTGGCGGATGAGCGATTCCGGCGCGGGGATGTTCACGTCGCTGGGCGTGATCATGGAGCCGGCCACTCGCCAGCGTCCCTGTTGAATGTAGTTCGACAACGTCAGGAAATCGGCCGGGTAATATTCCCTGATGAACTGGTAACGCAAGGCACCTTCAAAACTAAACGTGTAATTCGTGTAGTTCGCGTTGGTGAAGAATGCAAAGTTCTGGTGGAGACTGTCGGGAATAAAATTGTTGATCGTCTCCTGGATGGTCCAGTTCCACTGATCGTCCAAATGGCCGTAGCCCACCGCGTAGAGAATCCTGTCCCGCGTCGGGTCCAGAGCACTGGCCGAATCGGACGCGGTTAGCCAGACTGCCCACAGAAGGCAGGCTTTGTGGGCGATAAAGCTGATTGTTTTCATGCGCCCGTGGATTGGCTTGCACGTCGGGATGTACCGACAGGTCAGCTGACTGCGGTTGGGCAAGGTTGGCTGCATTCGCGATAACCGAACAGCCCTTCTCGCTTGATGACTTCAACAATCGGCCCCGGCACCAGATTCTCCCACGATGAATCGCCGGATTGGATTTTTGCCAGCACGTCACGCGAACGGATCGGCAGCAGCTCGGCGCTATAGTTCTCGATCGCCTTGATGAAGCCGTTCTCCAGAAGATACGCATAGAGATGCCTCAAACGCGGCGCCACCGGAAAAGTCTCCCCCGTAACCATGCGGCCCGAATCCGGATCAAGGCTCGGATACACGTAAAGCCGGGCGGGATTCTTGAATAGTTGCCCCAGGCCGCCCAACAGTCCGCCTTCGTTCTCGTTGTAAAAACTTTCGTCGAAGATCTCCCGCAGCTTGGATGCGCCAACCGCAAGGCCAATAGGCCGGTTGGTGTAGCGAGACAGATACGCGGCCAGCCTGTGAAAGCGGCGGAAGTTGGAGATCAGCACCGTCTTGCCCAGCGCGCGCAAGGTGTCCGCGCGGTGCAGAAAGTCCTGTTCGCTGATCACGTCGTCGGTGGTGAGATGCCGCAGCGTCATCTCCATCAATACCACCGGCGGTTCTCCCCTCACCTCCGGTTCCCTAACGAACGCCTCCAGCGCTCGCTGCAACACTTCGAGGGTCGCCTTAGTGAGCGGGCGAAAGCTGCCGCGCTGCACCAGCACCGGCTGCTTATACAACACCTCGGCCCATTGCACCGCTTCGCCCTTGGCCGTAAACATCGCCGCCTCGGTCAGTCCCTGCTTGACCAGTTGCAACGCCATCAGCCGACCGTCCAGCCCGGCGAACGCGGGTCCCGCAAAATGGATCAGGTCCACCTCCACCCGCTCCCAGGTCAGATTATCCAGCAGCGACCCAATCAACTCTTCAGGTTGGCGGTGCAGGTAAAAGGTGCCATGCACCAGATTGACGCCGATCGTGCCCAGGGCCTCTTGCTGCCGCACGTTTTCCTTATCGAGCATCCGCACATGTATCAGGATTTCGGAAGGCTGGCCGCGCGGCTGGGCCTGGAACCGGATGCCCAGCCAGCCGTGGCCTTCCTCGCGGCGCGTCGCGACCGTGTTGGCGAAAACAAAAAACGCAGTCTTATCGCCCCGCGTTTTGTCCAGGCGCTCCCGCAGCAGATCGTATTCGTACTCCAACATGGAGTGCAGCCGCCGCCGGCTTACATACTGCTCCGCCGGACCATAAATGGCATCGCTCACCGCCATGTCATAAGCCGAAATCGTCTTCGCCACCGTCCCGGCCGCGCCACCCGCTCGGAAAAAACAGCGCGCAACTTCCTGTCCCGCGCCGATTTCCGCAAAGGTCCCATAGCGTTTGGCATCGAGGTTGATTCGCAGCGCTTTCTGGTTCGTGTCGAGCTTTTCGTCCGGCATGGTTTGCAGTCTAGCCCGACTTTCGCCGCGCGTATAGCGTTTTGGAACGTCAGAGGATCGGCCATCGAGGTCCGCCGCTCTTGCAACCCTTGGCCGACGCGGTGGCACAGGCAAGCATCTTTTGAGATGACGGCGAACGAATGGACCATTTAGAATCCACGTATGCGCACGAAATGCAGATTTGCCCTCGCGTGGTTCAGCGTCTCGGTGATGCCCGTCATCTCCGTTTTAGCCGATGAATGGCCTCAGTGGCTTGGACCCAAGCGCGACTCGGTTTGGCGCGAGTCGGGCATCGTGGAAAAATTCCCCGCCAATGGCCCGCCCATTCTTTGGCGCGCTGCCATCGGCGGCGGTTACGCCGGACCGGCCGTTGCCAGTGGACGCGTTTATGTCAGCGACCGCCAGCTTGCCCAAGGCGTGAGCAACCCTTCCGATCCATTCGCCCAAGGCGTCATCCGCGGCACCGAACGCGTGCTCTGTCTGGATGAAGCCGACGGAAAAGTCGTTTGGAAATATGAATACGATTGTCCTTACACCATGAGCTACCCGGCCGGGCCGCGCGCCACCCCGCTGGTCAGCGACGGCAAAGTCTTTTCCCTCGGCGCCGAAGGGAATCTGTTCTGCCTCGACGCGCGTGATGGAAAAGTGCTTTGGTCGCGCGATTTCAAGAAGGATTTCGACGCCAAGACCCCGATGTGGGGTTTCGCCGGGCATCCGCTGCTCGAGGGCAAGAAACTGATTTGCCTGGCTGGCGGCGAGGGCGCCGTGGTGGTCGCCCTCGAGAAGGACACCGGCAAGGAGCTCTGGCGCGCTTTGAGCGCCAAAGAGCCGGGCTATAGCTCGCCGATGATGTGCGAGGCAGGCGGCAAACGGCAACTGATCCTCTGGCATCCGGAATCCGCCAACTCACTCGACCCGGACACAGGGAAGGTGTATTGGTCTGAGCCATTTAAATCGCGCTCCGGCATGTCCATCGCCACGCCACGCAAGCTTGGGGACAAGCTGTTCTTCAGTTCGTTTTACAACGGCTCGCTCATGGTGCGCCTCGACCCTGCCAAACCTGCCATCACCGCCCTTTGGCGCACCGAAAAGGCCAGTGAGAAGGACACTAAACACCTCAACGCCGTTATGTGTACGCCCTTCGTCGAAGACGGCTACATCTACGGCGTCTGCAGCTATGGCCAGTTGCGCTGCCTCAAAGCCGGCACGGGCGAGCGCGTCTGGGAAACTTTCCAAGCCACCACCTCGGGCGAACCCGTCCGCTGGGCCAACGCTTTCATCGTCAAGAACGGGGACCGCTTTTTCCTCTTCAACGAGAAAGGCGACTTGATCATCGCCAAACTCACCCCGCGCGGCTACGAAGAAATCAGCCGCGCGCACCTGCTCGAACCCACCAACACCGCCGCAGGCCGCGATGTGTTGTGGTCGCACCCGGCCTTTGCCAATCGGCATATCTATGCCCGCAATGATAAAGAGATCATTTGCGCAGACCTGGCGGGGAAAAAATAACCAAAATCATCTGAAGACCACTTCCCCAAGCGTCACATACTGCGGCGCGGAAGTTAGGTCCAGCAGCAGACGGCCCGATTCCACCTTTGGCCTGAAGCTCTCCCCCGTTCCGTTCACAGCACTGAGCTTGTTTGAGTCTTTGAGAGTGACTTCCAGACTGACCGAATGTGGCCCGCCCAGCGTCCAGGCCGCCAGTTTTTGCCCGCGCGCCGGGTTCTGCGCGCAAAGCACCATATAATCCTGGTCATTCGACAGGGGTATGCGGCGCTCAACCCGGCAACCGGATAACTCGCGCGTCAGCGTTTGAATCGCCACGTACGCCGGCTTTGCTTTCAGGTCCAGCGTTACCGTGCCGAAATTATGTTCGCGCTCTTTCGGGTCGGGTCCGTCGTTTTTCCAGTCGTACCACACCGACAGCGGAACACCGTCGAGCAGATTGGAGAGTTGCTGGCGCGCGGCGAACGCGGCCTGCGTCTCCAGCGTGAGGCCTCCTTCATGGGTCGCATAACCCCACTCGCCGCTCAGAATCGGAATTTTGTCCTTCCTCGATGCCGGCGCATATTGCTCGATGAGCTGGCGTAATCTTTGATAATCGCCGGCAGCGGT
>WNGL01013671.1_pt1 | contig 12747 bp, 10 predicted proteins | sample 5400591 | NCBI WGS metagenome assembly WNGL01 (sample SAMN13153377, study PRJNA577476) | soil metagenome | isolation source: 80 cm soil or saprolite under Garry oak tree replicate 1 | place: USA:California | collected 2016-06-15
GCCACTGCGCCGGAGGTCATCGCCGAGCTTCGCTCTCTCGCCACCACAAGACAGGTCTTCATCAAGGAAACCACGGATAGGCGCCACCCCGAAGCCCTCGCCGACCGGCGGTTCCTGGCCGAGGACGCACAGCACACCTTCTTGATACGGCACCCGCGGGCGACCATCAGCTCCTACCTGGCCGTCAGGCCGAGTCCCCGGATACACGAGATCGGGTTCGAGGCACAGTATGAGGTGTACACGAAGGTCAGGAGGCTTACCGGGCGTGACCCCCTGGTCGTGGATGCCGGCGACCTGATGAACCGGCCCGCTGACACCATCAAAGCGTACTGCGCGCACGTCGGTATCGATTTCCGGCCGCACGCCCTGAGCTGGCAGCCGTCCGACCGGCCCGAATGGCAGCCCTTCAGACACTGGTTCACCGATGTGGCGGCCAGCTCAGGATTGGCCGAGGTGCCCAGCCGTCGCAGTCCGGACGCTGAACAGCACCCCATGCTGGGCACATACCTTGAGTATCATCTGCCCTTCTACCAGAGGCTCTATCAGCGGCGCCTAGTGGTCTTAGGGCCATTAACCCCGGTGCGCGTGCGGTAGCTGGTCCTTCATGAGGTAATAAGGTCGGCCCACAGTGAGGACCAAAGCCCCTGCCCCGGCCCGGCATCCGTGGCGGTATACCTGGGGTGGAGGTGGGAACTGTGATCACAGTGCTTACCGTTGATGCGGCGCTCCAGCGCACCTGCGCGATCTTCCGCAAGCAGGCTGACCGGGGCGATATTACTCCTACCGAGCGTGACCTCCTGATAGATGGCGCCATTCTGCTCGCCATGCACGTCGATGACCTGGCCCGGGATAGCCGCGTCGGCTCGGATTCCGGCTGGCCAGAAGGGGCGCTACCGAAACCGGTCGGGCGGCATGAACGACGAGCGGTCGCGGCGGCCGCCTGAACTGACGCATCGTCCGGGCGCCACTCAGCGGATCGCCCGACGCTGCAGGGATCCGGCCGGGTTGGTGTGCCGTATCCCCAGATCACACGGAGTGTTGCGGACCGGATCACGCCAGCTGGAACCTTGGCAGGGTTCGCTGGCACTGAGGCGGTCTCGCCGGGCGTGTCAGGCGACTGCGGCGTGGCGGGCATCATGACGGCATGCGCACAGTGGTCATCCTCGGCCGGGGCGGCGCGGGCAAGTCGGCCCTGTCTCGGCAGCTCATCCCGGTGAAAAGCCAGGGTTAGGGACCGATCGGGCTCCCCGAGCCCCGACACGCCCGTGGCGGAGTGACCTCAGTGCCTGTTGGCGCGTCTCGCGCCGTGCTTTCGCAGAATGTTCTTCACGCTGCTGAGGCCGATCTCGTAGCGATCAGCGAGCACCCGCTTGGATGTGCCGGCCAGGAACTCGGCTATGAGCAGTTCGATGTCCGCGTCCGTTAGCCGGTCACGCACACGCTGTCGCATGCCAGGAGTACGTCCCCCAGGTGACATCGGAAGCCTCATGTCGTTGCCCGCCCGGCTGGCTAGCCTTAGATCAAGCTTCCGTCTGGTCAGCCGCTGCGGGCCTGGCGGCCTACGGCGCAGACGTAGCTGCTGGCGCTGTCCGGGCTGCCATGCCCGGTGTACTGGGCGAAATCCGGATACAGGCACACCGGCCGGGACGCGGTCACGGCGCCGGTCGTTGGATCCGTTGTGGTGCCGAGGATGGAGGTCGGCGCCTGGCCGTGTTCCACCCAGTTGACCACCGCATCCAGCAGCGGTCCCGGGGCCGGCGCCGGGCCTGCGCCGCTGGCGCAGTGCTGGGCGCCGGAGGCCAGGAACAGCCGGGCGAAGGAGTCCGTCGCTGCCGGGCCGCCCATGACCCGCTGGACGCGCTGGTAGTAGTTGATCGTCCCCTGCGGGAAGATGAGCTGGTCGGCCAGGCCGTGCCAGATGACGATCTTCCCGCCATCGTTCCTGAACCCGGACAGGTGAGGGTTGTCGGTGGCGATGACGTCGGAGAACTCCCTGACGGACTGCCGGAACAGGCTGTCGAACTGCGCGTACGTGAGCGTCTGCCAGTTCCAGGACGGGTTCTTCTGCAGCCACGTTCCGAGCCAGGCCGCGGCGACGGGGAACGCGTTGCCGGTCGTCACCCCGTTGGTCGTGGTGGTCGCGGCCAGGCCCGCCAGGCTGGCGCCCCGCTCGAGCCCGTACCAGAGCGGCCGGCCCCGCGTTGTTTCCGGTCCCTGCCAGATCTTCGTCATCACCGCGGCGTCCTGTCGCGTGATGACGCCGCACGGCGTCACCGAGCCGACCAGCGTGTAAGGGTTGAAGTCACAGGTGGCCGGGTTGGTGATGACGCCGTTGGTGCCGCAGGCCTGCACGGCCGCCGCGGTGAAGGCGTTCTCCTTACACGTGGGCAGGAAGTCACGGGACTCGTTCATGACGAGCTCGGGCCAGATCTCCGCCGGGATGAACTTGGTCCAGTTGATCGCCGGCGCGCCGGACACGATGCCGTTGTAGTCGGCCGGGTACCGCTGGGCCTCCATGAGGCCCTCCCGGCCTCCGGTGGAGCACCCGTTGAAGTAGGTGAAACGCAGCGGCGAGGTGTAGTAGATCTTGGTCACCGCCTCGCCGGCGACCGACATGTCGTGGATCCCGGCGAAGGCGAAGTCGTCGATCAGCGGCATGTTCAGGGTTCCGTCGGCACGGAGGGCCCAGGCGCCGGTCAGGAGATCGGCCGGCGGGACACCACAGTCGGTGGCCGCCGCCGCGTAGCCACCTTGGATGGCGGCCGCCGTCTCGCTGTAGATCGGGCCGCACTCGTAGACGGCGCCGCCGACGCCCTGGAAGCGGCCGTTCCACGTGGCCGGGAGCCAGACCTCGATGTGGATCGGGTTGCCGGCGGTATCGGTCTGGGTGAGCGTGACGTCGCAGAAGTCCGGCAGCCCGGTCAGCGCGGGCTGCCCGGGCGGGATGAAGCTGCCGGTGGTGTTCATGGCCGCGGAATCGACCGTGACCTTGGCCAGGTGCAGCGCGGACTGCAGGTAGCCAGTGCTGCACCGCGACCCGGACGAAGCCGGCCGTGCCGCGGGCTGCTTCGCGGCAGCAGTGAGCGCCGGAACAACCCCCGCCACCAGCGCGAGAGACGCCAGGCCGGTCAGCAGCGGTCGGCGGCCGGGGAATCTACTGCGCAAGAGGTCCATCATCGTTGACGGCTCCGTTCAGTTCGAGGTGACCGGCGAGGAAAGCCCAGCCGGGGCTGGCGTGGCTTCGTGGCTGGCCTGGCCTTTGCCGATGGCGAGAACAATGCCCATCGCGCGGAACCAGAGCGCCGCGGCGGCGATGAAGGCGAAGATCCCGGACACCCGCAGTTCGTTCACGGACGGGGGTACCGGAGGCTTGGCGGCGAGATTCGCGCTGAGGAAACCGGTGCCCAGGAACAGCAGCAGACCGATCAGCGCGACGAAGGCGATGGTGAGAGGCACGTTACGGTGCATGACCGACGGGATGGCCATGAACGCGACGGGCACGATCAGCGCGATCGCGTACCAGCCGACCGCGTCGGGCGCAAAGGCCTTGTTCTCCTCGCCCAGGGTGAGCAGCAGGTACAAGCCGAACAGCCAGAGCCCGAAGCCGCACAGGATGGAGGCCTGATATCCCTGGCCGCGGAGGATGTACAAGATCCCGGCGAGGGTCTCGCCGGCCGCGGCGACGAGCACCGCGTAGATGGTGGCTACCGAGGAGGTCGCGGCACCGGGTGCCGCCCCGGCGTAGACGACGAACTGGACGCCGTAGAGGAACAGGGCGAACCCGAACAGCGAAAGCCCGATCGCTCCCGGGTCCGCGGTGGCCGATCCCAGTGAAGTCCGCTCTGCAGGCATTGCCTACCGCCCTTCGTCAGCGGCTGGGATTGTTTGCTCCGGCCTGATCACCTATCCCGGCCGGTCGGTTTATGGCCCAGATCGTCTACTAATTCACATCGACCGTCAAGAGTATGTAGAACTTTGGCTTGGCATCGTTACCTCGGGAGACCGCCCCTGATTGATTGAAGATTCGGTATTCAGACGTCGTGGAACTCGGGATGCGATGTGGGCGTACGGCGCGATCTACTACGAGTAACTGATGTGACGTCAAATATTTGTTTCATAAAACCGGCGGAGCCTCAGCCTGCGGGTACGGTGTCTGCGAGCAGTCGACTCCCGGCTGCCCGGAAAGCAGGTGCCGATGACGGACGCGACCCCGCGGCCGACGGTCAGCAGGCGGCGCGAGATCGGCAGCGCGAGTGCGCGGTCGCTGCTGATGACGATGCTGGGCGAGTTCGTGCTGCCCCGGGACGGTTCGGTGTGGACCCATGCGCTGGTGTCGGCGCTCGGGCTGCTCGGCATCGAAAACAAGTCCGCCCGGCAGGCGCTGGCGCGCACGGCGGCGGAGGGATGGCTGGCCTCCGAGCGGGTCGGCCGGAAGGTCCGGTGGTCACTCACCCCGCCCGGCCAGCGCCTGCTCACCGAGGGGGCGCGGCGCATCTACTCGTTCGGCCGGGACGAGGTGGAGTGGGACGGGCGCTGGCTTGTGCTGCTGGTGTCGGTGCCGGAATCCCAGCGTGACCTCCGGCACCGGATCCGGACCCAGCTGAACTGGGCGGGTTTCGGCTCCCCGGCGGCCGGCGTGTGGGTAAGCCCGCACGCCGCCCGGCAGGCCGAGGGCCAGCGCATCCTGGCCGAGGCCGGGATGGACGGCGCGGCGATGTCGTTCATCGCCGGCTACGGCCAGATAGGCAGCCAGGACATGCTCGTGGCGCGGTCGTGGGACCTGGGCGCCCTGGAGCAGAGCTACGAGGACTTTATCGACGAGTTCACCGGGCTCGACCCGGTGACCGGTGAGGACGCGCTGCGGGCGCAGACCCGGCTGGTGCACCAATGGCGGCGCTTCCCGTTCCTCGACCCCCGCCTGCCCGCCCGGCTACTGCCGGACAACTGGAGCGGCGCCAAGGCCGCCGACCTGTTCCATGCCAGGCACGCCGACTGGCATCCGGCCGCCCAGCGTCACTGGGAGCGCCTGACCGCCTTAGCCATTCTCCTTTGTCGTTGGTGATGGGATGGTCAGCTTCCGGCGGCGGCGCCCAGGGCGGCGCTGAGCGCGGCGATGATGGCTCCGCCGACGGTGATCGCCAGGAATGACCGGGCGAAGCCGGTCTGGAAGAACTTGTGCCGCAGCCAGGCCAGGACGAGCAGTTCAGTGGCGACCACGGCTATCGCCGCGCCGACCGCGGCGCCGTAGCCGGGGATGAGGAACGGGAGGGTGTGGAGGATTCCGCCGGCGAAGGTCCCGCTGCCGGTGATCGCGCCGCGCAGCACGGGGCTGCCGCGCCCGGTGAGGTCGCCGGTGTCGGATAGGCCCTCGGAGAAGGCCATGCTCACGCCCGCGCCCAGGGCGGTCGCGGCACCGGTGAAGAACGCGGTCAGCGGGCGGTGGGTGGCCAGCACCACGGCGAAGATGGGCGCCAGGGTCGACAGTGACCCGTCCATCAGGCCGCTGAGCGCGGGCTGGACGCGCGTGAGCAGGAATGACTGTCCATCGACGGAACCCGTCGGCGGAATCTTGGCGGGCGCGGCGGTGGCGCTCATGGCGTGGTCCTTTCCTGCGTCGTGATTCGGCCGGTATTCGGCTCGCCGGGCAAGCGGCGGAGTTCGAGTAGCTCGAGCCCGAGCGCCTCGACCTGGGCCAGTACGCCGTGCAGCGCGGCCTGGTCCGCGACGGCGCCTCGCAAGAGGGTGTCCTGGCCCTGTGTCTCGGCCCGGAGCGCGGGGAAGGCGCGCAGCGTTGTCGCGCCGAGGTGGCCGCGGATACGGAACTCGTACCAGGCCGGGCGGGAATCCGCGACGGTGAGACTCATCTGAGGTCCAGCTTTCTTTCGTCCGCGTTGATCGTCAGCAAGCCTCGCGTCCGGCAGGGTGAGCGGGCGTCACACGGCCGGGTGATGTGCCCCCATCACCCGCCGGGCGGCAAGTCCGCGGGGGCGTAGTGTTGGTGGCGGGGCCTGTCAAGGAGGGCGTCGTGGGGCCTGCCGACCGGTCCGGGAGCGCCAGTGCCCCGGCCGCTCCCGCCGTCCGGGACGGGGTCGTCTCCCGCCCGGGGCTTTTCGCGCTGCTCGACGGGGCGGGACGCGTGACTGAGGTGTCGGCGCCGGCCGGAAGCGGGAAGACGCTCCTGCTGGCTTCCTGGATCGCCGAGGCGGACCTGGCCGGACTCGCCGCGTGGGTACCGGTGCAGGGCGAGGAACGTGACCCGCAGCGCTTCTGGCTTTCCGTACTGGGCGCACTGCGGGAAACGGCCGCCGGGTCGAAACTGGTCCGGCCCCTGATGGCAGCGCCCGATCTGGACGGCTGGGCGGTCGTCGAGCGGCTGCTGGCCGACCTCGCCTCGCTGGAGGACCGGGTCTGGCTGGTGATCGATGACCTGCACGAGCTGCGCTCGGCCGAGGCGCTGCGCCAGCTGGAACTGCTGGTGATGCGCGCTCCCGCCGGGCTGAGGTTCGTCCTCGCCACGCGCCACGATCTGCGGCTGGGCCTGCACCGGTTGCGGCTGGCGGGGGAGCTCACCGAGATCCGTGCGGCCGACCTGGGCTTTACCCGCCAGGAGGCGCGGGTGCTGTTCGAAACGGCCGGGATAGAGCTGTCCGGCCCGGCCCTCGAGCTGCTGTACGAGCGCACCGAGGGCTGGGCGGCGGGGCTTCGGCTGGCGGCGCTCTCGCTGGCCGGGCATCCGGACCCGGACCGGTTCGCGGCCGAGTTTTCCGGCAGTGAGCGGACAGTGGCGGAGTACCTGCTCGCCGAGGTGCTCGACCGGCAGCCGCAGGAAATCCGCCGGCTACTGCTGCGGACCTCGGTGCTTGACCGCGTGAACGGCGAACTGGCCGACGTGCTTACCGGGGGCTCGGGCGGGGAGCGGCTCCTGCAGCAACTCGAGCAAGCCAACGCGTTCGTGGCCGCGCTGGATGCGCGGCGGTCCTGGTTCCGCTACCACCAGCTGTTCGCCGACCTGCTGCAGCTGGAGCTGCGGGGCAGCGCGCCGGCCGAACTGCCCGCGCTGCACGCCGCCGCCGCCGGATGGTACGCGGAACACGGGTACCTGGTCGAGGCGGTCCGCCACGCCCAGGCAGCGCAGGACTGGGGCCTTGCCGCCCGCCTGCTGTCGGACCACTGGGTCGGCTTCGGGCTCAACGGGCTGGGCGCCACCGCGCACGAGCTCCTGGTTCGGTTCCCGGCCGGCGTGATCACGGCGGATGCGGAGCTGGCCGCGCGGATGGCCGTGGACGAGCTGGCCCGGGGATCCCTGGACGAGGCCGAACGGTACCTGGCTCTCGCCACCCGAGGACTGGAATCGATACCCGCGGACCGGCGCGGGCGCTCGCAGGTAGTACTCGCCGTCGTGCGCATGCGGCTGGCCCGCCAGCGCGGGGATGTCCCAGCCGTGGCCGAGCAGGCGCAGCGGCTGCTGGCCCCCGCCGGGGCCGCCGACCTGGCAGAGCTTGGGGTGGGCGGGGACCTGCGGATGCTCGCGTTGATCGATCTCGGCATCGCCGAGCTGTGGACAGCTCGCTTCGAGGAGGCCGACCGGCACCTCGAGGACGGCATCTCCTTGGCGCGCCAACTCGGCCGGCCCTATCTGGAGGTCACTGGCCTGGCGTACTGGGCGCAGCTGGTGAGCTGGCGGTCGTTCCCGCTGGGAGCGCAGCGGAGCATGCAGGCGATCGAGCTTGCCGGCCGGCATGGCTGGACGGAGGAGCCGGTCGCTGGCGTCGCCTACCTGGCGCTGGGTGTGGCCATGGTCGCCCAGGGGCGGCTCGAGGAGGCGGAGCGGTCACTCGAACGTGCCGAGCGCACCTTCCGGGCCGAGGTCGAGCCGGCGGCCGGGATGAGGCTGCACTACGGCCGCGGGATGATCGAGCTCGCACGTGGCCGGTACCCTGAGGCGCGGGCCGCCATCCAGACGGCCGAGCGGCTGGGCACGTTGCTCGTCACGGAGCACGCGCTGGCCAGGCGGGGGAAATCACACCTGCTGCAAGCGCTCGTGCGGATGGGCGAAACGCGGCGCGTCGAGCACGTCCTAGCCGAGATGGAAGGGGCGGAGCGCGACAGCGGCGAGATACGCGTCGCCGTGGCGGCGCTGCGGCTCGCCCAGGACGATCCGGAAGCGGCGATGGTCGCGCTGGCGTCCGTCATCGACGGTTCCGTTCCGTTGACGAACGCCCACCTCTGGGAGGTTCATGCGTTCCTGCTCGACGCGATCGCCCGCGACGCGCTCGGCGACGCGAGCGCCGCCAGGCGGGCGCTCGAGCGCGCCCTCGATCTGGCCAAGCCGGAAGGCCTGCTATTCCCGTTCCTGGCTGATCCCGCGCCGGAACTGCTCGAGCGCCACCGCCGGCTCGGTACCGCGCACGCCGCCCTGATCTCCGAGATCCTGAACGTGCTGGCCGGGAGGAAGCCTGCCGAGCCGCTCGGTGAATCACGCCGCCTGCGTGAGCCGCTCAGCCAGAGCGAGATGCGGGTCCTGCGCTACCTGCCGACCAAGCTGTCGGCGCCGGAGATCGCCGGCGACCTGTACCTGTCGGCGAACACCGTCAAGACCCACATGCGGCACCTGTACGACAAGCTCGGCGTGCACCGCCGCCACGAGGCCGTCGAGCAGGCCCGCGCCCTCGGCCTGCTGGCCCCTTCCCCGCGCAGGCCCTGAATCACCCGGCGGTGTGACGCCGGCTCACCCCGGCGGGCATGAGGCTTGGTGCTACCCGCTCACCCAGGAAGGAACGACATGACCACCATCCCTCCCACCGCACCAGCCATCGCGTTCCTCGGCACCGGGCGCATGGGCGCCCCGATGGCCGCCAACCTCGCTCGTCGCGGCTTCGCCGTGCGGGCATGGAACCGCACCGCCAGCCGTGCCGCTGCCCTCGCCAAGGACGGCGCGGCCATAGCGGGCAGCCCGGCGGAAGCGGTCAACGGCGCCGGGATCGTCATCACCATGCTGGCCGACGGGCCCGCCACCGAACAGGCCGCGACCGGCCCGGACGGGTTCCTGGCCGGCGCTCCCGGGCTGATCTGGGTGCAGATGGCCACCATCGGGATGAGCTGGACGGCCCGGCTCGCCGACACCGCGGCCCGGCACGGGGTGACCTTTGTCGATGCCCCGGTCTCCGGCAGCCAGGGGCCGGCCCAGGCTGGGCAGCTGCACCAGGGCCAAGCTGGTGCTCAACAGCTGGCTCGCCGACCTCACCGAAGCCACCGCGGAAATCCTCGCCTTTGCCCGCCAGCTCGGCCTTGACCCCGCCGCGATCGCGGACCTGCTGCAGTCAACACCGCTCGGCTCGCCGTACGCGGCGCAGAAGGCCGGCATCATGCTGGCCGGCGACTTCACCCCCGCGTTCGCGCTCAAGCATGCGCTCAAGGACGCGGAACTCGCGGCGGCGGCGGCGCAGGCCATTGGCGCCGAGCTCACGCTCACCCGGGCGCTGCTGCCACGCTGGCGCCGCGCCGCCGCTGACGGGCATGCCGAGGACGACCTGGCCGCCATCTACACCACAACCTGATATTCGGTTCATCACAGGACCTGATGGGGAGCCGAACTAGATGCACGATGAATCAGGCCGGCGCGGCCAGGCTGCTGGCCCGGCCCGCGCCTCTCGCCGGGAGCTCTGGGCGCGGCTGCGCCACTCCCTGTGGCAGCCGCCCCGGCCGCACGGCGAGCAGCCGCGCGAGCGCGCGGTCGGCCCGCTCGAGCTCTTCTACGACCTGGCCGTGGTCGTGCTGGTCGCCCAGGCCGCCCACCACCTGGCCGGGAACCTGACCTGGCGCGGATTCGGCGAGTTCGCCGCGGTGTTCACGCTGGTGTGGACCGCCTGGGCCAACGGCAGCCTGCACCACGAGCTGCACGGCCGCGAAGACGCCCGCGCCCGCAGCACATTCCTGCTGCAGATCCTGGTGCTCACCGCGATGGCCGCCTTCATCCCCGAGGCGGGCGGCGCGCGGGGAGCCGCGTTCGCCGTCGCCGCGGGGGTCCTATTCGCGGTACTGGCCCGTACTCTGGCTGCTGGCCGCGCGCGGTGACCGCCCCCAATACCGCCGAACGAGCGGGCTGTTCGTCACCGGCACAGCGGCCTGCGCCGTCCTGCTGGCCGCCACCGCGCTGCTGCCGGCCAGCGCCCGCGTGCTGTGCCGCGAGCGTAAGCCGGAGATACCGGGGCTCGCGTCCGTCAGGTGACTAGTCAACCGTCCGCGTTGGCCAGCATCCCGGCCTCGGCGATCACCACGCCGAGCTCGGCGCGGGAGGTGATCCCGAGCTTGGGGAACATGCGGTACAGGTGGTAGCCGATTGTCCGGTGGGATACCTGGAGGCGTTCGCCGATCTCGCGGTTGGACAGGCCCGCCAGCACCATCCACGCGATCTGCTGTTCCTGGGCGGTCAGCTGTCCGAATCGCCCCGGCTGCGGAGCTTCGGCCCGGGGCCGGACCCCGGAGGCCCGCAGTTCGGCGTCGGCGCGGTCCCGCCAGGCGCGGGCGCCGATGGCGTCGAGGATGTCGCGGGCGGCCCGCAGGTGCCGCCGCGACTGCGCGGGCTGGCGGTGGCGGCGCAGCCAGCTGCCGTATTCGAGTCTGAGCCGGGCATGGTAGAACGGCCACTGCCGCAGGCCGTCGGCCAGGGCACGCTCGAACAACGGCCCGGCGTCCTCATCGGGGGCGAGCATGACCGTCGCGAAGGTGAGGCTGACCTCGAGCAGCGGTCCCGGCTCCCCGGTCGCCGAGGCCGTGAGTTCCGCGATCAGCTCACGGGCCTGCTCGCGGTGACCGCTATGGCCCGCCGCGTCGGCCAGGTCACCCAGGTGATACATCCGCATGAGGTAGTGGAACGCGCCGTCGGCCGGGTCGTACAGCCGCATCAGATGCTGGTATGCCTCGTCGTAGTCGCGCCGCCCGAGCGCCGCGAGGCCGCGGCCCAGCGCCGCAGCGGTAGAGCCGGTCATGAGGACCTGCTCTGCCTCGCCGGCCAGCCGCTCCGCCTCCGCGTCCTCCCCGCGCATCGCAGCCACGACCGCTGCGCACGACTTGACCAGCGCCACCCGCTGATGCTGGCCGGTCTCGGCCGCGATGCGCTGGCATTCCTCATACTCGGCGATGGCCTCAGGCCACTGGCCGGTGTAGATCGCGCTGGCCGCGTCGTTATACAGCGCCCGCACGAGCAGGCCGAGCCGGCCCTGCGCACGAAGCTGCGGGATCACCGTCGCGAGCAGTGCCCGCGATTGCTCGAACGCCCCGAGCACCGTGGCAGCGTGGCCGAGGTAGATGAGCTGGCCTGGGTCCAGGCTGGTCTCGCCGGCCAGCCGGGCAAGGCGACTGCGGACGAGCGAGCCATGGATGTCCGGCGTGGCGTAGGCCAGCACGGACAGCAGCACCGGATGCAGCGGATCAGCCGTCAGTTCCAGCGCGGTCTCGGAGATGAGCAGCCGTGTCCTCAGGTCAGGAGTGCCCTGCCAGCACCGCCGGGCCGCGCTCATCAGCAGGTCCATGGCGAGGTCTGCCTGGCGGTCTGCCCTGATCTTGCGGGCCAGCTCGACCAGGTACCGGATACACTCGGCGCTCTCGGTGCGGTCGATCCTGATGTTCTCCTGGAGCAGCGCCAGCCGGGCCCGGTCGGCCAGGTCCAGGCCTGCCCGGCCGACGGATCCGGCGAACCGGTCTACCAGCGCGGGGACCGCCAGAGCCACCAGGAACCGGTCCGGGACACGATCGGTGCCCTGCCCGAACGCGGACAGCAGAGCATCGCGTTGCGGTCGGGGGAGGTCGTCGATGCCATCACGCAGCGGACGGAGCAGTTGGTGCAGTCCGGCGTACGGCAGGCGGGACTCGGCGGGTACCCCGGTCGTGGCGAGAACCGTGAGCCCCTGCCTGCTCGCGAACTGCCGGGCGAGGCCGGCCAGCGTCGACTTGCCGATGCCCGGGTCGCCGATCACGACCAGCGCGCCGCCGCGCTGTGACACACCCGCGACGAGATCCCGGATCACCCGTTTCTCGCGTTCACGCCCCAGGAACATGCCGCGCCTTCAGTACCTCGCCCTGCTCCCGAAGATGGGTGATGCCGACTGCGGTCAATACCATCGGCGCCCACCTGCGCGCCATCTTCGCGAAGCTCGGCATCCAGTCGCGGGTACAGGTCAGGCTGCATGGGCATCGGCTCTGGGCGGGACATAATTTACTGGCATGTGGTCTATTGACCGGGCTCCGGACTGGGTGGGCCGCGAGCAGGAGCTCGCGATCCTCCGTGCCGGTGTCGAGGCCCTCGGCCGTGGTGAGGGGTCGGTGGTCTGGGTCGAGGGCGAGCCCGGCATCGGCAAGTCGTCTCTGGTCGCCGAGGCCCTGGCGGCAGGCATCGATCCGGGGTGGGATATCGGGTGGGGGGTCGCGGGCAAGCTCACCGAGCGGCTGCCGCTGCGCGTGATGCTGGACTGCCTTCAGGTGCGGCCGGGTTCGCCGGACCCGCGGCGTGTGCACGCCGCCGGCCTGCTCCGCAGCCTCAGGCAGGGGCTGTTCGCGGACGGCGATGCGTCGGTTACCGGCATCGAGGTGCTGGTGGGGCTGGTGGACGAGCTCTGCGCGGCCGCCCCCACGATTATCGTCCTGGACGACCTGCAGTGGGCCGACGACGCGTCGCTGATCGTCTGGCACCAGCTCGCCGCGTCTATCGGCCAGTTGCGGCTGCTGCTGATCGGGATCTGCCGCCCGGCT
>WNGL01007579.1_pt1 | contig 12746 bp, 12 predicted proteins | sample 5400591 | NCBI WGS metagenome assembly WNGL01 (sample SAMN13153377, study PRJNA577476) | soil metagenome | isolation source: 80 cm soil or saprolite under Garry oak tree replicate 1 | place: USA:California | collected 2016-06-15
AAGGTTCATAATCGCTGTCTGGGGGTCGGGCTCGCTAATGGGGGATAGACCTCGGGTTTCAAGCCTTTGACCGGAGGGCAGTTCGGGAGCCAGCGCATGCGATATCTCCGACTCTTCGCCTACAGTTCGGTCATCTCCACCTACATATTGATCGTAATAGGGGGCTATGTTAGCGCAAGCGGGTCGGGTCTCGCCTGTCCCGACTGGCCAACGTGCAATGGCCAGCTGATCCCAGCACTGACAGGCCATGTTTTGGTCGAGTATACTCATCGCCTCTTTGCCCTCGTTGTGACCTTGTTCGTAACAACGACATGGCTGGTTGCAATCCTCCGGTACCGGGAGGAGCGGAGCATCCTCTTCTTTTCTACGACCAGCCTTGTTCTCCTCCTAGCACAGGTGTTGTTGGGAATGGTCACAGTTCGGACCGAGCTTAACGCAGAAGTCACAGCCGCTCACCTCGGCCTTGCATCGGGGGTCTTTGCAATCGTTCTTGTCAATGCCATGTTTGTCAAGAACCGGAGGCTAGAGAGGGTCCGGTCGCAGCCCCTGGGGGCCTAGCGGTTTCTGGGACTCTCCTGATAGGAGAACTCTGGATCGAAGAATGGATATAGCTAGTGCGTAAGCTTTTAAAAACGACATCCCGTCGGAGGAAAAACTAGGTCCGTACTCCAATGGTCGCACCATCAAACACAGCAGATCTGTTTGCGCAGCTTTTCAACACCTTTGCTACGCTCGCAATCCTTGTGGGAGTAGTCGTCTTCGCTCTCATGGCCTACCTAATCATTAGGTATCGGGCGAAGGGGGCCGAGCCGGATCCAGATGACGCTCCTAGGCTTGGAAAGATGCCCGAGAGTCGGGGCCACTTGAGGACGGCCATAATCTCTGTGGGCCTGTCATCGATCGTAATCGGTGTACTCATATTCGGAACCCTTGCCGTGAACAATCAGATCAATACCATACCCTCCCAGTGCGCGCTTCCTTCCAATCCTGGCCAGTGCCTGTACATACAAGTCAGTGCTTATCGTTTCGGCTGGAACTTCTCCTACCCGAACGGGGCGTTCCTGAACCAGAATCTGACTATTCCTAGCGGCCGAATGGTCGTTCTAGTAATATCTAGTAAAGACGTATTCCACAGCTTTGGTATTGACGACTTTCGAGCGAAGAAGGATGCAATTCCAGGACTCACAAACAAATTGTGGTTCATCGCGAACACCGAGGGGTCCCACTTAGCCCGCTGCTTTGAGTTGTGCGGCGTCGGTCATGCTTTCATGACTGCGAAAGTAACTGTGGTTAGCCTGGGCCACTTTCAGGGTTTCTGCTCCCCAAGCGCGGGCTGCTAGTTCGGGGCGGCTCTGGTGCTGACCTCGCGATATTCGGCTAAAAGGTGGCTATACACAACTAATCACAAGGACGTGGGCATTCTCTACATAGTAACATCCCTCCTCTTCTTCTTCATCGCGGGGTCTCTGGCCCTTACTATACGCGCCCAACTATCCGCGCCCAGCAACACGCTACTCCAGGGCACCGTCTACAACGAGTTCGTAACAGTACATGGGCTTTTGATGATTCTCTGGGTCTTGTCGCCGTTGGCGATTGGACTCGCCAATTACTTCATACCTCTGCAAATCGGCGCACGGGACCTCGCTTTTCCAAGGCTGAACGCGATGAGCTACTGGTTCTACCTCTTCGGAGGTTTCGGAATGATTCTCAGCTTCGTTCAGGGAGGCCCTGATACCGGGTGGACCCTCTACTCTCCCCAGACGGCATGCAATGACCCGTTATGCGCATCTGCAGGGCTCAACGTAGCTGTTGGAGCGTTGGCCCTTCTAGTGGCGTCCATCACAATGGGCTCTGTCAACTTCATAGTTACGATGTTCAAGATGCGTGCTCCTGGGTTGAAGTTCAAGCACATGTCGATGTTTCCCTGGGCGATGCTAATCACTGTTTTCATGATGCTCTACGCTTTTCCCTCGCTTCTAGCGGGCTTGATATTGCTCTTCGCGGACCGGACGTTCCCGGCTAGACTTGTCTACCTTACGTCGGCCCAGAACGGGAATATTCCTTCACTTCTCTGGGACAACGTGTTCTGGTTCTTTGGGCATCCTGAGGTGTACATTGTCCTCTTTCCTGCCGTAGGGGTCATTGGGGAGATACTTCCAACATTCACGCGGAGGCCCCTCTACGGAGCCAAGTATGTCAGCATGTCAATCATCGCAGCTGCTGTCATCAGTTTCATCGTATGGGGGCATCACATGTTCATTACTGGTGTAAGCCCTCTCACCACCCAGTTGTTTACGGTCACGACGATTGCCGTTTCTCTGCCGTTTGATGTCATAACCATCTCGATGATTGAGACGTTTTTCCGGGCGAAGATTCGGCTGAAGACTCCGGTTCTCTTCGCCATCGGCGCCATCGCTCTCTTCGTAATAGGGGGAATAACCGGGGTATTCCTAGCATCCATCGCCCTCGACACACAGCTGAGAGGAACCTACTTCGTGGTAGCCCACTTTCACTACATTATGGTGGGGGCTGGAATCATGGGGCTCATTGGTGGCTTGTACTACTGGTTCCCAAAGATCTCGGGACGAATGTACAACGAGCGGCTCGGAAAAATTCACTTCGCCTTGTCTTTCGTTGGCATAAACGTGCTTTACTTTCCCATGTTCTTCCTCCTGGACATGCCTAGAAGGGTCTACACGTACACCCCTGACACCGGATGGGGATCCCTCAACAGCCTAGCCACCATCGGAGGTTTCATCTTTGGTCTCGCCCAATTACTCTTACTCGCTAACCTTGGCTTGAGCATCCGACGAGGTGTTCCAGCCGGGCCTAACCCTTGGGAGGGGTCGACTCTCGAATGGTCGGTGCCGTCCCCGCCTCCCCTGAACAATTTTGAAGAGGTGCCTACAGTGTCGGAAGACGGGGTTGTCCACTTTGGGAACGGACCCTCAGCAGGGACTGCAATCCCTGACGGTCATGCCAGTCATTCGAGTCATTCGAGCCGGTGGCCGATTGTTATCGCCGCGTCAGCTTTTCTCTTCTTCCTTGGAGTAACCGCGCTTCCCCCACCGCCAAACTATCTCCTCGTCTTGCCAGGTGTCGCTGTCGGGCTCTGCGGACTCTACGGCTTCGGCAACGAAAAATTCATTGGAGAAGAGGATAGAGCGGAGAGCGGTCCCTTCGCCAGGGTTCCCCGGATGAGGCTGGGAGTTTGGACCTTCCTCGCCTCCGAAATCATCTTCTTCGGCGTTCTTCTGGGAGCGTACATGTTCGTAAGGGTCAACACTGTAACATGGCCTCCCTTCGACACTTTCAGCGTCCGGAGTGGGGCGATAAACACTTTCATTCTTCTGACTAGCAGCCTCACGGCGGTTATGGCCCTGGTTTCGGCCAAAGCACGATCCAGGACCGGGCTGATACTGAGCCTTCTCGGAACACTCGCGTTGGGCGCCACCTTCCTGTTCAACAAGGCGCTCGAATGGCAGGAACTCGCTGTCGCTCCGACCAGCTTATTCACCAACTATCCTCTCGCCGCCACTAGCTACTACATCACAACTGGAGTGCACGGTGTGCACGTCGTTGCTGGGCTTGTAATGATTGGATATCTGCTGGCGAAAACCCTCAAAGGAAACTATCTTAACGGCGACTATGAAGCCGTGCACCATTTCGGCCTCTACTGGCACTTCGTCGATATCGTGTGGATTTTCCTCTTCCCGCTGTTCTACTTGATATGAGGCGTAGACAATGAGAGTCATTGGTTATGTTGTGGTCTTCGGACTATTGGTAGCGATTACCGCCGGGGAGGTATCAATCGTAAGCCTAGGGTTTCTCACGAGGGATCTAATCGTGACGATGCTCATCGGCCTCGCAGGTGTTAAGGCCCTCTTTGTGGCAGCGTACTTTCAACATCTCAAAGATGAACCTCGATCCCTCTCCGCAGTGCTGATCGCAGGGCTTGCCATCGCAACGGTGTTGATGGTCATCAGCTTCCTCCAACTTCATCCCATCCACGTGTAACGGTGCGGGCCCCACCTGTCGATTGATGGATTGCGCGACGAAGTGTTCGCCCGAAGGCGTACTGCGACGAGTAGTCGAGAAATCAATCTAATGAGAGTTTTCTGAACCCGTCTCGTGACGTATAGAAATATTTACCATCGCGTAGGAAGAAAAAAAGAGGGATGCTGCGTAGAAATTCGGGATGGGTCTAAGATACTACGACCTTACCTTGCATCCAGTTATGGAATTGACAGTAGTAGAAGTACGTTCCAGCTGTTTTGAAGGTGTACGAGTAGGTTTGTCCGTTGGCTATTGGGCTTGAAAGTCCTGAGTCGAAAGTCGGCGATAGTGCGGATGCGTCTTTGTTGGGGCATGAAACGCTGTCACTTGAGCTGACGCATTCGGTGATGGTGTGAGTGTAGTTTGTGCTATTGCTAGTCCATGTGACCTTAGTGTTGGTGCCGATGTTTAGGGGGGTTGGAGTGAACCCACAATTCGCCGAGGTTGAACATGTTCCCGTGTCGTAGATTTTGGCACTGGCAGGTGTGCTGGGAGTGCTTGTCCCAAATAGGCCACCCAAGTACAGGGCGAGTATTATGATTACGATGACCACTACTGCTCCAACGATTGCATACATTGTCTTCTTGCTCTTTGGCGGTTTTGCTTCAGGTGTTTTTGGTGCTTCCATTTTTTCCACTTTTCTGCGCTCACTCTGGCCCAGTTGCTATAAACGTTGTTCCGAGAATCTACATACAAACAGTAAGGGGCGAGTGAACCGATTAAATAGCGGCTCAAAACCCGTACATCCTAGCGCTGTGGGCTCAGAAGATAATGACAGACTTTCCTCGCGAGTTCAAGAGTTGGCGACGCCCAATTGAGAAAAAAATCGACCAAACCCTTGCAACAAACTTTGACAGAGACGAAGCCAACCAAATAATCAGGTACATGTTCAAGACCGGTGGAAAGCGCTGCCGGCCGCTTCTCGTCGCTCTCTCGACAGAAGCGTTTGGCATGGATGCGGAAAAGGCCCTCGACGCGGCGGCTGCCATTGAGATAATCCATGCCGCGACTCTTGTATTCGATGATTTGATTGATAAGGACCAGGTCCGAAGGGGTGTTCCGACGATTCATATGGCCTTCAGCAACGAGAAGGCTCTCACCTCAGGCCTGTTTCTAGCGTCGAAAGGGGTCCAGTTGCTCTCGAACTACAAGAATCCGGAGATTATGAGAATGGTCGGGTCAACTCTCGTCGATATCAGCAAGGGGGAACTTCTCGACATTCTGTCAAATGTGAGCGCAAGTGTAAACGAGTGCGTGGCTATTGCTGCCCTAAAGACGGCTTCCTTGTTCGGTGCTGCAGCTGGAATAGGTGGTGCCATCGCGAATGTCCAGGGTAGAGACCTGGTGGCTTTACAGAAGTTCGGAAGGTCTGCCGGTATGTCGTTCCAGATCAGAGACGATATGCTTGACTTCGGGAGCGGTTCTTCGGAGCCGACCCTGAGCGGCCCCAATTTTGTCACATCACACCTTCTAAACGAAGCCCCGCGCCCTAACAACCATTCCAACCTGTTTGGTCCCAAGAGTAAGGTGACAGGTCGGGAAGTTGTCCGGGTCTTGAAGAAGGCTGGCTCGATGGACTATGCGAGGGACAAGGCTAGGGAGTACGCGGTTGCTGCTAAACAGTCTCTTCAGGGAGTGAAACGGCTCAAAAACCGGAAGATACTCGAAGATTACGCCGATTATCTCTGGAAGAGGAAGGAATAGTCTCCAGTCTTACTCTCTAACTCAAAGTTTTATAATATCAGAACTTCCGCCTGCCCAAAATACGCTAGGTTGCTCCGCACATGGTCGCTGAGGGAATACCCGAGCTGGTGTACTACCTCGGCTTTATCACCGTGAACACCCTTGCCCTGGTTGTAATTCTCATCCTGCTGGTTAGTCCTAGGGACAGGAAACCGACCCCTGAGAAGAGAGCCCCGTTCGAGTCCGGACAGATCGCGGTGGGGCGGGGAAGAACGCGTTTCATCATCCAGTACTACCCGTACCTTCTCCTGTTCGTCGTTTACGACGTTGTGGCCATGTTTCTATTCGCCTGGGCTGTCAACCTACGAACCCTCGGGGCTGCGGGAACGATTCCTGTGCTTGTCTTTGTGAGCGTTCTCCTTGTCCCCTTGGGATACGCGCTTCACTTGGCAAACAGACCTGAGAACTGGTGAGCTAGAGTATTGGTGGACCTTCCTCCCGACCCTATTCAGATGACAATTGCGATGATAACCAGCCCTCTCTTTCTCAAGGTGGCAATATTCCCAGGGCTTACCTCCATCGGGATCATCGCGGCTATTCTTACTTGGCTCGATAGAAAGATCACGGCGCGGGTCCAACTGCGAATTGGGCCCCAATACGTCAGTCCCTTTGGTGGAATACTTCAGTCGTTTGCCGACCTGATCAAACTCGCCTTCAAGGAACTGATAATACCGGAAAAAGCGGACCGGTTCTTCTTCATATTGGCCCCGGTATTCGGGCTTGTTCTCGGAGCTGGGCTAATAGCGCTTATTCCGTTTAGCCCGGAGACTCTGATATCTAACGTGGGAGTGGGCCTTCCAGTCTTTCTCGCATTCGTGACTCTCTCCCCAACCCTCGTCCTCCTCGCCGGTTGGAGCGCGAACAGTAAGTATCCGTTCATCGGGGGGTTGAGGTCCCTGTTCCAGCAGACGGGCTACGAGATCCCGCTCTGGCTTTCCTCGATAGGTGTTGTGATGCTGGCCGGGTCTTTCAACCTGACCAAGATTGTCCAAGCTCAGTCTACTGGATGGTTCATCCTTCCCCAGTTGCTCGGAGCCCTCATCTTTTTCGTGACTTCGGTTGCGGAGCAGGAAAGGATACCCTTCGACCTGCCCGAAGCAGAGCCTGAGATTATCATGGGGTGGCAGGCCGAATACCCGGGTTTCCTGTTCTTAGCGGCTCAAGGAGCCGGATTTGTCAAGCTGTACGCCTTTTCCGCCCTATTCGCAACCATATACCTGGGAGGATACCTCGGGCCCGGACCCCAGTTTCTGGGGCTTTTCTGGTCCCTATTCAAAACCACCATAATGATTGTCCTTGTGATTCTATTGAGGGGAGCTTTCGGCCGAGTTCGGCTCGACCAGCTTCTCAGATATGGATGGACCCTCCTCCTCGGCTTAGCAATCGTAAACATAGCCATTACCTATTTCCTCATCGAAGGGTTCCCCGCAATCTGACCAGCCATGACAGACCCAGCTTTCCTCGTAGTTGCCGCTCTAACCGTCATAGGCGCAATCATGGCCATCGAGGCAAGAGACCTCGTCTACGGCGCAGCAGCCCTTGGAATATCATTTCTCGGCATTGCGGGCTTATTCATACTGCTAGACGCGACCTACGTTGCTGCATTTCAGATAGCGGTTTACATCGGGGCCGTGGTTGTCCTAATCCTGTTCACTGTGATGCTTGTGGGACCTGTAAAGGGTGAGGCACCGATCGAACACAAGCGAATCTCCCTCTTCGCCGCCATACTTGTCTCCATGCTGTTAGGAATCGGGGGATCGCTCGCCAGTGCCAATGCCTTTCCAGGCTTGGACGTTTGCGGCTCGGGTTGCGACCTGCAGAATCTTAGCCAGACCCTACTGACCAGAATTGGTAACCAGCCTGGGTACGGGATTCAGCTTGAACTACTCTCCTTCGTTCTTGTAGCCGCGGTTATCGGAGCTCTGACTTTGGCAAAGACGGAGAAGAAGGCGTAGCAGACCAATGGAGCCCCTGACAAGTTTCTTCGCTGTCTCCATAATCCTGCTTGGGATAGGAATCTATGGGATGACTACAAAGAGGAGCGCGATTAGGATACTATTCTCAGTAGAGCTAGTCTACAATGCAGCCAATCTCAACATAATCGCGTTTTCGCGGCTACGGAACCCTCCATTGGTGACCGGCCAAGTGTTAGTGTTGTTCTCGATATCCTTGGCAGCAATGGAAGCAGCGGTCGGCCTCGCAATCATAATCCTCGCATTCCGACTTAACGCGGATATCGACCTAAGAAAACTCACCAAGCTGAAGGGTTAGGACAAGGAATGACCATCCTGCTGCTAGGCGCGATAGTGGCGCCCCTCGTATCAGTACCCATCGTCTACCTTGTCGGGAGAAAACTTCGCGAAAAGACAGGGTACGTGGCTTTTGCTCTTCTCCTCATTCCTTTCGTCTCAATTCTCCTATCAGCTGCGCTCGCGACGAACGACCCCAATGGCTCGTACTCTGAGGCCTACCCTTGGTATCCGATTGGAACATTTGGGCTAAGGGCCGATAATCTCAGCATTCCAGTCCTATTCACCATAAGCCTCCTCACCGCACTCATCGCCATCTTCTCAGTCCCATACATGCACCATAAGATCGGCGACGATCCCAAACGTTACGGGCTATACTATTCCCTCTACATCCTCTACGCCCTAGGAATGACAGGAACCGTGCTCGCAACGAACCTCATCCAGTTCTACGCCTTTTTCGAAATAATGCTGGTGCCATCTTTCTTTCTAATTGCTGAATGGGGATACGGGGACAGGGAGAAAATCTCCCTGATGTACTTCTTCTGGACCCATGTTGGAGCTCTCGTTCTTTTGGTCGGAATACTCGTTACTGCCTACCTGTCAGGCTCAACGGACCTCGATGCCGTCAAGACCGTTTTGTCGACCCCCGGCGCTATCTCCGACACTCTCCGGATCGGAATAGTAGGCGCCATGTGTTTCGGGCTCTTCGTCAAGATGGCCCAGTTCGGCCTCCATGTCTGGCTTCCTCACGCCCATGCAGAAGCACCCACGCCCATTAGCGCCCTTCTTTCACCTGCCATGATCGGGATCGGAGGCTACGCTACCGTGAGAATCGTCATGACAATCTACCCCCAGGGATTCCTCGCCCTTTCCGCCTTCTTCGCCGGATGGGCTGTCATCACCATGTTCTATGGCGGATTGATGGCCATGGTCCAGGACGATATCAAACGCCTTCTCGCATATTCCAGCATTAGCCAGATGGGTTACATTCTCTTCGGTCTAGCATCCTTCACCCAGCTGGGAGTTGCAGGTTCCATGTTCCAGTACGTAAGCCACGGAACCGCCAAGGGAATTCTATTCATCGTGGCGGGCTCGATAATCCTCCAGGTTAATGGAGAACGAAGTATCGGCAAGCTGGGCGGGCTTGCCTCCCGAATGCCAATCACGACCACAGCCGCCTTCATTGGTTTCCTCGCAATCCTCGGCCTGCCCACTACCAACGGTTTCCTCTCCGAATTCTTCCTCTTCCAAGGAGGATTCATTCGAGCAGCCGACACGGCCAGCCTCTACCGGATCGTCATAGCAGTCCTCGGCGTAATCGCCACAGCCCTAACAGCCGGATATTCTCTCTGGACACTAAGAAGAGTGTTCTTTGGACCCACTAACGCCACTACTTCTGGCGTCAAAGAAGCACCCTGGACTGTTACTGCGCCCCTTATCGTCTTGTCAATAGTCACGATTGCCCTGGGCATCTACCCTCAACCTGTGCTGGGGCCACTTCTCACCGCAGCCAAAGCTATTGGGATGTAAGAAATGACGAACCTCTCCTTCCTCTCCTCCTGGCTCATCTGGGTAGCCCCCATCGCCGGGGCACTCCTAACACCCATCTTCGCTAAAATTCACCCGAGACTCCGTAATTATGCCGCAATTGGTTTCGTATTCATCGCAGCCCTCTCAGCTACTCTCGTCGCCCTGTTCGTCCATTCTGGCGACTACGATGTTCCCTGGATCCCCGCGCTAAACATTCGCGCCGGAGTCCTAGTTGACCCATTGAGCATGTTCATGGTCAACATCGTAGCCTGGGTAAGCTTCCTGATAATGATCTACAGCCTCGAATACATGAAAGGAGACTCGGGCTTAACGCGGTACTGGTTTTTCATGTGCCTTTTCATCGGCAACATGCTCCTTCTCGTTCTGGCCGATAATCTTCTCATGATGCTCTTCGGCTGGGAAGGAGTAGGCCTGTGCTCTTACGCGCTAATCGGCCACTATTACAAGGACGAAAAGGAATACTGGGTAGGAACCCCAGGTGACACCGCACTCGGCCTGCCCCAGGCCTATCCTCCAACCCACGCCGGCATGAAAGCGTTCGTCTTCACCAGGATAGGAGACATCGCGCTTATGATCGCCATTTTCCTAGTCTACGCCTTCTCAGGCACATTCAGCTATACCGCCCTAGCCAATCAGTTTGGATGGGCGGGTAGCCTCGCCAGGCTTGGACTACTCGTTCCCACCGCGCTGCTCTTCTTCGGCGGCCCCATAGGGAAGTCGGCCCAATTCCCCCTGCAGGAATGGCTTCCTGACGCAATGGCAGGGCCGACCTCGGTCTCCGCGCTCATCCATGCGGCGACAATGGTCAAAGCGGGAGTCTTTCTCACCGGGAGAATGGGCCCGATCTTCTACGTAGCACTATCACAGTTCAACGGAGTCTATCCTTTCTTCGCAACAATTGCCTGGATGGGAGCCTTCACCGCCTTCCTCGCCGCCACCCAGGCGAGTGTTGCCCGGGAGATCAAGAAGGTCCTCGCGTACTCCACCGTCTCCCAGATAGGCTACATGATGCTGGCTCTAGGGGTGGCAGGCCTCAGCGCCAATTTCGCCGCCGGCTACACGGCCGGACTCTTCCACGTTATGAGTCACGCTATTTTCAAAGCGTCACTATTCCTCGCGGCCGGTTGGGTTCTGCACGCAACCGAGTCTCGCTTCATGGACCAGATGGGAGGCCTCGCCAAAGGTATGCGGCTGACCGCAGCCGCAATGTTGCTGGCAGGTCTCTCCCTCATGGGCATTCCCCCCCTGAGCGGCTTCTGGACAAAAGATGCAGTGCTAGCGGCCACATTCGGAGCCGACCAGCTAGCCCTTTCCCGGTACGCGCTCTACGGACTAGGGCTCGTGACAGTAGTTCTCACAGCGTTTTACACGATGCGCATGCTAGGAATGACATTCACCGGGAAACCGAGCCAGCACTTGATGGAGCTCGAAGAGGATGGCAAGCATGTGCACGAGGCGCACCTTACCATGCTTGTGCCCTATGTGGTGTTGGCTATCGGGAGTCTGGTCTTGGGAGTCGCCTATCCATTCATTAGCCAACGTCTCAGCGATTACATTGTTGGAACTTTCAGTATTCTCCCATCGTCGAGCCTACCAGCAGCTCCCGTAACGGAATCCGCTTTCCTCACCCTGTCTTTAGTCGGCTTGAGTGTAGGCGCGGCCCTAATCGGGGCCACTCTAGGCTACCTATTCTATTTCAACAAAGAAGCGCGTTCCACGGAAGCAACGGGCGGTCTTCGGAAATTCCTGTGGAACCGCTGGTACCTGAACGCCATCTACTACAAGGTCTTTGTGAACGGTGCACTCGCGACCGGCAAAGGACTGTACCGCTACATGGAACAAGGGATCTGGGACAGGCTCAGCTATGTGGTTGCTAGAGACGTCGTCGACTATTCCAAGGCCAGCCAGAAGGTGGACACGGGACTCGTTGACAGGGCCGTCAACAACGTCGCCTCGGGAGGGTCACGTCTCAGCAACCTCTTCCGTAGAGTCCAGAACGGGGTCACTGAGCAGTACATCATAGCGTTCGCAATCGGAATCTTTCTGCTGTTGGCCTGGATGATTTTTGTCATAGGGGTCTCTTGATTTGCTGGGAATAATCACAGTCGCAATTTTCCTACCTGTTGTGATGGCAGTTCCCACCTATCTGCTAGGTAGAAAGAACCGGAAGGTCGCGCGTATCCTCGGTCTGGGAGCGGCCGCAGCCACTTTCGTCGTTTCAATGGTCATACTTGCCCTTTACCCCATGGGTAGCTCGGGTTTCCAGATGACAGAGACCGGGGCGTGGGCTAGCTCCTTCGGGCTCAACTATGTTGTGGCTGTTGATGGAATCAGCCTTCCCCTGCTTCTCATAGCTACCACGCTGAGCCTCTTGGCGGCTGCAGGTTCTTGGGACTTGATCAACACGCGTGAAGGGGAATACTATGCTCTCATCTTGCTTCTTGAAACCGGAATCATTGGGGTATTCACGTCTCTAAACCTCATCCTCTTCTACGTATTCTGGGAGATTGTTCTCGTCCCGATGTTCTTTCTCATCGGGATTTGGGGAGGACCAAGGCGGAGGTATGCTTCTATGAAGTTTCTGATCTTCACCTACGTGGGAAGTGTCTTCATGCTCTTCGGCTTTCTCGCCTTTTACGTCTGGACCGGCTCTCCCTCCTTCGACTACTCAGACCTGGCCGGCCGGGTCTCAGGTCTCACCGTGCCCTTGCAGATCGCAATTTCCATCGCGATTTTCATAGGCTTCGCGGTGAAGCTTCCAATCGTTCCCTTTCATACATGGCTCCCAGACGCTCATGTGGAAGCCCCGGCCCCGGTCAGTGTCCTACTCGCAGGGCTATTACTGAAAATGGGCGGCTACGGCTTGATCCGGTTCAACCTCATACTTTTCCCAGGCGCGAATGCGGTTCTCTGGCCCGCCTTCGCCGCAATCGGCCTGATTACGATGGTGTACGGGGCCTCCGTGGCCATAGTACAGCAGGACCTGAAGAGAATGATTGCCTTGACCAGCATCAACCACATGGGTTTCGTGATGCTGGGGGCTTTCACCGCGGTCACCATCAGCACTACAATCGGCGTCTCCGGGGCAGTCTTTCAAATGTTCACCCATGCCCTTGCTATTGGGTGCTTATTCCTCATGTCCGGTTA
>WNGL01014527.1_pt1 | contig 12746 bp, 10 predicted proteins | sample 5400591 | NCBI WGS metagenome assembly WNGL01 (sample SAMN13153377, study PRJNA577476) | soil metagenome | isolation source: 80 cm soil or saprolite under Garry oak tree replicate 1 | place: USA:California | collected 2016-06-15
TGCACGAGCTGCACCTGGACCGATCTGACGGGTTCGTACCGGCTCAGTTTCCAGCTCGACGGCAATATCGTCATCTACACGCGCTCCGGCCACGTGTTGTGGGCTATCGGACAGTCCGATAACAGGAGATCCACAACCACTTTCGACTGGATCAACGGCGAACAATTCAACACATGTGGCTTTCTCAACCAAGACACAACGTGGATCCTGGAGCATCGCCAGCAGGATCCGGACCCAGCATTGAACATCATTTGGCATTACTGGACCAGGTGTCATTAAAAGGCGCATCCGGCGTAACCAGTCACGCCCCCTGTTGATCTGTGGTGTGTCGGTGCTGGCGTCCGCTTTGTGATCATGGTTTGGTTCGGGGATGCCGCATGCGGAGCAGCCGTCGTATGAGGAGCTGGCTGCCCGGCACGCGGAACTGACGGCGCGGGTCTCGGAACTCCTGGCGGTGGTGGCGGAGCAGGCCGCGCTGATCGAGACGCTGCGGACCGAGGTCGCGGCGCTGCGCCGGCAGGCGGGCCGGGATTCCTCGAACTCATCGCGGCCCCCGAGCCAGGATGGCCCGGCGGCTGAGGCGAAGGCGGCTAAGCGGGCAGCGCGGCGGGCACGGCCGGCCAGGCCGCAGGGCGGGCAGAAAGGTCATCCGGGTGCGAGCCTGGCGTGGGCCGCCCGGCCGGATGAGATCCTGGTCATCGAGCCGGGCACCTGCGGCGGGTGCGGCGCGGACCTGGCCGGCGCCGCGGGCCGGGTCGCTTCTGTCGTGCAGGTGCCCGATATCCCGCCAGCCGCGCTGACGGTGACCGAGTACCGGATGATGAGCCGCACTTGCGGGTGCGGGCAGGTCACGACCGCCCCGGCCCCGGCGGGGGTAACTGGGGGCCCGGTCTGCTACGGGCCGAACGTGACCGATGCGGCAACGCTGCTCGCGAGCACGGACGTGATCGGGGTCGAGCGGGCTGCGGATCTGATGGGTGCGCTGCTGAAGGCACCGGTCTCCACGGGGTTCGTGTCGCGGTGCCTGGCCCGCCTCGACGCGGCGTTAATCACCGCTGGATTCGAGGACGCGCTGAAAGACGCGCTGCGGTCGGCGGACGTGCTCGGCACCGACGAGACCCCCGCCCCGCTCACCACCGCGGCAGCCAGCGCCGAAGATTGCGGGAACCCGCACGTCTACACGGTGCGGACCATGCGCGCCTATACCGGCGGCGGGCCGGACCTCATCTGGTACGGCGCAGCCGGGAATCGCACCAAGGCGTCGATCACCGGCTTTGGGATCCTGGACGGTTTCGCTGGGGTCCTGGTCCGCGACGACCACGGCGGCTACCTCAGCTACGACGCCGGGCTCGCCGGAGTGCAGCAGTGCGTCGCTCACCTTTACAGGTACCTCGATGACGCCTACGCGATCGACCCCGAATCCCAGGTCTGGACCCGGCAGGCCGGCGACGCCCTGCGCGCGGCCTCGGCCGCGGTCAGGGCCGCCCGGGACGCCTGCCAGGCTGAACTGGATCCCGCCCTGCTGAACAAGCTGCGCCACGGCTACGACCAGGCCGTCGCCTTCGGGGTCTCGGTCAACCTGTCCCGGCCCTGGCACAAGGGAAACCACCCCGGACTGATCCTGGCCCGGCGGCTGAAACGCAAAGCCGGCCAGGTCTGGCTATTCGCCACCCGCTTCGACGTCCCGCCCACGAACAACGGGTCTGAGAACGCCGTCCGCGGCTACAAGCTCGCCGCGAAGATCAGCGGCTGCTGGCGCACCCTGGCAACCCTGCAGCGCCACTGCCGCATCCGCTCCTACCTCACCACCGCCCGCAGCCACGGCCGCCACCCACTCGCCGCCATCCGCGACGCCCTCACCGGCAACACCTGGATGCCGCCGCACCCGGCATGATCAGCTACTGGCAGCGTCATCGGGCCGTTCCGCGCTTGGGAGAGCGGGGTGCCCAGCGCGGCACCCGCTGCAGGTAGTCCTGGTAGTCGCCTCCGAAGCGGGTCAGGAGCCGCTGTTCCTCCCACCGGGCGATTGCCGCGAAGGCGGCGCATTGGATCGCCAGCCCTGCCCAGACAGCCGGGCGGCGGTAAAACAGCGCCCAGCCGAGCCAGACGGCGGCCTCTCCTGCATACATCGGGTTGCGGCTGAGCCGGTACGGGCCGCGCCGCAGCAGGTATTCGGGTGTGAGCCGGGAGTCCAGCGCCCAGCCCCGCGGCCCGGCTTGATAGTGGGCGGCCAGCGCCCAGGTCATCAGCGCCGCGCCCGCAGCTACCGTGAGCAGCCCGGCGCCGCGTGCGGCGGACGTGGCCGGTCCCTGCGGCCTGGCCCGGCCGCCTAGACGAGTGATTCCGTATGGATCTTCAATGGTCGTAGGCGATCAGCGATCGGGTGACCGGCGCGCCGGTCTTGTTGTTGTGCCAGATGGCGGCGGCCATGGCCAGGATCCGCTGGGCGACGCGGATGGCGACGCCTTCGAAGGTCCGCCCGCCGTGGGCTTCCAGGTCGAGCTGGCCCTTGGGGGTGTCGAAGCTTCTCCCGGGACCGGCCCGGGCAACGCGGTCTTGATCCTCGCGTTTGCGCAGCTCAGAGGCTGATGGTGACGATGTTAGCGACTGCGACAGGTGTGGTGCAACGATCTGGTGTGGCGTGTCACCGGCGTGTCGCGTTGTTGAGCTGGGTCATCAGTTCGCGGTTGGCGGCCCGGGCGGCGGCGAGATCCTGATCACGTTCTTCGAGTTCCATGCTCAGGCCGGCGGCCTGCTGCTCAAGGTGGGTGATCTTCTGGGTGAGGGCGTCGATGTCGGCGGGCGCGCCGAGGCCGCTGTCGTTCCAGGCCTGCTCGCCGAGGGCTTCGGAGAGCCGGGTTTCGAGTTGCCGGACGCGCGCGTTCAGCCGGAGCGCGCGTTCGTGGGCGGCGAGCAGGTCTGCTTGCAGCGAGGCGCGGGTGACGCCGGTCCCGCCGGCCTGGCCGCCGGTGCCGGGCGGGGCGGCTTCGAGTGCGTGGATCTTGCCGAGCAGGTCTTGGTGCCGGTAGAGGAAGCTGCGGTCGACCCCGGCTGCGCGGGCGATGCCGGAGACGGTGATCTCGGTCCCGTCGCGGCTGGCGAGGTTGAGCGCTGCGATGACGCGCTGGCGGCGGCGGGCGGAGTCGGATTGCCGCCCTTTGCTCATCGCTTCGGTCCGCGGGCGTGCCGTCGCGGGCCGGGCGGGCGCGGTGGTGCTCGTCATGCGAGGGCCTCGGTTCGGGGTGCGGGCAGCGGGACTGCGCTGATGCGGGCGGCGGGCATGCCGAGGTGGACGGCGCGGTGGCGCCGCACTACCGCGATGGCCTCGTCGACCTGGCCGCGTTCGGTGTCGGTGAGCTGGGCGATGTCGCCCTTGATCCGGGTGATCAGCCGCCGGATCCGGGTGATTTCCTCGTCGGCGGGTGCGGCGTCGGCGCGGGCCCACTCATCGACGCCGTCGATGGCGGCGGCGAGGCGTTCGCGGGTGCGCAGCAGGTCATCGAGGTAGGCGGTCAGGTCGGGCAGGTGCGAGACGTCGGCGCGGAAGTGGTCGCAGCCGGCGCAGCGGAACCGGACAGGGCAGGCGCCGCCGCCGGCTCGCACGTTGGAGGGTTCGGTGCAGGTCCCGTAGGGGACGGCGACCTCGCCGATCGCGTACCGGGCGTGCTCGGCGTCGAGCAGCGCGCCCGCCTGCCGCCAGACGCGGTTGCCGTGCCGGTCGAACTGCATGGCGGTGACCTTGTCGACGGCTTCGCGGCGGCGGGCTTCGCCGACCCGGTAATACCGTTTCGTGGTGTCCATCATCTTGTGGTCCATCAGCTCGCGGAGCACGTCGATGGCGACGCCGGCATCGGCGTGCCGCTGGGCGTAGGTGTGCCGGTAGCAGTACGGGACGATCTTGGTTTTGCTGAACTCGGTGCCGTCGGGTGAGCGCAGCGGCGGAAGCTGATCGATCCAGGTGCGGTGCCGCAGGTCGAGGGTTCCGCCGCTGATCGGGCGGTGCCCGCGGGGGTTGGCGTGCGGGGCGGGCAGCAGGGCCAGTTCCGTGATCGGGGTGGCGGGGAACCGTTCCCGGACGTGCTGCTGCTGAGCGGTGATCACGTTCGCGGTCGCCTGGCTGATCGGGAGCCGGCGGCCTTGCCGCTGGCGTTTGTGGTTGTCGTAGATGAGCACAGGAGAGCTGTCAGGATCACGGGCAAGGCAGTCCCACGGCAGCCGCAGGATCTCATCGGGCCGCCGGCCGGTGTCGGTGAGCAGCTCGACTGCGCAGCGGATCTCCCGTCCCGATGGTGCCTGTTCCAGCAGCGGCAGATGCTCGCATAGCTGCCGCATGACCTGCGCGGGCACGTCCCGGCCGGGCTCGGGACGCTCGGGCCTGGCGGGAATGTCGCCGAAGGCGAGGGTGAAGTCCTCGCCGAGCCCGGCTGCGGCCCCGCCCGGGCAGGTCAGTCCCAGTGCCCGGATCCGGCCCAGGATCCGCCGGACGTCCCGGCAGGCCGCTGTGCGCAGTTCCGGGCTGCACTCCCCGGCCGAGGTCAGGTAGGCGAGGCGGTGCAGGAACGTCTCGATGTCCGCGCGTCCCAGCGCGGCGGGCACGTCACCGTGATCGTCGCGGGTGGCCCGCAGGCTGGCGGACAGTCTCGCCAGGCTGCCCACGAGGGCGCGCATGACGTTGCCGGCCCGGCCGGCCCGGCGCCGGGGCAGCTCATCGGCGGCGAACCGCTTGGCTGCCTCGCGCAGCCACGGCTGGGTGATCGTAGTGAAGGTGAGCCGTCCTTTCTGGCCGAAGACCTCCAGCTCCCACACATCCCTGTCCTTCTCGGTGTCCGGGTCGGTCAGGGCCAGCCGGGCGTGGCGGGCCAGCCCGTTCAGCACGGTCCGCTTCTGCTTGATCGTGGTGGTGCCGGGAGGCAGGTCGGCGTCTTCCAGCGAGACGGCGCCGAGCCGGCGCAGGTCTTCCACCAGCAGGCGCAGTACCTCCGGGCGGGTGATGACGCCGGAGCGGACCCGCTGCTGGAGGCCGTAAAGGACCATGGCGGTCATCCGCGGCGGCATGCCGCGCAGGCTCACCTGCCCGGTGACCGGAACCGGCGACGCGGTCTGCTGCCAGCGGCCGGCATCCAGGCCCGGGTCGGCGGCCAGGGCGAGCCGCCATCGTTCTTGATGCGGCTCGCAGTAACGGACGTTCCCGCCGAGCCGGTCACGCGGGCACGCCGTGACCTGGCAGTCACCCCATGAAGGCAGCGCCCGGCGCGCCGGGTCCGCCACGAACTGCGCCACCGGCACGCCGCGGCGCCGCTGGGCACGGCGGTGAGCCGCGCACAGTCCCTCGGTCGTGGCCCCTGCGGGCCGCCGGCATCGCCGGACAATGCACCAGGCGCCGGCGGGCACTTCCGCGCCGTCGCGGCGGGGACGCCAGCCCAGCTGGGGATGCCCGCGCGGGGGAGCCAGAACCCGCCGCCCCTGGTCCCATCCGGCTTCGGCCAGGAACGCCGGGTCGATCAGCCGGGCCAGCCGCGCCGCCCGATCATCGGCCAGGCACTCATCACCGAACACGTGGCTGACCAGGCCGGCCGCCACTACCGCCGGACCGGCCAGCCGGGGCACCGGTGCCGTCGCCGCGGTCACGAGGTCACCCCGGCGAGCTCGCGCGGGCTGGGCACCGCATCCACGGCGGCCCGCAGCCGGGCCGGGTCGGGATGGGCGTACACCTGCGTGGCGGAGATCGAGGCGTGCCCGAGCAGCTGGGCCTCATCCAGCGCCCCGCCCGCGTCCAGCACGTTGGAGGCGAACGCGTGCCTGAGCTGATGCGGCCGCAGAACCGGGCTGATCCCGGCCCGGCGGGACGCGGCAGCGATCAGGTCATTGACCGCGTCCAGGCGCATCGGTGCGCCGGCCCGCCCCCGGAACAGGTTCACGAAGACGAAGTCGCAGCCCGCCGCGCGCGGCGCCCTCAGCCGCTCGAACTCATAACCGTCGAACGCCTGCACCGTCAGGAAGTCCAGCGGCACGGCGCGCTGCCGGCGGGACTTAGCCGCTGCCCCGTTCGGGTTGCCGTCGCGGCGCACCACGTGCACGTGCGGCCGCGCGATCTCACACCCCAGGGCGCGGGAATCGGCCAGCAGGTGCACATCCGAGCGGCGCAGCCCGAGCAGCTCGCCGCGGCGCAGCCCCGCCCGCGCCATCAGCAGCACGATCAGCCGGTCCCGGGCCGACCGGCACGCCCCGAGCACCGCAACGATATCGGTGTCGGACGCCCGAGCCGGGAACGCTTCCGGCTCGTGCACCCGGTGCCGGACCCGCATCCGCCACGCCATCCCGTCCCGCTCGCCACGCGCAACCTCGGGCAGGTCCCGGTCATCGGCCACCTCATAGAGCAGCGGCACCAGATGCCCGCTCGCCTGCCCGGCCGCGACCGCATGCACCACCATGCCGCGCACCGCCGTCAGCACCCCGTTGATCCGCCGCGCTGAGCGGGCCGGCGGGCTGCCAGGACCCGCCAGCACCACTGCCGCTGCCGGGCCACCAGCGCCCGAGGCAGCCCGGCCCGCGTGCGCCAGCCAGGTCATGAACAGGCCCAGCTGCTCGGCCCCCGCCAGCCAGGTGCGGTCCGTCCGGGCACACCACCGCAAGAACAACGCGATCGAGCCCGCGTAACTCTTCGTCGTCGACTCCGCGCCATCACGGCCGAACCGCACCTGCCGCAAGAACCCGTCCGCAACCGGCACGACGGCCAGGTCCTCATCAAGCACCGTCCAGTACCTCTGCCCGGACGGCAGCCTCACCGGAAACGCCCGCATCCCCGATCCCCCGATCTCGCGCTGGGCTGAATGACTACTACCAGCCACGAGCACCACACCCGAGGAGACGCGCCGGGAAAGCCCCTCACATGACCAGTTCACCCAACGTCATGCGACAGGCTCAGGACGCCGGGAGAACGTTGACCGATTCGATCAGCTGGCGGATGGTCTTGAGCAGCGGCTCGCCGTGCCGGGCGGTCTCGTCCTTGCGGGAGGGGCGCAGCAGCGTGATGCCCCGGGTGGCCAGGTCGGCCTCGGTTTCCCGGCCGGCGAAGCCCTTGCCGGTGATCAGGGTCAGGCCGGGCCGGGCGGCGGCCAGGTGCGGCTCGACGTCGAGCATCGCGGCCAGCACTTCGCGCTCGCCGATCTTCGGGTCGGCCAGCGCCCGCAGCACCGGCATCCCGGCCGGGGTGCAGATCAGGTACAGCCGCAGCCCCCAGAACCAGCGCGAATGAGAAGCGCAGTACCCGTAGCCCGCCCAGCCGGCCATGTCGGAGCGTTTGACCGCGGGCCGGGACCGGCCGCATTCGACCGGGGTGGAATCGGCGATCCAGACGTCGTCGAGCCAGAAGTCGCTGTCGGCGGCCAGGTCCCGGATCACCTGCTTGACCAGCGGCCGCGCGGAGCCGCTTGTTGCAGCCGGGCTGGTGCGGCAGGTACGGGAAAGCGCCCGCGCAGGTGGCACAAGGCGAACCGGATCCACCGGTGCTCGCTGTGAAAGCCCAGCAGCGCCTGCGCGACCGCCAGGCAGACCAGCTCCGGCTGGCTGAGGCGGGCCGGGTGGCCGGGCCGGCGGTCTTTGGCCAGCATGTCGTCGATCTTGACGTACAGTGCCGTCACGAGGGTGTCCAGATCAGCGTCCACGAGGGCCTCCAGGCTCGACGTTTGGTAAGCAACGCCGATCATGGGCACCCTCGCCAGCCCGGTCACGTAATGACACGCCCATGATCAATAAGGAATCACTCGTCCAGCGAGGCTCCGCCTCTGACCGCCGAGGTTGATCGTTCTGCCTGCTCAGCGGTGCCGCGTGGTTCAGGCTGGGATCGTCGGTGATGGCTGAGCAGGGCGGTTGTCATGTCTGGTGTGGTCACGGTTCCGCAGCTGCTGGATGGGCACACGGTCCTGGATGTGGAGTGCCTGGACCGCATCTACCTCAACGGCTATGTGCCCATGCTTCAGGTGGGCGGGCAGGTGATCACGTTCCTGCACGGCCACCTGGGGATGCCGGTCGCTTCCCCGGCGGTGATCGAGCAGATCGGCACCCGGTTCCGGCAGGCGGTGGCGCGGTTCGCCGACAACAACGACATCCCGATGGTCAAGTTCAAGAAAGGCATCCGGAAGATCGATGTGATGCGCCCACTGCTGGCATGCGCCGCCCGCACTGGCCGGGCGCAGGTGGTGGCGGTCGGCTGGGCGCAGGAGTTCCAGCATGTGTGGGGCGCGCGCAAGCGCGACACTGACCCGGCCCGTCCGCCGCAGTTTTCCTATGCCATGGCTGAGCGGCGGGTGACCTGCTATTACTTCTATGTCTGGGATGAGCGGTGGGGTCCCGGGTTCATCAAGGTCTGCGCGTACTTCCCCTATCCGGTGAAGGTCTGGCTCAACGGCCATGAGCATTCCAAGCGGGCAGCCGCCCGTGCCGGGATCGGCTTTACTGAGCTGTCTAACGGGTTCGCCCGCTGCGATGACCCCGATGGCCTCCGGCTGATCTGCGACCGGCTCGGGCCGCGGGACATCCAGGCGTTCTTCGACCGGTGGATGTCACGCCTGCCGCTGCCCCTGACTCCCGCCGACCGGGCGGGCGGCTACTGGTGGGAGCTGTCGATGCGGCAGGTCGAGGTTTCCCGGACCCTGGTGTTTGACGCCCCCCGCCAGGCACGGGCGTTCTTCGAGGCCCTGGTCGCCGATAACCTCGACCTTGGTCGGCCCGAGCACGTGGAGATCCTGTTTAAGCGCTCGCCCCGCGGCCGCAAGCCCAGGGATCCGGCTGGCGGCACGTTCAAGACCGCGATCGACCGCAACAACAACGGCGTCACCATCAACGCGTTCTGGCGCCACTCGCGGGTGAAGCAGTACCTGAAGGACGGCCGCGCCCTGAGGAGACCTCGGCTGCGCCCGCCGCCTGCACAACCTCCCGGAGTTGCAGGCCCGTGCCCGCGCGATCAACACCCGGCTGCTGCAAACTGAGAAGGTCGGCCAGGGATGTGTCTTCGATAGTCCAGCCCTTGCGCGGATATCGCAGCCTGCCCTTACCGAGGATGGCCGGAGGGCCCCAGGACTGCGGTTCGGCGACCCTCGAGTCATGGCCCTGGCCGGCTCCCTCGCCAACACGCTGTGCGCCGTCACCGGCATCACGAACAAGAGCCTGCGCGCCTTGATGACCGGACTGCTCGGCGCCCCCTACACCACCAACCAGGCCAGTTACGACCTCTCGCGCCTGACCCGCAAGGGCCTGCTCACCCGGATCCCGCACCGCAACCTGTACGCCCTCACCCCCGACGGCCTGCGCTTCGCGGTCTTCTACACCAAGGTCCACGACCGCATCCTGCGACCCCTCATGGCCGGCCACCAGCCCCAGGCCCCGCAAACCACTCCGCGACGCCCTCCGCGTCATCGACGGCGAAGTCACCCGCCGGCTCGCCGCAGCACGACTCCCTGCAGCCGCCTGACCAGCCACGAACCCGCGTCTATCTCCAGATACCCGGCCGGAAACTCAAGACAAACGTCAAAGTCCTCGGACACAAGCTCCGACAAGCTCCGCTAGCCGCGACAGCTCGAACGGGATAACAGCGTGCATCGCCACCGCCCCCAGAGTCCAGATGAGCACCCCCGCCGTTCTCGGCATGCGCTTCATGTAGCAGAGCATCTCACGGCCTGCCAGGGTCCATCGGCGGCTCGATGACCCGATCACGAACCGAGCAGCAGGGGACAATGCTGGGCGCATCATTGGCTGACGTAGCTGGAGAACTTGCGCCGCCGGATGTCGCGGCTGGTGCGGCGGGCGCCGTGATGGGTGACGTCCGGTTCGACGATCTCGTCCAGCTCGCCGCGATCGTCAAGAACCGGCTCAAGAGCTTTCAGTGCAGGCCCGCCTGTGATCGAGGGGTTCCTCGCCCAGACCTGGGCTCACCCTCCAACCCCAACCGCCGTAGACCTCAGCCTTTCAACCTCTGTAACCAGGCACCCGTGACTGGTTACCCGCCAACACCAGGGACTTAAGAGATTTGGGCTTGGGACCTGGGGTTTTGCAGAAGCGATGGGGGTTCGCTGCGCGGTTTGATCATGGGCGGGGCTCCTGGTAGGAGTTTGGTTGCCTAGATCAATCCCCTGCACAGGAGCCCGCGGGTGTCTTCTTATCGGCCGTCCGTTGATTCTGCAAGCCCGGTGGCGGCGAATGAGCCGCCAAGAGCGCCGGTGCCGGGCCGCCGGTCTCGATGGTGGCGTTCCGGGCTGCTGACCTGCAGGATCGCGGGAAGGGGCTGCCGGGCCGGCCGGGCGCGGTAGTGGCCGCGCCAGCCGGTGCCGGGGTGGCGGCGGGCACGCTGGTGACGTTCTGCCATCCGGTGGTGAGCGTCCCGGCGGTGGTCTGCCGGGGCGGGACGGTGCGGGCCGGCGGGTGGCTGCCTGATTTCGTGCGGCTGGGCGAGCTGGAACGCCATATCGGCGACGAGGTGATCGAGGCAATAGCCGCGAGGGCGGTAGCCAGCGGGCGGGTGCCCGCGCCGCAACGCCGGCGGCTGATGTCGCTGCCGCTGGTCATGCGGCTGACGGTGGCGATGACGCTGATGCCCGGCTCGGGCTATGCGCAGGTGGCGCGCCAGCTGGCCGGGCACCTGGCCGATGTGCCCTCGGCACGGGACTGGCACGTCCCCACCTCGAAGGTGTTCACCGGATGGCGGGATATGGCGTGCCCTTCCCCGATGGAGGACCTGTTCTGGCAGGTGGCCGGGCCGCTGGTGGCCGATGACGCGCCCTCGGCGGTGAACCTGGCGGGGATGCCGGTGTGCGGGATCGACGGGATGCTGGTCGCGGTGGCCGATACCCCGGCGAACCGGGCGGCGTTCGGGTGCGCGGGCACCAGCACGCGGAAAGGCAACGGCCAAGCGCCGTTCCCGCAGGTCCAGGCGGTGATCGTGACCGCGCGGGCCGGCCGGGCCAAGCCGGGGGCGATCATGGGGCGGCCCCGGGCCAGGGAGCAGGCGCTGCTGGCCCGCCTCATCGCCCGCCGCCCGGACCTGTTCGCCGGGCGGGTGTTCTGCTTCGACCGCAACTCCCCGGCCATAAGATCATCACCGCGATCATGGACGCCGGCGGGCACGTGGTGGCCCGCGTCAAGGCCGGGATCTCGCTGCCGGTCACCGGCGGCGGGTGGCTGACCGACGGATCGCGGCTGTCGTACCTCAACGCGCCCTCAGGCCAGGAGGCTGACCGGCTGCCGGTCCGGGTGACCGAGCACAACGCGGTGCTGCCGTACGGCGACGGCCAGCGGGTATCGGAAACCTGCACCCTGGCGACCACGCTGCTGGACCACATCGCCGCCACCGCTGGGCAGATCCGCGAAGCCTACCTGGAGCGCTGGCCGGCCTCAGAGACAACGTTCGGGCAGGACAAGGCCACCATCCGTGGCGCCGGGGACCGCACGTCCGGGCCAGTGCTGCGCTCGGGCACCCCGCGGCTGGCGGTCCAGGAGTTCTGGGCCTGGATGTGCGGCACCCAGCTGGTGCGGGCCAGCGCGACCGCGGCCCTCGCCGGCGACGCCGAACACGCGCGCGAGCTGCGGCGGCGCCAGGGCAGCGGGCCGGTCACCAGCGATCAGCTGTCGTTCACCGCGGGCTGGCACAGCGCGATCCGGTCGATGACCCAGTCCCGGGTCACCGCGACCACGTCCCTGCCGGAACTGGCCGCCCTGGCCGACGCGACCGCCCGGGCCATGCTGCGCACGCTGAACATCACCGGCCGGCCGCGCTGCTGGGGATCGCCGGGGCAACCTTGGGCGCCCTCCACCCTTGGCGTTGATCAGCAAACATGTTCAAAGACCCCAAGCAGCGGTCGCTGGCCATCGGGGTGTGTGGCTGATGTGCGTCATAAGCGGCACCGCTATCGGCCCGGTGGCCGACGGGCTGCTGCTTGAGAATTTCTGGTGGGGCTCGGTGTTCCTGCTAGGCACACTGGGCCGCCCCGCGTTTTCCGGACAGCGGATTTGGAGCTAATTCATGCTGCACGCTGCCGGTTCAGGTACTCGTCGTGGACTTCTTGCGGAGTCCGGTAGCCAAGTGCCGAATGGAGACGCGTTCGATTGTACCGGAGCTCGATGTACCGCGCAATGTCCTCTCGTGCTTTTCTTATCGTAGGGTACACGGTACGGTGGATCCGCTCGACTTTTACCGCGGCATTGAATGATTCAGCGAGAGCATTGTCGAAACAGGACCCAGTGCGCCCGACTGACTGGCGGATTCCCAGTCTCCCGAGGACGGCAGAGAACTCGGCAGAAGTGTAATTGGCGGGCTCAAGGGGTCGTCGCAACGCTGCCGGTAGATTGGCCTTTCCTCGTTAACCATACGTGGCGGCCAGCCCCGGCGGGGTGCCGCGCGGGGCGGCGGGGGCAGGCCTTGTGCCTGGCCCTTGGTTCCTGCCGCCGGGGCCGCAGTGGTCTCCGGGGTCAAGGTCGGCCGCAGGCCGCCGCCGCAGGCGGTGCGGGAGCAGCCTTGACGCCGGAGGGGCGGCCCCGTACGCTGCGCGGCAACCCCTTGGGTAGCAGAGCGGCGGCGGCAGCCGCCTCCTTCCGCCCGGGCCTCAGGCGGCGGCGTCGTTGAGCAGGTCCGCCATCGCTTCTGCCGGGGTGTTCCAGCCGAGTGTCTTGCGTGGGCGGCCGTTGAGTGCCGCGGCGACCGCGGCCAGGTCGCCGGCGCTGTGCCGGCTGAGGTCGGTTCCCTTCGGGAAGTACTG
>WNGL01007580.1_pt1 | contig 12745 bp, 8 predicted proteins | sample 5400591 | NCBI WGS metagenome assembly WNGL01 (sample SAMN13153377, study PRJNA577476) | soil metagenome | isolation source: 80 cm soil or saprolite under Garry oak tree replicate 1 | place: USA:California | collected 2016-06-15
CGCCAGCGTAACACGGCCAGCGGAACGCCACATCAATCGCGGACGACGAAGCGGTAGCAGTCGCTCTGGAGCGCAACATGGCGCGTGGCGTTCTCGATGACGCGGAAGTGAATATCGAAGGCCGCGCCGGGCGCCACCGCCGACAAGTCGCGCCACAACGCGGCCCGCCCTGTTCCGGTCTCGTCCGTGACGATGGGCTCGGGAGTCGACCCCTTCCCGAGCGTGAGCCAGTTCGTGGCAGTGCAAACGCCGTCCAGTGTTCCGTCAGTCGCTCGCTGCAAGCTGTAACTCGTGACTGGGGTGAGATCACGCACCCACACATCCAGGTTCACGATGTTGTGGACCGGATCCTTCTGCTGCCTGAACTTCACCAACCCGAAGCCGTCGCCGCGCAGAATCGCTTCCAGATCAAATGGCGGCTCTTCCGCGGCGGGTGACGACTGGATCGACCCAGGCGCGGCCACGCTGTGCGCAGGATCCACCGCGATCGTCGGGGCCGTTGGACTGACGGCGCGGCCGCTGCAGGCCGCCGCAAAAACCGAGAGTAATCCGAGCGCGAGCGACCGACGCACCATATGACCTCCTCCGCCGGGCAAGCCGGCGCGGAAAACCGTCAAGAGACATCCTCTCGAACGAGGTGCCATCATGGTCGGACGTCCCGTAACGCGCCATAGAGGCCGTCTGAAGTTTCTCTGAAGATCCGGCGCTTCGGCCGTATGATCCCCCTCGATGCCCGGCTGCGTCCGTTTCGGACAATTCGAGCTCGATGTCGCGGCGTTCACGCTGCGCCGAAACGGCGCGAGCGTGCGCCTCGAGAAGATCCCGATGGAAGTGCTGGTTCTGCTCGTCGAGAACGCCGGCGCCCTCGTGGATCGCAGCAGGATTCATGCGGCGCTCTGGGGCCCCAACGTGTTCGTCGACCGCGATGCCGCGATCAACACGGCGATGCGGAAGATTCGCCGGGCGCTCGACGAAGATGCCGATCGGCCCCGATTCATCGAGACGGTCGTAGGAAAGGGCTACAGGTTCGTTGCGCCGCTCGAACGCGGGAGAGCAGGCACGCAGCGCCACCTTCCGAAATATCGCCTGATGCGAGGCAAGCACGCCTTCACGCTGGAGGAGGGCGACAACCTGCTGGGGCGCGATCCAGGCGTGCACGTCCATCTCGACCATGCGTCTGTGTCACGGCGCCACGCCCGGATTTCAGTGTCGCCGGATCGAGTGGTGCTGGAAGATCTGAGCAGCCGTAACGGGACGTTCGTCAACGGACGGAGCATTACCTCACCGACCGAACTCGACGACGGCGCCGTCATCGGTCTGGGCCCGATCACGTTGACGTTCGTCGCGCTGTCCGGTCCCGCGTCCACACGACCCATGAACGGCGGTCTGGGTTCCCCCGACGCCGATCCTCACTCACGCCCGTGACACTAGCGCCAGGGGCACGGCTCGGTGCGTACGAGATCCTGACGCCGCTCGGCGCCGGCGGGATGGGCGAGGTGTACCGGGCGAGAGACACCCGGCTCGGACGGGAAGTCGCGATCAAGCTCGTGACCGAGCGCCTCATGGCCGACCCAGACGCCGTCGCGCGCTTCGAGCGCGAAGCCCGCGCCATCGCCGCGCTCTCGCATCCGAATATCGTGGCGCTGCACGACGTGGGCCGCGACAACGGCGTCACATTCGCCGTGATGGAGCTGCTCGACGGCGAATCATTGGATCGACGACTTGTAACCGAGGATCTCCCCTGGAGGACAGCGCTCGAAATTGCGGCGGCGATTGCCGACGGACTTTCGTCCGCGCACAGCAGGGGCATCATTCATCGCGATCTGAAGCCTGGCAACGTCTTCATTACGCGTGATGGACTGGTGAAGATCGTGGACTTCGGTCTCGCAACCGACGCTGCGTTTCAGCCCACACCCGCCGGGCTCGCCAGCGACACCGCCCCCGGTCTGGTCTTCGGCACCGTCGGGTACATGTCGCCTGAACAGGTGCGTGGCGAGCCTGCAGATCCCCGGTCCGATATCTTTTCACTCGGGTGCCTGATCTACGAGATGCTGTCGAAACAGCAGCCATTCCGCGGCAACACCCCTCCCCAGGTGCTTGCCGCGATCTTGAGAGATCAACCGGCCGATCTCGCAGGGCTCGGCCGCGACATCCCACAGCGTGTCGAGGCGCTCGTCCGACGTTGTCTCGAAAAGAATCCGGATCACCGATTCGAGTCGGCGCGTGATCTTGCTTTCGCGCTCCGCGAGATTCTCAGAGACGCGGGCGACCGGAACGCTCTTGCCCGGATGGCGGCGTTCAGCCCCCACCTACGGGTGCCGTCGCTCATCACAGCCGGCGCGCTGATCGTTGTCGCCACGATCTTCTGGTTCGGTGGCCTAGGCCGATCTGCCATCGTACGCGCCACGCCCATCCGCGCCGTTGCAGTGCTGCCGCTCGAAAATGCGTCGGGAGATCGTCAGCAGGACGATTTCGCGGAGACGATGACCGAACAGCTCACCACGAGGCTGGCGAGCCTGGGCAGCTGGCGCGTCACGTCCCCCGCGTCGGTATTGCGCTACCGCGGCGCGCGAAAGCCGGTGGCGCAGATAGCCGGAGAGCTTGGGGTGGACGCTGTCCTCGAGGGATCGGTGGCGCGCCACGGATCCAGCGTAAAGGTCGTTGCACAGCTCGTTGATGCCAGGACGGGGCGGCGCATCTGGGGCGACGTGTACGAGCAGCGGCTCGACAGCGTGCTGGTGATGCAGAACGACGTGGCGCGCGCGATCGCGCACGAGGCCGATCTGCGGCTGGCGCCCGAGGTGGCCGCGCGCCTGTCAGGCATTCCACGCAAAGTCGTTCCCGCGGCGTATGACGCTTATGTGCGCGGGCGACACGCCTGGGACAAGCGGAGCGAGTCGGATCTGCACGACGCGATTGGCTTCTTTCAGGACTCGATTGACGCCGATCCCACTTACGCTCCTGCCTATGCGGGGCTGTCGGATGGGTACGCGCAGCTTGGCTATGGATCGTACATCTCGCCCGAGGACGCGTTCCCCCGCGCGCGCGTCGCGGCGCAGAAAGGTCTCGCACTCGATCCGACACTCGCCGAGGCCCACGCCTCACGCGGGTACGCGCTGATGTACTACGACTGGGACTTCGCGGAGGCCGAGGCGGAGTACCGGCGCGCGATCCAGCTGAACCCGAGCTACGCGGTGGCCCATCAGTGGTATGCGTACCTCCTGACGGCGATGGAACGCCCGCTCGCATCGGCCGACGCGGAAATCTCGATCGCGAAGAGCCTGGATCCGCTTTCTGTCGCGATCAACACCGACCGCGCGTACATCTTCTACTATTCCGGCCGAAACGAAGATGCGCTGCATTCGGTCGGGCTCGCACTGGAGATGAATCCAAAATTCGCGCTGGGCTACTTCTGGCTCGGGCGCATCTATACGACGGAAGGCCGATACGCGGACGCCGACAAGGCGTTTCACAGCATCGGGCCGCTTCGTACCTGGACGCCCGCGATGGCGGCGCTCGGGTACATGTACGGAAAGGCTGGGCGGTCGAAGGATGCCAGAGCGGTCCTCGCCGAATTCGATGCGCGCGCGCATCAGGGACGCTACGCGTCCCCATATGCGATTGCCGCGATCTACGCGGGCCTCGACGATCGCGAGCGGATGTTGCGTATCTGGATGCCGCGTATCGCGACCATTCGCACCGGCTCGTCTGGCTCAAGCGGGATCCGCGCTGGGATCAGTTCCGTGCGGATCCGCGCTTCGAGAATCTGGTCCGCAAGATCGGGCTCCCGTCCTGAGGCGGAAGCTACAGAACCGCCCCAGGCGTTCACGTCTCGCGGAGAACCTGCGCAGGATCGATTCGCGCAGCGCGTCGCGCTGGCAGCCAGCCGGCGATCCCGCCTATCGCGATGAGCACACTGACGGCGGCGGCAAATGTCGCCGTGTCGCGCGGCGTCACACCATACAGGAGCGAGGCGGAAATAAAACGCGTCGCCCACCAGCTCAGTCCCGTACCCGCGACGAGGCCGGCTCCGATCAACCGGCCGACACGTCCGAGCACGAGGCGGACGACGCCGGAGGGCTCGGCGCCGAGCGCAATGCGCACTCCAATCTCCGCGCGGCGACGGCTGACGCCATATGCCGTCACACCGTAGAGTCCCAGCGCGGCTAGAACGAGCGCGAGCGCACCGAAAAATCCAGACAGCATCGCGACGAGCCGCTCCTGGGTCATCGCAGCGCCGACGTAGTCGTCCAACGGCCGGATTGTCAGAGCCGCGGTGCCGTCGACGTTCCCGAGCGCGCGTGCAAGAACCGGCGCGATCGCGCTTCTCGCTCCTGGCGCCGCGCGCACCGTCAACGCAATCGACGCGCCCTGGGAGGTCTGCGTCAGCGGCAGAAACAACGCGGGCACGGTGCCTTCGCGGAGCCGCCCATACACGGCATCGGAGACTAGACCGATGATTTGATACGTCGCCGGGACGGGCTTGCCGATCTGGCCGCGGAACTCATGACCGACAGGATTCCCCCCGTTGAAGAACTTGCGGGCAAAAGCCTCATTGACGATCGCGACGAGCGGACTGCCCTCACGATCACTCGCGGCGAAGTCGCGGCCGGCGATCAACGTCATGCCGTAGGTCGAGAAAAACCGTGGGGACACGGCATTCACCCAGCTCATACGCTCCCGCTCGGAGCGCGGCGGCGCACCAGCGATCTCGATGACGGTATTCCAGCCTTGGCCGCTGATTGGCGTGATCCGCGACAGCGCGGCGTCGGCGACGCCCGGCGTCGCCGCTGCCGCCTCGCGGAAGCGCTCGAACAGCTGCACTCGCGCGGACGAGAGCGTCTGACTGCGCTGCACGTTGATGTCGACGGCAAGCAGCGGTGCCGCGTTGAAGCCAAGGGGCAGCGACGACAGTGACATGAACGTGCGGACGAACAGCCCCGCACCAACGACGAGCGCGAGCGACAGCGCCACCTGCACAACGACCAGCGCGTTGCGCACGCTCCAGCGCCGATCTCCGGCGATGCTCCGCGTTTGCTGCTTCAGGATCTCGTTGGGGGTCGTGCTCGACACGCCGGCCGCCGGCGCAAGCCCGAAAAACAGCGCCGTCATCACAGTCACCGCGGCGGTGAACGCCAGCACGCGGCGATCGAGCGCGAGATCCAGAAACACGGCGCTCGCCGGCGTACCCAACTGGGCGACGAGGAACGCGCTGCCAAGACGAGCCACGACCAGGCCAATCGCCGCGCCCGCGAAGGCGAGCATCATCGATTCAATCAGGAGCTGGCGCGCGAGCCGCAGGCGGGATGCGCCGAGCGCCAGCCGAATCACCAGCTCCCGCCGCCTCGCGATCGAACGCGACAGCAGCAGGCTGGCGATGTTCGCGCACGCAATCAGCAGCACGACGCTGACCACCGCCATGATGATGGTCAGCGGCTGCTCGTAACGTCCGCGCAGAGTCGAGTATCCCTGCGCGGCCGGTATGAGCGTGAAGGGCTCGCGCAGGTAATCGCGCAGTGACGGCCGATAGCTCGGCGGCATGGTGGCCGCCCGTATTTGCGGCTGGACACTGCGGAGCGCGGCGTCTGCCTGCTCGATCGACTGACCGGGCTTCCTGCGCGCCATGATTTCGAGCCACCACGTCAAATGGCCGGGCAGCATCGACTCGCCGCCATGGATGAAGGCTTCGCCGGCCAGAGGCACAATCACGTCGGACATCCGGCCGACGTCAGGGCCGAAGAACCCCGCCGGCATGACCCCGATGATCGTAAACGGAATGCCGTTCAGGGTCAGGCGACGTCCGACAGCATCCTCCGCTCCGCCGAACCTTTGCTTCCAGAATCGATCGCTGATGACAGCGACTGCGCCATCCGGCCCTCCACCGCGCGCATCATCAGCCCCCGCGAAGAGCCGCCCGCGCTCCGCGCGAACACCCAGGACGTCGAAGATTTCGCCGCTCGCGTACGCGCCGGGCGCGAAGTCGGTCTCGCCGTGTCCAGAGAGATCGAACCGCGCGTTGCTCCATGCAAACGCACCGTCGAACAACTGGCTCTGACGCACCCGGATCTGTTCCCAGATCGGATTGGTCCACTCACCCTTGTCGAGGAGCACCAGCGCATCCGCGTCGCGCACGGGCAGCGGCTTGAGAACGAGGCCATTCAGGATGGAAAAGAGCGCCGTGTTCGCCCCTATTCCGAGGGCCAGCGATAGAATCGTGATGAGGCTGACGAGCGGAGTGGCGCGCAGACCTCGAAACGCATCGCGACAATCGTGAAGCACGCCTGCTTTCATGATGCGGCCTTTCGAAAGGAACGACCGGAAGGAGATGCGATTGGCGGGTGCGAGGCGCTCGGCTGCTCCGTAGAGGGCCGCTTCCCCGATCGTGCGCATCCAGAACGCGATCGTCGCCCACCGGCCGGCCACCCGCGCCGACGCGTAATCCTGTGTGAACGCGTCGCACATACCAGCCTCGAAGCGCTCGCGAAACAGGCGGGGATACGCCCGCAGGAGAAGGCTGTAGATCCGGTCTGCGTTCACGCGGATCCTTTTCGAAGGCGCCGCGCCGCGGCGTCGAGGGTTGTCACCAGCGCCGCCAGCCGCTCGCGCTCCACGGCCAGGGCCTGCCGACCGCGCGCGGTCAGCCGGTAGGAGTTGCCGCGCCTGGGATCGGCCGACGGCCCCGGCTGGACCTCGCTCACAAAGCCGGCATCGATGAGCTTTGACAGGTGCCGGTAGAGAGAGCCCGTGCCGAGCCGTACGCTGCCCGAAGCGTCCTCCCGGACGGCCTGCAGGATGCCGTATCCGTGGGCGGGGCCCTCGCTGAGGGCCAGAAGGATGTGCAGGGAGGCCGGCGCGAGCGGGTCAAACATGTCCATATCGGATATGTCCATGTTAGACGTAAGCGCCCGCCGGATGGTTGGCCGCTGGTCCGGATTCTCTACCGCACCGGACCCAGATACTTGTCCAGCCAGTCCAGGATTTCCTTGTAGACGAGCTGAGGCTGAGGCGGGATGTGGCCCCCCTCGAGGACGACATGCCGTTTGTCAGCGTCGGCCGTGCCGAGCATCTTGAAGAGCGGCACCTGCGCGGTCTGGTATGGCAGGTCGAAGTCTTCGCGGCCGTTCACCATCAGGACAGGCTGACGGACGCGCGGGGCGAAGTTCACCGGGTCCATCTCTGGCGGAATGTTCCACGTCTCGAAGCCGCCTGACAGCAGCACGCCGGTCTTGAGCCGCGGCTCGACGGCGAGGTAGACCGGCATCAACTGCGCCCCCAGGCTGAGGCCATACCCGGCGATCTTTTCGTGGTCGATGTCGGGCCGGCTCTGAAGGTAGTCGACCGCGCGGCGCAGATCCTGCGCGCGCTGAATCCCGATCTCCCGCAACGCATTCTGGCCCGTCGGCCTCACTTCCGTCCGTCGCTCGTAGGTCTGCTGATAAATCGGGAAGATGACGGCGCGTCCGCTGCGCACGAGGAACTCGACCCATAGCAGGTACATGGATCGGCTGGAACTCGACCTCACGGCGTCGGTCCCCGGAAAGTACACGACGGCCTGATACGGGGGACGTCCCGACTTGGGAACGAACATCACGGCCGGCACGCGTTCGTTTCGATACGCGGCGCGGAAGGAGACGCGCTGCCTCGTCCAGTTGGGATCGCTCGCGTCTTCGGATTCGACGCTCGCCTCGAGCGGCGTCGGATCGTAATCGTAGAGCCGCCGATACGCCGCGAACACCGCACCGTCCACCGGCTTGAGCGTGGAGGGATCGCGTTCGAACGAGACGATCGGCTCGAGGAGCTTCGCGTCGATGGGGGTATCCTGCTTGATGCAACGGAAGCCGAATCCGGCTGCGCGTTCCATCGCGGCCCGCGCGTCCTGATCGCGGAACTGGTAGGTGGCGTCGTTGTAGGCTCCGCCCAGGACATAGCGCTTACCCGATGTGGCCTGATTCCAGCACCACTCCTTTACGTTGCCAGCCATGTCATAGGTGCCGTACGGTCCGAGCCCTTTGTAGCTCCCGACCCTGGCGGGGCCTTTGCCGGCGAAATTGCTGTGGGGCAGGATCTCCGAGAAAATCCCGAACGCGCCGGAGGCTTTGTACCAGTGGTACGCCGTAGGCAGCGACTTGCGCGCGAACGACGCGTAGGCGGCGGCCTCGTACCAGCTCACGCCGCTGACCGGATAATCCCCCTGGCCTTCGGGATAGGCTCCCAGTTCCCAGGTCGACGGACCCGGACGTCCGGTCGTATCACGAAACCGCGCCATCGCCTCGTCCCATGACAGCTCGTGCCCGTTGTCGACGATCGGATGCGGCCAGTATTCGCGCTGACGATAGCCGCCGCGGTCGACGAACTCCTTGAACTGCCGGTTCGTCACCTCGTACTGATCGATCCAGAACGCCGGCATCGCAACGCTGCGATTGTTGCTCTCGAGATCGAACGTGCCGGCCGGCACGTGCATCATGCCAGCCGGCGATGAGTTCGCGCGGACGAGGTCGAATCGGAACGGTGGTTCGTTCGGCGACGCCTCCAGCGGCGTGTACCCGTCCTTCGTAATGCGCCATCGAAGTTGATTGAACGGGAACCGCACAGTCTCGGGCAGCGGCGTTCGACCCAGCGAAATCCATCCGGCGTCCGCGCCGTCGTACGCACGGAAGGCAACCTCCGCGCCCACCGGGTTCGTGACGACCTGCATCGGTCTCGCAAAGGAGTTGAACGCCGCCTGCAGGTCGGGATCGGCCGGGTTCCGCGCAAGCTCCTGCGTGGCAAGCCGGTAGGCCCCTACCGCATTACCGGAATTCACCAGCCGAACGATCTCCGCTGCGGCAGATTTCGCGGACGTGAGACGTTGCTCTCGGGCACGGGCCCACAGGATCGCGCCGACGCCCGCGGTCGCCAGGACGATGGCGGCGGCGATCGCGATTGTCGACAGGCGCCGCGACATGACACTCGGCGTGCGCGCGCTCGCCGTTCGGGCCTCTTGGAGCGCGGCGAGTACGTCCACACCTGATTGGTACCTCTGCGAGGGATTCTTCGCGAGGCAGCGCTGCACGATGTTCGTGAGTGCCACGGAAGCGTCCGGCCTGAGCGCCGTCAGCGCGCGCGGCTCGCTGTGCACGGTGGCATCCATCACCGACCAGATGGTGTCCCCTGTAAACGGCCGCTCACCGATGCACATCTGGTAGAGCACGACACCGAACGCGAACACATCGGAGGCTGAGTACGCTCTCTGGCCTGCAATCTGCTCCGGCGCCAGATATCCGACCGTTCCGACGATCGCTCCTGGCGGCGCGATGGTCCCCTGGAATGTCGCCGCGCGCGTCGCGTCGTCTGGGTCGATCCGCACATGCCGCGCGACGCCGAAATCCAGTACCTTCACCTGCCCAGACGAGGTGACCATGACGTTGGCGGGCTTGATATCGCGGTGCACGACACCTGCGCGATGCGCCGCGGCGAGCGCGGCAGCGATCTGGACCGCATAGTCGATTGCCGTCTGGATGGGAAGACCGCCGACTGGAATCTCGTCCGCCAGCGACCGTCCCTCCACGAACTCCATGACGATGAAGTCGGTATCGGCCTGCTGTTCGATGGAATGGACGGTGACGATGCCGGAGTGGCTCAAAGCGGATGCGGCTCTGGCTTCGCGTAGAAGCTGCCGCCTGGCGTCGCCGGTCGAATCCGCCAGTACCTTGATCGCGACGACGCGGTCGAGCTGTGTGTCCCGTGCGCGATAAACGGTCCCCATGCCCCCTTGGCCGAGGACCGCTTCGATGACATAGTGCGCGAGCCGCGTGCCCACCATGGTTGGTCAGGCGCAGCTTACCTCACGGAGCCGGCGCACGGTGCCGAATCGCCGCATGCAGAAGGTGCACCTTCGGTGCGCAGGTCGAGCGTCTTACTTCGACGTGCGGCGCGCCTTGAGCGCATCGAGCAGCCGGCCGACTTCGTCTTCCTTCGCCATCACGTCGAACCGGCGGTCCACGTCATCGGCGACCAGCGCCGACTTCGCCTGGCTGACGGCTTCACTGCGCATCACCTTCTGCTGCATGCGATCGAAACCGGCGGCCGGCCCTGTACCGCCGATTGCGAGCTGCGCGTCGGTGGCTCTTTCGAGGGCCCGCGCGCGGCGGTGTTGCGCGATGAGGACGTCGCTTTTCGCGTGCGCCTCAGCGAGCTTCTGCTCCAGTTGATCGAGGGCCTTCCTGAGCGAATCGACCTGGTTGCGCTGGTCGGTCACCTGCTGCGCGTAGCTCTCCGCGAGCTTCGTGAAGCTCTGGTAGCGCTCCAGCGCCGCCCGCGCCAGGTCGTCCTGCTGCTTGTCGACCGCCAGCTCCGCCTTCTTCATCCACTCAGCCGATTTGTCTTCCTGTTCGGCGTGCTTCTTCTGCAGCAGGTGTTGATCGGCCATCGAGATCGCGACCTGCGTCTTGACCTGCAGCAATTGGTTTTCCATGTCGAGGATCACCTGCTTGATCATCTTCTCCGGATCTTCCGCGCGATCGATGAGATCGTTCAGGTTCGCTCTGACAAGTGTTGCGACGCGTTCTAGAACTGCCATAACGTGCTCCTGTTTTCCCGGGCAGGCCTGAAGGCCTGCGCTACAGTTATCGATTCCGCGTGATCCGCGTACTCCGCGTGGTCCGCGGTCCGTGGTCCGCGTGGTCCCCGGCCGTGTTCCGCTTGGTCCGCGCGGTCCGCGGCCCAGGTTTCGTGGGATCCGCGGCCGCAGTCCGCGGCCTCAGACGCCCGCGGGCGGCCGCGGGGCCTTGTCACCCAGTTTTCTGACCTTCGACAACAGCTCCGACATCGGCGTGCCCGAGAGCGCCTCGAACAGCGCGGGGACCTGCGCCGCGATTTCCGTCATGTCGCCGGTCAGCTTGTGCATACCGGACGAGGAGCCGTTTCCGGTGGACACAATCGTGATCTTGTCCACCTTCGCGAGCGGCGCCGCGATCGCCTGCATGATCTCAGGAAGCGCGGTCAGCAGCTTGTCGATCACAGCCGCCTGGTTGTATTCCTGGAACGCCTCGGCCTTCACGTTCATCGCGCGCGCCTCGGCGTCGCCCTTCTTGAAGATGATGTCCGCCTCGGCTTCGCCGCGCAGACGCACCGACGAGGCCGCGCCTTCCGCCTCGATCGACAGCCGGCTCTTCTCGGCTTCGGCGAGCACCTGGATCCGCTGGCGCTCGACCTCCGCCTGCTTCAGGACCGTGGCGATCAGCTCCTTCTCGCGGCGGGTGATCTCGGCTTCCTGCACCTTGATCTGCTGCTCGCGCTCGACCTGCTGCACGCGGACGGCCTCGGTGACGACCTGCTGCTGCATGACGTTGGTCTGGATCTCGTAGGCCTTGTCGGCCTGCGCTTCCTGCTTCTTGACCATCTCGACGTAGTTCGCCTTCTTGATGTCGAGATCGCGCTGCGCCTCTGCCTGTTTCGCCAGCGACAGCGTTTCCGCGAGGACACGCTCCTGGTCCGCCTGCGCCTTGTTGATCGCCGATTCGCGCTGCGCGTTCGCGCGCTTGATGGCGGTGTCGCGGTCCGCTTCGGCAGCGGCGACGTCCGCGTCACGTTTGATCCGCGCCACGTCCGGCCGGCCCATGTTGACGATGTAGTCGTTCTTGTCGCGGACTTCCTTGATCGTGAACGACACGACCTCGAGCCCCATCTTGTTCATATCGTCCGCGCACGTGGAGCGCATGCGGTCGGCCACCATCTCCGGCTCCTTGACGATCTGCTCGACCGTCAACTGGCCGATGATGCCGCGCAGGTGGCCTTCCATCACCAGCTTGATCAGGCTCTCGCGCTGGTCGGGCGACTTGGTGAGGAACTGCTCGGCCGCCGTCTGGATCGACTGCATGTCGGACTTGACCTTGATTTGCGCGACCGCTTCGACCGTCACCGCCACACCCTGCTTCGTATAGAGGTCCTGCGCGGGCGCCACGTCGAACGACATCAGCTCGAGCGACAGCTCGTGGTATGACTCGACCATCGGAAAGATCACCGTGCCATGACCTTTCACGATGCGCGTTCCGCGGAAGCCATACACGATCAGCGCTTCGTGGGGCCCCGCCTTTCGGTAGAGCGATGCCAGGAACGATCCGAGCAGCGCCACCGCCAGCACCATCAATCCGACGACGACCCAGAACCCGACACTCATGGCCTGAAGCCCCATGGGAAACACCCTCCTGTCATTTTCCGGGGGGCCTCGCCCCGCCGGACCCCCCGACACGCTCGCTCGCGGGGACCCCTTCGATCCCCGCTCCGCTCCCGTGCCTCACTCGCTTCGCTCGTTCGCTCACTTCTCCGCTGCGAGATCGCTCCACCGTCTCACCGAGGCGATACCACGCTCGTAGGCCGTCACCACGACTTCGGCACCTTTTTCAATCGCCTGCCCGTCGTCGCTGCGCGCGCCGCAGCACTGGCGCGCGCCGCCGTGCGAGTACACGATTTCGCCGACGCCGCCGGCCCGAATCGGCTGGCTGAGACGTCCCAGCAGGCCGATCATCTGGTAGTCGGCGCTCTGCATGTTCTCGTCGGGCGACCAGAGCAGGTGCGCCATCACCCAGAACACAATCGCCGCCCCGATCAGGCCGAGCACGATCGACACGAGGACCGCCGGCAGCGCAAGCCAGCGGAATTCGGATGTCAGGAGGTAGCCGGTCCCGCCGAACCATGCGAGGAAGGCTGTCAGCGTGGCGACGTTGATCGGACCGACGCCGGCCGACGGGTGCGGCTGAAAGATGTT
>WNGL01007584.1_pt1 | contig 12741 bp, 8 predicted proteins | sample 5400591 | NCBI WGS metagenome assembly WNGL01 (sample SAMN13153377, study PRJNA577476) | soil metagenome | isolation source: 80 cm soil or saprolite under Garry oak tree replicate 1 | place: USA:California | collected 2016-06-15
GCGGGAAATCGAGGCCTGTCCAGTCCATGTCTTCATAGAATGGAGTCCAGCCAATTGGAGTTTCTTTGGTACGGGTGCGCCCGTGAACACGGTCCACAATCCACTTAAGCACACGGAAGTTGTCGCGGAAACCGGGCCACAGGAATTCGCCATTGGCATCTTTGCGGAACCAGTTCACGTGGAAGATGCGCGGAGTCATGCTCAACGAGCGCTGCATTTTGATCCAGTGGCGGAAGTAGTCGCCCATGTGGTAGCCGCAGAAGGGAAGCATGGCCATGGGATCGCGACGAACTTTGCCGACCTCGCCCGCGGCGGCTGCGGTCATTTCTGATCCCATGGTCGCACCGGCGTAAACTCCCGAACTCCAATTAAAAGCTTGATAGACGAGCGGGATAGTGTGCGCGCGACGGCCACCGAAAATAATTGCGCTGATGGGAACACCAGTCGGGTCTTCCCAAGCGGAATCAATGGTTGGACACTGTTTTGCCGGAGCGGTGAAGCGGGCATTGGGATGAGCAGCTTTGGCGCCTGTCTTTTTCGCGATTTCCGGAGTCCAACGATTGCCCTGCCAGTCCATGCATTCCGAGGGAGGATCGTCGGTCATGCCTTCCCACCAAACCCCGCCTTCGGAAGTGAGCCCAACATTGGTAAAAATTGTGTTCTTGGACAACGTAGCCATGGCGTTCGGATTCGTCTTAACGGAAGTTCCGGGAGCGACGCCGAAAAATCCGGCTTCGGGATTGATGGCGCGCAGGCGCCCTTCTGAATCGGGCGTGATCCAGGCGATGTCATCGCCGACGGTCCAAATCTTCCATCCCTTCGACCTAAATTCCTCCGGCGGGACCATCATCGCGAAATTGGTTTTGCCGCAGGCGCTGGGGAAAGCTGCAGCCACGTACGTTTTCTCGCCGTTCGCATCTTCAACGCCGACGATGAGCATGTGCTCCGCCATCCATCCTTCATCGCGGGCCATGTTCGAAGCGATACGCAAAGCAAAACACTTCTTGCCGAGCAGGGCGTTGCCGCCATAGCCCGAACCGTAGGACCAGATTTCGCGCGGCTCGGGAAAGTGGACGATGTATTTTTCTTCGTTGCACGGCCAGGGGACATCCTTCTCTCCCGGCTTCAACGGCGCTCCCACGCTGTGCAAGCAGGGAACAACTCGCTTGTAATCCTTATCAATCTCTTTGAATACCGGCAGGCCAATGCGCGCCATGATTCGCATGCTCGCGACCACATACGGCGAATCGGTAAGCTGTACCCCGATCTGCGACATGGGCGACGCCACCGGACCCATGCTGAAGGGCAGGACGTACATGGTACGTCCATTCATGGAATTGCGAAACAGGCCACGCAACTTGCGGCGCATCTCGTAAGGATTTTCCCAATTATTAGTCGGGCCAGCGCTGTCTTTGGAAAGTGAACAGATAAAAGTGCGATCTTCGACCCGCGCGACATCGCTCTTATGCGAGCGCGCCAGGAAGCATCCAGGCCATAGCTTCTGGTTCAGGCGGATCAGTGTTCCGCTGGCGACCATTTCCTCGCAGAGCTGGTCGTATTCTTCCTGAGAGCCGTCCACCCAATGAATACGCGCCGGCCGGGTTAGCTCAGCCATCTTTTCCACCCATCGCAGCAGGTGTTCGTTTTTGGTAAGTGGAATGGCCGGATTAGTCGTGGTAACGGTCGCCATGAGATTGGGCTCCTAGAGCGGGACTGGCACGCTACGTTGGTTGAGAACGCAGCGAGTCGAAAAATGACCGTTCTTTATGGTATCGCAGGCGAGCGTTGCTGGGAAATGTTGGGTTCGTCAGAGCCGAAAGGCATTACCACCAAGCACGCTAAGGTACACAGGGGAAGCATTTATCCCGAATTCGGCGAGTTGATGCAGCATGCATCCGAAATGCCATGCAGGGCACCGATCCTGTTGGTGGTCATTGTTCACGCCTTGTGCGTCAGCAGATCTGCTCCACAGGATCGCAGAAAACTACTGCATGGTGAAGTTCACTTTGTCTACGAACACGGTGTAAGGCGTCCCATAGCGATTGCCGTCTAACTGATAATTGATGGTCACGCCGTTCCAGCTGGTGGTATTCGGGGACTCGTAGTGGTTCAAAGTCGCGGTATTGCCATTCAGGGTAATGGACTTGTACAGCAATTGATTGTTCGATGTGCGCTGAACACTGATGATCAGGTGGTTCCAAGCGCCGCTCAACGGGTTGCAAGGAACGCCGGTCGGTACCCACTTGTGATGGATGTTGTCATAGACATCCCACTCGTTCCCGCCGGCGATGCGGCACTCATGTCCCCAAATGAAGGAGTGACCGCCGGTGAACTGGTTGATGTCGAATTCAAGCCCCTGGGAGACACTTGGGTTGCTGACCCAGAAGTAAACCTCATAGGTGAAATTGTGGAGCGTGGGAACCAGCGTGTGGCTGTAGTCGGGCAAACCTTGCGATGAGAATGATCCCACGATGTGATTGTTCCAGAGCACGTCTCCCCACTGCACGGTACCGCCGCCATACACAGTCTTGGTAGATTTGCCGTCCATTGAAGGTGAGCTGATGCCCGGTGTCCACGACCACTTCAGTTCCGGCCCAGCCGAGCTGCAGGTGGAGCAAATGCCCCAACTCGGCGGCAGCAGCGCGTAGCTTGACCAGCCTTTGCCACTCTGCAAATCGAAGAAGGTTTTGCCCGAGGAGGTGGAACTGCCGACCGTAAGAGTGAGCGGTGCTTTCGACGACCAACCGCAGTTGTCCCACTCTGCAACCGATACGTTGTACACTCCCGGATTCAGGTTGAGGTTGGTATCGAGGTTCGATCCGGTCACAGTGTAGGCCAACGTGGAAGACGAGGTGTAAATTCCCATCGAAGCTACACCTTTCGCACAAGCTGGCGAAGTGCCCTTAGCCACAAAATGAACGGGAGAACCCGCGACTGTCCCGCTGCCAGGCGTTGCTACAGTGGCGCTTCCCGGTGCTGAAACATATACGCCTGCAAGCGCAGGTGCGGCGAGCAGCGCGCACAAACACACTACTGCACAAAGCTTCCCAACAATCATCTCAACTTCTCCAGCGAGAGTTTGCTTAAGCGGCTGCCGAAAGAGCAGTCGAATTGGGATGGATTCTACGTTTGCAACTCCTTGCCTCCAACAAAAAACACGCAGAACCGGACTCGAAGGTACATGTTCTCGCGTGTAATCGGCGTGACTACCGTATTTGCGCTCCGCCACGTTTCCTGCGCGAGCCGCGACCCATGCGGGAAATGACTTCAGCACCGTGTTATGGGAAGTCGTTACTAACCACACGTACACCCACCTTCGTTACGTGAAGCAAAACAGTTGACTCGGACATACTGTGGCCGGAATCCCGCAGATCGACCGGACAGACCGGGATTTTCAAATCCCAAATTTGGCAGGCTGTGATGAAGAGAATCTGTACTCTGGCTTTGCTCGCGTGTCTCGCGGTAGCGTTCTCGGCTGCCCAGGCCCAGACCGCGAACAAGGCAACCGGAACCGTGACCGTCTCGTCGCCGACAGGACAGCTATTTCCGTCGTCGATCCACTACGTGGCGACTGCGAGAACCACGTGCGCGAAGGGCATCTCTGCAATGGGGATTTACACCGCGCCCTACCGGTTAGCCTACGTAGTTAAGGGCGCCAAGCTGGACACGACGCTTCGTCTGGCTCCCGGCAAGTACGATACGGTGGTGCAAGAATGGGATAACTGCAACAGCGCCGCCAAAACGCACGTGCCCGTCACGGTGCAAGCAGCGACCACTACTCTGGCGCTTCAGACCGCAAACAACACGAGTGCGGCAAGTGGCTTCGGAACGCAGACCAACGGCAACCTGGGAGCCAGCAACGTTAGCAAAGTGGATATTCACTCGCTGCTGTATCCTGCCGCGACGACCGAGATCTATGCGGAACTGCAACCCTGGTTTGGGGACAAGAGACACATGTCGGTGGGATATATTTCCTGGGATCCAGCCCAAGTCGACAACCAGCTCAACGACATGGTGAGTCGCGGCATCAGCGGAGTTGTGATCGACTGGTACGGTCCGGCGGACAGAACCGAACCCACAACTTTAGCTTGGCTCGCGGCAGCAGCAAATCATCCTGGTTTCAAAGTGCTGATCATGATCGACAAAGGTGCGGTGACTTTGAGCCCGTGCTCCGGCTGCAATCCGCAACAGACAGTAATTTATTTGACGAAATACGTGCTGCAGCACTATGCGAGTTCGCCTTCGTATGCAACTCTGAATGGAGCGCCGCTCATCACCCAGTTTGATCTCGACAAGAACTTCACCCTGGATTGGAACGCAATTCGGGCCGCAACCTCTCCAAACATCGCTTGGATTTTCCAGAGTTCTGCTGGATTCACCCACCCGGTCAGTAGCGGCAGCTACTCCTGGATGCATGCAACCTCTACGCAGTACGGCATGGACTATCTCACCAAGTTCTACAACGCTGCCATGCAAGCTCCGCAGGAAATGGCATGGGGCGCGGGATATAAAGGCTTCAACGATACGTTGGCTTCCTGGGGCCTGAACCGCATTGTAGGACAGCAGTGTGGGCAGACTTGGCTGCAGACCTTTAATATGATCAACAGCTACTACAACTCCGGCCAACCGCTTCCCATCCTGCAACTGGTGACCTGGAATGACTACGAAGAAGGCACCGAACTTGAATCTGGGATTGACAACTGCCTGACCGTATCCGGCTCGATTTCGGGGTCGCTGCTGCAGTGGGCGGTGAAGGGTTATGAAAATACCATCGACCATTACGTGGTTTATTTCAGCGCGGACAATCAAAACCTGCTCGAGCTGAATACTCTGCCAGCGGGTATGCACTCGATGGATCTCAGTCCTTACAGCCTGGGAAGCGGGAGCATGTATGTGCAAGCGGTTGGGAAACCCTCAATCAAAAATCAAATGTCCGCTCCCGTGAAGACCCCATGGTAGCCGAGGGACTCGTTCCAGCAACTTCAGCCTGAAGCCGAGCCCAAATCTTCGGTTGAAGCGAAATTCCGGCTGGGTTTTCGGTGACGCGAGTCCGTGCCGCCTTCCACGCTATCGGTCAAACCTGTTTCGAAAACGATTTTGCGGCTCACCCGTTAGTCCATTCCTGTGCGCTCAATAGGCAGCTAGTCAATCGAATTTGGATACGCGAGGATGAGACGAGCTTCCGCACTCATCTTCCAGCACTGACCTTCCAGCAATGCTCAGCGCATCAATTGCGTTCGTAATGAGGTTTGAAAAGACTAGTCGCATTTTTCTGAAACTCCGGTGAAACTCCCGCGAATTTTCCGTGAATTTTCCGGACCATTAACCTCAGGTTCGCGAAAGATTTGGCCGTTTTCTTTCCACAGCTTTTGTGCATGCCGCGCTGTGACCTGATTTGCACACGCTTCTAAGGGTTTCGTCTGATTGTTGGTGTTGCGGAGCATTTGTACTTTTGCGTTGGGGCTCCTTCTTACATTCCTGAGAGTTTGAAAAAAAACACGCCCGCACGGGCGCTCGCGGAAGTGTGCGCGAAAGTCGTGCAGGATGAGGAGGAATTGAGTGAAGCTCTTCACGTTGGGGCTGCTGATTCTAATCAGCGGCGCGGTTTTCGCACCGAAATTGTTTCTTAGTGCCGCGCAACAGGCGGTAGCGGCCTCAATCTCTACGGCCGACCCTGATTTTTCCATCGTTCTGTTTCCGGATACGCAGTACTACAACGCCCAGAATGCCTATGTGTTCAAGGACCAAGCGAATTGGGTTGTCGCGAACCAGTCAGCCTTGAACATAAAGATGGTGATCGGGCTGGGAGACATCATCGACAGCGGAGGTTATCCGATTGATAGCAATGGTAACGTAATCGGCATGTGCGCTAAAGCGCCGCCATCAAACTGGCAAACGCAGTGGCAGCAGGCCCAGGCGGCAGTCAAGATTCTTACCAGTCATGGAATTTATTGCCAGCCTACAATCGGCAACCACGACTATGACTGCGAGGCCGACCGGCCGCAGCCGAGGGGCACCACGAATTACTTCCATTATTTCAGTCCGCCAACGGTGAATCCGACAGCCTACATCTTGGATTCTTCGGGCAATCGCACGCCGAATTTCTATAAGACTATGACCATTGGTTCGACGACCTACATGATCTTGTCGTTGGAACTGTTTCCGCGGAGTTCCATCGTCAGCACAGCGAACAATCTAATCTCGAATTTTCCCGGACCGGTGATTGTGGTAACCCACGCCTATTTGGCGTTTGACGGCTCCGGCCCCACATTTGGCTCGACTTTTCCCGCAGGATCTGGATATCCACTGTGTTCTGGATTTCCGGGGAGTATCTACAATTGTCTGACTGATTCTCTGAATTCCTATAAGCCCGTAGGCGGAGGCACGGATGGAATTGGGTTGTGGTACAAGCTCATTGGAAATCATCCCAACGTGTTTATGGCACTCAGTGGACACGTGCGGAATCCGAGTCCAGGGAATTATCCCTACGTTCCGAACTACAACGGTGTGGGATACGTAAACTGCGGTGTGCAGTCGTGGACGACCCTTTGCTCGAATCCCTACCGGCCGATCCAGATGCTTTCGGATTTTCAGGGACAAGGAAACAACGGCTACTTTGGCTACGGTTATCTGCGAATCCTCACCGTGAGTCCTTCCCGAAAAACGGTTTCGGTATTTACTTATTCGCCCTCAATTACAAACAGTCCGAGTAAGGTTCCCGCCGGAATTCAAGCTTACAAAACCGACAACCACGACCAATACACGTTGCAATTTCCCCACACCTTTGGCGGGCCGGACGCTGAGATAACGCACATCAGCAGCCCGCTTGACGGCAGCCACATGCCGTCAACGTTCGGAATTTCTGCGGCTGTGTCCGGGCCGGATAGTGCCAGCCACATGCAGATTTACGTCGATGGAATCAAGCAGTCAGATTATTTGAGTGTCAGCGCGTTGCCGAGTGGGGCGACGGTTACGCTGCCTAGCTCAGGAGTGCATCGCGTCGCGGTGCAAACCTACGACTACACCAAAGCGGTTTGGGTGAAGTCGGTGATTTATGTGATGAGCCCCTGAGGGCGTCAGTGCTGGGTGCTCTGGCGTTGGGGCTCCTTCTACATTCCTGAGGATTTTTGCGGGCAGACTACATCGTAGTCAAAAGGATGGGCTGGGTGGAGATAGCTGGAACAAAGAGCGAGCATGTGACCGTGCCCTGACGAGCGAAAAGATTTTGACCGCAAAGGTCGCAGAGAACATCGCAAAGCACGCGAAGAAAGGCTGCTCTATTGCTGCCCGTCTCTGCGAACTTCGCGAACCCTCAGTGAACTTCGCGGTTAAGTCTTTTGCCTTTTCTGGGGCGATTCTGCACATCTAAGCCATGACTTGTGCTTCGGCCTTCGCATAATGCGACTCAACATAGTCATCGAGGATTCGCCTGAATTCCTCGACGATCTTGTCTCCGCGCAGCGTGGTAAAAAGGCGGCCGTCCACATAAACGGGAGCTTTGGGCTCCTCGAATGTTCCCGGCAGTGAGATTCCGAGATTGGCATGCTTGGATTCGCCAGGGCCATTGACCACGCATCCCATCACGGCGACTTTCAGCTCTTCGACACCGGTGTAGCGATCCTTCCACGCTGGCATCTGCTCACGTAGGTACGTCTGGATTTGCTCGGCCATTTCCTGGAAGAAAGTGCTAGTGGTTCGGCCGCAACCTGGGCAAGCGGTCACCTGTGGGGTGAAACTGCGGATTCCGAGTGACTGCAAAATCTGCTGGGCGACGCGGACTTCCTCAGCGCGGTCGCCGCCAGGCGCAGGAGTCAGCGAAACACGGATCGTATCGCCGATGCCCTCCTGCAAAAGAATGGAAAGCCCCGCACTCGACGCAACAATGCCTTTTGCGCCCATCCCGGCTTCGGTAAGGCCCAGATGGAGGGGGTAGCTGCACCGCAAGGCCAGTGAGCGATAGACGTCAACCAGATCCTGCACGCCGCTGACCTTGGCGCTGAGGATGATCTGATCGGGGCGCAGGCCATACTTTTCCGCGATCGCGGCGGAGTTCAAAGCGCTGACAACCATTGCCTCCATTGTCACTTCGCGAGCGTCTTTGGGCTCTGACAGGCGCGAGTTTTCATCCATCATTCGGGTAAGCAGTGATTGGTCGAGCGATCCCCAATTTACGCCGATGCGGACAGGCTTCTGATTTTCAACCGCGACCTGGACCATGGTGCCGAAGTTGGTGTCATCTTTACGGCCGACGCTGACGTTGCCCGGGTTGATACGGTACTTGGTCAGAGCCTGAGCGCAGGCGGGGTATTTCTTCAGAAGGATGTGCCCGTTGTAATGAAAGTCGCCGATGATCGGCACGCGAATCCCGCGTCTATCGAGTTGCTCGACAATGTGGGGAACGGCTGCGGCTGCGTCCTCGTTGTTAACGGTTACACGAACCAATTCTGATCCAGCCCGGGCGAGCGAGGCCACCTGCTCGACGGTTGAGGCGACGTCGGCGGTATCGGTGTTGGTCATGGATTGCACCACAACTGGTGCATCCGAGCCCACGCGGACGGTGCCAATGGTGCAGGTTACGGATTTACGACGTTGGATTGAGGCCATGTGGAAAGACTAGTTTAGCAGAAGGCGGCCGTCAGTCCTCAGCCATCCAGTAAGGGCGGGTAGTAGGGTGGGTTTACAATCCCGGAATGGTAGATGTCGAATGGGGTCCGTGCTGTTTTTGCGGTCAACGTATCGCGGGCGGTGAGTTTGACCCGTGTAGCGTCACGGTCGAGACGTCCAACGGCAAATGGCAGGTGTGGTTTTGCCACGTTGCTTTGCTTTAAGGCACGCATTGCGTCTGACGTGAATTTAGAGCCGGCCCATTTCTAACCAGTAAAATTGACCCCTATGAAGAGCGCGAACACTAAACACGGTGCTGATTACGAGCGGGCGAAGAAGCGCGCCATTGCGCAGCTGAAGAAGGGCTTCAACCTCGGTTTCATCAAGTCAAAGTCTCGCAACGAGCTCCATGACCGAGCGAAATTGAGAAGTAATTCGGAGTCCCTCCCCGATTCCGGGACTGAGGAGTCATCCTGAGAGCTGAAGACTGATGGCTGAAAGCTGTCCCTACGGCAGCCTTTGCGCGATGGTCTTCGCGATATCGTTGTAGATCACCATCGCCGCGAACAGCACCAGGAAAACAAACGCTGCCTGATAAATGCGTTCTTTTATGCGCAGGCTGATGTCGCGGCGCATCAGGCTCTCGATGAAGAGGAGCAGAATGACTCCGCCATCCATGATGGGGATCGGTAGCAGGTTAAAGATGCCGAGGTTCAGACTGATTCCAGCGGTCAACGCCAACAGCGGAAGCCAGCCTTTTTCCTGCGCAGCAGCGCCGGCCTGTTGAGCAATACCGATCGGGCCAGAAACTGTCTTCAACGAAATCTTCCGCTGTACTAGTTTTCCCACCAGCTCCAGAAGGATCATGGAGTAACGTTTGTTATCGGCCAGTGAGTGGCTGAATGCTTCGGGCAGCGAAAGGCTGCTGACCTTGGTTTCAGGAGAATTCTTAAATCCTAAGCGATAGTGTTTCTCTCCGTTTGCCGCGTCCGACAACACGGGCGTTGCAGTAAAGCCGAGAGTCTTCCCGTCGCGGACCACTTCAATTTGGACCGGCTTGCTTTTTGTCTGCTGCAGGCGTTCGATCATCACCTGAATAGAGGGAACAGGTTGGCCATCCATGGAAACGATCTTGTCTCCCTTTTGGAGGCCGATTTTTTCTGCCGGCAGACCTGGGTCAAGTTCGCCCACAACCACCGGTTCGTCCGGGTACCATCCCGCTGACCCGACTTCAGAGCTTGTCACAGCCGCAGGAACAACGGAACCTTGGATCCGCTGCCCGTCGCGCTGGGCGGTGAAACTTAGCGGTTGGTTCGCGTTCAGAAGCTCTCTCACACCTACCTGCTCCCAGGTAGGATCATGAATTCCATCGAGCTGAACGATGCGATCTCCGCGCTGGATGCCAGCCTTGGCCGCTGGAGTACCGGGTTCAACGTAGCCCACCACGGCGGGCTGATCCATATACACCGGATACTCGTAATGCACCAGGTACACGCAAGTCAAAAGAAAGATGGCAAACAGGATGTTCATCGCCGGCCCGGCGATGGCAATCAAGAAGCGGTGCCAGCGCGAGTGCGACATAAACTCCCGTGGATCGCCGGTGCGTTCGTCCATGGGATTTTCGCCGCTCATTTTCACGTAGCCGCCGAGCGGAATGGCGTTAATGCGATAGTCGGTTTCACCCCTGCGGAAGCCAATCAGGCGTTTGCCGAATCCGATGGCAAACTGTTCCACACGAACACCCAGCAACTTGGCCACGGCATAGTGGCCAAACTCGTGGATCAGAATCATGAATCCGAGAATGACGGCGACGGGAACGATGTAAAAGAAAAGTTGACTCATAAACTCCAGTTAGTTCCGTTGTACTCCGACTGAGGCGGGAACGTTCCGGCTCAGAGCGGCTACTTTCTCACGGGCGACGGCGCGGGCCTTCTGGTCCGCGGCAAGCACCTCTTTAATAGATTCCAATTTGCCCACCGGCGTTTCAGAAACCACCTCTTCTATTAATATGGGGATCTCCTGAAACCTGATGCTGCCCTCCAGAAACGCCGAAACCGCAATTTCGTCGGCAGCGTTCAGGGCGACGGTCTTGCCGCCTCCCGCTTTCGCCGCTTCATAAGCCAGCCGCAGACAAGGGAATTTTTCCATGTCCGGTGGGCAGAAATCGAGGTGCCTTAAGTCACTCAGACTAAAGTTCAGCTCGGAAGCGATGCGATCTGGATAAGTTAGCGCATAGAGGATCGGCAGGCGCATATCGGTCACGGAAAGTTGAGCAAGTATGCTGCCGTCCACAAATTCGACGAAGGAATGAATTGTCGATTGAGGGTGCACGATGACTGAAACCTGCTCCGGAGGCAAGTTGAACAAACGGCAGGCCTCGATGACTTCGAATCCTTTGTTCATCAGTGTGGCGGAATCTATGGTGATGCGGTTGCCCATCTTCCAGGTGGGATGGTTCAGCGCCTGCTCCACCGTAATATCGGCAAACTTGGATTTTGGGGTATCCAGAAACGGCCCACCCGAAGCCGTCAGCCAGATGCGGCGGACCTCATTCATGCGGCCTCCGCGCAGGCATTGGTGGATAGCATTATGTTCGCTATCAATAGGGAGAAGCGGCTTGCCTTGGCGGCGGGCCTCGGCGGTGATGAGCTCCCCGGCAGCGACCAGGCATTCTTTGTTGGCCAGGCCGACGGTTTTGCCAGCTCGCACGGCTTCGTAGGTGGCTTCTAATCCCGCCACACCGACGATGGCGTTGACCACGAAATCTACGTCCGGATGAGTGGCGACGCGGACAGTGCCGGCTGCGCCGTGAGTAACTTCCACTTCTGTAATGCTCGCGGATTTCAGCCGCAATTTCAGGTTTTCCGCATGAGACTCCGCAGCTACCGAGACTAGGCGTGGGCGCCAGCGCTGGGCTTGCTCAAAGGCCAGGTCGAGGTTGCGTCCGGCGGCGAGCGCAATCACCTGAAAGCGCTCCGGAAACGACTCAACCACACTAAGAGTGCTGCGGCCGATGCTTCCGGTCGAGCCCAGAATAGCGATGCGTTTCATGGATGTAGATATGTTACTAGAACAAGGCTTCGGGACTCTGCACATCTAGTCCCAGACGCCCTCGTCTGGGCTGGCCAGGTGAGGGCACCTGCCCCTACATGTAACGCTCTGAGATTACAAACGCACCCTCGGAACTAGTGCTCCAGTTGATCGGCTGTACTCTTCGTATTCTGGGCCGAAGGTCTTCAGCATGAATTGTTCTTCCAGCCTGCGTTTTATCGAGAATCCCAGCCAAAGCAGCACGATGGCGAGCAGGCCGCGAGGGTCACCGCGTGCCAAAGCTGTCCCTAGCATGGCCAGCATCAGGCCGGAGTAAATCGGATGGCGCACCCACGCATAAGGACCGGTACGGATGAGTTGATGTCCGACCTTGATGCTTACCGCACTGCTCCAGTTCTGTCCGAGGTAAAACCTGGCCCAGATCGCGAATGCGAGTCCGAGCGCGGTAAGCGCGACCGCTGTCGCATCAGCGAAGATATTTTGCGGAACGAAACGTGACTCCAGCCAGCCGAAGGAGATGTTCTCGTTGAATACTAGATAAAAAGCCAAGGCGACCGGAAGTCCATAAAGCAGGCAAGAACCGAAGGGTGCGCGCTCTTGCGTTCGTTTTGTGCGTAGCCAGGCTACCAGCCAGACTAGCCAGAGAACCATCCAGAGAATCGAACAGATGCGCAGAACGGTCATAAGCGGATACCAGTCTTGGATACGAGTTCTTGTTCGAAAGAGTTCCCGGATGGTGGCGCTATGTACTCTTCTTTCGGTCCGTCGGGACTAAATCGCCTACCCACCTTTTTTTCGGAGACAAGTGGTACCGGCCGTCTCGCCACCGAAGCCTGCGCTCCACAGATGTTAACATTGGCTCGCGCCGTATGTATGGACATCTCAAGTCTGAACGACTGACGCGGCGTCGCTTCATTCAGGGCTCTGCAATGGCGGCTGCGGCCCTCCCCTTACTTGGAACGGTATCAAAAAGCGTTCTCCCCATCGGTTTCTCGACTCTGGGATGTCCTGGTTGGGACTGGCACAAGATTCTCGACTTTGCTCAGCAGAATGGATTCGCGGCGGTCGAACTTCGCGGACTTCAAG
>WNGL01012872.1_pt1 | contig 12741 bp, 11 predicted proteins | sample 5400591 | NCBI WGS metagenome assembly WNGL01 (sample SAMN13153377, study PRJNA577476) | soil metagenome | isolation source: 80 cm soil or saprolite under Garry oak tree replicate 1 | place: USA:California | collected 2016-06-15
TAGGTCATTGAAGTACCTACTGAGGCGGGAATGAGTTTCAAAATCCCCGTTGAAGCAGCCCGTCGGCCAAATGAGCTTGTTGAGGTATTGGAGGAAATGGGACGTTATGCTCGACTGATGGCACCTATCCCTACTGAACAAGTAAAATTTGGAGATTTTAGTGACTTTGCCCTCAAGAAGTTAGCGCTAGAGAGTGACTCTTGGCAAATTACAGGAGAGCAACGTACTACTTGGAGCACCAACGCTCACTACCTCACCAAACAGATTAGGGAAGGTCGTGACTCGATTTGGGGCTACATTTTGCAGAACACGAGTCGTCCGCTCGTTTTAAGCTATCGCAAATTTGATGTTGTTGCAGGTAATCCTCCCTGGATTGCCTATCGTTTCATCCAAGATCAAACCTATCAGGAAGAAATTAAAAGGTTGGTTCGTGAGTATGAACTGTTGACTTCTAATGGGATGAAGCTTAATACGCAGATGGAACTAGCAACGCTTTTTTATGAGCATTGCTGTCGCATGTATCTCGAATCGAAAGGGACAATCGCATTTGTAATGCCACGCAGCGTCATTACTGGAGCCAAGCAACACCATGCCTTTCAGCAACGTGGTTTCACACGAATACTTGATCTAAAGAGAGTGGCTCCGCTCTTTGGGGTAGAAACCTGTGTCATGATACGGCGGGACAATGATGTTTACATTAGGTCTATTCCAACCATTCAATTTGCGGGTATGTTGCCTACTCACGAATGTACATGGATAGAAGCCTCCCCAAAGCTTGCCAGAACTGAGGCTACTACTGACTTTGCTACACAGGGAGAAATTGCATCACCATACTACTACCCGAAGATGTTGAATGGTGCTAACATTTATCCACGGAACCTGGCTTTTGTGACTAGCGCGCAGCCAAATCTTGCTCTTAATCAGCTTGCGTTTACGCCTATCATGAGAACTGACCCTGACGTAAACGATGAAGCCAAAGCGCCTTGGAAAGGCTTGAGCCATGAAGGGCATATTGACGAAGATTTCCTCTACGCAACGCTTCTCAGTAAGCACCTAGTGCCCTTTGGGGCACGGAGATACCACTTAGTAGCACTGCCAGTAAGAGTTGGAATGCCAAAACAAGCGGCAACACTCACTAGACAAGCCCAGGAGAAGCGTTTCATCCTTATGTCAATAGAAGAAATGCGAGAAGACAGCAACTTTGCGCACAGTGCAGATGAGTGGTTTGAGCATGTAGAACGGCTCTGGCAAGCGTATAAAAAGGATACGGTCAAAGAGACGCTATCACAATGGTTCAATTATCAAAATAAACTTACAGGTCAAAGTGCTTCACCTGGCTACTTAGTGCTCTATGGAGCGTCAGGAAGCAATATATCTGCCTGCGTAGTTGATACTCACATCTTACCCATTATCAACGGAGCACAGCCTAAGGCGTTTGTGGTTGATACCAAGACATATTGGTATCGTGCTACCACAATAGAAGAAGCATACTTTCTAGTCGCACTTTTGAATGCATCATGTGTTGACAGAGCAATTAAACCGCATCAGACGAGAGGGATTTATGTTGGCCCACGCGATATTCATCGTCGTCCTTTCGAGGTATGTCCAATTCCTCAATTCGATCCTGACAATTCTCAACATCAGAAGCTTACAGAATTGAGCCAAGCAGCCCATTCAGTGGTTGCTAAACTTGATCTATCGCGAGGTGAAGTTGTGGCAGTACGAAAGCAGACGCGGCAAGCTGTGCAGTCATATATTGAACAGATTAATGAAATTGCGCAGGGTTTACTTGGGCTTTCACCAGCAGCTAATACTTTAGAGTCGAGTGAGGACGCCACCGCAGTTTGGCACATTCAAACAGGCGCAGCGAGTCAAACAGACTGACGCCGAGCAGGCAGAATTGGGATTTGGTTAGGTTTCCCTGTCGTAGACACCTTGCACACCTCAATGGATTAGGTTATAGTGCAATGCGCAAGCATTAAGCACAATGACTTATGCAGTAGAGTACAAATGAGAATTGAGCAACACTATGATCCTGTCACTTTAAATCATTGGTTATGGTTCAGACTACAATGCCATGAAGCTTCTGGTACCGAATTTCAAAGTCTTTTTGAAAAGATTATTAAACGGGCAAAGCCAGAGTTTATTTCGATTAAGCCATATGGAAACATCGGAGATCGAAAAAGTGATGGCTTGCTCAATGCCGGTGAAACCATTTTTCAGGTCTATTCTCCTGACGACTTATCAATGAAAGAAGTCCAGAAAAAGATCGAAGAAGATTTAGCCGGTGCTGTCAAGCATTGGGGAGCTAAAATGAAGACTTGGGTTTTTGTCTATAACGTCCGACGCGGATTAGCCCCTGATATTCCTAAAGAACTTGTAGTACAACAAGAAAAGTATCCGAACATAATAATTGACCATATAAACAGTGATATGCTCTGGGAAATGGCACGTGGTTTGCCATTGCAGCAAAGAGCAGAAATACTAGGCGCTCCTGTGGGATATGAATTTCTCTTCCTTACACCTGGAGCCTCAAATAAAGACGTACAGAATGCCTTGAAAAAATCTCGTTTTGTAATTATTCAAGATGTACTATCTCCCATCAACCTTCATTCAGTTAGCCAAGCACTAAAGCCGAGTAAAGTATTCGGTGCTCCTTTTTATATCAGACCAGTTGTTGGAAATTTGCCCTGGAACGAGCATGCAGAGTTCCAGAGGAAAGTAATTAGTGAATTGTTACAAAAGACATGGGACTTATCTCCTCGCTACGCTGTTTTTAGCCTTGCTCCGATCCCCCTAGTTCTACAGTTAGGTTTTTTACTCTCAAACAGAACAGAGGTGCAATGCTATCAATACCATCGTGATAAACAATCCTGGAAGTGGCAACCTACAGATAAATATGATGAAGAGATAGATACGAAGGGTCTCCCAACAGAATTACTAGAGCAGGAAGATGAAGTTGCAATACGAGTATCGTTGAGTGCAACTATTTCTCCAAAAGAAACAGAAGAGGTAATTGGCTCACCAAGAGTCCAAATTGATATAACCGTTGATAATCCTGATGTGATGTGGTTAAAAAACCAGAACCAGCTAGTTACACTCGGTAAAGTATTCCGGGAAATATTATCACAGATCAGGAAGAAGGTACCGAATAATAAAAAAATTCATTTGTTTTATGCTGGCCCAACTGGTGGAGCAGTTGTCATGGGACAACAAATAAACCCAAGAATGGATGCACCTGTTTTTACGTACCAGTTTTCAAAGCAAACAAGACCTCATTATCAGCTTGCGTTAATTCTTCAGGAGGAAATTTCATGACAGGCCATCAATACTGACACATTTGGTAGTGAACCTCGCTTTTATTATGCCGGTTCCTATGGGAAAAAGACAATGATAAAAGAAGCATATGATCTGGATATCGTTATGTACTTCCCATCAACGGTCAACTACTCAGTAAAAGATATTTATATTTCTGTGTTGCGAACATTGGTAAATAAGAAATATCCTGTTCATCCTAAGACCGTGGCGATAAGAATTCCTTCTCAGGGAGGCTTCCACATTGATGTTGTGCCTGGAAAAGCACAAGATGTAACATATTATTATGCCACTCTTTATAAGAACGGAGAATATACGACCATGCAAACTAGCATCAAAATACATATAGACACGGTTAAACCAGTTAAAGATATAGTGAGACTCGTTAAGCTCTGGCGATTAAGACAAAACATATCATGGGAAACATTTGCGCTTGAACAAACTGTTGTACGAGCTTTGACCGGTTTGAATAAGGATGACCTTGCAAAGAGCACGTGGAATGTATTCATATTTATCCGAGATAATATTGAACGGGTAAGGCTCATCGACCCTGCGAATAGCAACAATGAGATTGCGATGCCCACTAATACACGTCTCCTGCTTAAAGCAAAGGCTACAAGTGCAACACAGGCTCAAAATTGGGGTCAAATAATTTGGTAACGCAATTGATGGTTATCATCTCTACCGTTTTTGTGTTGCACGATGTAAATTGTTGGGCTTAGCTTCGCAAAAATAATCTTGTGCGACGCGGATGAGCTTACTTCCCTCCTCCTCCTCACTACCTGCCGGTGATAGGCTTTATAAGCTCAGGACAATCATTCCGGGGATTTCTCGCAGCGTCACCAACCTGCCATTCTTCCATGTCTTGTGCAGGATAGGGCTTTAACAAGGGTAACAATAGAAGCGATTGTAGCAGAAAACGGTAAGAAAAGAGTAACAGGCAGGATGTATTCGTATAAATTTCTTGACAACTGATAGCAGTAGAGTTAGTATTGGTTTATCGAATGCTTGTTCGATAGCTTCTATGACCGAGACAATCAATGAAAACATCAGTGTGGTGACAGTCTACAACCGGGATAAACGGACAACACTCCCCTGGCGGCTGAAATGGCACGGGCGGGTCTACACCATCACCAAACTTGGCTTCCATCATACCGTGCGGGTTGGCCGGGTCCTCCATCACATCTTCTCCGTTGCAACCAGCAGCATGTTTTTCCGCCTCAATCTTGATACCGAAACCCTAAGCTGGACGCTTGAGGAGGTATCAGATGGACTTGCAGCTTAACCGGAACGATCCCCGGATCATACACATTGATTTAAATTCCTGCTTCGCAACCGTTGAGCAGCAGGCTAATCCTTTGCTTCGAGGAAAGCCCATTGTGGTTGCAGCCTACAATTCTCCCAACGGCTGCGTTGTCTCGCCCTCAATTGAAGCCAAGCGCTGCGGCATCAAAACCGGCATGACAGTTCGGGATGCGAAACTTCTCTACCCCCAGGTGATTGTCAAAACGCCCGATCCGCCGAAATACCGACAAGTTCATCTGCAATTCTCGCGCATCTTTAAGGACTACTCCCCGCATGTCACGCCCAAATCAATTGACGAGGCAATTATCGACTTTTCGGAAACACACGCTCTGTTCAACAGGAGCCTGGTTGAGATCGCCGGGGAAATCAAACAGCGGATGCGCGAGGAGATCGGCGAATGGATCTCCTGTAACATCGGCATTGGCACCAACCGCTTCCTGGCAAAACTGGCAGCATCCCTGCATAAACCTGACGGCCTGGACGTTATCACCCATGAGAACCTGAGAACGATTTATGCACACCTTGAACTCCTGGATCTCTGCGGTATAAACACGAGATACCAGGCGCGGCTCAATGCCGTTGGCATCTTTAACCCACTTGCATTTCTTGATGCGTCGCTTCAGCTTCTTAAAAAACAGGTCTTCCAGAGCATCAACGGCTACTACTGGTACTTGCGGCTTCGGGGTTGGGAGATAGATGCGGTTGATTTCTCACGCAAAAGTTTCGGCCAATCCTACGCCTTGCAACACCACAGCAAAGACCCACAGGAATTAGCACCGCTTCTGATGAAGCTGACTGAAAAAATGGGGCGGCGATTACGGAGAGCAGGCAACCGCGCCAGTGGCATTCACGTTGCCTGTATCTACACTGACTGGACATACTGGCATAAGGGAATAACATTTCAGGCAGAGATGTATACCACCGCTGAACTCTTCAAAAAAGTGCTGCTGGTGTTTAACAGGCAGCCTGAGAGGAAAACCGTTGCCAAGCTTGCGGTTTCCTGCTACGGCCTCTCCCCTGCCACTGTTACCCAGGAAGAGTTATTTAATCCGGAACATGCCAGACAACAAAGCGTGTCTGATGCAGCAGACCGCATTAATGATAAATATGGTGAGTACATGATAACACCTGCTCTCATGCTTGGGCTTGAAGATCAGATTATAGACCGGATTGCCTTTGGCGGAGTGAAGGAGCTTGAAGACGTGTATAGATAGCACAACCACCCCCGCCAATTGACAGCGCGCGGATTGTGACATAAACTCTACTATTATATATGCCGAGAGGAAAACAGGGCTTCGCCTCAATGTCACAAGAACAACGGCGAGCCATCGCAGGCCTGGGCGGGAAAGCCGCTCATGAGAAAGGGAGAGCGCATACTTGGACACGCGAGGAAGCACAAAGCGCCGGACGAAAAGGTGGGCTTAAGAGGAAATTCCCAGGCATACCGGACCTGAAAGCCGGACAACGCTAATCCCCTTCCTCAACATCGCACAGCATTGGAGTGTACGACGCAGCAGATCACCGGCGAGGGTGCCAGCTCCGCTTTGTATAATTGCCCATTATCGAAACCTAAACTTATCTATATTTCTCCTCTTGCCTGCAAGTAATATATATGCAATGCTGATACTTGATATGAAAAAACAGACCATTGTAAAGAAGCTTCACAAACCGATACACCCTGCTTTATCCATTGCTACTATTGCTTGCGCTCTTGCTGTTTTTATAATAATTATGGTCATGAGTACCCGGATATCACAACAACCGTCCAATCAAAGTCCACTAATTGGTGTCGTTTTAAGTCCCATCCCTTCGCACACGTCTAGCCAGCCTGCGACATATCATTCAAAATTTATGCAGATCACTCTTGCAGTTCCGGAAGGGTTTCAAATAATCAACGAGTGGCAGAATGGAATGACTCTGGAGAGCAGAGAAGGAAGAATGAAAATTGAACGCACTTATTCAAACGAGACCACTCTCGATGGAGCCATAGCATTACTCGAAGAGGAAAATCATATCAAAACGCTTCCCGTGAAAATAGAAAAAAGCCACATCACAATTAATGGATTAGACGCTGTGGTTGAAGTCGCAACTTCTCAAACGTACCCCCATTTGCCTCAATTTAATTATAAAGCCTACGATTTCTTCCCGGCCAAGTATACCATGTACTCTGTCAATACAAGTACGCCAGGCTTATATTCTATTCTCGACCAAGTAGCCCAATCTATAAAATTTATGCCATAAATTTGCCCCTTGCAAATGGCAGAGCTTTATAGAAATAATAAGATCATAAGCTGTTCTTTTGTATGCTTATAGCATAATGAAATTATTAAAACATTGTTCTGTTTTTTTTCTCAGCCTCATAATTCTGCTGTTGCTTCCTTTTATTTTTCCCTCACATAAAGGAAACATTGCGTATGCTGACACATCCACATCCTCAGCCTACTTTACTTTTCAGAATTATGTTCAATCGACAAACATGACTAATCCGACTAATATTCTCAATACCTCAGGAACAGGCGCCTCTACTAATAACTGTACCACTTCAAATTGCTGGTCTATTCGTGTTTCTAATCCCGCTGTTTCCGGTATTCCAGCAAATGCGTATATTACAGGGATGTCTTTTAAACTTTATGGCACTGGAACAGGTTATTACATTCAAGTGCTGATGGGGGAAAATAATACTTATTGTTTGTCATCGCCTTATGTCGGAGATATCTTGACTGCGCCAGAAAGCTCAAATGGTTATCTCACGTCCTCTGGTTACGTTTTTGGTAATTGTAACAATGCAAATAGTTTTCCAACGACCGTTAGTGATCTATCAAATTTCTTTCTACAGATAGAGGCTCCGAGAGATGATACGGTTACACCTTTTACGTTAATTAACCCCCAAGTTGCCTTTACGTATACTGTCCCCAATCCAACTCCTTTCTTAGAGCTACCCTTTAATTATGCAACAACATTTGCGTCATTTTCTGAAGCAGCGGGAAAGATTAATTCCTACTTTGATCATACGTATCCGTATCTAAGTGGCGGTCTTACTCAGCCGTCTTCCTATCAAGGCCAAGTCACAACGTTTACGGGTGATAGCGGCAATTTTCCTTATGACGCACATGACGGGTATGACTATGGTGCGCCTGCCCATCTAAAATTCGGAGATCCTGTCTTAGCTGCGGCAGGGGGAACAGCCAAATGGATAGCAGGTTGCACCGGCGATCTTTGCGGATTAGGAAATCGTGTCACGATTGATCATGGCAACGGTTATGAAACTATATATGGGCACCTTAAGGACTCGTGGATCGCTACTATGTCCGGGCAACAGGCGACTGTAACGCAAGGGCAGATTATTGGACATGTAGGAAACTCCGGGCATTCAACCGGCCCCCACCTCCATTTTGGCTTATATGCATCTGTATTTAACAGTTTTTGGAATGGGAGTACAGGCCCCTGGTACGGTGTTTTAGATCCTTATGGATGGGAGCCACAGGTGACGGGAACTAAAGACCCTGATCCGTGGGAGCATGACCTATTTATGTCTGCCTCTGAGGATGAGAACCGTCTAGGGCAGAGGAGCTTCTATCTATGGAAACATGCTTTAGATACTACCCAATTGTCGTATTCTACCTCCACCGGCGGAAGTGCCACGCTTGACAATTATAGCTTTACCCTGCCCACAGGTCTGTATGCAACTAACTTCTCGGCGCTATTTGACGCGTCTGCGCTGATTAGGGCCACTTACGCTCAAATGGATTTACAGTCAGCAGGTATAACTCTTTCTATAAAAGCGACCGATACTCTTGGCAATCCAGTCACCAGCTTACTATCAACATATACCTTAAGCATAGATTTTAGCCAGGCGGATTTAACCAATTTACTATCGAATACCCTCGCAATTTACTCAAGCGAAGACGGCGTTACCTGGACCAAAGAGAATACAACCCTTGATCTCGTCAACCATACGGCTACCGCGCACCCTAATCATTTCTCTCATTTTGCACTTATGGGGCAAATTGCCGATGAGATTGCACCAACCACAACAGCATCAATATCAGGCACACAAGGCCAGGCAGCCCATAGCTATACTTCGGATGTAACCCTTTCCTTAAGCGCCAGCGACAATGCGACCGGGTCTGGCGTGCAATTTACACTGTATAGAATTGATAGTGGGGACTGGCAACAATATTCATCGCCATTTACGCTTACCACTCAAGGGCAGCACTCAGTTCAATACTTTTCAGGAGATAACGTAGGCAATAATGAGACAGCCAACACGGTAGAAATTGATATTGATAAAACGCCGCCGACTTCCACAGCAACCCTTTCTCCAGCGCCAAACGCCGATGGAACGTATCCTAATCCGGTGACAGTTACCCTCTCAGCAACCGCATCAGCAGGGTTTAGTATAACGAGTAAATACTACAAGATAGACAGCGGTTCACAGCAAACCTACTCAACACCGTTTACTGTCTCAGGCTCCGGCAGCCATACCATTACCTATTGGTCAGTTGATAACGCTGGTTTAACTGAGACTCAGAATACCAAAACCTTTACTATAGTCAATCCACTGACCTCTTCCATTACTGAAGATTGGTCATCGGGAAGTATCAATACCTCTAAATGGGACAACTGGGGCAGCCCGCAAACCAGTGTCGTCAGCCAACAACTGCATATAGCTTCTACTCTTGGAGGTGGATATTACGGCGTGGACAGCAATGTGAATAGTACCGTACTCAGTCTTACTGGCTCGTATGTCTCCGATCAGCTTGTAGATGCGGGAAACCAATCACTCACATCGTGGGGAGCGTATCCGGTCACAATGATTAAATCAAGCGACAGTACCTATCAACTCTACTGGGCTGTTGAGACAAACAAGATACGGGCATATAAAAAGATCGCAGGCACGGCAACCAATCTAGCGGAGGCGACATACAACTCATCCGTGCATAAGTGGTTCAGAATTCGGGAGAGCAGCGGAACAATTTACTGGGATTACTCAACCGATGGAATAAGCTGGACCAACTTTACCTCCATAGCAAATCCATTCGATATTACCAGTATGACTATCGGGATAAATGTTGGAACCTGGAACACAGAAGCCAGTACAACTTCTGCAACTTTTGATAACTTCAATAGGCCCTTGACCTCTTCCCTTACCGAAGATTGGTCATCTGGAAGTATCAATACCTCAAAATGGGACAACTGGGGCAGCCCCCAAACCAGTGTCGCTAGCCAACAGTTGCAGATAGTCTCTACGCTGGGTGGCGGATATTATGGAGTAAGCAGTGACGCGAATGGTGCTACGTATAGTCTAACCGGTTCATATTTGCTAAGTCAGCTTATAAATGCCGGGAACCAGTCGCTTACATCATGGGGAGCATACCCGGTCACGCTCATTAAGTCCGGCGATAACAACTACCAGCTCTACTGGGCTGTTGAAGTAAATAAGATACGGGCATACAAACGTGTGGCAGGAACGGCGACCAATCTGGCAGAGGCGACATACAACTCAGCAGTTCACAAGTGGTTTAGAATTCAAGAGTTTGGTGGAACAGTGTACTGGGACTACTCGACAGACGGGAAGAGCTGGACAAACTTTACTTCCACGGCAGACCCGTTTGATATTAGCAATGTTGCAGTGGGCACGAATGTGGGAACCTGGCAGACAGAAGCATCTACCACGTCTGCCTTATTTAAAAACTTCAATATTACTCCGTAAGCTATTGACATAGCATCTTGATTGATATACAAGAGGAATAAATTAACTGAACAACAAGCGATTAACCTAATGAAGCAACCCAAGAAAATATATATACTTTCTCTCAGTTTAGTTATTTTACTGTGCATCCTGTTGTCTTTATTCGTGCTTTATCTAAATAGGAAATGGATTTACCCTCATCAGCCTGGGACAAAAAATAAAGTGGCGGAAAATGACTTTGGTGTGCCCAATGTTAAAGCTTCTTACGTGTTTCCCCTCAATAAGCCGTCGTTCCGCGCACAAATTTCACCTTTAAAATCTACGTCTGTTTTCCAGCAGTCAATCATCGTTAACGGAATTGTCGGCAACAAGGAAACCCCAGTATTTCAGCGGGATTTCTATGCTGATGAATTTCATGGCAAAGTGCTTACATATTATCTCGCAAGCGACTCCGCAACAATCCGTCAAAGCGGATCTCTTGGTACAATTGGTTGCGGGAATGAGTGTGCAATGGTCTGGACTAATTTCTACCTTTGGAACCCGCAGCAAAAGACATTTGTTCTCGATAATGTGTCTCACAAAGACTTCTTCCAGCAGCTCCTCATTCCCTACCAGACTATCGATAAAAGGGGTTGCAGTACAGTCGGCAGCAACGTTATGACTAATCAAAGCGAGATGAGTTTTACAGACCTTTACTCCAAGTATCCGGCTCTCAAATTGTATTGTAGCCCGACTCATGGAATTCTACCGACTGACCTCGTGTTCTTTCTGAAAGTTGAAAAAGCAATACAGGAAGTAGTAAATGGGAAGAACATCGGATCAAATGATATACAACATAATTCTTTATAAAGTTACCGCGAAAGGGATTAACAGGAAATGGAGTAGCGCTACTCCTATTTTCAAAAAGCGTTGTTTACCAGACACGAAACAGTAGTCGGACTCCTACAATGAGAAGCAGCGCCAGCATCCCCCACCAGAGGACACAGATAGCAGTTCCTGCAATAAGGACAAGTAGAAGAACAATGTTGCTTGCTTTGCTCACATTTCTCTCGTTTCCACTATCATAGCAACTTTTATCTCCTCCTGTTGGCATTTTGTATTTTTACCCTATAGAGAGTTGGTGAAGTAATTGTCTCCATATCACCTAATCACGGATAAATCTCAGTGATACCCATTTTACTCGAATACTGATCTATGCTGTATAATCAGTTGTCACATGCAAACAATACAAAAAAGTCTAGCACCCTCCCTCAAAGTTCTTGTAATAATCGTGCCATTGTTGGGCATCGTATTTCTCAATAAAGTGTCGGGCATATATTTTTTGGGGTATTTTTGCTACATTCTCCTTTTATTTGCTTTATACCGCAAATTCACTCGCAACTCGCTCAGACGAAAAAATACTCTGCAATTCACACTTGCAATTGTTGCGGTCATTAGCGCCATTCTTATATCCGTTTCATTCCTCGACTTTACGGTTGTTGAGACATTTAAGAAAATCTCTCCGTTTCCGCAAAACAGCCCATACTGGATGGATTTTTTTAACCATCTTCTCCCTGTTGTCTGGTGCGCGTTGGGCTTTACGTATTGGCTCGGATCAAGAAGCGCAGCAGGAGCTGTAAAAATAGCCATTGCAGGAGTTTTTTTGGAATACTCTGCATTTAACGACTTCCTGTATTATTTGCTTCACGGCGTCTCATTGCCTCAGAGATGGCCGTGGATAGAAATGCCTCAGTTTTTATTTGGTAATAATATTACTACAGGGCAACTCGTATTCTGGCTGATAGGAATGTTTGTCATGGCTGTAACCATCCTACTCCTGCCCTTTGATGCGTTCTTCGTTAGAGAAGATTCTTCAAAGTAAGAACTTCTTAGAGAATAGATTAGGGTTGAACTTAACGCACCCAAAGGTAATCAGACCAGCCTCAGATACGCATAATTCCGTATTATATCCACCAAGCCATCAAAATTTTCGCCTCAAAAAAGTCTTGTGAAAGGCGAAGTACCCCCTTATCCTGACCTACGACTCTGTTTTCTCAGGGGAATACCTAATCGGTGGAGTGCGGCATAAACTGTTTTCATATCTCTTCCGGTTATATTCGCAATATCCTTACTACTCATACCAAGCGAAAAATAATACCATTTTACTTCAGCTTCAAATGCAAGTGTTTTTGGATTTCGCATCCTGCGTCCCGTGTCTTTCGCACGCTTGAAAGGAATACCTAATCGGCGGAGAACGGAATAGACGGATTTTCTATTTTTCCCGATTTTCCGTGCTATCTCAGGTGCATTCAAACCCTGCTCGCTATACTTGCGTACCAGAGCTTCAAGCTCTTGTGTTTGAGGACTCTTTTGTTTAAGTTTGCGAATGTAAGGAAGACCTAATCGGCGGAGAACGTGATAGATTGTTCCGACTGGTTTTCCGGTACTTT
>WNGL01007586.1_pt1 | contig 12740 bp, 28 predicted proteins | sample 5400591 | NCBI WGS metagenome assembly WNGL01 (sample SAMN13153377, study PRJNA577476) | soil metagenome | isolation source: 80 cm soil or saprolite under Garry oak tree replicate 1 | place: USA:California | collected 2016-06-15
GCCCTTCCGTTTCTGACTCTTGAACGGTCGGACATTCATAGCCTGCCCGCAGACAGGACACAAAAAAGACTTCATTCTTTTTTCTTCTCCCGCATATTTAGGAGCACCGTATCCCGCGCAGTTTCGAGCGCCGCTTTCCAAATCGTGGGATCACTCAGGCTTGAGAGTGCGGAGATGAAAGCGTTTTCGAATTGCACCCGGTTTTCAGGGATAGAAAAATTCTCTTTGGCATCCCAGAAGTCTTTCAGCAGACTAAATTTTGTGTTGGTCACAAGATTCGTCATTTAGCCCCTCAGTTTTCCGGCCTTCAGAACGCGGAGTTTTTGCGGCTTGCTTTCAGCAATGCGTTGCACATTGGCCGCGAGCTTGAGAGAAGAGAAGAGCCGATCCAGCGCCTCGATCCCGCCGAGATACATCAACTGCTGGACGCGATCCTCTTTCAAAACTCCCTGATTGACCTTGCGCTGGCAGTTTTCTTTTTCTTCCGCGATCATCTGCTCGATCAATTCAAGAGATAGCATGGGCCCCCCGAGAAAAAACGCGGCAGGTTAACCCGGAATATACTTGAGGGGGAATGGTACGGAAGGACTGCGCTTCTAGTTTACATAATATAACGCAAGCGACACGAACTAAAAGCGAAGAGCTTTCCCCGAGCGAGTTGGATTGTCTGCCACGCACTATAGCCCTTTCTATCAAACCGTATACCCCGTGTCAATGGTACCCTGTGGAAATCTTTCTCAGGTGTTCTCTTCGATCACCCTGTACAAGATTATCAGCCCAATGACGATCCCCGCGACGATCCAGAATTTTTTCACTTTTTGAGCCTCCGAACTTGGATGATGAGCGCAACGAGCAAGAGGATCACGACAAGCAATTCGCCCGCGAGAACAGAGAAAGCCGCAATCAACGCCTGTTCCGCCGTTTCCGCTTGCGCTTTGATCTCCTCAATCGAAGGCGAAACGGCTTTCCCAAGAAGTTGAAAAAGAGTGTTCATTCCCGGAAGGCCCCCTCGCGCATTCCGACAAAAAGAAAAATCGCCAGAGCCCCCGCCGTCCCGAGACTAAGCCAGAAAGTGAAGCGCACCGCAGCATCCGGGTCTTTCCACGGCTTGAATTTTACAATCGTGGTAGGGGAAGGAAGCGCAGCAGAAATCAATGCGCCCACCACACCAGCAAGTAAAGCAACTTCTGCAACTTTAGCGTGAGCCATTCACGCGCCTTTCGTTTTCTGAGTAGCAAAGTGGAAAAGCAACCAAATCCCGAAGGCAACCAAAGCATAACCGAAAAGTTTTTTATGTTTCATCGCTGCAACCTCGGAGGCTTAATTGAAAGTTTTAATTCGAGAACGGACATTCGCAAAATGATATTGCCCCCGGTCGCGTCTTCGAACATCGCAAGAACCCGCCAGCCGGGAGGAACGACAATCCGGTTTCCTAAGAGCGCGCCGCCGTGCCCACTTCCGTTTCCAGGCGCAAAGGAAAAACTCAGATTAAACAAATCCCCCGCTCCACCAACTGAGGGGTGCCCGCTTCCAATCAGGATCGCGCTTCGAAGTGGTTCAACAAAGAGATTCCCCGGTATAGAACCGGGAGCGAAATTAGGTTCGACAAGCCACAAACTCAGGCCCGACGCGCTCGCCACATCAAGGAATCCAGACAATTCCGAAACCCACCAGTAATAACCGCTTGGAGGAGTTGCCGATAAAATGAAGTTGCGAATGCCGGGAGTCGCCGGACCAAAAAATTGCAATAGCCTTTTGATCCCCAAATTCACATAGCAAGGATCAGCCCGAGCGACAACGGAAGGCGGAATGTAATCGCCTCCCGTGAGCGGATAGTATCCCGGCGCAAAATCAGACATAAGGCGGGTCTACTCCATTCTGCAATTCCAAAAACGCCAGCCGAAGCATGATGAAGTGGCTTATCCCATCCGCCGCATCTTCCTCTTGAACCAAAATCCGCCAGCCAGAAGGCACGATCACGTTGCTTCGGAAAAGGGGCGAAGCTTCAAACTGCAAAGAAGCCAAAGAAGTCATTGAATTCGGCCCACTACCAGGCGCAAGCCGAACAGCGCCAGACACCGGCTCATGCGCCGCACTGCCTCCCTGGACAACAGGAAAAGCATTGGGCGGGAGCAGGAAGAAACCGAGCGCATGATTGGCAGTCGAACTATTAAAACCCGACAGCAGCATTACCCACCAATAGAAACCGCTTGGAGGGGCATCGCTGGCAACAAAGTGAGTACCGATGGATGGTTGATCCTGAAAATCTCGCCGTATGAGCCGGGAAAAATCCGGGCTGCATTGCAACGCTTCATCAAATACACGTTGAGGCACCCATTCCCCGCCAGGGAGTTGCCGATAACCCGGAACGAAATCAGCCATCAATCCGCCCTTTCTTCATCAGCAAACTCTCAATTCGCATGATCCTTTCCCGAAAATCTTTCAGAACAAAAAGCGTGATCGTTTGCAAAAATAAGAGCAGTGATCCCGCCGCCGTTGCGCCCCAGATTGCAACGGTTTCGCCGTTGGCCATCAAGCCGTTTTTTCCTTTTCAGCAAAAAACTTGATAATCTGAATAAGCCATAAAACAAGTGCGGCCCCCCAGAAAAAACCGTTGACGAAAACGCGCCTTCTCTCGCGCTCTCGTTCGATGGCCTCTTCGATTTTTTTGCTAACGTTGCTCTTTTCATCCACTGTCATAGAAACCTCCGAACGTCCGAACGTAATCCGTCCCGTTCCCACTGGAGGAGCCCTGTTACGCCACTCCTCAAAGTCAGCGAAACTTAGCGGCTTTCTCACGAAACGAAGTGAGTTTCCGCGACTTCCCGCGTGCGATCCAAAGCCGGGCAGCCGTGAACGAGATGTTCAACTTTTTGATCGTCCGTAAGAGAATTCCACATTTTTTGGAGAGCGGTTTTTTGATCCACGCTCAGGGATTCCCGCTTCCCGCTATAGCCGTAGCCATGCGGGAATTCATCGGGAATTTCGATCACAATTTCCTTCGCGGGTCTTACCGTCACTGTCCGTTTCGCCATCATTACCCCCTTACCGCTTTCGCGGCTTTCTTGAGGCTCTTGATCCCTCCAACTCTTGCGAGCCCATAGAGAACAAGAGCCAAAATCGCAATTGTCCAAAGCACCTTGACCAGCGTATTCAAGTTGCTCAAGAATTCTTGAGAGCCGACAACGCCAAGCCCCGGCAAACGCAATCCCGAATCATCGGGATGAGCATCAAGTGAACGAATAAAATTTTCTATTTCCGCCCTCGCTTGCTTTTGCTTTTCCACGATCACGGCGGGATTGGCCCCCGCGCTCGCTTTGGCAATATCCTCGCTTACATCCGCCTTGATTTCCTCAAGTTGGTGCTGCGAAAGATTGCCGGTCGCGGCATTCGTAAAAAAATCCGAGATGGAATTGAGAACGCTCATGCTGCTGTTTCCGCAAACACCCCAATCTGACTCTTTATGAAGGCTTGAGCCAGAGGAGAACTCGAAATTTTCTTGAGTGATTCAGCTTGCTTTTTACAATTCACGTTGTAGTGGACAACGTAGAAACCTTCATCGTCCACACGAAACGCCATAACAAAAGGCCAAGCCGCATCCTCTTCGACAAAGCGAAATTTCAATTTCAAACTCCCAAGAAATCCCCGAGCCTTGTGGACTGAGCGACTTTCAATTGAGCCGTAACCGTCGCCGCCCACGAAGCCCAGTTATCGTTGCCCGTCCAAGTGCGCGCCATCTGCTCGAATGTATCGTTCACCGTGTAGAAACCGGACTTCCCTCCGACAATCAACTTGAGTTGATTGAAAAGCGCATTCCAACCGTCTTGAGCAGTCGTAAAAATTGTTTTCCCGTCAAGCAAACCATTGCCTACGTCACCTAATTTCAGGTCGCCAGGATTCTTTGCGCGAGTAGGCAACGCCCCCGGAATTCCAAACCCTTCAGCCTTCGAAATCGCAAAGCCAAGCCGGTTGATATTCGCCCGAACGGTATCGCTCACTTGCACGTTGTAACCGCCGGTAGGGATCACCGGATCATGCGATCCTAGACCGCCAAACAGATTGAGAAATGATTGATTCATCTCGCGCACAAAAGCAGGAACCGCCGTATCGCCCGTGCCATCCACAAGAATGGGAGCTTGCGGGATTGCCGGATGGAGAAGCGAATAATTGAAACCCTTCGGAGGCGAGCCGGTTTCGGGAACGGCTTCTTTGGATTTGAGCAGGAGCCAGCTTGCGACTCCCGCAATGCCCAGCAGAAAAATTACCACGAAACCCATTTAAGGCTTTCTCCGATGCTTGACGGCCATTGCAATCGAAATAGCAGCGACAAAAAGAAAGACACCCACAACCGCCAGCGTCAAATTGTTGCCGCTCAAATTCGGCAATATAGAGAATTCTTGTTGTGGCAAACCGGCTGCATTCTTGCCCACCGTCCGGGTACTCTTGCCCCCCGTCGCTGCAATGTTTCCGCCCGCGCCCGCCGCAACTTGCGCTTTCAAATCGTTTGCCTCAGCCTGCAACTTAAATACCCACCAACAAGCCGCGTTGCATTTCCCATTTTTCGGATGGTACGGCTGTATAAAATCAGATGGGCCAGTGCGCCCGGCCTCGCCGCTTTGCTGGCGGATGCTGGCCGTATCGCTCTTAAACTGTTCGATTATCGCGTCCAGCTTGCTGGGAACTTCACCAGCAGTAATCATTCCCGCGCTGAAGCGATCCATGATCCTCCTGAAACCTTCCTCAGCAGCGGGAACGGCAGAGCCTAAAACATTCTGTTCGACGGCGACGGCTTTCTTATGATGGGCAGTCAAAAGCGTTCCAAAGAGACCCAAGCCAGTCTCTATGGACGAAGCCGCTAATGAAGCCGTTCCCGTAGAGCCCTCACTCACAGCAAAAGCACCGCGCCGCCGATCAATGACGCAGCGGCAATCCAGCCCTTCGCTTTCGGGCTAAATTCTTTTTTTGGCTTTGGGATTTCCACGCCCGCGAGAGGCATCGGAGTTTGGTTGAACGGAACCAATTCGGGACGCTTTTCAGCCGCGACCGAAATCGTTCCCGCGCTATTCGATGCTTTGACCGAACCATCCCGGTTTATCGTCACTGAACGGATCGGCCCTCCGTTCGCCAAAATTTCCGTGTCAGGTTTTGCGAAAGTATTAGAAAGGGGATTGGAGCGGTAGGGAACCAAAGTTACCTGACGTGGACGCGGAAAAACCAGACTTCCGTCTCCCGAGAAGGGTAGAGCAGGAAGCAGTGAAGCAAAAGTATAAGTGACCTCGCCCTGAGCAATCGTATTGTCCATTTATTTGTCGCTCGCTCTCGCAGCGGGAGGAACGAAGCGTTGTGGCCGTACCAAAACCCATTGCTGGCCTACCTGCTGATTGCTTGCATTGATTTCAATGGGAAGATTGACTACGCCCGTTAGAAGAGGCTGAGGCTGTCCCTCTTGGCCTTTGCCAGTTCCGCCGCCGCCGCACCCGCACCCGCAAGCCATGTTTACCTCTTGAACGCAAACCACACCGCCGAAATCGCCAGCAGCAAAACAAAAATACCGACCACAAGAGAAGCCTTATTCATCGGCTTGTTTGCGGCAGCTTTTTGGATAGGTTGCCCCGGTTCGGCCAACTGCTGATTCGCCCTTAACGTCTCCGTACCGGCAGTACCCGCGCCCGCTTTTTTCTCAAGCGCCGCGATCCCTACGGCACCCGCCGCACTCGCCAAACCTAGGGCCAACTCACCCCACGCGCTAGAAATCTGACTACCGCTTGAACGCGGGTCTTTGGTAGTCGCCTGCAATATGCCAAGAATAGGAACCATCCCCCGCGCTCCTCTCTTCGAAATTTAGGGGCGGGCTAGTGCACGCTTCGCCCGCCCCGCTTCGGTTAAGTTTCCGCTAGGCTCCCGCTGGACGAACGCCTACCGCCTTGACCGCAAGCGGAATGATCCGGCGGGCATAAAGTTTCAACACGGCATTGGCCTGAGTAGTGACATCGCACTTGATATCCAGCTTGGCATCGAGTGAGTCAATCCCCCGCTTATACATGCCATCGCGCAACGCGGGAACGAATGTTAGACCGGTCAGGGATTCACCGGAAGAGTTAACGTGAGTTTCCCGATTCCAGCGTTGAATTTCCAACTTGTTCCCGTCACCTTGAGGAAGCCAAATCCGGCCCGCGCTTTGAATGGTCAACGCATTGAGAATGGTATTCACCTTCGCATTGGCCGCCTCTTCCTTGAAAAGAAGGTGAGTGTAGATATACCCGGCATCCAAACCCGCAAGCGGGAAATCGCTCTGGGTCGCAACGATGGGGTAGGTCTTGACCAAATGCTCGACTACGTGGAAATCACCGGCGACGCCATCGTCCAGGTCAACGAAAACCTGAATGGAAAGCCCGCTCATGTCCCAAGTATTGGTGCCGCCCGTGAAGAGCGCATTCCGGCCTGAGACAGTGACCTGCAAAATAGCCGATTCAAAAGCCGCCATCGGCAAGGCCCATTCTATGGGATTGATCGAACCGGGCATCTTGAGAGTGACAGGAAGCGAAAAATCAACCGCAGTAGTTCCCGCAGTGTCCACGATGGCGGGCGCGCGGAATGAAAAGCCCTTGTCGTAAATACCCATGTCCGTGAAATCGCGCCCGTTGATATTGTTCTGCTGAATGATCCCGAGAGACGGGGCAGTCGTCAGGATCACGTTTGAAACAATCTGTTCCGTGTCGCGCCCGGTCGCAACGCCAGCGCCCGCACCGGCAATCACGATGTTACCGACAATCCGAATGAAGAGCCGCGAGATGGTTTCCTTCTGGACGAAATCTTTCAAATCCAGAAAGACAGTTTGATCCGCCGCCGAAGTGTTGGCCCCCAAAATCGGGAAGTTGAACGTCCGAATTTTTTTGAACCTAAAAAGCTCTGGAACCATCGCTTCATCTCCTCACAAAAACGTTTCCAACCGTCAAGACTTTTTGGGCAGAAGGCCCGCGACCAACCCTTTCACTTTCCCGAACGCAGCGCCCGTCCATCGAACGAGTGGGCCCATCAATCCGGTCGCTTCGACGCCCACAAAAACGAGCAGCGCAATAACCGCGATCCCGAGAATCTGTTTGTGTGGCGGAAGCAGTTTTCCAGCAGGCGTCTCTATTGCCATGATGCGACCTCCAAGCGGGTGCCGGGGGCTATCCCGTTCTTCGGTGCGTGGCAGCGCAAGAAGAACTGAGACAGCCCCCGACTCTGAGGAAAATTGGTTTGGGGTTTTTGGCCGTCTAACACGGGGGCATCGTAACATGCACCAAAATAGTGCATTCCCTCCTGTGCGCCTGCGCGCGTAGGGTACCCCCTTGACAAGCCCTAGGAAACTCGATCCGGGCGAACTACTTTTTGCAGGATTTTAATTTTCCCTACGAGGCTCTCATCTCTAAACGGCGGGCGACTGTCAGAAGTTTCGATGCAAACGTAATCGGGAAGACTCGCAAGCTGAGCGACAAAAGTTTCCTCCATAAAATCGCGGGCTGCATCCAAAGCATTCCTCTCAGTGAGACGAAACCAACGAATCTTTTCCGCGTTCGAACGCACAGTGAAGTGAACGAGCGAAGGAAGTTGCGCCGTGCCAGTGAACTTGATGAATTCGTGACGCCCGGAAATTGCGGAGGCAGTGACCGACGGCGGAAGGGAATTGACCGGCCCCGAAGGAATGAATAAACCCATTTCATCAATGGCGAGAGTGAGATTTTTCGCGCCCATCGCAAGCCTGCAAAGCAAGTTAAGTTGCTCCCGAAAGTGAGAGCGAAAATGAACCATTGCGCGAAAACGGCAACGCTGTCTTTTCCTGAAATAGTCCACGAAATCTTTTCCAAGCCATGCACCATCGCCATTATTCGACTCAGCATCAAAGAAAGGCCAAAGATGATCCCAATTTTTCAAATCCACCAATTGCGCACACTTGGGGTCTGCGAGAATCACTCGATCTTCGCCGCGCAATTCATGGAGCATTCGCGCCGTTTTGCCCGTGAAACTTTTTCCGAAATTCAACTCAACGTAACTATTCAAGGACTCTCCACGGGAGCGGGCGAATCTTTGGCAAATGGCGAATCGGGATCAAGGGGCTTTTTCCCTTCATCTTTCTTGGCGCGTTCAATCGCCGCTTCCACTTTCAAAATTCGGCTCACTTGGCGGCGTTTAATAAAATAGAGCATCGCAAGAGCCGCCGCCAACTCCGACAATTCTTTGTTCTTGGCAGCGAACCGGCTTAGAAACTGCGGGATATAACGGTCAATAAGATTCTGCAAAAACACCTGCATCTTCGGAGAGACAAGTTGCGCCTCATCGTCCGTTACTTCCCACGCCGAGTGACTGTACTTCGCAAGCGGGCTAAAGATGAATTGAACGGATGCGACCGCCCATGCTTCATCAATGACAAATTTTTCCTCGGCGATCTCCCCGGATTCAAGAGAACTCGCCTGCGGTTTCTCAGCAGCACTGACAGACTTGGCGGCATCCTCAAAGGGATCACTTCCAGAATCTAGGCCGTTCCGGTTTTCCTGTTCCACTTTTAGGCTCCTCCTTCGCCGGAACCGATGAAGCCGCTTTCGATTCCAACTCTTTAATTTTCTCATTCGCTTTTTTCAGCTTCTCTTCGATCTTGGCAAACTCCGCTTCCGCTTTTTTCAAATCTTCCTCGCCGCCCTCCAAGTCAACGAGATGAGAAGAACGGGAATACATCGTTTTCCCGTCAGAAGAAATCTCACTCTGGCAAGCGGGGCATTTGATCCTATCGGCCATTGGCTTTCTCCCTTTCATAAACCATCTTGCTCAACGAAACTTTCTCTGAAAGCAATTTCTGGGGGCATCCCCGATTCAAAACATTCGCGCCAATAATCGGCAGTCAAATCTGGAATCATCTCAGCTTCAGACATGGCATACTGTTTTAGCCTTATAAGCCATTCTCGCCAAAACTGCTCTCTTGTTTTCGCTTTTTCCCTCTGCATTTCTTTTGTCCTTTCAGGGAAGGGGAAGGGAAGGGAATCGAACCCTACGTTTATTTACCAGCCCTGGTAACCAAAACCTCGCCAGAACCTTCCCCACAGAAATTAAGGCCGTTCAACCGTGATCTTGAAATTGATCCGGGGACTGTAGCCCTCTTTCTTTGTAGCCTTCACACCTTCACAAACAATCGTTACGAAATCCTTGATTTGGAGTTGCGGCAATTTCGCAACGTCGAGCGCCATCTTAAAACCCGCCAGACTCCCCACGCTGACGCGATCCCACTCCTCACCATCAATTTCGACGCTGCCATTGAGAGCAAGAACGTAAGCCTTGCTCTTTTTCACGATGCCGTCTTTGATATTCTGAGTCTCAAAAATTTTCGTGACCACGCCCGTCACGGATTCGCCTTCCTTCCAAAACTCCGCACCCAGGAAAGGCGCATCCGCATCAACCGTTCTTCCCTCAAATTTCTGCATATTTTTTCCTTTCGTATTTTTCGTTCAAGTCTTGATCGAGATGCCGACAAACATCTAAACCATCACAATCCCCGAAGAAAACAAATCCAGATTCCGAGCAAAGCCAATGCGGGCTTAGAATCTCTTTCATCTCTTCCCTCAATTCCACACGCACCAAAAGGCGACGGCAAAAGGGGCACAACGGGCCATTGCCATCATTGTCAGTAGCCCATCGGAGATATAACGAAGAGCGGCAGTGTTTTGCAAACCGTTCTAGATGCAACTGCGCTATCGTCTTGTTTATCTTCAGCAAGCGGAATTACCTCAACCGGAGGATCGGCCCCCGAATCGAAAAGCCTTAATTGCCTCGTTCCATCGAACATCAAAACTGTTTGCGAAATATGAACCAATTCGCGGACATGGACGCCCGAACCCCAAACACACAATCCACACTTGCAACCAACCAACTCAAAATCTCCGGGCGTCCGCTCTAATTCTTTTTCCACTTCTTTTTCAATTCCGAGAAAAGAACCAAAGGACTGCATCCGCCGAACGTTCTCAAACGCGACCAGAAAGGAATCAACCAACTCAGGACTATCTCCGAAGCTCGCGGCTTTCGTCGCATATTTCACCAATTCCTTAACCGCGTGCATATTGACTTTCCGCTTTTTGCGGCCTTTCTTATCAATGCCGTACATCTCCTCCAAATTTATAACGTGGGAGTCGCCCGTGATCCGAAACCATTCCGCCCGAAGCTTGAAAATCCAATCCATCGGAAGCCGCTTTTCGGTTTCGATCATCACATGAAAGTGTGGATGCCATTCCGACCTCTCCCGGCTATAGGTGCATTCAATCGAATAAACTCCTCCCCTGACGTATTCCCTCCAAAGTTGCGTTTCCCGCAACTCCGCGAATTTTCTGATTAGACGGGAAAGAGCCTTGCGCGTGAGGGTGAACCAATTCACAACCGTAACCGTGACATGCCAATAGTCGTACTTAGTTTGGTTCAGCCTTTTAAGAATCCGTTGCTGCAAAGGTTTCGAACGGCGAGCGGCGCAATTAGGACAAAAAACAGAATCGCAGTAATGCGGAATCAGTTTGTAGCTTCCACAAGGAAAATTGATCCTTTCAAAGAACTTTCCGCAGCATAAAAGCGCACGCGCTTGATCCTCCCGATTACAGCGAGCAAGCGAATGGACTACCTGCATTATGTTTTTGAATCTGCGCCGGTTACGTTCGTTTTCCACGTATTCAAGTGTGGAACCAACAAAAATTTGCGGGTGAGATGTTCCTATAGGGGTATCAAGATACGCCCCCCTTCCGCGCTGGCCCCCCGTCGCAAACCCCGCTCCGGGGGACTGCGCGGGAGTTTCCATCCCAACCGGCTGCAAGCAGGCGGCCATCTTTATGCAGCCTCCCCAGAAAGCAGGCCGGGAATGCCAGCCGTATAGGTCGCAAGTCGCTCTCCAGCGTTGCTTGCTCTTTGCCTGTCACTCCCGGCCATCTCGTAGACCCCCTGTTATCAGGTCAAAAGCGACTGTTTACAGGCTGTTCTAGGCTTCCCAAGAACCAAGACAGCGCCATAGCCAAAGCCGCGAATGTGGCGGCTGCAAACAGAATCAGCACGTTGAACCAAACCGGATGATCGCGGAACATGCGTTGCGCCCATTGATCGAAGCGCCTCAGTTGAGCCTCCCGCCGCTTTTGCTCGATCCAATGCTCGAAAGCGTTACGGCTCATTTCTTACCCCTCTTTCGCGGTCCAGCTCCGGACCGCGGCGCCGGCGACGTCCGTTCTGCCGGCGAGCTGCGCTGTGGGGTACGGTTTTCCTTCTTTCCAAGATAGAATTCGCGCTTTTTTTTGCCATCCCGCCATGTCAAATATTGATAACAGCCTTTTCGAACTTGAATCCTTGCCCTTGCGCGGGTATGTCCGTAAAAAGACGTGGAAGGGATTGAAATCCAAATTTCAGGCGGATTTACCCCTCGCGTTTGTGGATCTCTTCGCCCCGATCGTTTTGCGATCGCTGGCGATCGCTGAGGTTTGGGGGGTAAAGTCATTCGTGGTAAACTCCGCAAATGGAAACCGAAACCTTAAACACCCATGCCCTCGAAAATCTGATTCATTGGCTCTTCGCCCTTTCAATCATCAATCTTCTCTTCACACTGGCCGTCGCCGACCGACTCCGCAGACTCAGCAAGAAACTGGCTACTCGGAAGATGGGGCCGTAGCTTCTCATTCGGGAATCCAAAATTTCGGAGGATGGACTAAACGGACGTGGGAATTGAGAGCGCGATTCGCCCGGCTGAAAGCACTGCCCTTTTTCCGCTTCCTAATCGGGAAAAACCTGCTCCAATTCGGGCACAGTCCACAAGTCGCTATGTATCCTGCCTCTTGCCGTGGTACCCGGAAAACCGAACCATAAGAGCGTTTAGCCATTCGCCGCGTCCTGAGCCTCGAGAGAGAGAAGTTTTGTGCCCTCAAGCCTGATAACAGCCGTTCTTAGGCACTCTGAGCAGAGCCGCGAGACAATCTGGCGGGCAGTTATGCGCTTGTGTCCTTTCGCACCCGTCCCCGGCCCGACTTCCATCGCAGAGACAGTAATCGTGAAGAACGGCCCGAGATGACCTTTTCCCCCATCGCACCAATTCACCAATCCCCTCGATCCCGCGAAGCGAGCCAGCGATGCGGGGGCATCCCCGAGTGCGGCCTGCAACGATTAAACTATCCGATGAGCCGCACACCCCGCATCGCAAGCCCGCCCTCCCGTTAGAAAGCGTCTTTCGGCAAAGACCTGACTAGACTGGAATCATCCAAAACTCTCAGCCTAGAAACTTTGCAGATAGTGACGCCACCTTCCGATTTCTTTGGATCAGAAAGCAACTTCGCCGCCACGTCCCGCGCCCTTCCTCGATCCGGCCCCGAGTACTGTTTCAAAAGAACATCATCCTTTTGAGTCAGCACCCACCAAACACTCTTGCTTTTCCCTTTCGGCATTATTCCCCTCCGCTCAGAGCCTTCGCCCGTTCGAGCAACGCACCCGCCCGAGCTTTGCGGCCCGGAGTTTCGCTTGCGACGGTAAGGAACGGCGCATCGTCGCGGAAATTGTCCAAATACATTTTCAAAGTGTGGGGAACTTCCTCCGTCCCCCAACATTCGAAAACAAAGCCCTTCCGTTTCTGACTCTTGAACGGTCGGACATTCATAGCCTGCCCGCAGACAGGACACAAAAAAGACTTCATTCTTTTTTCTTCTCCCGCATATTTAGGAGCACCGTATCCCGCGCAGTTTCGAGCGCCGCTTTCC
>WNGL01007587.1_pt1 | contig 12740 bp, 11 predicted proteins | sample 5400591 | NCBI WGS metagenome assembly WNGL01 (sample SAMN13153377, study PRJNA577476) | soil metagenome | isolation source: 80 cm soil or saprolite under Garry oak tree replicate 1 | place: USA:California | collected 2016-06-15
ATGAGCGGTCATTTTTTTCTCTTTCACTTATCCTCGCCCCTGTGTGGCGCTCTCCTCCACCCTCAGCACGAAAGGCCGATATACAAAAAAAGCCCAGGTCCTCGACCCGAGAAGCCTGCATCAGTGTTGACATAAGTGCTTAAACGTTTTAATATATAAATAATGGATTATCTCTTTATTTAAATGTTTAAATATTAAAGAATGACGCATGAAAACTCTTGGGGTGCTGGCGCGCAAAGGTGGAGCGGGAAAGAGCACATTGACCCTGCATTGGGCCGTGGAAGCCGAACGACAGGGGGAAGAGCGGGTCGCAGTCATCGACATCGACCCGCAGCAAACGTCGGTGAAATGGTCGAAACGGCGCGTGCTCCTTGGCAAACAGACGCCCGCCATGCTCGTCGCAACGGCGACTGATCTCCAGGAAGCGCTTGAGGCTTGCGAGGCAAGCGGGATGACTTTCGTGTTGATTGACACGCCGCCGCATGTCGAAGCGCCATGCAGAGAAGCAGCCAAATTGGTCGATTTGGTCGTGATCCCGTGTGGGCCTTCTGCGCCTGATCTCGAAGCCATCGGCGCCACCATCTATGTGTTGCAGGAGACAAAAACACCGGGTGTCATTGTCTTGAATCAAGGGCGTCCAGGATCGAGCATTAACGACAAAGCTATGGATGTCCTCAAGCAGTATGGCTTACCCGTCTGTCCCATCCCCATCATCCGACGTGCGGCACTGGCTGACGCCTTTACCGATGGGCGCGCGGTCGCGGAGCTTGAACCAGACGGCAAGGCTGCTGCAGAAATTACCCGGTCGTGGGCATGGATCATGAAGCAGGGTATATAAGAGGAGTGTATCGCACTTCTAACACGGTTTGGAGTTTCTATCTCTAACACACTGATTTTACTGAGAGTAAAAATGGCCATTGCCTGATAAAGGCGGCTGTGCAGACTTCATCCTCAACGCTCCTTCAAGAAGGATGAAGTCATGCAACTCGCTCAGACGCAGCGTACCCTTGATGAGGTTTCACGTCCATCCTTTTGTGCGGGACGAAAGCTTGGTGAAATGGAGCAGGCCCTGTTGTGGAGGCTGCTCCAAGAGGACCCAGAGTGCCCGAGTCGGGTGCTCCTCGACAAGGCAGCAAGGCGGCAGATATCACTTTCGGTAAGCCTTCGCCAGGTGAACCGCTGGCGGCTCACCTGGGGGCTCAATCGTGGCAAGGGGCGCCCGCGTCAAGCTGGCGAGCATCGGCCGGTTCCCTCTGGCACAGAGGTTGTCCGGGTCACGCCGCAGGTGGCCTTTGTGGGCGTGCATGTGTTTGCTCATTGGCTCGACCAACACGATGCCTTCGGCCCGGTGGTGGCCCGACTCACACAGGCGTCAGAAGCCCATCAGCACACGCACCCGGACGATGACTTTGCCTTGTTACATCATCGGGAGTCGACCTTTGCACACCGCTTTCAGGCGCTGTTTTTTGCGCCCTTGTTGGGTATCGACCGCCTCAGCGAGTTCGATGCCCGTGAGCATCCGCTCCAGACCTTGATCGGGCGGAGCTATCAAAGCTCAACGCTGCGTCAGTTTCTCGGGCAGCTGGAGCGCGTGGATGCTGCCGTGGCCTTGATGTCTGCCCTGGTCGCAGACAGGGCAGGGCCGCTCATCTATGTGGATGGGCACATGATCGCGTATTGGAGTCGGCGGTCGCTGCATAAGGGCAAGATCACCATGCTTGGCCGCATCATGGCGGGTTCGCAAGCCGTGATCGCCCATGATGAAGCTGGCCAAGCCGTCTTTGTGGCGTATTATCCACCCGACATCCATGTGTCTAAAATCATTTTGGCCTACTGTCAGAAAGTGGCGGAGGCCACTGGGAGCGCTCTGTTTGTCATCGACCGAGCGGTCAATGCGGTGGCGCTGGCCCATGCGTTTGACGACGATGACTTGGGCTTGCTGTGCATGCTCGATGACAACGAGCATGCGGGTCTCGGGAGCTTCGAGGCCACCGAGGTGGCGACCCTGGACGATGGGACCAAGGTGTATAGCGGACCGTGGAAAGAGTCCCGCCAAGATGATCCCCGGCACTTTGTGATTGTCGAGCCCCCTGAGGACAAGACCTTGGTCTACTGGGGAACCCCGAAAGTCGAGGCGGCGTTAGAGCAGAGCGAGTGGCCACGCGTGTACCGCGAGCGCAACGCGATTCAGGAGCTCAGCTTCAAAGGCATGATCGACCACGGTGGGCTCGATATCAACCATGGGCGAAAAATCATCCTCGGTCCCGACCGGCATCATCAGCGCCAGCAAGAGCAACTCGAAGCGTCTCTGGAGACGGTCCACAAGCGGGTGGCCAAGAAGGCTGAGGCGGTCACCGCCCAACAGGACAAGGTGGCCGAGTCCGAGGCCAAAGGACATGGCACACGTCTGGAGCAACGCCAGGGCAAATTGGCGACCTTGGAACACGAGCTCCAGGACGCCAAAGCGAAACACGCACAACTCTCTGAGCACGCCGCTGCCTTGGGCCCAGCCGGTCAGCGGGCCGATCGTGACTTCCGCAAGCAGACGATCATGACCATTCGCACGCTTTTGCTGGAGAATATGCTGCGGACCTTTATGGTGGCGCTCTTAGCGACGCTGCACACCAAGGTGAGTTTGGAGCGGGTCTTGAGCCTGCTCTTTGAACGTCGCGGAGCTCGCATGGAGACGCCTTCGCAGGTCGTCTACTGGGTCAATACCGCCGGTTTGTCCCTGGCGAATCGACGCCTGCTGCGCGAGATCGTCGATGGACTTTGCGCCATGGATTTGCAGGATCAGGGCAAACCGATTCTCGTTCGTCTCAAAGAGATGCCGCCCTGAGGCGGCTCTCGCCATGGACAAATCGAATGTCCATTTTTTCAAGACTGCCGGAAGTGCGTACTATATTAAAAACATGTCCTTTTTTCTCGATATGCTGATTATGCTCAGCACGGCGCACAAGGTCTTGTTTGCCAAAGTGGCCCTGCAAACACATGCCAAAGAAGACAGGAAAACCGCATCTCTGCAGGAATATAGCAAGATGGGGTTGCCTCATTTGGGTAGCTTGACCGCTTCCTGGTCGAGCTTGCATGGTTACGACAAGTGTCGTAGATCGGAGACCCATGGACAAGAAAGCGAACCGAGCAGATGAACAAAGTCATTGTTAGGATCAAACTGTGTCGTACTTTACTATGCTGTAGCCTCTTGCTTCCGCTTCTGTATTCTTGCGCTGCACCGGTGACACCTTCTCTGACTGCCACACCCTCAGGAGAGGAAGAATTGCCTTCTCAGGATTATATAATCGGCTCTGAGGACAGTGTGGAGGTGCAGGTGTGGAAAAATCCTGATTTATCCAGGACAGTGACGGTGCGTCCGGATGGCAAAATTTCTCTTCCCCTCATCGGCGATGTGCCAGCGGCTGGGCAGAGCGCTGCGCAACTTACTGAGGTAGTGACTGAAAAACTCAAGACCTACTATAAAGAACCTGCGCAGGTTACAGTCATTGTCCATCAAGTCAATAGCTATGCTATTTATGTTCTCGGGGAAGTCAAGGGGCAAGGCAAACAATTAGTCAGATCTGGGACGACTTTTCTTCAAGCTATCTCTTTGGCAGGAGGTTTTACTCCCTTTGCTTCCAAGAATAAAATCACACTGCGCCATAGGAATGGAGATGGCAAAGAAACGGTTCTTCTCATACGCTATAAGGATGTTCTGGCTGGTCAGCAAGCCAATCTCATCTTAAAACCAGGTGATACCATAATAGTTCCATAGAAAACCCATAACTATCGCCAAAAACATGATCTGTACACCTCGGAGGCTCTAAGCATAATGGATGTGTCCAAGAGAACTGTAAGCATGGCTCTACATCAGAAAGCTAATAGTGTGTCGTTGCAAGATCATGTTGAAATCTTTTGGCGACGCAAATGGTGGTTGGGCATTCCATTAGTGCTAGGGCTGGTGGCGGGTTATATCGCATGCTTCTTTATCCCTTCAAGCTATCAATCTTCCACCTTAATCCTCGTAGAACCACAGAAAGTCCCGACATCCTATGTCACCCCTACCGTCCCTGGGACAGTGGATGACCGCCTGCGGACGATAAGTCAGCAGATCATGAGCCGGACCAATCTATCGAAGATTATTAAGGAATATAGCCTCTACAAACGAGAAGATGTTGCGTCTGCAAAACGCAATGATCTGCTGGGACGTGTGCAGGAGAACGTGAAGCAGATATTGGTGCAATACGGTCTCTCCAGAGAAGAGATGTCTACGCCACTGAATCAGGATGAAGTGCCCGAAGAGATTATCGATCGCATGAGAAAAGACATCGCACTGAAGGTGATAGGCAAAGAGGCCTTTTCGGTGACCTATAATGGCCAAAATCCCAATACCGTGATGCGTGTCACCAATACCTTAGCTTTGCTGTTTATCGAAGAGAATCTGAAGACAAGAGAACGACAGGCAGAGGGGACCTCAGAGTTTTTAGCGAGCCAACTAGTAGAAGCAGAGAGAGAGTTGCAGAGGCAAGAGCAGAAGCTGAAAGAGTATCAGCAGCAACATCGGGGGGCATTGCCGGCGCAACTCGATGCGAACCTCAGGACGCTGGATAGACTCCAGAAAGACTTGAGTGCTATCGATGACTCTATCAAGAGTGCTGAGCTGACTCAAGCAGAGGAGCGCAAGAACGCTGCGGAAAAACGGAGAATGCAGCAAGATCTTATGCTATTGCAGTCCACTGCCCCTCCCAGTGCTCTCCAGCCGCAGCCACTGGCTCCGAAGCTCCAAGCCGCTACAAAGCTGGAAGCTTTAAAGCAGGAACTAGCAAGACTGCGTGCGACGTTTAATGAAAATTATCCAGACATTGTCGCTATCAAAAAACAAGTTGAAGAGTTGAGTAAAACCGCCCCGCAGCAGTCTGCATCATCGACTCCCTCTGAAGCCCCAGCGCCCGGGACCAGTGCTGAACTGGCGGCGCTGCAGTCGCCTGCCGCAACATCTATTCCAATACCTGCTGCGACCAAGGAGGCAGCTCAGCCTACCCGTGAGGGGAAGGCGCAGGGGACGGCTGCGGCAGCCTGGCCAGTAGTCAATTCTGCTGTCGAGCGTGATCTCACTACGCTCCGGGCGAGACGTGAGAGGCTTATCACACAGATGCAAAAGCTAGAAGAATACGTGAATGCAACGCCGACCAATGAAGAAAAGCTCGCCGAACTCATGCGGGATCATAGTATATCTCTGAAAAACTACCAATCCCTGCTGGAAAAGAGACTCCATGCCAAGATCTCAGAAAATCTTGAGAAGAAACAACAAAGTGAGCAGTTTCGCATCTTGGATCCGGCAAATTTCCCAACCGAACCCACTCGACCCAATCGTCTCCTCATTGTCGGCATTGGCGGTGCACTTGGTGGAGGACTCGGTATTGGACTTATTCTGCTGTTAAACTATTTTAATCCGGCCCTAGGAAAGCCAGAAGATATCTATGGGATGTTTGGTATACCTGTTCTGGCAACCATTCCGAGATATCATACTGATTTCGGTAAAGATCATCGTCTCATTGTGTTGCAAGAATCTGACTCGTTTATCGCGGAACAATACCGCATCCTGTATACCAAGATTAACGATTTAAGCAAAGGGAACGCTCATAAAATCTTTGCTATTACGAGTGCCGTGCAAAACGAGGGCAAAACCGTAACGGCGCTCAATTTGGCAGTGGTTATGGCCAAAGATTTTGGGAAAAGGACCCTTGTGCTTGAAGGAGATTTCCGTAGACCGAATATTCCGCTGTATTTGAACGTGGACCTGGAGGAGGGGTTAGTCGATATCCTGTCGAGTAAGTCTAACTTCCAATCGACCATGGTGCCTGTCGCCAATACTCTGGTGCCCTTTGCCGATGACAATCTCGCTGTGCTCCCAGCCGTACACAGGACACAGAGTTCTACGAGTCTCTTAAGTTCGCCCCGCATGCGAGATCTGTTTGACGTCTTACGTGAGCAGTACGATTTCATTCTTATTGATTCCCCACCGATTCTGCCGTTGTCCGATATGAATATCTTCGAAGAAGTGGTCGATGGCATTGTTATGATTGTAAGGGCAGAAAGTACGACAAGAGATACGGTCACAAAAGCTCTTGAGACCTTGGGGACCGACAAAGTACTTGGCATCGTCCTCAACGATGTGCGCCAAGCCCCATTCGCTTATTACCGGTACAATTATAAATACGACTACAAACCAGACACGAATTGATCTCTCCTCTTCCCGCGAGTACAACTATGCTCAATGCGTTAACCATCGACGTCGAAGATTATTACCAAGTGTCAGCTTTTGAATCTGTCGTGCCCTTGGCGGACTGGGAACGTTATGAAAGTCGCGTCGAAAAGAATACGCATCGTATCCTGGACCTGTTGGATGCACACACGACAACAGCCACTTTCTTTGTGTTGGGCTGGGTCGCGGAACGGCATCCCGGATTGATTCGTACTCTTGTCGCACGTGGCCATGAAGTGGCGTCGCACGGTTACGCGCACCGGCGCGTGTACACGCAGACACCCGCGCAGTTTCGCACGGAGACACGGCGCTCGAAGTGCCTGCTGGAAGACACGCTTGGCCACCCCATCCGCGGCTACCGCGCGGCGAGTTACTCGATTACCATGCACAGTCTCTGGGCGCTGGAGGTGCTCAGGGAAGAAGGCTTTGTCTATGACTCGAGTATCTTCCCCATCCGGCACGACCTCTATGGCATTCCGAGTCACCCACGGTTTTGCCATATGATCCCTGGACAGAGCGATGCTCCCCTGGTTGAATTTCCGCTGTCGACGCTCCGCCTCGGGGGTACCAATTTCCCTATTGCTGGTGGCGGGTATCTGCGTCTCTTCCCCTATGCCTATACCCGTTGGGGCCTCAGATATCTGAATAGGCGAGAAGGTCAGCCAGCCGTCGTCTATCTACATCCGTGGGAGTTGGACCCCGAGCAACCACGCCTCCCCGCAGGGACACTGTCTCGGTTTCGGCACTATACGAACCTGCACAGGATGGAAGAACGCTTCGTGCGTCTGCTCCAGGACTTTTCCTTTGGTACGATGTCAGAGGTCTTGCAAGCTCGCGGGCTGCTTGGTGCGGTCCGCCATGCTTCGTGAGTGTGCCCTGGCCCCTCCGCGTTGTCTTTTCGATAGAGTCGATCTAAGCATCGCTATGCTACCTACCCAACGGATGCCTTTTTGGCGTACTGTGTACGCTGATATAGTGCGCTTGCGCGAAGAAGACCCAGGCGTGCGTACTCTCGTTCGCGGGATGCTTTCCCAAGGTTTTCACGCTTTACTGGTCTACCGTATCTTTCGGTGGTGCTACGAGCGCCGTATCCCCACCCAACCATTGCGCTTTTTCATCGAGCGTTTTATTGAGATCACGACCGGGATTTCCATGCCAGCCGAGGCCACAATAGGGCCAGGCTTACGCATCCATCACTTTGGTGGTATCATCGTGCATGCCAAAGCTGTCGTAGGAGAAGGCTGTACTCTCTACCATGGGGTAACATTGGGCGACCTAGGAGGGTGGGGTGGGGCCCCGCGCATTGGGCAGCACGTCCTCATTGGCGCCGGCGCTAAGCTCCTCGGACAGATCGATATTGGTGATCATTGTCGTATCGGGGCCAATGCTGTGGTGCTGACTTCGGTACCGCCGCGATGTGTGGCTGTGGGCGTACCAGCGGTGATCAAGAAAAGCGCTACTAAGGGTCGTGATTGCGTATTGGAAGATCCTCGTTAAGCATGCCAGCTTACCACGGCACCATACTCGGGAGTGTCGCATGCATTTCAATGTCGAAGACTTTCATGTGCTAAAGCACGTGCAAACCCATTCTATCCATCAACGACAACATAAGGTGAGTGTTGCGGACTTCATGGATGTGTCCGCCTGGCAGGCCCAACCTACCCTCCGCCTATTGTTTCCCCATATTCTCAAGGGGAAAGACATCCTATCCGTTGTGGATGGTTTTGCAGCCGCATATCGGCGTGGTCGTGCCATCATTTTTGCGCTCGGTGCCCACGTTATTAAGTGTGGGCTGAGCCCTCTCCTCATCGAGATGATGCGCCGTGGATGGTTACAGGGCCTCGTCCTTAACGGGGCTGGGGCCATCCATGATCTCGAAGTCGCCCTCATCGGCATGACCTCTGAAGATGTGGCTCAGAACTTGATCTCTGGACAGTTTGGCATGGTTGAAGAGACACCTCATTTGATGAACAAGGCTCTGCAGGAGTTTGAGGGCAAGCATGTCGGCATGGGAGCTGCTTTAGGCCAGGCGCTTGCACAGGGGGATTTCCCCTATAGACAATACAGCCTCTTGGCCGCAGCTTACACGTATCAAGTCCCGTTAACAGTGCATGTCGCCATTGGGACTGATACCGTTCATATGCACCCCACGACTGACGGGGCCCTCCTCGGACAAGCCACGTATAGAGATTTCCAACGCTTGACGCTGTTACTGCGCGAGTTGCATGACGGCGGTTGTTACTGGAATATTGGCTCGGCGGTGTTGTTACCTGAAGTCTTTCTCAAGGCCCTTACCCTCTGTCGCAATGTTGGCTATCCAGTGGAGCGTTTTCTCACGGTGAATCTGGATATGATCCAGCACTATCGTCCTGCCTATAATGTCGTACAGCGCCCCACGCAAGATGGAGGCGCGGGCTATACCCTCATCGGGCACCACGAGATCATGCTCCCCCTCCTGTATGCCATGATCCTGGAGACCTTAGAGAGTAAGGGCTAGGGGAACGCCATTTATGCAAACGTTAGTCCTTGCAGATTTCTTTTTACCGTATCTAGGTGGCTCTATCCATTGGCTGCTCAATACTTACAGCCGATACAATACACGGGAAGTAAGTTTTGTAGCCCCTCGATGCCATGGCGACACAATTGCAGACAAGGCCCTGCCTTTCCGCGTGTATAGGGTCTCAAGGATTATGGATGAATGGGATCCTGCTGTGCCAATGTCGTTCGCCCGCTATGTCGAGAAAATCTGGTACACATATAGAATATGCCGGAAAGATCATATTGAGCAAATACATTGTGCAAAAGTTTTTCCGGAGGGTTTTGTAGCCTGGTGTATTCAATGCCTGAGCTCGATACCCTATCTCATATACGCCCATGGTGAAGAAGTCCAAATCAGTTTGACTTCTCGTAAGCTTGCCTGGTTGCTTCCCAAGATGTACAACTCGGCGGCGGCAATTATCGCCAATTCAAGAAATACAAAATCCTTATTGGAGAGTATAGGCGTCCAATCGGACAAAATATATGTTATTCATCCTGGGGTGGATCCTGCGTCCTTTAACGTCGAAGATGATGCGATACGCCTAGTCCGGCAGCGGCATAATCTGGGTAAGTCGCCGGTGATGCTTACCGTAGGGAGGCTGCAACGCAGGAAAGGGCATGATATGGTTATCAAAGCCCTGCCGTCCATTGCACAAAAAGCCCCTGATGTAAAATATCTTATTGTTGGCACGGGAGAAGAACAGGCAACTCTCTATAAGACAGCCCAGGAGATGGGAGTCATGGAGAGAGTGGTATTTGCTGGGCAGGTGCCAGCTAGCGAGCTCGCAGCGTATTATGCTGCCTGCGATGTCTTCGTGATGCCCAATCGGCAGATAGGACCTGATATTGAAGGCTTTGGTATAGTCTTTGTAGAGGCTAGTGCGGCTGGCAAACCGGCCATTGGAGGGGAAAGTGGTGGCACAGGGGACGCCATTCTGCATGGCGTCACTGGCTTGCGTGTTGATGGCACCAATGTAGAGGCAATTGCTACGGCTGTAACCACCTTGCTTACAGAACCAGGACTCGCCAAAGCCATGGGCAGCCAAGGTCGGTGTCGAGTTGCTACTGAATTTTCTTGGGAGATGGTGGTTGAACGTACTCGTATGGTAGCAGCGCAGGTGAAACAGAGAAAGTCACAAAAAGGTGTACGGTAATGGAGGCATGGTTCGATAGCTGTTTGCAACAGCGCCGGCCAACCATTTTGGTGGTAGGGGATATCATGTGTGATACCTACCTGTGGGGGAAGGTTAGCCGTATTTCAACCGAAGCACCAGTGCCTATCTTCGAAAGTACGGAGCGACGTCACGTTCTCGGTGGGGCTGCCAATGTCGCGGCGAATCTCCGGGCACTAGGGTGTGATGTGCGGTTGCTCGGTGTGATTGGCGCTGACGCTACTGGGCGTTGCGTCCGAGAGCAGCTGCACGAACAGGGCATTGCCGATACGTGGCTCGTGCAGGACGAGACCCGTCCAACAACGGAGAAAACACGGCTCATTGCCAGTCAACAGCAACTCTTACGTCTAGACTATGAAAACCAGACCCCCTTGTCGCCCCCCTTAGTCTCACAAGCATTGCAGTCCGTGGTGCCTCTCATGCGAGACATCGACGGTGTGGTGTGCTCCGACTACCGGAAAGGAGTCTGTACCCCTGCCCTTCTAGAGCCTCTGTTCGCGATGGCCCGTACTGCTGGTCGTCCGATCTTTGTTGACCCCAAAGCGCAAGACTTCTCACACTACCGTGGCGCCACGGTAGTAAAGCCCAATCTTGAGGAAGTCAAACGCGCCAGTGGGATCATAGTGATTGATGAGGCGGCCTTAGCAGCAGCGGCGGCTAGGCTCTTGCAGCAGAGCCAGGCCCAGGCTCTGCTCGTGACGCGAGGGAAGGATGGCATGACCCTTTTTCAGCCTCCGCAGGCGCCAGTCCATATCCCTACCCGAGCCCGCGAGGTTTTCGATGTGACAGGCGCCGGGGATACGGTCATTGCGACCTTCAGCATGGCAGTTCTGTGTGGACTCCCATTCGTAGAGGCCGCACACCTGGCAAATGTAGCTGCTGGTATTGTAGTCGGTAAGCTAGGGACTGCTACGGTCCTATCAGAGGAGCTACGGGCAGCGCTGCACGTTGGAGATACCTTTGGAGAGCGCAAAGTACTGCAGCGTGGCGAGCTCGCTGTCGCCTTGCAGTATCGTCGCCAGCAAGGAGAGCGTATCGTTTTCACAAATGGATGTTTTGACCTCTTGCACGTAGGGCACATTCAATACCTCCAGCAGGCGCGTGCCATGGGAGATTGTCTGGTAATAGCACTCAATGATGATGCTTCTGTACGCCTGTTGAAGGGAGACAAACGGCCCTTGCTCCCCCAGGACGTAAGGGCGCGTCTGTTAGCGGCCCTCGCGTGCGTGGACTACGTCACTATTTTCAACGAAGCAACGCCCTTGGCTCTTATCGAGTTCTTGCGACCGAACATTCTCGTCAAAGGTGGGGATTATACACTCGACACCGTGGTAGGCAGAAAGGAAGTAGAAGCCTATGGTGGGGAGATACGTCTTGTGCCCTATATCCCTGGTGTGTCGACCACTGGCATCATCGACAGCGTCATTGCCCGTTATGGTACAGGTGCCGATCATATTTGAGCACACAAATCTTTGCCTATCCTCAAAGCCGCTATCAAGTAAGCAAATTTCTTCATGCATGGGTCCTACTGCACGGTCATGCTCCTATAGTATTCAAGAAAAAGATTGTTCGAAACAACAGGCTTAAGCAGCTTGGGCTAATTCGGTCGGCAGGCTGCAGAGCGCAAGAATTTCTTCCGGGATATTGGCAAACTTGAGCAGCGCCTGCTCGACCTTGTCCGTCAGCGCTTCAAAAGTCGGGAAGTAGTGCAGGTGAGTATCCTGCTGTTTGATCTTCTTCCACAGTTTCTCGATTGGATTGTAGTCCGGCGAATAGGTTGGCAACTGAAAAACCTGCAACCGGGCTGTCTGCTGGGCGAAGAAGGCTTTCGTCTCCGTGCTGGTGTGATACTTCGCTCCATCCTGAATCAGGACAATGTGTTGCGTCGTTTGTGCCAGTACACGCGTGAGAAAGGCAATATAGGCTGCGGAGTTCAGGCGGCCATCTTGCCCTTGATAAAAGAAACGCCCGGTGAAGTAATCGATCAAGCCAAAGACTTTGTAGCCTTTCCGCTTGCCTGACGTCTTGACCACCGGCTGTTGGCCGCGCCGCGCCCACGTGTACGTGAGGGTCCCCCACTGCGGGAAGCTGGCTTCATCGCCAAACAGGAGAAGAGCGTTCTGGGCTTTGGCCACACTGAGAATCTGGGGCCACGTTTTGGTACGCCACGCTTGCCGCTTGCCTTCATCGAGATGATCGGAGACGAAGGCCGCTTTCTGATAGCTGAAGCCTAAGTTCTTGAGCAACTGGGCGAGGTAGAAAACATTATAGTAGACACCGAAGCGCTCGTAAATGAGCTGCTGGACCATGGGCGAGCGCCAGCAGGCCCCGCTGAAACCGGCCTTGACTGGCCCCTCCTCAATCAAGGTGGCAAGTGCTGTCTTGTGCGTGGGGGTCAGTTTGGGCGGTCGGCCGGTGGGCTTTTTGTGTGGCGCGCCTTGGATCCCATAGCAGCAAAACACGCGGACCCAGGTGGCCACGGTCTTCTCATGCACGCGCAAAATCAAGGCCACCGGTGCAAAGCTCTGGCCGTCCATGACCGCAAGGATGGCGAGGAGATACTTGACTTGGCGCACGTGGGCGAGGTGCTGAGCAGTCTTCAGGTGGCGCTCCACTTCTTTACGGTAGGACGCAGACATGGTAAAACGAATGCAGCACATCGGGACTTTCCTCCACAATGAGATGGGGGTCTCTTGGGGAGGAATTTCCCCGATGTGTGGCCGCTCGTCAATCCATCTTCAGAAAATCTTTTTCTTAAGGTCTATATATCA
>WNGL01021021.1_pt1 | contig 12740 bp, 10 predicted proteins | sample 5400591 | NCBI WGS metagenome assembly WNGL01 (sample SAMN13153377, study PRJNA577476) | soil metagenome | isolation source: 80 cm soil or saprolite under Garry oak tree replicate 1 | place: USA:California | collected 2016-06-15
GGTACCCGCGCCTGGCCAGCGCAGCGGCATAGGCGCCAGGGCCGCCACCGGCATCCAGCAGCACCCGTGCGGGCGGCCGGGGCAGCAACCGGTCCAGCAACTCCATCGACCTGACGTACTCCAGCGACGGCCTCCCGCCAGGGAACAGGCGGGAGCGTTCGTAGCCAGTGCCGTAGTGACTCTCGATTGCCGGATCCATCACCGTTACAGGCTGCCGCGAATACCCCTCCAGGCCAATGAAATTCAGCCTCGATCGAGCTCACAACTCACACTCACATGCCGCAAGCTGGTCGTTTGAGACTGCCGTTGAGCGGATGCCTCAGCGGCGATTGTGCGCTGCAGCCAGGCTCATGACAGATCGTCAGGTCTGGCCATCCTGGCAGCGCCAGGTGACACTGACCTTGGCGACTTGGAGGCGGTGGGAGAGATGGCTGAGACCGTGTACCAGATCCTGCGCAGGAATGAGGCAGCTGGACCTCCTGCGTATCGGGCATGCGGCAGGGCACCAGTGCCGGTCGGCCACGTGCGCCTCACTTTCGGGCGATCGGGGGCGCGCTGAAGGAGGTCCGGGGGCTGCTGGACATGTCCGTCACGCGCGACCGCGACGCGCTGGTCAGACCCGCTCATGGTGCGCCGGAATAGATCCCAGATGTTGCGCCGGCGCGGCCGGTGGATGGCGGGATAATGAGCGGAGGGACTATGACGGAAGCGGGCGCGGGCGCAGTTGCGGCCCGGCCGCCGTGGCCAGCCGGGGCTGCCTTCATAGGCGGCAGGTACTGCCCGGTCGAGCAGGCGAAGATCTCGGTGCTCGATCTGGGTGTCACTCGCTCGGACTGCACCTACGACGTGGTTCACGTCTGGCGCGGGCGCTTCTACCGGCTGGGCGACCATCTCGACCGGTTCAGCGCCAGCCTGGCCCGGCTGCGGCTTGACCCCGGGCGCGACCGCGCCGAGATCGAGGCCGTCCTGCACGGGTGCGTCCGCCATGCGGGCCTGCGCGAGGCGTATGTGTCGATGACCTGCACCCGCGGCCGGACGGCCGCCGGCAGCCGCGATCTGCGGACCGCCCGCAGCACCTTCTACTGCTACGCCGTGCCCTTCGTGTGGATCAGCACACCGGACCAGCAGGCCACCGGTGCGAGCATGTGGATCAGCCAGGTGACCCGCATCCCGCCCCAGAGCGTTGATCCTTCGGTCAAGAACTATCACTGGCTCGACATGGACACGGCCCTGCTGGACGCCTACGACCACCAGGCCCAGCTCGTCGTGCTGCGTGACCTGTCCGGCGCGATCACCGAGGGACCGGGCTTCAATGTGTTCGCCTACCTGGACGGGCGGTGGCTGACCCCAGCGGGCGGCACGCTCCAGGGCATCACCCGGCGTTCGGTGATCGAGCTCGCCGGCGAGGCCGGCGACCAGGTGGAGGAGGGGCGGCTGAGCGCGAACGACCTGCGCCGGGCAGCCGAGGTGCTGGCCACCTCGACCGCCGGAGGGATCATGCCGGTGACCGTCATCGACGGCGAGCCAGTCGGCACGGGAGCGCCCGGCCCGCTGACAGCACAGCTACGGGACCGGTACTGGGACCGCCACGAGGACCCGCTGTACTCCACCCCCGTCCGCTACCACGATCAAACCTGAACGCCAACGCCGGAAACGGCGACGCACAGGACGCCACCCGCCGCACGGCGGTGCTCGTTGCGTGCCGTGCCCTTCACCGGGTAGAGGACCGCGCACGACCGCAGATACATTCCGCAAGCACTGTCATGACGCGACTGGCGCGAGCATTATGCCGCCGAGAGAGTGCATCCATTTGGGGTGACTGGCAGCTGGCGGCGTTGCGGTTACCGCGCCGAGGGCTCGGGTCAGCGGCCACGGGCAGCTACAGCCTGCAGCTCGATCTTCGCCCCGAATGGCAGCGCGCCGGCCTGGAAGGTCAGCCGGGCCGGTGCCCTGGCTGGGTCGGGGAACTGCCGTCGCCACCAGTCGTTGATATCGGTGTAGTTGCCGATGTCGCCGAGCAGCACCTGGACGTAGAGAAGATCGTCCGGGGAATAGCCGGCCGCGGCGGCGATAGCGCCGACGTTAGCCCAGGCACGATCGGCCTCTTCGTCGAAGGTTCCCGGCACGAAGTTCCCGTCCCGGTCAAGCGCGGGCATCCCGCTGATGTACAAGGTGCCGCTTTCCTCGCTGCCCAGGCTGAACGGAAAACCTGCTGGCAGCCCGGGCCCGGAACTGATCCGCCTGATCGTCATGACTGACCTCTCTTGTACTTGCACAGCCGGTACCTGCGAGATAGACGGACGCAACTGGCGATAGCACCGCCGGGTCCTCATCCTTGCTGGTTCCTCCCCGACTGGCTGTCGCCGCGTACCACGTCCAGATCGGCGCTGCCAGGCCACTGGGTGGCCGTAGCACTCTGAAATGGCCCCACTGTTCTCTGGGGCCAGTTGGGGTTGACACAGCCAACTGGGCGGCCAACCACGGCCTCAAGAACCAGACACACTGCCTGGCCGCGCAGATGCCCACTTCTGCCGCGACGGGTGCGGTACCCCGGGTCGGTCCTGCCGATGTGCTGCATCGCGTCGCGGCCGGACTAGTCGGCAGCTAGCCAGCGGCGGGCACGGGCAGCCATCTCGCGTTCCCGCTCGGCAGCGACGTCAGTTCGTGTCCCTAGCCCGTCCATTCGCTCGCGGAGAAATGCGATTGCCTGGACGCGTCCTTAGTGTCTGGCGAGCAGCACGGCGACTCGGCAGGCTCCCACTGCATGCGAGCAGGCCGGGGAGTGCCTGGCCGCAGCGAGCAATTCGGTGTGATCGGACGACAGCCGCTGCAGGTGGGCTCTGCGTAGCGGTGGACCAGCGATGCGGGCTGGCGGGCAAGCTCCCCGGCGTTGCCTGGCATGATCTCCTGCTCGCGCCAGGAGCTGTCCGGCAGGAGGTAACCGATGCCAGCAGTTGCCGTGCGCTGGCGGTATCCCTCCTCTTTCAGGCCGCACAGCTGAGATACAACCTGCTCGGTCACCTCGTCGCGGATGCCGGCATGCAGCATGATCTCGGCCGTCCCGGGCCTGGAGTGCCCGGATGCTGATCCGAGAGCGACAACGCCGAGGAACCCGGCCGTGATCTGCCTGGTGAACCAGCCCGCCGCACGCGGCCGCCAGCCGATCGTCCGCAATGGCTCCCGGAGTGCCGTCTCTGCCAGTTATCACGTCAAGGACCTTATGACCGGGACCGGCCGCAATGACCGGATCTGCCGCTCTGCGCTTGCCTGGTGAAATGGTGGTCATGCCGCTGCGTGGAGCGCCTTCTCGGAAAGTTCTTCAGCCTGCGTTGTCCCGACGTTGATCACGGAGGACCTCGGAAAGCGCATGACAGTCACGACCTCCCGTTTGGGTTAGCCGGGCGATGGCGGGCCATGTCAAGCCTGTCACCGCCGTGGCGGGCAACGCTCGTCGGCCGCTGATGCCGGTGACTGGGTGACGTAGTAATCGTGTCGGCTGAGCCGGCGTGCGGGGGTGATCGTGTGCGCCGCTGTTGTGCTTGGCTCCTGCGCTCAGTCCTCGCGCTGGGGCTCGGACGGCGGCGGCAGGTACCCGTACTCGATGAGGCGTTGCGCGCCGACGGCATACAGCGCTGGATCGGCAGGGGCGGTCGTGGCCAGCCCGTCGACGTACCGGTTGAACATGCAGAACGCGGCCGCGATCAGTACCGTGTCGTGGATTTCCAGGTCCGTCGCACCTGCCGTGCGGGCTGCGGCCACGTCCTCCACGGAAACCTTGAGCCCACTTTGCTGTACCGCCGACGCGATCCCGAGCAGAGCCCTCAGCTTGGCTGATAACGGCGCGCTGCTAGCGTCGGCGCGGACCTGCTCCACTAGCGTCATGCCACCCGGCAGTTGAGCTGCGGCGCAGGCAGAATGCGACGACGAGCAGTACTGGCATCCGTTCAGTGCCGACACATAAGCCGCGATCAGCTCCCGCTCGCCACGGGTCAGGGTGCCCGGACCGCGCAGCAGCACCTCAGCCAGCTCCCCCAGCGGGCGGCCGGTCTCAGGGCGGAACCGGAGCAAGCCGCGGATTCCCGGTTCGTCGGAGTTCAGAGCGATGTGCGGCATGCATGCTCCTCCGTAGGCGAGGGAAAGCTGTGCATAGGATGCAGCATCGGCGCTAGGAATCCTTCGGTCAACAATTCCGTGCGCAGCCGTCCCGGCAGCCCGGCGGACGAAAGCAAGACAACGCCCACCAACGCTCGGTCATGCCGCTGACAGCTGACATCGCGCGCTGTTGCGTCTCGTGGCCCGGTCGAGTCGTCGATGTCAACGTCGATGCGTTCGCGGACGAGATTTGCGTGGCAGTTGTGGCGGAGCGTGCTCGGCGATCATGTGCAGCAAAAACCCGCGCAGTGAGACCGGCTTACGTTCCGGGGCTGCCGCGCTGGGTCAAGTGACGACGCTTAAGCGACGATCTGACGAATCGTCGCACTCGGTCCGTACACTGCAACGATCGCGCGACATCACCGGCAAGAGGGACATGCACCGATGCCTCGCGGCGCGAAGCCGAGGCGTGGCCACATAGCCCGTCCTGGTCAACGAGAGGTACGGGCGGCAGCGACGGAGGCAGACGATGGCAGAGTCAGTGGCGGAGCTGCTGGGCAGGCTCCGCTTTGCTGGCGGGCCGGTGGAGACGCTCTACCTGAACCAGACACGGGTCCGGGAGAGCTTCATCGGGCAGCTCGGGGCGATCGAGCCCTTCACAAGGACAGCGACGAAGGAGGGAAGCGTCGAGGTGCCAATCGTCAAGGTTGGCGCGGGATTGGCATCCGAAGCTGGCGTGACGTGGACCCTCAGCGACCCTACCGCGCAGGTATTAGAAATCATTCGCCGCTTCGCGGCGCACCCGTGGGGACGAAACTGGGCCCTGCAGGTCGGCTGGCCGGGCCGCGGTGAGCGGGCGGTCCGGTGGTTTGCGAAGCGGATTGGCTGACACGGGTCGTGCGGGGTGGGCAGGCTTGAGCTGGTGTGCCGCCTGCCGTCACCGATTACGCCCTGGTCCGTTCGAGGCCGTGTATTAGTTTGGTGCTGGAGCCCTGTGTCGGGTACCCCCCGTTGCTGCTGCGTGCGCGTGTGTCAGTCTCCTGTGCTGATCTTGGGACTCCGGCGGGCGGCTCGCCTTTCCCGTTGTTTCGCGAAGTGAGCCGTTGCAGGAGGCGGGCGGGCGTATGAGAGTGATGTTCGAGCGGGTCGCCGGGATCGACGTGCACAAGGACATGATCAAGGTCGGGATCCGCGGGCCGGGACACCGGGCGTGGACCCGCACCTCGGAGGTGCTGGAGTACCGGACCTTTTACGGGGTGCTGCTGACGATGGCCGCCGACCTGCGCAAGCGGGGCGTCACCCACGTGGTGATGGAGGCCAGCGGCGTGTACACCGAGCCGGTGTATTACGCGCTGGCCGGGCAGGGCTTCGAGCAGGTCGCGGTGATCAACCCGGCGCACGCCAGGGCGCTGAAGGGGCACAAGACGGACGCGAAGGACTGCCTGCGGCTGGCGGAGCTGTTCGAGTGCGGGCTGCTGCGCGGCAGCTACATCCCGCCGCAGGATCTGAAGGACCTGCGGGACCTGACCCGCTACCGGATCAAGACCGTGCAGGCGCGCACCTCGGAGATCCAGCGGCTGGCCAAGGCGCTGGAATCGGCGGGGATCAAGCCCGGCCTCGGTGGTGTCGGAGCTGACCGGCAAGTCCGCGACGCTGATGATCGAGGGGCTGATCGACGGGGAGCGGCGCGGGCAGGTGCTGGCGGACCTGGCGATCGGCCGGATGCGCACCGCCGGGAAGCTGGCGGACCTGTCCGCCGCGCTGACCGGCCGGTTCACCGATCACCATGCGGCGCTGTGCCGGCTGCACCGGGACCGGATCGCGCTGTTCGATGCCGCGGTCGGCGGCCTGGAGGCCAAGATCGCCGCCAGGGCCGCCCCCTACCGGCGCGAGCTGGAGCTGCTGAAGTCGGTCGACGGGTTCGGCGACGCGGTCGCGCAGGCGTGGCTGGCCGAGATCGGCCCGGCCCCGCATGAGTACTTCGCCAGCCACGAGAAGCTCGCCTCCTGGGTCACGCTGTGCCCCGGCAACTACATGAGCGCCGGGAAACGCGCTCACGGCCGCACCGGCAACGCCGGCGCCTACATCAAGCCGATGCTCGTGCAGGCCGCCTGGGCGGCGGTCAGGACCCAGGGCCGGCTGCAGGCCAGGTACCACAGGCTGGTGCGCCGGTTCGGCGGCCCGAAGAACCGGGGCGCGGTGAAGAAGGCGATCCTCGGGGTCGCTCACACCCTGCTGAAGATCGCTTATCAGGTCCTCAAGAGCGGTAAGCCATACGAGGATCTCGGCGCGGATTTCTACAGCAGGCGGGAGTCGCCCGAGCAGCGGCGGGCCTACCTGCTGCGGCAGCTGGAAAAGCTCAGCCCGGGCTGCACCATCACCATCACCCCCGCGGAGGCCGCCTGACAACCAGCGCCATGCCTGGCGTCGCAGTTCCAGCTGACCGCCGAATCGTTATCACGCGCCGCCCGCACCAGCGGTCCCCAGCGCCGCGCACATAACACCTCGCACGATCCCTCGCCGACATCACGGGCCGGGGTTCGCTGCCGCGCGTCTGGCAGGGCCCAGTTTCGTGTCAGTGCTGCGCGCTTCACTCGAAGCAGAGGGGGCGTTGGGCGGCCTCGACGGCGCCGGGCCGGGCCGCTGGCGTAGGCCGTAAAGTCTCATTGCGTCCTCATCGCGCCAGGCGACATCCTCACATGCCGAGACCGGTTCGTCTACGTGGTCGGTTGGCGGCGCTGCTCGGGGTCGGGCGGGGACGATGATGGTTGCTGCCGGCTTGTGAGGGGGCTCCGCAGACTCGCCGTGAACCTGACAGTGATCCAGGCCGCGGTGCCCGCAGCAATGCGGTCCATGCGCGGAGCAGGGTTTCGACCGGGTCCTCGACATGGAAAACCCGGCCCACAAGGAGCCGGGTGGTATATGCGAAGACTATAACGCGCGAACTGCTGGCCAGCTTCCCCTGGTGGCCAGAAAGTTACCAGCCGTCAGGACGGCGGTACTGGCCAGCGGGGTCGGGGAGCTGGCTGTTCTGCAGGTCGGCCACCGACAGCCTGGCCCACCAATGCCGGCCGGCGCCTGCCGTCGCGGCACCGGTAGTTACGTGAGGGGTTGATGACGCCGATCGGCACGTGCAGCCTCGCCTGCTCGACGGGAAACCGCAGGTCGCTGTCGTTGGAGATGACCAGCGCTCCGTCGACGGCGCCGCCGAGCACGTCCAGCAGGAGGTGGGCAGCGACATTGACATCAGAGCCCTTCTCCTCCCGGTTTGCGTAAGAGACCATGAACACCGCTTCGGTGACCGGGCCGCCGTGGCCGTCCTGGATCATCACCGGCCATGCCGGGCCGACGAGTTTGGGCCGCCCCTGGGAGTCCTTGACTGCCAGCGGCGCTGTCTTGACCCGGGCGACGTAGGTGCCGTACTCAATGTGATCAACGCTGCCGGCGGCCACAAGAGCCTTGAGGTAGACGTCCTGGTCGGCCTGGCCCGACGGGTTCGACGCGCCATCAATGCGCGCTGTGCAGTACACGACCCGATCCACCTGGGCCCCGGCCCAGCTGGCGCGCCTGCCAACCAGGTCAGTGGCCAGGGCACGCAAGTCCAGCCACCGCCACCCTGGCGTGCCACGGCCGCAAAGTCCCCTCGCGCCGTAATACAAGTTGAAGCCATCGACGTACACTCCGATACGCACCAGGGCAAGCTAGCACTCATCCGGGGCAGGCAAGCCGCGCTTCCGGGCACCGCTGAGGCCGCTGGCGAAGGCCTCGGCCGCCGCCAATTCGCCGGTAATCGCAGCTACTACGCTCCCAGCATCTTCCCCCTGGTCACAAGACATCTGGCGTGCTGGGCTTCTACCCGTTACCGCAGCCGATTGGACAGCCGCGGCAGCCGGGAGACAGTCAACTTCAGAGCGGTAATCCCGAAGCAGAGGTCGCTTGGCGTCTTTAGGGCGGGCGTCATGGTGGGCCAGCGCTCAGACCGCCCTGCCCTGGCGATCGCGGGAATCGGCAGGCCTCCGATCTTGCCAGGACCGCAATCGCGGTCCTGCTCGGAAGCTGCTCGCGTAGCCGATCTGCGCGTCTCCCGCAGTCAGAATCACGGCGGTTCATCCCGCACCGAGCTGACATTCTAATGAGAGCTGCCATTGTCCGGCAGCGGCAGTCGGCAACCCCGATTGCTCCACGGATTGCATGTCCAGGTGCCAGGTCCGTGCCGGTGCTGGTCCGCGATCGGCGTTGCGCCGGCAGCCATTGGCTATCCGGAGGGTGGGCCGGCCCGGCGGGATCCCGCAGAAACGACCTGGCCGGCTTCCGCCATAGCGGTGACGTCGGCACAATCGGGAGTTAGCGTGCACGAGTGGGGGGGCCGGATGCAGGATCGGCCGAGGGCGGCACCGGTATTGGTGGGGCGGGACGGCGAGCTGGGCGAACTGCTGGCCGGGCTCGAAGACGCGATGTCTGGGCGCGGGCGGTTGTTCCTGCTTGCCGGAGACCCAGGGATTGGGAAGAGCCGCTTGGCGGATGAGGCGGCGGCGCAGGCCCGTGATCGTTGGGAAGAGCCGCTTGGCGGATGAGGCGGCGGCGCAGGCCCGTGATCGCGGGTTCAAGGTGGCGTGGGGGGCGGTGCTGGGAGGCCGGCGGGGCGGCCGCGTACTGGCCGTGGGTGCAGTCCCTGCGAGCCTGCGTCCGCGGCCTCGACGGCGAGGAGCTCCAGGCGCACCTGGAAGCGGGCCCCCCTCGTGGCACAGATCGTGGCGGAGGTCGCCGAGATCCTGCCCGATGTCCGCCCGCCGCCCCCGATGGGAGCCGAGGGCGGCCGGTTCCGCCTGTTCGATGCGGTTGCCACGTTCTTGCGCAATGCCGGGGCCGGGCAGCCGCTGATGCTCGTCCTCGATGATCTGCACGCTGCCGATGCGCCGTCGATCCTGCTGCTGCGGTTTGTTGCCCGGGAGCTTGGGGACGCCCGCGTCCTGGTGCTGGGCGCCTACCGCGACATTAAGCTCGACCGCGGCCACCCGCTGACCGTGGCGCTGGCGGAGCTCTCCCGCGAACCTGCGGCCACGCACCTTCGGATGCCAGGCCTGGCCGAGGCCGATGTCGGCCGTCTGATCCAGCAGACCGCCAGGGTGGCGGCGGGGGGAAGCGTCGTGGCGACCGTCCACCGTTACACCGAGGGCAACCCGCTATTCGTGGCGGAGGTGGTCCGGCTGCTGGCCGCCTGGAACGGATCGACGACCTAGTGGGGTTGCGGCTGGCCATCCCGGAAGGGATCCGCGAGGTCATCGGGCGGCGAGTGGCGCGCCTGCCGGAGGAGTGCGGCACGATACTCGGCCTGGCGTCGGTGCTCGGCAACCCAGCCTATTCTTGAACAACGGCTGCCAGGCAGGAGTGGCGGCCTGTGCGGTCGCCCTCCTACCTGACGGAAGAGCCTGCGGCCATGGCGTCAGGGTGTCGCCCTCCGAGTCGGTCGATCGCGTGGCGGGCCCGAGGATGCCCCGAATCAGGATGATCTGCGCGCGCCCGTCCGCGGAACCGGCAGGGCTCTCAGCCGCTCAGATTCGGCAGGGTGTGTCTACGAGCACGCAGGCATGCAATTGCTGTCACTCCAGGTAACGGCGGTCCCTCCACCCGGGCCTGCCGGGACCGGTGGCTGGACCAGGCCGCGCCCCGGCACGTGCACAGCGGATTCGGCGGCGCGACCGAGGGCTGGCTCCGCGAGGCGAACGAGCGCGACCTGGCGATCGAGGCGACAGGTGGCGGCAGGCGGGCCTTCGGCTATGGACATGGCTGCATGCCCAGGCATTGCTCCAGGGCATGATCGCCGACGTCAATGGCGTTGGCCTTCATCGAGGACTGCCATCGGCGCCTGGCAGCCGGTCGGTCGGACGCACCGCTGACGGAAGTGGCATCCCTACCGCCATGTTCCTTGTCCTGAGGTCCCGGTTGGCTTGAGGCTGCCCCGGCCAGGTGGGATTCTGACTTCGGATTCGCTCATTTCGCTCATGCCCAGGGCATCACGCCCGGTCTGAGCCACGGCGGTGCCTGACGTTTGGCTCCCCGCCTGGCTCACTATGTTAGAAGTTAAATTCGAAATTCATTCTCTGAAATGCGCCCCGAGCAGGACTCGAACCTGCGGCCTACTGCTTAGGAGCTATCCGGGGCCTGACGCTGTAGCTACCAGCGAAAACGCAGGCCGGCGCCGGTTGCTGTAGGCCAAGTTATCTGGTCATCAGGTGGCCTTGGTCGGCAAGCCCGGCATGGTCCCGTTCTGCCAACAAGCTACCGCCCAAGCCTCCAGTTGAACCTTCCGCATAGTCCCTCGGCGCTCGCGCCCGCCCGGCGGGCCCCGTCGGTCTACCTTCAGGGAACCCCGATCAGACCACTCCATGCGGCGCATTGACCTGGCTTTCTTCTCGCCGGGCCCGCAATTTTGAGGCGTATTGGGGGAGCCCGCACGATCTAGCGTGCAGATACCCGGCTTCTGAACGAAACTGGCGGTGTCGCTCTTGTCCGTGCGAGCGACTCGCCCGGAGCTTGAGGTACTTGCACATGCCCGCGCGGTGGTGATCGGGACTATCAGCTGGGCTGGGGAGGATGATCCAGGCATGGATGGCGCTGGCAGCGAAATCGGTGGTGGAGTTCCTGACGAGAAGGGCGGTGAGCGCCACCCTCGCGAGAACCGCCGCCCGGCGGGGTCGGCTCCGCTTTTCCTTCTAGCGGCTTGCCCGGCGAAGTCCCTGACCGCCGTGCATGGAGCGGCAAAGATACACGGGGATCAGGCACGGAGAGGCCAGCGCCTTGGTCGCAACCTGAGGTTGGCGGCTGGGGCGCTGACACGCATGACGCTTCCGGAACTGCCCAGGAAGGGGAATCAGAGCCGGGCCCTGAGCTTGAAGACGAGCACGGCACCGAAGGCTCGCGGCAGCAGGAGGAGGAAGCTCGGAACGGTTCGGAATCCTCGGACAGCGAGCGCGTGGCGGCGGCGCGACGAGATCATGAGGCCGCTGCGCGTGAAATCCGGAGGATCATTGATGACCTGCGGCGCGAAATTGATGATCTGACGCAGGGTAAGTAATCGGGGAACCCGTGGGAGATCGTGCTGCGGTGCCCTTTAGGCATGGCAGATCCGCCCTCGGCGTCGTCTGGCGGAGGGCTGGGGCCGGTGGATGGGATATCGCCGGGGGCAGGCGACAGCGGGTTATGGCGCGGGCCCGCTCCGGTGATCGTTTCCGGGGGTGGTTGTGTGGCGAGCGCGTCCTTGGGGGGTCCAGGGCAGGAAGGGGTCGAGGGTGGCTCCGCTGGGGGTTGCGCCGCCGGTGTGTGCGCAGGCCTCGAGATAATCGATCATGGCGGGCAGGGGCTCGATGCCATGCCTGGCGAGGGTGGCGCAGACGGTCCAGACATCGGCGGCCAGGTGGGCAGCCCATTCGGCTCCCGAGCCGTAGAAGTTCTTGCGGCCGATCACCGGGGTGCGCAGTGCGCGCTCGGCGGAGTTGTTGTCCAGGGGCAGTTGCGGCAGGTCCTGGTGGCGGGCCAGGCCGTCCCATTCGTTGCTGAGCGTGGCGATGACCTTCGCGGCGGCCGGGTGCAGCAGGCCTTCGCCGGCATAGCTGGCTTGCAGCTGGCGGTGAGCGTCGATGTCGCTGAAGGCCCGCTCATAGCGGCTCTTGGCCTTCTCGTGCTGCACGGCGTCGCCGATGGTGGCGGCCAGGGCGTGGTGGGATCGGTACAGCACGGCGATCCGCTCGATCCACGCGGCGGCCCAGCCGTTGAGCTGCTCGGGGTGAGCGGCCCCGGCCCGCAGGAAATACCGCCGGATGTGCGCCCAGCAATAGAGAGGATCTACCCCCTCGATCCGGGCCAGCGACTGGTAGGCCTTATGGAAGTCCGAGGAGATGACCAGGCGGCGGCCGGCTTCCAGCGCGGTCGCCTCCCGGTCGATCCCCAGGTGATCGGCCGCGACCTGAGCGCTGCGCGAGGTGTCCATCACGAAGCACGCGGTCTCGTCGGTGACGAAGGCCCACAGCCACCACCGGCTGCCCTCCTTGCCCTCGACGTCCTCGAACACCTGCCAGGACGTCTCATCGGCATGCGGCCAGCGCTTGGACGATCCGGTGCACCGGCCGGCCCAGCACGTACTTCTCCTGCAGCAGCCTGGCCAAGAACCCGGCGGTGAACCCTCCCTTGGGCACCGGCTTGGGCGCCGGGCGAGCACAGATCGTCCTCGGCCCCGGGCAGCTGCAGGCCCGCTTGTACCGGCGCCGCCGCCACACGATCCGGGTGATCTTCACATGCCAGTCGATCTGCTCGCTGTCCTCGGTTCCGATCGGCTCGAACGCCGTCCCGCACCCAGCACAGACCTTCTCGCCATCGTCCACGTCGATGACGCGTTCCTCGGTCTCCAGGTACGAGTTGTCCCGCCGCCCATGGCCCCGCCCGCCAGGCCGCTGCCCGCGCTTGCCCCGGCCGTTGCCCGCAGGCCGGCCTTCCCCGCCATCCTGGCCGTCCTGGCCGCGACCTGAGCGCTGCGCGAGGTGTCCATCACGAAGCACGCGGTCTCGTCGGTGACGAAGGCCCACAGCCACCACCGGCTGCCCTCCTTGCCCTCGACGTCCTCGAACACCTGCCAGGACGTCTCATCGGCATGC
>WNGL01012240.1_pt1 | contig 12737 bp, 14 predicted proteins | sample 5400591 | NCBI WGS metagenome assembly WNGL01 (sample SAMN13153377, study PRJNA577476) | soil metagenome | isolation source: 80 cm soil or saprolite under Garry oak tree replicate 1 | place: USA:California | collected 2016-06-15
GGGCCGTTGCCTATGCCGACATGGCCACGGTGGCGCCGTCCACGAGCCGCCGCCCGTCACATAGCCCAACTCACGCCACGACGACACCGTCAGTGACGGGAAACCCCCGTTACATGGTCGTCCTCAGAGGCGGCGGACAGCCAGCCACGGCCTGTCAGCATCCGACCCGATCACCCAAGAAGTGAGGTGTACCAGCGAACATGGACCCGCAGACCCACCCCGACCCGTACCACGAGGCGATGAACCACGCGCTCCAGCGAGCCGTCCAGGTCGCGTCGTCCGTCGTGACGGGCACTCAAGTTCTGGTCTACCTGAAGCGTTCGCAGGCCAGGACCCTTGCCGAACGTGACGGACGGGCCCGCCGTGCTCTGGCCGCTAACAACCGCGCCGACCGCGCGGCTGCCCGCGCCGGCTGGGCGCCCGCCCTGGACCGCGACTGGACGCGGCACGCGGACCTGGCGGCCACAGCCCGGGCATGGGGCGCGGCCATGCCCTACGCCGACCCCGCGGCACCATGGCATGAGCCAGACGCCGCGACAGCGATGCGCCGGTGCGAGGAACGGCTTCGCATGCTGCACCCGCACGCCATGACCCGCTACGACCGCCTGCGTCGCGAAGGACATGAGCCGGCTGACGCGATGCGGGAAACCGCGCCGCTATTCGGCTATCCGCCCGAGTCGTATGACGCTCCCTACCGGCCGCGGCCCGCCGTGGCCGCCGGCGGCGGCGCGGACTTGGATCGGACTGCGGCCCGGTCGGAGCCGAGTTCAGCCGATGGCGACATGCGGGCTGACGCGCCCGATAGCCAGCAGGTGACGCCGGCGCAGGCAGGACAGGCTGATCGGGACATGCCTAGCGCCTCCAGCCCAGTCACGGCGCGGGCTGGAGGCGCCGCAAAGCCGTGGACACGCGACTTTCCTCTGCCCATCCACGATGTCGTCGCGTCAGCGGGGGCGGCTGCGCAGGCGGCGACACCGGGCTCCGGGACAGCTCCCGCACCGCCCAGGCGTCCGGCTCGGGCCGCCGGTCACCGGCCATGACAACCGGAGAGTCGTCAAGTAGCCGAACCCGCCCGGCGCCGTCGTTACGCGGTGGCCCGCCGGAGTCACGGCGGGTGCGCGAGGCAAGCCGGCTGGCTGGCCGCCCGCCGAGCGGGCACAACGATGTCGTGGACGTCCACGCCACCGCCGCGCGGTTCTACCGCGACCAGGTGCCGGGAAGCTGGGTGCCGGGCTACCTGGCCGGGCGCGGGCTCGGCCCGGACATCTGGCGCCGCTGGCAGCGCTCACCTGTCACCTGCGGGCCAGCGGGTACGCGGACGCGCTGATCGAGGCCGCCGGGCTCGCCCGCCGGTCCCGGCGCGGCACGCTTGCCGACACCTTCCGCGACCGCGCCGTGTTCCCCATCCGGTCCGCCCGCGGCACCATCGTCGCCTTCACCGGCCGCGCGGCCGGCCAGGGCGGCCCGGCCGTCCCGAGGTACCTGAACAGCCCGGCCACCGTGCTGTACGACAAGAGCCAGGCGCTGTTCGGGCTGTGGGAGGGCCGCGGCGCCCTCGCCGCCGGAGCGGTGCCGGTCATCGTGGAAGGCCCGCTCGACGCGATCGCCGTCTCGGCCGCCGGCCGTCACCGGTACGCCCCCGTCGCGCCCTGCGGCACGGCCCTGACCGCCGCCCAGGTCGCGGCCCTGGACCGGGCGGCCCGCCTGCCGCAGGCCGGCGTCCTGGTCGCGTTCGACGCCGACCAGGCCGGGCGCCGCGCGGCGGTCCGCGCCTACCACCTGCTCGCCCCGTTCACGACCACGACCACGGCCATGGCGGCGGTCTTCCCGGCCGGCCACGACCCGGCCCAGATCCTGCGTGACCGCGGCCCGGCCGCGCTCGCCGCGATGCTCACCAGCCGCACCCAGCCGCTGGCTGACCTGGTCATCGACGCCGAAGTCAACCGGTGGACCCGGTGGCTCCGCTTCGCCGAAGGCCGGATCAACGCGCTGCACGCCGCCGCCCCCCTCATCGCGGCCATGAACCCGTCCGACGTCGCCCGCCAGGTCGCCCGCCTCGCCCGCCGGCTCGGCCTGGACCACGCGACCGTGACCCGTGCCGTCACCGACGCGCTCACTGCGCTCCTCGCCGCCGGCCCGGTCACAACTCGGGCGGGCCCGTCCCACCGGCCGACCGCACGCCTCCGGCCGACGGCTCGTCAGGAAGAACTACCAGGACTGGCCGGAACAGCGCTGCGCCTCAGCAGTCAGGACTCCCCGCAGGACGCCCGGCACGCCATCAGGGACCGCGCAGCCACATCGTCGGCGCCTTCCGCCGCGCACAGTCGGACAGCGGGCGCCGAGCAGGCCCGGCTACACGCCGGCCGCGTACCGGGCTAGCCGCGCTTCGAATGCGGGATCAGCGGCGGAGTGCTCCCGGAACGGCAGGTTCTCCATGCTGGGCGTCAGCTCCGGGTGAGCCAGTAAGACCACCGCCCACGCCGCGACATCCTCCGGATCGGGCAGCACGTCCAGGCCTTCGTGCACGTGGCTGCCCGGCAACTCGTGGCGAACGAGCATCGACCACCCGTTGTCCTCATCCCAGCATGCAGAGGCCTCCGCACGGACCGGGCCGGGAAAGGCGCCCTGATCGGGGCGAAGCTCCAGCGTTGCCTCGCGGCGGCCGTCGGATACCGTGACCCCCACGGTCGCCACCCGGATGTCCCGCGCCTCAAGGCTGCCGCTGACAGCGGCGATGTACGGCCCATGGTCGACCTTGGGGTGCTTCTGCGCGCACATGGCGATGACTGTAGCGGCCAGCATCGGGCGCTACCGACAATCCTTTCTGTCCGGCATCCGCCACGGTCCCGGCTGATGCATGCCATCCGGGTACGCGGGCCACGTCGGGTCGGGGGGAAGGCGCCGCGGCCCGAACGCCAGGATCATGGCAGCCGCCCAGCCGATTACGGTGGGCGCCGCGATCAAGTTGACCAGGAACACCAGCGCCAGCGCGTCCACGCGCCGGATCAGCCCGACCAGAGTCGGCAACAGGTAGACGGCCACGACTGTGACGACAAGCAGCACCCAGAACGCAGAACTGTCGGCTAATGCCCGCATGAACTCATCCTCCTTCATTTCGAGCCTCGGCGATTGGCGGCCAGGGCGGCATGCGATGCTGCCCGCAGGTTCGCGCCGCGGTCGCCTGCCCGCAAGGTGCCCCGGCGTTCCTGTGGACAGACAGTCGCCGTGTCCACAGGTTCCGCGCTTCGCCTGGCATCCCTTGGCCGACCGTGGTAACGCTCCCTGATCGCCCGGCCTTGCTGGCTCGTGCCGGTGCTGCCCGGCAGGCGAGCCGTATGGCTTCGTCCCGGCATCGTGGTCATCGCCCTGGCCCCGCGCGTCGGCGTGGCAGCGTGCCTCGGCGCCTGCGTGGACGAGCGCCGCTGAGTCCTGAACGTCCTGGACGGCCATCCCGCGCCCCCATCGGGAAGTCACGCCCGGCGACATCCACTGCGGTCGCCGTGCGGCCGACCTTGCGAACCGTGGCCTGGCCAAGATGCGGCGCCGGCCAGCGAACCCTGGCGGACGCGGCATGCAGGTGCTCCGCGGCGGCGCGAGCCGCCGCCGCCTGAGCGGCGTGCCGCTGAGCCTGGCGCAGCTCGGCGACCGCGGCCACCAGCACGGCCAGCCTGGCGGCCAGCGCAGCCATCAGCAGGACGTCATCGCCCGTGCACCGGCCGGTCAGCGCGATCAGCCGCGCAGCGGCGCGCAGCTCGTTCCCGTGCTGAGTGGGCCGCAGGATCCTGCCGTAGGTTGCCCGGGCGGCGCGATCGTAAGCATCGGCGGCGCACCGCAGGACCCGGCTGCGCGTGGCCCGCGCCGCGACATGCAAGGTTCCGGCCGCCGCCCAGGCGGCGTCGGCTGCCTGCGCCGGGTCGTCCCGGGCGCACCGCAGGATGTGCTCGGCCGCGGTCGCAGCGTGCCGCGCGGCGTGCTCGAAGATCGCTTCCCGTTCCGCAGCGGGGCACTCACGTGCGCCGCGCTGATCCGCGTCTGCGGAGGGCCCCAGGCTCCACCGGCGGCGCAGCCGGGGCAAGCTCAGCCCGGCAGCCAGCCGCCCCCCGCCGTACCAGACCGGCACGGCACCGGCGCCGGCGCTGTCGGGAAGCCCGACCGCGTAGCCGGTTACCTGACCGGGATCCCTCTCGCTGAACCTCAGCCGGACCAGCACGCCGTCATCGCGGAGCCGGGCAAAGAACCCGGCCTCGCCTGCCGTCTGCTCCGCCGCGCGAGTGACCATTGCCCGCAGCACGCCTCGCGCCGCAGCGGGAGGCAAGCCGTGTCCGGGGAACGGAGCATCCCGCCCTCCTGGCGCAGCCCAGCGGCAGCGCAGCTTCGGCAAGCTCAGGTCGGCGGCCAGCTTCCCTCCGCCATACCAGATCGTCCCGCCGTTCTTCGCAGCGTGACTGGGCAGGCCGACCGCGTACCCGGTCACCGCACCGGGATCCAGCGTGCTGTGCCGCTTCCGCACCAGAACCCGGGCCTCGGCAAGGCCGGCGAAGAACTCCTGCTCCGAGCGTGCTCCGGCCGCCGCCTCGCATACCTCGCGGCGCAGCCTGTCCCGGGGCACCTCGTCCCACCCGCGCCGCGCCGACTGCTCCGTCTCGGCGCGCGCCGGCCGCCGCGGCGCGGTGCGATCCGCCGGAGCAGTCGCCGTCAGCCCGAACCGCCGCTCGGCGTCCTGGCAGGCTTCCCTGACCCGGTAGAAGTCGTTCCACACCTTCGGCCGGATCCCGTCCTGACGGGCCAGCGTGGCCACGATGTGCACGTGATCCGTGGCGTGCCGGACCGCTACCCACCGCACTCCCAGTTCATCCCCGGCGGGCGCCAGGCCAGTGCGGTCCATGATCCCGGCAGTGACCTGCGCCCACTCGGCATCCGACAAGTTCCGGTCACCGGGAGCGGCCCGCACCGCGCAGTGCCACACCGGCTTGTCGTATCCCGGCCCAGCCAGAGCGGCGAGCGGCTGGGTCAGCAAGCGGGCTAGCTGGCGCAGATCCGGTGATCCGCCGGGACGGCGTTCCGGCTCAAGCTCCGCCGGATCACTGAAACCGGCCACCAAATGAGGACCGGCATGCTCATTGGCTTTGCCAGGGCCGTACAAGTAATACAACAACCGGCCGGCATGCGTTCCGCGGAGCACTTTCCCGATCACCGGAACACGTTCCGTCCCGTCACGGAATGGCGCGGCGGAGCTGCTCCGCGGTTTCATCGAGTCGCCGGATCACCCTCGCACAGAATTGCGCGGCCGGGAGCAGATCCGCGCCTCGCTGGCCGGTCGCGTTCAACCTAGCCACCGCTTGGTTCAGGTTCGTCCCGGCCCGGCGGACCAGCCCGGCGGCCGTCATCACCTCTACCATGGCCTCCCGCGCCGGCGACCATGCCGGAGCCGGGACTCCCCTGGCCGCCGCCAGCGCGGCCTCCGCGGCGAACGCGCCCCGGGCCAGGCCTAACCGCTCAGCGGCCCGGCTAACCTCCACGAACTCCTCCTCCGTCAGCGAGAACTGGACCACCTTCGGCCGCGACACCGCCTGCCGCGATCGCCGCCGCACCACAGTCGCCTGCGCCACGATGACCACCTCCACTCATCACTCGTTCTTTTCGGCTGGGACCGCGCCCGGTCTCAGCCGTCAGCGCGCGGCCGACCGCGAAAAGGCGGACTGCCCCGCCGCCTCCATTGTTTATCTCTGGACCGCGCCCGGTCCAGAGATAAACAATGGATAATAATATCTTGCTTCCGACCAGTTCAGCTCAGCAGTCACAAGTCCGCCTTGGCCGTCTGCATAGGTGTCGTGCGTATCTACGTCTAGCTGATATTCGGCGTAATACTGCGGGCCAGCATGACACTGGCATGACTTACATAACAACATGATGATCATTAGACTGGAGCGGTCAGTGGTGTCCATTCACGGGGTTGAGACCTGAGATTGTCAGGCCGCGAGCGGGATGGCCGGCGGCGTGGCCGGCGGCGAGGTGACAGCAGGCCCCGGGCGCAGCTTCACCTTCGGCGCGGCCGGGATGGCTGCCGGCGTGTCCGGCAGCCAGGGTTTGCCGGCCAGGGCGCTGGTGATGGCGTCGAGTGCGGTGAGGCCGTGGTTTGCCGCGGAGTCGAGGTAGCTGCGGATGCGGCACCAGCGGCCGAGGGTTTGCTGGGTGTGCCAGTAGCCGGAGACGGCCTGGTGGCGCTTGGGGCCTTTGACGGCGCGCTCGGCGGAGTTGCTCGATCGAGCCGCGAACTGCTGGTGATGCGGGTGGTGAAGAACATCCTGCCGTGGTGCGTGTGACGCACCGGTTCCACCCGTGGTTCGGCCGGTCGTTTCCGTTCGTGAAGCGGACGAAGAGCTGGCAGGCAGATCGCGTGCACGTCATCGATGACGCTGGTGCGCTGGTCTGCCTGCCGGCGAAGTGGACCGATCAGATCCCTGAGGACCCGTTCGTGGTGATCGCCGCGGGACGGTCGCCGTTCCGGACGCAGGATCTGCTGGAGCTGGCGGCGCTGGTGGAGCAGCTGGCGGGCGGCGGCGAGAGCGTCCAGGAGATTCTGCCATGATAGTCCACGCGATTCTGTCGCGAGTACGCTCGATCATCCGATTCTCTCCATACCAGATGCGCGTCAGAGCAGGACTTCCGTCAGAAATCCTGCCTGATCGCTGCCTCCAGGCTTCCCATCCCGTGATCAAATGCGACATAATTACATGGATGCCATTTGCGAGCGGGAGGTCAGATGGCCGGCGAGGACGACAAGCGGGCGATGCTGGCGGAGTCGCGGACGCTGAACCCCGGCCCGGAGCGGGTGAGCGCCGCGGCGTTCACCCGCGGCGCGGCCGGCGGCTTCTTCGACGCCGCCGATCTGGTGCAGGTCAAGTACGAGATGGTGCGGGCGGTGGAAGCGGACGGGGCGGGCGTCGCCGAGGCTGCCAGGACGTTCGGGCTCGCCCGCCAGTCGTGCTACAACGCCAGGCGGGCGCTGGCCGGGGGCGGGCTCGCCGGCCTGATTCCCGGCAAGCCGGGCCCCAGGGGCGGCCACAAGGCCACCCCGGTGGTCGTGGACTACCTGCGGGAGCTGCGGGACGCCGACCCCAGGCGCTCACCGGCCGACCTGGTCGCAGCCGTGCAGGAACGGTTCGGGATCACCCTGCATCGCCGCACAGTCGAGCGGGCGCTGCAACGACGCCTCCGGGACACCGCGGCCGACGGCGATCCCGCGACCAGGGAGCCACCCAAAAGCGGCCCCTGACCTGGCCGCGAGCGCCGGCGGCCAGCCGGCCGGGGCAGGCCGGGCCGGCGACCCGCCACCAGCGGCGGCCGCCACGGCGGACGACTACGAGCAGCTCCGCGCGACCGCCACAGGCGGCACCGGCGGCGGCTGGCGATACGGGCGCGGCGTGCTGGCCGCCGCCGGCATGGCCGCCTGGATCACCGCGTGGCCCGCCCAGGCCGCCGCCACCGAGCAGTGCGGCACCAGCCCGGCAGCGGCACCACAGGCCGACGCTTTCCCGCCCGCCCACGACCAGTCCCTGCCCGCCCCCGGCGCGGAAGGAGGTGATGCCCGCTCGCCGGCCTGCCTGCCGCTGCCGCCTGGCGCCACGACCGCCATCGTCGAGGTGCTGGCGCAGATGACGCTCACGCATGCCCGCATGCCCGCCCCCGCGGCCCCCGGCTACGCCCCGGCCGCACCACCCTGAACCGGAAGCAGGCGCATGAACGCCGATGTCACCGGCAAGGTCACCGCGCAGCGGCTCCGCCGCGACGCCTACCTCTACATCCGCCAGTCGACCCTCTACCAGGTCGCCAACAACACCGAATCGACGCTGCGGCAATACGACCTGCGGGGCCGGGCGGTGGCGCTGGGCTGGCCCGAGGACCGCATCCACGTCATCGATATCGACCAGGGCCATTCGGGCGCCTCGGCCGCCGACCGCCAGGGGTTCCAGCACCTGGTCGCCGAGGTGTCCCTGGGACGGGCGGGAATCGTGCTAGGCCTGGAATGCTCCCGGCTGGCCCGCGATTCGGCCGACTGGCAGCAGCTCATCAAGATCTGCGCCCACAACGACACCCTGATCTGCGACGAAGACGGCCTGTATGACCCGGCCAGCTTCAACGACCGGCTCCTTTTGGGGCTAAAGGGGCAAATGTCGGAAGCTGAACTCCATTTCCTGCGCGCCCGCCTGCGCGGCGGCATCCTGGCCAAGGCCCGCCGCGGCGAGCTGAAACTCCGCCTTCCGATCGGACTGGTCTACGACAGCGCCGGCCACATCGTCTGCGACCCCGACATCGGGGTGCGCCGCGCCATCCAGCTGCTGCTGGACACCTTTCGCCGCGACCGGGTCAGCGTTCGCCGTGGTGAAATCCTTCCGCTCCCAGGACCTGACCTTCCCCGCCCACCACCACGGCGGCCCGCGGTCCGGCGAACTGCACTTCAAGCCACTTACCCACGACACGGTGCTGAAGATCCTGCACAACCCCGCCTACGCCGGCGTCTACAGCTACGGCAGGGCCCGGCACACCACCGATCTGGACGGCCACCACCACACCCGCCACAAGCCGGCCGGCGACTGGACCGTCCTGATCAAAGACCACCATCCCGGTTACCTCACCTTCGCCCAGTACGAGCGCAACCTGCAGACCCTGGCCGCCAACGCCGCCGCCCACGGCACCGACCGCAAGGCCGGCCCGCCACGCGAAGGCAACGCCCTGCTGCAAGGCCTGGTCGTCTGCGGCAACTGCGGACGCCGCATGACCGTCCGCTACCACACCCGCCCCGGCGGACAGATCGCGCCCGACTACCTGTGCCAGAACGACGGCACCCAGAGCGCCGGCAAGATCTGCCAGCACATGCCCGGTGACCACATCGACGCCGCCGTCGCTGACCTGGTCCTGACCGCGCTCACCCCGCTCGCTCTCGACGTCGCGCTCACCGTCAGCGACGAGCTCATCAACCAGGCCGAACACGCCGACGCGCTCCGCGCCACCCACGTCCAGCGCGCCAAGACCGCCGCCGACCACGCCCGCCGCCGCTACCTCGCCGTCGACCCCGCCAACCGCATGGTCGCCGAAGCCCTCGAAGCCGACTGGAACACCACCCTGCGCGAGGTGACCGCCGCCACCGACGACTACCAGCGCGCCAAGACCGCCGCCACCGCCCTCGACGAGCAGCACCGCGACCGCGTCCGCGCCCTCGCCGCCGACCTGCCCGCCCTCTGGAAGAACCCCGCGACCCCCATGCGGGAACGCAAACGCCTGATCCGGCTGCTGATCACCGACGTCACCCTCACCCGCGGCGATGAGCACATCACCGCCGGCGTGCGCCTGCCCGGCGGCCAAGCCCAGGCCCTCACCCTGCCGATCCCGCTCAACGCCTGGCAACGGCGCAGCACCGATACCGCCGACCTCCAGCAGCTCAACACGCTGCTGGACACCCTCACCTACGCCCAGGCCGCCGACCACCTCAACGCCGCCGGCTCAACAAGCGGTGACGGCCACCGGTGGGACGGCAGCCGCGTCGCCGCCCTGGTCGGCTACCACCAGATCCGCACCCGCCACCAGCGTCTGCGCGACCACGGCCTGCTCACCCTCCCCGAAATCGCCCAGCAGCTCACCGCCCACCCCATGAGCATCAAACGCTGGCACAAACTCGGCCTGCTCACCGGCGAGCAGGCCGACGACCGCGGCATCTTCCTCTACCACCCCGGCCAGACCCGGCCCAGCTACGACCAGGTCACACACGCCGGCCAGCAGCTCGGCGACCACCGGTCAGGCCGCCGCAATCCCCACCGCACCTCCGGGCGCCCCAGAACTGTCACAGGCTCCCGCCATACTCCAGATACGACAACGTGACCAGCCCGCCAGCCCGAAGACTGCCCAGCGCGCCCAGGAGGTGCAGTGTGACGCCAGATCGCTCGTCCACTCCACCTGCAAGGCGGTGGTGAACAGCCACACCTGGTCCGCGTGCTCGCGCAGCCAGCAGCCCAGCGCGTAGCCGGGGTGGTTCCCGTCGCCGTCCCAGTCCCGCAGCCGGTTATGGGTGATCCCGAAGGCGACGGCCTCGTCGTATCGTTGCCGCAGGCTGGCCAGCAGGCCCGCATCCAGGGCGGGCTGCTCGCGGCTCCTGGCCTCTTCCACCGCCTGGTGCGCCTCGCGCAAGACGGTGATGATGTCGGTGGCCCAGGACTGCAGGCTGCCGGGGCCGAGCCTGGTGACGGCCCGGCAGCGGCGGATGACATGCTGACAGCACTGCTGGATCCCGGCGAGCTGGCCCGATAGCTGCTGGCAGGCGCTGTAGCCGTCGACGATGAGGAAGCCGGTGAAGAACGCCAGCAGCGCGGTGATCCCCTCCGCGCGGCGGGAGGCCAGCGCCCGCAGCCAGACCAGCCGCTCGGCGGGGGTGCGGATCACCATGACCTGCGCCGCGCCAGGCACCACCTCGCCGGTGCCGGGGTCAGTCTCCGGGGCGAGCACGTTCACCGGGGACTCGTCAGCGGCCAGCACGGGCTCTTCGGCCAGCGCGCCGCGCATCGCGTCGTCGAACCCGGCGTCCTCCAGCCGGCCGTCCAGCCGGGCGGCCGCCTTATCCACGAACCCGGCCGAGACCGGCATCCGCAGCAGCATGCCGATCACCTGCGCGGCCCGCTCCGGCGGCACGTTCCCGTAACAAGCGAGCAGGATCGCCGCGGTGTTCAGCAGCGGCCCGTACGACACCGACCCAGCCTGCGCCCCGGCCGGCGGTGCCGCGGTGGTCACCGTCCCGCAGCACGGACAGCGCAGTCCCGGCAGCAGGTACTCGGTGACCTGCCGCAAGATCTTCACGTCCCAGACCTGCGCCCACGATGCCCCCGCGCCCGCCGCCCCGCCCAGGCCCCGGGTGCCCGGGCTGCCCGCCGGGCTTGCGGTCCTTGCGCCGCACCCGCTCCGAGGCATCCCGCCTGCGGCGTTCCGCCCGGCGCTGCTCCCTGGCCCCGATCCGCTCCTTTGAGCTCGGCGTGCCCGAATCAGAGCTGTCCATCCGCAGCTGGCGCTCCAGCTCGGCGACCCGCAGCCCCAGCCGCCGCTCCCGCTCCCGGGCCGCATCCAGCTCCGCGCGCAGCACGCCCAGCTCAGCATCCTTCGCCTCCACCACCGCCCGCAGCCGCGCGGCAACCGCGCGCTGCTCCCCGGCCACGCCAGGCGGATCGGGCTCATCGGACACAAGCCACGATCATGCTCAACCTGAACTAGAGCTTCAAACACCCCGAAGTCACGGCGTGTCGCACAGGCCCTCAGCTGCCCCAGACCCGTGAATGGACACGGTCAGTGGTCCCAGGACTTCAGAAGAACGCCCGCAGTTAAGACTGTCCCACCATAGGAGATGCGGGCTCGCCTGCCTCTTGTGCTCCGGGCGAAGCAGATGAGCGCATGGGGCCCCGGTCGTGAACCGCGTCCAACGGCGAACCGTTTCACGACGCATGACTTGACATCAAATGAGATGTACATGGTGAAACGGCGCCAGGTAGCACTATCCTTGCAGCTATGTCCGTAGGCGCTCAGCGGCGATCTGCCTCCCGCCCGACCATGCACACATTAGGCGGGTCATGACCGGCGACGGCCCGTCGCCCTCGCGCGGTGAACGCCTTCGCCTTGATGGCGAACTGGTCGCCGTCGAGGGGGCGACTGTTACCGAAGCCGGCGTCGATCTCATCGTCCGCCACGCTGACGGCCGCCTTCGGGACCGCTCGATCACCCTCGCCCAGCTCGCCGTTGCCCGCGTACCCGAGAACGACGGCGGCGGCATTTCCAGCTCTGCGCTGGCTGGACTGTGGGGTCGGTGGATGCAGTACACGACTCCTCGCCTCCGCTCGGCCGCTCTTGCAACGCGTCCGTTGCGGCCGTACGCACACCAGGACGAGGCTGTGTTCGATCACATGCTTCCGCAGCCCCGGATGCGATTTCTGCTGGCCGACGAGCCTGGTACGGGCAAAACGATCATGACTGGGATGTATCTGGTGGAGGGCCGCCGACGCAGCCTCATCGCTGGACCCGTCGTCCTTGTCGTTCCCGCCCACCTCGTACAGAAATGGCAGGAGGAGCTGGAAGACTTCTTTGGGATCCGGGCGAGCCGACTCACACCCGAGGTGGCCCGCGACCCGAAGGACCTTGACCCGAGGGTCGAGGTGTGGGTGACCAGCGTCGACCTGTTCACGCACAGTCCCGACGTACGCCGCAAGGTAGCCGGCAAGAGGTCGTCATGGTCACTCGCAGTGTTCGACGAGGCGCATCGGCTCACCCCTACCTCCCGATATCTCATGGCTGCTGCGGAACTCGCCAGCCGCTCACACCATCTGCTGCTCCTCACTGCCACCCCGCACAGAGGCAAGGAGCATTTCTTCCGTGGACTGTGCCACCTCCTCGACCCGGAGTTGTACCCGTGGGAACCGGACAACGACAGCTATGACGCGCCTCTGAAGCCCAGCCGCCTGACGTTCCTCCGCCGGATGAAAGAGGAACTCAAAGACCTCAACGGCGACGACCTGTTCCCCGCCCGTTATGCCGAGACCGTCCCTGTCAAGCTCGGTGAACTCGAACTGGCCGCATATGAGTCATCCTGCCGGGGCGACGCCGCTACGGCGTGAAAATCTGGTCAGCTGACCCGCCGTGACCCGGAGCCCCGGCTGCGCCGGGCGCTGCCGCGCTCGCATCCGCGGGCCGGTTCGGGCTGATGTCCG
>WNGL01007592.1_pt1 | contig 12735 bp, 10 predicted proteins | sample 5400591 | NCBI WGS metagenome assembly WNGL01 (sample SAMN13153377, study PRJNA577476) | soil metagenome | isolation source: 80 cm soil or saprolite under Garry oak tree replicate 1 | place: USA:California | collected 2016-06-15
GTTCTCCAAGCAGGGCATCAGGGGCTTCGGTAACGACCAGATCTACTTCTCGCGCTCGACAGATGGAGGGACGACCTGGAGCAGTGCTTTGCCCCTCAGCCCCGCCCATAATAATAACTCAACTGGCGGACGACAGGGTGCAGCAGTAAAGGTCGGTCCTGACGGCACAGTCTACGTCGTCTGGCTCGACACCGTGAATAAGCAGGCAGTTGAGCGCATGGCCATCTCGCACGACGGCGGCGTGACCTTCCCTGGACCAAACATCACGGTCGCGACGGTGACCGACGATTTCGTAAGCCCAGCACCAGGGTCGAGCTTCCGCCAGGACTCGCGTACGTTCCCCTCGTTCTCTATTGCCTCAAATGGCACGCTGTATGTCGCATGGGCCAACCGTACTGGTGATCCTGGCAGCGGGCATGCAGTCGTCCTGTTGACGAAGTCTACCAATGGAGGGCTGACGTGGTCCACGCCAGTCGTGGCGGGTGATGTGAGTGGCCGCAGCGCCTTCTTTGCATCGGTGGTGGCAGGCTCGGGCAGCAATGTCAATGTGGCCTTCCTGGCCTTGGATGACGTGCCAACAGGTACGGCCCCGGGAGCGGGCGTGGTCCACTACGACGCTTACCTCACACAGTCTAGCAATGGCGGGATGAGCTTCGGCAGCCCGCTGCTGATCAGCACGGCCACCTCCGATCCCGATGGCTCCAGCACGAACAGCCTGGGGGCACAATTCCTGGGCGACTACATCACAGCAGTGGCTGATAGTAACCATGTCTACGCGGTATGGACCGACTCGCGCAATGCCACACCATGTGCAGCGGTTGACGCCTTCCGCGCAGGGACAGGACCCAAGCCCGATGTGATCACTCAGTGCCCGAACACGTTCGGCAACACGGATATCTTCCTGGGCATCGTGTAATAGGAGTGTCGAGCATACAGCGCTGAGTTTGACGCGCTGACCTGTGCGTGAGAACGCTCCCAAACCATGTCTGGGAGCGTTCTCACGCACAGGTCAGCTTTAGGTGTGTCGTTCACACCGCCTCCGTCAGTGGTAAGAAAAACACTGTGACATTTTGCCCCCTTGCCAACCTCCTACTGTAGTACACGTTATCAGCCCATTCTTAAAGCTCTCATAATTCGTCGTGGCGGATCGACGAACCAGCTCCAGGCACATTGGGCGACATAGACACCTGGGGAAAGACGAACCGGTGGAAGCTCCTGTCCACCGCTTCGCGCAGTACGTTCGAGGATAGCATGGCGAAGATCATCAGCATTGTTTCCTGGAAAGAGCGTATAGGCAGAGCCAATATGCTGCCAGAAGTGCGCATCGCTCCCTCCAATTTCTGCAAGCTGCCACTGCTGATTGGCCGCCCGTACTGTGGCCCGCATCGACGCATTAGCAGGAGAGGGGTTGTATATCTCGATGCCATCAATAGGAAACCCCTTGCTGAGTAGCTCATCGATCTTCGCCCGGCTTAAGCTTGGAACGAGCCGCCCTAACGGGTGAGGGATAATTACCAGTCCACCTTGCTCCTTGATAGTCTCAATGCTCTCTTCAACTGAGCGCAGCGCCCTTGGTGCCCTATTCACAAAGAGGCCCAGTAAATGACCCTGGCGCGTACTCACTTCCACCCCGGTAATCAACTTAAGCGGGCTATTCTGTTTTGCCAGCAGTTCTGCCACGCGCTTCGCACCCTCTATATGATCGTGATCGGTGACAGCGATTAAGCTCAGACCGCGTCGGGTAGCTGTCTCGATGACGCGGGAAGGGCTGGCCCAGCCATCACCGAGGTTGGTATGCATATGTAGATCAGCACAACTATAACCAACGGGTATGGTCAAGACATCTATTTTTTCCAGTTGATTCATGAAATCTCCAAAGGAGCTTGGGAACACCCTGATTAGAGAGCAAGTGATCTTCGTTTTGCTAACCACCAGTCTCTTTCCTCAATTAACTCATAATAATAATCCATGATGCGCCGTGCAACCTGCGGCCATGCATATTCACGCGCCTTTTGCAGCCCGGCCTGGATAAATTGACGGCGAAGAGCATCATTCTCAAGCAATTGCCCAATCGCAAGGGCCAGTTCCTCGCTATTGCGTGGTGTGGTCAGTAAGCCATCAACACCTGGAGTTATCACCGTTGCATAGCCGTCAATATTGCTTGCCACGACTGGTATGCCTGATGCCATGGCCTCAAGCAGTACAATCCCCATACTCTCGCCCCCTATTGCAGGCGCACAGAAAACATCTGCGCTGGCAAAGTAGCGCGGTTTCTCCTCATTGGACACGTAGCCCGTAAAAATCACATCTTCCCATCCCTGGCGCTCGACAAAGCGTTGAAAGCCACTCCTCTGTTGGCCTTCTCCAACAAAGATAAAGCGTGTATGAGGATGCCGTTCGCGAATATATGGGATGGCTCGTAACAAATACTTGGTCCCTTTCCGCTTCTCAAAGCGCCCAAGAAATAAAATATTCTGCTTGCCATCCATAAATTGGGGCAATGGCGCAATATTGGGGCTAAGGTGCTCAAGGTTGACACCATTGGGAATTATGCGGTATTCGGCAGGAAAGTAGTGAGAGATAAACTGCAGCGCAGCACTGGAGACCGCAATGCGACCGGCCAGACGCTCAAAGAGTGGCCGGAGCAGCCGAGCTGCTGACGTATATGCCAGGTGGGGTGTAGAAGTCAGACCTGTAGAAGAGGAAGCATGAAATGTCCCCACATTGATCGTCCGTGAGAGGCGTAATACTGTCGCAGAGAGTCCAGGAATCAGTGGTTCATGCAGATGGACCACATCAAAACTTTCACGCTGTAACACCTTGCGTACGCGAATTGCAAGGCCAGGATCAAAAGCAGCAATCCGTGCGATAGAGCCGTTGATCGGAATAGGGGTAGTCCAGCCAATTTTGACCACATGCTTTTCAGCTAGCTTCCTTTTGGCACCGGAGGCAGGGGCAAGGATGCGGATATCATGCCCCATCCTGGTAAATTCCTCTGCGAGGTGCTGTACGTGATCTCTTACTCCCCCAGGATAGCTCCAATCATACGGCGATACAATACCAATTTTCATTCGCCACTTCCTGCACTTCCTAACAGAGGCTCAAATGTTCGCGCCTCTGCCTTTCGTTTTCTTTCGCTTATAGCCTATTCTACCATCTTTAAACCCAATAATCACCTCTCCAAATAGCACAGTTTAGGAAATTTGCCAATTTGACAGTAAGGACGACCTGATCAACAAGAGGCCAGGACAACCTTGCAGTCGTCCTGGCCTCTTGTTGATCAGGTCGTCCTCCTCTTTAGAGCACGCTCAGAATTGCTTCTGTCACCTGGCAAGGAGAAATATGATCAAAGAAATCCCGGCTACTTGAGTTGTAAGCCTCTTTGAAGATATTTGGCCCAACCTGCATCTGTTCTTTTCGACCTCTTCCCAAAATGAGTGTACGCTTGCTGTACCCATATAAACCCGGGTTGGTTCCGCCGAAAATTGCGATGATCTTCACCGAGTTTCTTGGAGTGTATACTGTTGAATCGGCTTTCCCCAATTTCTTCGTAGCAGTAGCCAGGTGCATCAGCCCGGTATCACCTGTGAGAAAAATATCAGCCTGGTCGATAAAGGTGCTTGTCTCTAGCAGAGAGGGTCTTGGATCGCTCGACATCAGGAACAGGCGGTCGGCAAAATCTGTAGAAAGCGCGTGCCACAGGTTTTTGGAAGCTCTGGTATCGGTATAACTTGGTAAAATGGAGACAAGCAGATCTGGCACACTTCTGAGTGCCCCAGCGATGCCATCTGCAAGCAAATGGGTTGGTGGCCGGGTGACAATAGATGTAGTATCTGGGCCGACTACCAGGAGTCTGCTCTTCTCTCTGGGAACAGGTGCTATCTCTTTAATCCTCGCTACTGCTGCCATGGCCTCTTGTACATGTTCGGCACTCAGGTAGAGAGGAATTTCTTCATCAATTTCCGGCTCTGGCAGTTTATTTTGAAAATAGGCGTTGACAAGCTGCCTGGTTGTCTTACTGATCGGCCTATCTACGTGTTTACGCAGAGCCCAAAAATCTCTGACAATCTGGAAGGCCCCTGGAAAGACAAGTGGAGCATGCAGCCTGTAGTAGAGAGCTGGAGCAAAGAGACCCGGAAAAATGGCTTCATACCGCCTCTTGCGTAGAAAATGTACCAGAGGAGCTGCTTCCGGGTTGCGAATAATACCTCTTATCCATGTTCGGCTATCAAAGTTAGGAAAAAGGACGCGGTCCACGCGGATAATCCTGTTCATGCGAGGGTCATATTGAAAGAGTTCCGCTTGAACCTCGTTGCACATAATATCGATGCTTCCCCACGCTTCTGGATCATTTTTAATAATCTGGTCAACCATAGTTGAGCCTACGGCAACAGCATCACCTATCCCTATAGGCATAATCAACAAAAAGCGAGGCGTATCAGCCTTGCCTGGAGTGACTTGTGAACATTCTACACAAAAATATGGATATTGACTTTCAGACATATATTCCCCGGTGCTCACTTTTGCTGTTGAGTTTCGCTTCCCCCTACCCTTCAGGTCTTGTTTTACTTACATTAATCCCAGAGTAGGACGGTTGACAATCAGGAAGAGTCACAACAGAACTCGAACTCCCCTCTCAATCGCATCCCAATCCGCGAAGGGGTAAGTATATAACCTCCCCTCAGTACCGGGGATGCAGGAGGCTTTGCCCAGGAGTCCCACCGCTCTCACGGGTAGGGTTTTTCAGGACAGGGCATGGGGAGCGGGCCCCACTCCGCCCCAGGGCGACCGCAAGGGTACGCCCCTACCAAGGCCGGGAGCCGCTTCTGTGGGTGAGGGGCTCCCTCTCCTCCCAAAAAAGCTCGATGTCTCTACGAGACAGAGAAGGCAATGAAAATCGCATATTTCGTGCAGGAGCGGGAGTAGTATGCGATTTTCAGAGGAACCTACCCTTGAGAGGAGTCCCACCGCCCAGTCAATCAGCGTCCGGTCCTCCCCTCAGAACTGGGGTGCAAGGGGCTTTGCCCCCTGCCGGGGCGCGGGGTGTCCCCGCACACTCTTTTTCCCCTCAAGGAGGGCCGCAGGCCCGACGAACTAATTCTGTGTGGATGTCAGGTAAGTATATGGCGTATTGTAGCAATCTATGAAGATAGGGAACAAGTCAACAAAATAATACTAAGCAGATTCGAAGATGTTATATTTGTTAGTAAGCGGCAGAAAAAGTTGATCTCGTATTCAGTTTCGACATTTGTGAAGGGATAACTATGAATCATCAAGATCATCTTGCCTTCCTGCGTGAAGGAATACCCGGACAGGGTGGCACATGGGCTGACCTTGGCTCAGGGACAGGAGCCTTTACACTGGCCCTTGCCGACTTGATCGGACCAACAGGACAGATCTATTCAGTGGACAGAGACCAGGGTGCACTGAGAGAGCAGGAAAAGGCCATGCATGCTCGCTTTCCCTCTACAACCGTTCACTACCTGGCTGCCGATTTTACCAGCCGACTCAATTTACCTTTGCTTGATGGGGTGGTGATGGCGAACTCACTGCATTTTGTGCGCCAGAAGGAGCCGGTAGTGCACCTGGTGCGGAGCTATCTGCAGCCCGGTGGACGCTTAATCATCGTGGAATACAACGCTGACAGGGGGAACCCATGGGTGCCATATCCGTTCTCCTATGGTACCTGGGAAATAGTAGCGCGTCAGTGTGGATTTGCGAATACCCGACTGCTTGCAACGCGGCCAAGCCGCTTTTTTGGCGAAATGTACTCAGCAGTAAGTTTGTGAAGCAACTTTTCTTGACGCTCTTAGAGAAGTGAAGTAGAATATCCAGAGAAAAATCTATAGCTAACTCTGTACTTGAAAAGGTAGCAGCGACCCTCGTTTGCAGTCGCCTTGAAGAGCGGTCCCTGGCTGATAGCGATCAGATAGGGACGAGGTGGCATAAGAGATGTACGACTTGCAACAGCCTATCGGAGAATTTATTCGGCAACTTCGCCGCCAGCGTAATCTCACTCAGACCGAGTTGGGTGGACAGCGCTTCTCAAAATCGTATGTAAGTGCAGTGGAACGAGATAAAATCGTACCCTCTCATGTTGCCATTCGCTTCTTTGCGGAGCAATTGGGTCAACCGGGTGAGTACTTTGAGGAGATTCTTCAGCAGAGCAAGGATATGAAGCAAGTCTCTCCGCTGATAGAGACTCACATTTATGGTACCGGTGACCAGGACATTCAACCAGAAGAGAGCCTGACCCTGCTTGATATCTTGCTCGAAGGTACAGAACTGTATAACCTGCCATTGCCGCCTGAATTTCCCACGTTTTCTCCAGAGGTTATTGCCAGGCTTCCACAGCATAAGCAAGCACGTTACTTCTTCTTGATGGGCTTAATTACCCAGGAAAAAGGAGACCTTTCTGCGGCTCTCACTGCCTTTGAACATGCCCTGGTCCTTGCATCGGCGAAATACCTTCCGGCAATCCTCAACGAACTAGGGACGAACTACTATTTATCACAGAACTATCACACTGCGCTGTGCTACCACAAACGAGCACTTCATCTGCTTCAGGAGGAGATAGCCAGTAGCACAAAAACTGCTCTGATATTGAGAGTTGAACTTCATTGCGCCAGTGATTACCGTGCCCTTGGTGCTCATCAGCAGGCTCGTGAACACTATGAACGTGCGCGCCTCTACCTTAATTCTGCCCATGATATGAGAACGGCTGGGCAACTGTACCTGGGTCTGGGCTATTGCACGTACGCATACATCTACCAGAACCTGGCTCTTAGATCCTCGAGCATGTCTGCTGCGTCTAATATGAATGGTACCAGGCAGAGCCTGGATGAGGAGACAGAGCGCGAGTTTCAACGTGCAATTGGCTTTCTTCTGCAAAGCAGAACCCTTTATCAGGTAAGTAGTAATCAGATAGGAGAGTCTAACGCCCGCCTCTTGCAGGCCATGGTGTTGCTTGACTTCAGTACCTGGCGTAGGCAGGTAGTAGAGGAGAGGGCAAGACACACGGGAACTCTCTCAGTCACACACAGTGCAACCTTACTCGATGAGGCGGCGGAGCTATGTCGCCAGGTAATTATAGCATGGCAAGACTTCCCTACCGCTTCTGACACTCCTTCTACTGAGTTAGAGATAGTCTTGTATGTAGCATTGGCCTACCTTATTCGTGTATTTGGGCAACGCGCAACCCTGGCCCGACTTGGTGGATATACTGACACTGCTATGCGTGAACTGTCTCTAGCAACCGACCTCTGTCAGCAAGTGCTCAATACCTTGTCAGAGCAGGCCTTCCCGTGGTCATTGATACAGGATGCGGTGACGCTCCATGTCAGTAACGTAAAATATCATCCCCAGTCGCTGCCACATTTACCCCGTTTGCCTGACCTGTCTGCGCAGTCGGGCACACTACCCCGAAGCTTGATGAGCCAGGCTGAAGTCTACTTTGCAGCAGCAGAGATCGCTGAAGAGCTTGGCCGGGCTGCCGCAACGCCCCATTATTCCCACGATTGTTACACTTTCGCCAATCAATACCTTCGAAATGCGCTGAGCATGACACGGGAAGCAGTGCCGGACAAAGAACATGATTTCAGTTACCTCGTTCGCTGCTACCAGCGCTCTGTCAGTATCCTGGAGGAACGCATCCAGGCTTCTCCTGCCCTGTCTGAGGAAACTACTCCAGTCTTGCTCAGTATCCTCAAAGATGCACTCTACCAGTTGCATAGCAGTAATTGAACAACCAGCTAACACCTCTTGAGGAGAGAGACTTTCTTCTTGAGTTCTCACTGCCTACGGTAGTTCGTAAGAGGTTTTGGATGGATGCGGGGTTTGCAGCCAGCGGCTGCAAACCCCGCATCCATTCAATGAACATCTGAGCCGCCGCAGGCGGCGAGAAGTCCTGAAGAGTTACAAAGTCCGTGTCAAGTCTAGAAAAAATACCCGGAACTATGTTATAATTTTAAGTGGGAAAAGTCTCGTGACTTCTATGGAATGAAAAGAGTAGTTCCATGACGCAGAACAAAGAACTATTCTCTACAAAAGAATGTGCTCCAGGGAAAATCATTCTCCTTGTAGAAGACGACTTTGCTAATGCCTCACTGCTGGTTGAGGCGATTGAGCAAGAGACGCCATATAAGGTTGTGTTGGCCCCTGATGCCCTTGCTGCCCTGGAAGTTGCCAGCCAGATCAAACCCAACCTCTTTCTCCTGGATTATCGATTGCCCCGGGTGGACGGTATTAGCCTCTCCGATCAACTCCGTGCTCTAAAAGGGTTAGAAGATGTTCCCACTCTCATAGTAACTGCAGACATGGAAATACCTCAGACCGAGTTAGAAACCCGCCAGATTGTGAGCATCGGTAAGCCGTTCGACCTCGATGAACTCCTCAACACCATTGAAGAGCTGGTCAATCCGGTGCCCTCTGTTCGTGATTGATCTGGTCTGGTTTTGTGAGCCAGTCTGAGAGGCAGTGCCGCCCTCAGACTGGCTCACAAAACCTTACACTTCCTCCAATGCCTGTGTTGCTATATCCATTGCAATGACTTCACCTCCACGCAGAACGCGCATAGGAATCGTCTCCCGTTCTTCGCTCTGTGCCAGGACGCGGAGCAATGTAGCATTATCAGGGACGGGTGTACCTGCTACATCGAGCAGAATGTCGCCGATGAACAGGTCATTGTGGTTCGCCTGCCTCTCTGGTCGTATACGAACGACCAGTACTCCTGACGCTTGCCCAGACTTTAAGGTCTGGCGTATGTTGGCTGGCAACTCCACTGTCTGTATCTCTATTCCCAGAGTGATGCCCCGCTGCGGCAGTTCTGCCAGCCATGTACTGACGACATTGCTCGGAATTGCCACGGATAAGTCGCCACCGAAGATCATAGCATTGATTCCGACCACCTTGCCGTCGGCATCCAACAGCGGCCCGCCCGAATTTCCGGGAGCGAGACGTACATCCGATTGGATGTACTCCGTTGTCAGGTCGTCGGCAAGCTTCACCGACCTTTTACTGCTCACAATGCCCGCCGTGATGACCCAGCGCTGACCCCAGGGGTGGCCTACGGCGAAGACCCACTCTCCAACTCGCAGTTTCGCTGAATCAGCTGCGGGAAGAGCCTTCAGGTTGTCTCCCTTGACTTTGAGCAGTGCCAGGTCGAGTCGGGGATTGCGGTCAAGCACTTTCGCTTCCAGGGTGCGCCCGTCCGCGAGAAGTACCTGAACCTTCATGTCATCGCGAGGGACGACATGGTTATTCGTAATCAATCGCCCATCTTTATGCCAGATGATGCCAGTCCCACCTCCGCGTCCCTGGGTATAGACCTGGACGATACTCGGCTGCACTTCGTTGAACATTGCAACGAGTGTGGTCGAGAAGACGTCAGGTAGAGGAAGCGATGATGTTGTTGTGGGTGTCGAAGATGCTGCAGGTGTTGTTTGTGTCATGGTATACGTGTCCTTAGTTGCGCTGCCCGATTGTTACCGAGAGGGTTTGGATGGCGTTGCCACGAATAACTTCTACGGGGACAGTTTTGCCTACACGGTCGCCTACCAGTAGTATCTGCAGGTCCTCAGAATCGTTGATAGCATGACCGTCGAGTGTGACCAGGATGTCACCGATCATGATGCCACCACGCTGGGCAGGACTATTATCATCGACTTTGAGAATGAGCAGCCCGTGCTCTTGTGGGCGCCCTGCGCGTTGAGCGACCGGCAGTTCTACCAGCTGGCTGCTGATGCCGAGGTAGCCACGCTTGATATGACCCTGCTTCACCAATGTATCGGCGATGTTTTTAGCGATATGCATGGGAATTGCCAGGGCGACACCATTAACCAATCCGGTCGTCAGGACACCAAGCACCTTCCCCTGCATGTCTATGAGGGGTCCTCCTGAGAAGCCAGGATAGGGTGTCGCGTCAGTACGGATGTAGCGTTCAAGTGTAGCACCAGCACCTCGCCCGGTGCGCAATGGGCCACCAATGGTGCTGACAACGCCAGCGCTCGCCATTGGCCCCTCATTTGAAGTTCGACCCACGGCCATAACCAGTTGACCGACCCGTGCTGCTTCATCTGAGGCAATAGCTGCTTCGAGCCCGAGATCGGCTACGCGCAATACTGCCAGGTCAGTTGCCGGGTCACGGCCAACTAGTTTCGCTGAAAGTGTCCGTTTATCATGAGTCTGAATGCTTAAATCTTCTTCACGCTCCAGCACGTGATCTGCCGTCAGCACTAAATTCTGTGCATAGACAATACCACTGGCGGGTTGCCGTGGCCGCCCATTGACGAGTACAAGTGCTGGCTCAATGCGCTCAACTGCGTCTGCCATCTGGTTTGAGAGTGTGCGTAGCAGGTGAGTGCTGGTTGTGTTGGTTGTGTTGGTTGTTGGTTGTTCCATTAGCTTAACCTTTTCTAGTGTGTCCATCAGATACTGCGGGGGTGAAACCCTTGTGCATACTATACGTGATAGCATTAGGAGAGCACATCAGTCATTTTGCTAGTTTCTGACCTGTAGAAATAACCAGGGAATACCCTGTGCAACAGACGAGATTGAAGTTCACCGCGAGGTAGCGTATAGTTAACCCAGAGGATGTCAATAGAACAAGGAGGAAGAAAAGCTAATGGCCGAGCCCGAACATACAGTCGTAGTAGGTGTCTTTACAGACCGCACGAGTGCAGACCACGTCATGGATGAACTTCGGCTTGCCGGGTTTCACGATGACCAGATCGGGTTTGTCGTGCGTGAAAGTCAGCCAACACAGCCTCTTCCTGCGACTGATGAAGCAACAAAAACTGAGACTGGCCCAACTACAGCTGCTGGTGCCGTGACGGGCGGAGTTGTGGGGGGACTGGCGGGAGCGGCAGCAGCATTCTTGATCCCTGGCTTTGGCCCTGCAATTGCCGGGGGCATTCTGACAGCAACCCTGGGAGGCGCTGCTATTGGAGCGGCGGCTGGTAGCCTGATTGGAACTTTTGTGAAGATGGGGGTGCCGGAAGAGGAAGCTCACTATTATACACAAGAGCTTCATGCTGGTCGAACGATTGTGATCGTTCAGGCGAATGGTCGTCACTATGAGGCTTTCCGCATTCTGCGGCGAAACCAGGCGTATAATGCCAGTACCCCTCCCGAAGGAACCAAGCAAGATCAGGGCGTTTCAGGAGACACTGAGGAGCTTCAGGCTCCCGAAGAGAGCGAGCAGGATCAGGGAACTTTAGGGGAAACAGGTGAGCCTCAGGCTCGCGGAAATGGATGATGCCGACACATGGATGAACAGGAAATAGAGCATATCTTCAGGTCTTGTATGAACTTGCCACGACGACCGATCCAGACTTGAGTGCCGACCGTTATGGGCAAGGCGAGATCATCACCGCTTTTGAAACGCAGGTTGCCGAACTCCTGGGCAAAGAGGCAGCAGTCTTTATGCCCAGCGGTACGATGTGTCAGCAGATAGCCTTGCGTATCTGGGCTGAGCGGCGTGGGACCTCTAATGTAGCCTTTCACCCCACGAGTCACCTGGAGGTTCACGAGTATCGCGGCTATCAACGACTACATGGTCTTTTCGGTATTCTGGTGGGTTCTCCTGAACACCTGCTGACCCTCGAGGATCTGAAGAAGGTCGCTGAGCCTCTGGCTGCCTTGTTAATAGAATTACCGCAGCGCGAAATTGGTGGGCAGTTGCCCGCCTGGGAGGAGTTGACTGCTATCATTGATTGGGCGCGGGAAAAGACTATTCCCACGCACCTGGATGGTGCGCGACTTTGGGAGTGCAAGCCATTCTATGAGCGCGAATATGCTGAGATTGCTGCTCTGTTCGACACGGTATATGTTTCGTTTTACAAGATTCTGAATGGGATTGCAGGTGCGATTCTGGCCGGGCCAGCGGATGTGATTGCCGAGGCTCGCATCTGGCAGCGCAGACATGGTGGCAATCTTATTCACCTCTATCCCTATGTGCTTTCAGCCCAAAAAGGGCTTGCCGAACACCTGGGGCGGATGGAGGCGTACCATTCGAAGGCACGAGAAGTTGCTGCTATCCTCTCATCCTTCCCCCAGGTCGAAGTTGTGCCCAATCCACCGCATACCAATATGATGCATGTGTTCGTTCGTGGTGAGCGGGAGAAGTTGCGAACAGCAGCGCTCGAACTTTCCCAGGAGACGAAAATCTGGCTTCCTTCCTGGTTTATGCCCACTGCAATCCCCAGCTATTCCAGGATCGAGTTGACGATGGGAGACGCCAGCCTTGACCTGGCTGGCGAGGAAGTGACAGAATTGTGGCAGGCACTGTTGCGCAGGGCTGAAGCTTAAAATAACAGCAGGGTTCCAAGGGGCAGCAGGCCCCTTGGCGGGGGCGCGGGGGTGTCCCCCGATCACTTCTCCTGTGTCGCCGCAGGCGGCAGAGAAAGAAAAAAATTTGCACATGGGGCTACATAACCGTCCACCCCGCCATCACCAGCTGCGATCCATCTGCGATGGATGCGAATACCTTTGGCTTCCCACCATATACCGAACCAACCAGGAGCGAATCTGTTTCTACTATTCCCTCCTCGAAGCCATTGACCTGCAAGACATACATGCTTCCGTCACGCGAGACATTCGCCCATGGCTCCTGGTCGTTGTAGTTCAGGAAGCAGTACTGTTGTGCGGTAATGGGGATGAGACGTGTCATGCCTGAACCATCAACATTGATTTTCCACAAACCATTGTGACTTCTATCAGCATCAGAACCGATAATGG